>Ga0334722_10001043_pt1 | contig 36618 bp, 26 predicted proteins | sample C3_bottom_MG_FD_207210 | JGI IMG/M metagenome (GOLD analysis project Ga0334722, IMG submission 207210) | Sediment microbial communities from Yellowstone Lake, YNP, Wyoming, USA - C3_bottom | ecosystem: Environmental > Aquatic > Freshwater > Lake > Sediment | place: USA: Wyoming | collected... | reverse complement strand
AAACAGAGTCAAAAGCTAAAAACTTACAAAGTAATTCTTACTAAAACTGCTGCTATCTATTTTGTTAATTTAAAAACAACAATAACAGATTTAATAAAACTATTTATGCCTTGCTAAAAAATTTTCTAATATTATCTACCACGTAATTAATTTGTTCATCAGTAAGTTCTGGATACATCGGCAGTGATAGGCCAGTCTCAGCTAATTTTTCTGTAATAGGAAAATCGCCTTTTTTATACCCGAGTCCTTCAAAACATTTTTGCTGATGAAGTGGAACTGGATAATGGAGACCAACACTAATTCCCTTTTCAGTTAGGTAATCTTTTAGTTTATCTCTCAATTGATTTGCTTTTTCAAGACTCGTCCCATTAACCTGGATAACAAAGAGATGGTAAACATGCTTAGCATAAGGCATTTCTTTTGGTAAAATTATCTCTTTAAGATCTTTTAAACCATCTTTATATTTAGCCGCGACTTTCCTTCTTCCGTTTGTCCAATCATTAAGATGCTTAAGTTTAACACCAAGTACAGCACCTTGTATTCCTTCCATCCTGTAATTATGTCCGAATGTCTCATGGTAATACTTTTTCGATTGTCCATGTTCTCTTAACATTTTAACATGTTTGTATAAATCTTCATCATTAGTTGTAACTGCCCCACCTTCGCCGAATGCGCCAAGATTTTTTCCGGGATAATAACTGAAAGAAGCAGCAGCAGTTAATCCTCCTATAGGTTTCCCCTTGTATTCTGCCAGATGCGCCTGAGCTGCATCTTCAACAAGTATTAAATTATGCTTATTCGCTATTTGCTTTAACGGATCTAAATCAGCACTTTGCCCATAAAGATGTACAGCAACAATAGCTTTTGTTTTGCTGGTTATCGCAGCTTCTACTTTTGAAGGATCGATATTATAGCTTTCCGGATGGCAATCAACAAAAACTGGAGTAGCACCGCATAAAGTAGCACCCCAGGCTGTTGCAATAAATGTATTTGCTGGAATAATCACTTCATCGCCCGGACCAATACCTAATCCCCAAAGTACAAGGTGATTTGCATCCGTTCCGGAGCTGGTACCCAGACAGTATTTTACATTTTGAGCTTCGGCAAAATCTTTTTCAAAATTTTCAACAGATGGCCCAAGAATGAATGCTGTATTATCTAACACATTTTGAATTGCGGCATCAACTTCACTTTTAATGGATTGATATTGAATCTTAAGATCTAAAAATGGTACTTTCATTTTAACTCCATTTGTTTTTATTAATTTTATATTTTTTAACTTAAAGTATTAAACTAACATTTTTTCCAATGACAGATGTTTTATAACAACAATAGTGCTAAAAATTTTTAATCATTTTTTTTATGAATAAAATATGCGCGACTTCTGAAAAATGAGAACTATAAGTCATTATCATTTTGAATTCAGTTCAAAATCGGATAAAAGATGCTGAAGCAAATTTAGCGAGTACGAGCGTGTACTATTTTTCAGAAGCACCTTCAAATATATTATAGTTCTTAAGAAAACGTAACATATTGATGCACTATAATTAGTGTTTGCTTCAATATTGTTCATTTTTTATTATTATGGTACTATAAACATCTAAAAGAAACAAGAAATATATAAATTGGCGGCATAGCCTTTGTTAATAATTATTGATTAAATTAGAACAATTATTTTTAAATCTTACCACCAGCAGGAATAACATGAAAAAAGTATTGTTAATTTTTATCTTATTTGAAATCTTTGCATCGGGTAACTATGCCCAGATACTTAATCCCGGGGATGGAGTAAGAATAACATTTTTAAATATTACCGATCAAATATCCGGAGATTATTTTATACAGCAAGATGGAAATCTTCAACTGCCATTTATCGGAATTGTAAAAACAACAAATATTGATTATAAAACAATAAGACAAACGATTTTTAATAAATATTCAGAATTGTATAAAGATCCGGCATTAACCATTCAACCTCTGATACGAATAAACATAATGGGTGAGGTTCGAACCCCCGGCTATTATTATGTAACAGATATTGAAAAAATGACCGGGATCCTAGCCCTAGCCGGAGGAGTAACCGGGGCTGCAGCCACTGATGACATTTATATTATCAGAAATGACCAGGAGATTCAGCTTAAAAAATCTGAGGTTATAGAAAAAGGTAATACAGCTGCAGATCTTGGATTGCAATCCGGTGATAGAATTTTTATCCCGAGAAGTTTTTGGGCAGATGCTGGTCAGTATGGCCTCATTTTATCGGGGCTTGCAGTGCTTGTTACTTTAATTAGTTTACTGATAAGAAGATAATTATTCCATTGCTATAAAACATTTAGGTATATTTAAGATGAACAACGATAATAAGCAATTTGGTTCAGGCCACTCCCCATTCCCCAAAAAAGAAAAGACCTTATTAGAGATATTTAGATTAATAATTAAAAATAAATATGTGCTTTTAAGTAGTATAATATTTTTTGTTGTCATCTCATTAATTTACAGTTTTACAGCTCCTCAAAAATATGATGCTGTTGCCACTTTAAAAAAGGAAAGGACACCAGAGGAGGGACGGATAAATGGTTCTGATTTAACCAGTCTAATTAATCTCCAATCCTTAGACGAGATAGAGACCGAGGTTCAGTTAGTGACTACCTACTCTGTTCTTAGCAAGGTTGTGGATGAATTAGACTTATTTTGCAATGTAGAAGGGATTAATTGGGGCGGAGTAAAAACTTATAACATTAATAAACTTTATCTTGATATTGTTGATCCTTCATTTAAAACTAAAAACTTAAGTAAATTTAGCTTTCCCAAAACATTTATTATAATTTTAACTGATACTTCAAAATCAATAGAGGGAAATTTTCTTATACGAAAAGAAAAACAATCTAAATATTTACTAATTAACCAAGCAACAAATCAAATTATTTCTGAAGCGTATGGTTCTCAGATAGAGAATAAAAGTCTAAGTGATTCTGCTACCATTATTAATATGAAGGACCAAACTTTTATCTTAAAAACTTCTAGATTTTCTCTAATAATTAATTGGGACGATGCTCCTGAAATGTCAGAAATTTCATTTCAACTATCTGATATTCCACAAACGATTGCCAAAGTAAACAAGAATACTCAAGTAAATAGAGAAGGCAAAACGGATATTTTTACTGTTTCTTATGTTTCAGAATCATCATTTTCAGCAGCCAAAATTGCAAACACAATTGTAGAAAAATTCAGAGAATCAAGACTTGCACAGAAAAAAGAAAACATTCGCTATTCATTTGATTTTGTAGATAAACAATTAAATGAGATACAGGAAAAATTAAAAGAATCTGAAAATGAGTTAAGTAGATTTAAAGCCAGCGGACAAATAATGTCTATTGATGCAAGTTCACAAGAACTTTCGGGATTTCTAAGCAATCTCGAAGCTGAAAAATACAATACAGATTTACAGCTTTCAGATTATAAAAATCGAGCTGCTGACCTGGAGAAAGAACTGAAGAAAAATGGTTATTTTGATCAGAGCTATTTAGGACCACAGGGTAATGTAGATGGCAATTCACCTTTTTCACAATTGATGAGACAACTATCCGACCTAGAACTACAGCGACTCGAACTTCTCCAAAAACGGACTGAAAATCACCCTGATGTAATTGCTATTGATGAGCAGATTAAACTTGCCAAATCACGACTTGCTGGGTTTAATGAAAATACAATAACAGCTTATAAAATCATGATAAATACACTTGAGAAAAAATTATTAAAGATTAATGATCTCATGTCAAAATACGAAGTTAAAATGAGAAGTCTTCCATCGCAAGAAAATAAATTGGCTCAACTTCTAAGACAAAGAGGTACCTATGAGAGAATTTTTCAAATTCTACTTGACCAACGCGAAGCAATGCGAGTTGCAGAATTATCTAAGATGCAGGATATAACTATAGTAGATGAAGCTAGGCCATCTTTAAAGCCGTTCTCCCCAAATAAGACACTAAATCTATTTATTAGTTTTATACTAGGAATCTTAGTTGGTTTAATTGCCATTTTTGCAAAGGAATTGAGAATGACCAGATTTGTAAATTTAGATGATCTAGAAAATGAATTTCAAGTTCCAATTCTTTCTATAATACCAAAATATTCTAAATCCATAATTAAAGAATTAAATCAATCTAAATCAGAATTTAAAGTGGTCAGTCTATTAACAAATGATAGTGGATTAATTGAGACATATCGTCTATTTAGAACAAAGCTATTTCAAAAGTTAAATGATAGCGGTAAGGTATTAATGATTACAAGCTGTGAAGAAAATTCAGGTAAAACATCTATTACAGCAAATCTTGCAGTTTCGGTTTCACAGGAAGGAAAGCGAGTTCTTTTAGTAGATTGTGACTTGAGGAAAGCAGATTTATCAAAAATGTTCGGATTAACTACAAAAGATCCTGGTTTAATTGACTATTTGACAAAAGAAATGAACCCAAAGATTTATAGCAGGGCTTCAAAAAATATAGATATACTACCAACAGGTGGATTAACAGATGACTCGGGGACATTATTAAATTCCCCTAAAATGAAACTTTTGCTAAACCACCTTAAATCATCAAATTATGACTTAATAATATTTGATACTCCGCCTGTAACCAGAGTAGTTGATCCATTGGTTATGGCAAACTATATTAAAAATGTTATACTCGTGGTAAAACCGAAATACTCTTTAATTGAAACAGTAAGATGGGGAATGCAGGAGCTAAATCATACTAATGTAAAAATATTAGGCATTGTAGCCAATGCTGCTGAGATAGAAAATTCTTACTATTATAGATATAGATATGGTTACGGTTACGGTTACGGGAATAACTCCGATTTAAAAAATAAAACAGACGATAAAACAACAAGATCAAAGGCAGTAAAAAAATATTTCCTTTCCTCAAAAAGTTAATTTTATCTGATAATTTTAAGAGATGAGATATTCTTTGCCCTTTCTAAATTATATCTATTTATGATTTCTAGCTTTGCGCTAATGATTATTTAATTATTTATATATTATTTAAATAATTTCATTGGATATATATATAATTTAAGCATCATTAGTTAATGAATACTTTTATATTTGTAAAATATCTTGTCTTGATGACCGGTAATATTCATTGGAATATTTTTATTCCTTCCATTAAGCAAATATTTTGAGAAGAATTTTAGATGCTTCTGTTTAAGCCAAAGAGCATATTTTTTCTAATAATGAGATAATTTTATCTTATACTAAGTTAAATAATCATTTAATCATTTTCTTAAAGGCATAAATTTTGATTAAATATTACCTCAAAACGCTGATTACTTGATTTTTATAGAATCCGTTATTATTTAAATTCAAATAAAAGAAAGATTTATAAATGAAAATTAACATCTTTGGTCTTGGTTATGTGGGCTGTGTATCAGCAGCTTGTTTAGCCAAAAGCAATCACATTGTAAATGGAATTGATATAGATCCCGTCAAAGTTAATATCATCAATTCGGGTAAAAGCCCGATTGTTGAAAAAGGCTTGGATGAACTTATTTCTGAAACAGTGAGCTCGGGAAATTTAAGAGCTTTAAATGGTGGTAATATACCGGAAGCTGATTTGTCAATAATTTGTGTAGGAACACCAAGTCATTCAAATGGTAGCCTTAGCTTAAATTATTTTACAAAGGTTGCCGAACAAATTGGAGAATACCTTAAAAATTCAAACTCATATCATGTCGTAGTAAATAGAAGTACTGTATTACCCGGAACAATTGAAAACACACTGATTCCGATACTTGAAAAATCCTCAGGTAGAATGGCTGGGGAAGATTTTGGAATTTCAATGAATCCTGAATTTATGAGAGAGGGAACATCTATTTTGGATTATTACAATCCTCCTTTTACCTTAATAGGTGAATTTGACTCAAAAACAGGGGATATTGTAGAAAAAATTTATAAGAACGTTAACGCACCAATTTTTAGAACTAATATAAAAGTTGCTGAGATGGTTAAATATTCCTGTAATTCATTTCATGCGGTTAAGGTAACTTTTGCCAATGAGATAGGAAACATTTGTAAACAACTTGGAATAGATAGTCATGAAGTTATGGATATTTTTAGTAAGGATAACAAATTAAATATCTCAACTTATTATCTTAAACCAGGGTTTGCATTTGGAGGATCGTGTCTTCCAAAAGATTTACGTGCAATAACTTATAAGGCAAAAGAGCTTGATTTAAATCTTCCTTTATTAAATTCACTTCTACCAAGTAATCAAAACCAAATTGAATCAGCATTCAGAATTATCTCAAAAACAAATCATAAAAAAATAGGAATACTTGGTTTAAGTTTTAAGCCTGGAACTGATGATCTTAGAGAAAGTCCAATGGTTGAACTAATTGAAAAACTTATTGGGAAAGGATACTCAGTAAAGATTTACGATCAGGAAGTTGCAGTAGCTAAAATTTTTGGATCTAATAAAAAATACATCGAAACCGCGATTCCACACATTTCATCACTCATTAGCAATTCAATTGATCTTGTAATTAAAGAATCAGACATAGTTATAATCGGTAAAAAAGAAAAAAGTTATAGAGAACCTGTAAAAACAGCATCTAAATCAGTTCACATAATAGATCTTGTTAGATTATTTAATAAAAACGAAGAACCAAAGGAAAATTATGAAGGCATCGGCTGGTAGGATTTTAATGATTGTTGAAAACCCTTATCCACAGGATACAAGGGTTAGAAATGAAGCAACACGATTATCTTCTGCGGGATATATATTAACAATCATTGCAAAAAAATATCCTGAACAATTAAATCAAGAGAAGCTTGATCAAATTCAAATTTACCGAGTACCGTGGTTTAAAGTCTTTAATAAAACCACCGAATCAAAATCAAAAATTTTATCCAGGATATTTAACATAGGGACCAAAATTGGTTATATCATAGAGTATCTCTATTTCACAATAAGTGCTTTTCTTTATACACTTTTTGTTCAATTGAAGACTGGGTTCGATGTTGTTCACATCCATAATCCTCCCAATACCCTTTTTATAATAGGATTATTTTATAGAGTGATAGGGAAAAAATTTGTTTTTGATCATCATGATCTCTCCCCTGAACTATTTCTATCAAGATATAACACTCAGGGGGGCTTAATTTATAATATATTAATGCTTGAGGAAAAATTATGTTTAAGATCAGCTAATATTGTAATAGCAACCAATGAATCCTATAAAGCAATTGATATTAAAAGAGGGAATAAAACTCCAGATAGTATTTTTATTGTTAGAAACGGACCGGATCTTAAAAAATTTAAAGAGGTACCTCCTGATACACAATTAAGAAGCTTAGGGAAACAAATTTTTGTGTACATTGGAGAAATGGGTCCTCAGGATGGGGTTGATTATTTATTAAAGTCATTATCTATTCTCATTACTGAATTTAAAAGAGAAGATTTCTATTGTATTATTGTTGGGAAAGGTGATGCCGTTTCTGATTTAATAAAGTTAAAAGATGAATTAAAACTGAAAGAATTTGTAAAATTTACTGGACACATACCGTTTGATGAACTGTTACAAACTTTGGCTTCCGCAGATATCTGTCTTGATCCTAATCCTTCAAATCCACTTAATGATCAATCTACTTGGATAAAAATTATGGAATATATGAGTTTAGGAAAACCAATTGTTAGTTTTGACTTACGAGAAACCCGATACTCGGCTCAAAAAGCGGCCTTATATGCTACTCCAAATGATATACGCGAGTATGCGAAAAAAATTATAACTTTAATGGATAATCCTGAACTTAGAAAAGAGATGGGTAACTATGGAAAAAAAAGAGTTAAGGAAGAATTGGCATGGAGTGTAGTTTCAGAAAATTTATTATTAGCTTATAAAATATTATTAGATAATTAGTTAATTCAAACCAAATTAATAATTTTTTTTATTTGTGTTTATTGCTTGAACATAATGAATTTTTATTTCACACTTTTTATTTGATTTATTATAAATTGTACCTTTCTGGAAGTTTCAAATGCAAGTAATACTTTATAACGTCCTAAGAAGATTTCTTTCTCAATCTTCGAGAAATCGGCTAAAAAAAATACTCTATAAAATAAAAAATAAATTTAAAAGATTAATCCTGTTTTATTATGGTACAGTTGATAATGATGAACTTATTTGTCATATCGAGAGTAAACTAGGAAATGATTTTGAAATATTGATGATACATAGTTCGTATGATAACATGCAACCAATGTACATCGGTAATCCTAGCGACTTTATAAAAAGATTAGTTAACTATTGCAACAAGAGTAGAATAACTTTAGTGATGCCTGCTTTTTTCTTTGGCAAAGGTGGAAATGATATTATAGATGCGGCTAATTATTATCACAAAACACCTGTAATAGACCTTAATAAAACATATTCCCAAATGGGTTTTTTGACGGAAATTTTTAGACGTTATCCCGGTGTTAAAAGAAGTATTCACCCTACTCATAGCGTGTGCGCATTAGGCCCACTTGCAGATGAAGTTGTCCGGTCACATCACCTATCGAACAATCCTTATGGATCTGGAACTCCTTTCGGAGTAATGGCAGAACATAAAACAAAAATATTTGGCATTGGAACAAGGTACTATAGAGTACTAACCCAAGCTCATACTGCTGAAGAATTAATGGGTGAATCATTTCCTATACATTTCAATTATGAGGAAAGCATTCTCATAAACTGCATCTCTATCAATGGAAAGGAGATAAAGTATAATTTTGCAGTCAGATCAAAAGAATTTCGAATTGATGCAATTGCCCTAAAGAAAATTCTTGATGATATTGGCATACAAACATGGAAATTTAAAGGAATTCCATTTTTTGTTACAGAAGCAAAGTTAGTAACAGATACTTTAATTCATGCTGCAAAAAAAGGTAAAACAATTTACAGAAAAATTAAAAGTAGATAATTATAAATCTGATCGAAGCTTTTTACAATGTCAAAAATATTCTAATATTAGAAATATAAAATAAGATCATGAGTTTAAAGGTTTTTGCAAAATATACTTTGATTTATTCCATAGGAAATATTGCGGTAAGGTTAAGTACATTTCTTTTGATCCCTCTATATACCCATTATCTAAGTGTTACTGACTATGGCTTATTGTCAACCATGCTATTAACAACCCAAATTTTGGTAATGCTGATTGACTTTGGAATGATGCCTTCGTTAATACGGTTTTCTAATGAATATGAAAAAGAAAATGAAACGGGATTATTATTAGGAAGTTCAATTTTGATTAATTTATTAAGTGGATTTATTATTTCGATTGTTAGCTTGTTTTTGATTAAAGCATTATTCGAATTATCGTTTAATATATCGACAGGACTACAATATTCCATTTTAATGATTGGTAGTTCAATATTTCAATGTTATAGTTTAAATCTCCTCTCCCATTTTAGGGCAATTAATAAAGCAAAGTTTTTTATAATTATTAGTATTACACAAACTATTATATATTTATTTACCACCATTTTATTTGTTATCAGATTTGGTTGGGGAATTAATGGGGTTTTCTTGGCGCAAATTTTTTCTTATGGTTTTTTCTGGGTTATTCTCCTATTTTTTATTATAAAAGACAATAAACTAAAAGCCTCTAAATCCACAATTAAAAAGCTTATCAAATTTGGAAGCCCATTAATTTTTGCAAGGGGCGGCGATTTAATTCTTGATGCTTTTATGCTTTACACAATAGGTTATTTTGTAAATTTAGCAGAGGTTGGAATATATTCACTTGCAGTTAAGATAGCCTCTATTTTATTAGTGCTTCTGATTGTACCTTTCCAGCTTTCTTATGAGCCATATATATATTCTCAATTAGAAGAGAAAGAGCTACCAGAAAGAATTTCTAAGATATTTACTTATTTAATACTTGTATTTGTTTTTTCTGCTATCATACTGCTTACTTTGTTCAAATATTTCATAACGATCATAGCTCCCCCAGAATATTATCCGTCTTATTATTTAATTTTCTTCATTATTCCCATTTATGCTTTTAGAGGAATAAATAGTATCTCTCAAACATTAATCCATATACAAAAGCGCACTAATATTACAGGAATAATAGTTTTTATTTTTACCGTGGTTGCAATTATTCCTGGATATTTTCTTATAAAGAATTTTGGCATCTATGCTGCGATTTTAATTTCTAATTTATACTGGTTTTCGGTTTCATTTGTTTTATTCATATTTGGGCAGAAATTATATCCAATAAAATTAGAGTCTAAAAGATTAATTTATTTAATTACAATTTATTTAAGCTTTAATATTATTATCTACAGTCTTAGTTATACTAAAATCCTAATTTTTTATCCAATAATAAGTGCCCTTCTAATTTTAGTATTTTATGTACTTTTAAAAATTAATTTCTTTGATATAAAAGAACGAACAATTATGCATAATTCATTTGCAAAATTGTTAAACTTAATTAGATTAAAGGTAGTATAGGTTATGTCTGGAGATGTGCTATTTTTAACATATACTGCTCTTATCGCCTTAATATTAATCTCAGGTTTATTATGGTTTGGATTAAAAGATATTAGAGTAAACATCGCGTTACTACTTTTAACCCCTTTGATTACATCTATATTTTATAAAAATGAAGAGAGATGGTTAACTGAGGAACTAGAAACTGGCTTTGAGGGATACATTCGGGGAGCAATAATTATCTATTCTGCTCTAATAGGAATAGGGATCTATATCAAAAAATTCGATCTTCATTCTAAAAGATTATCAGTAGTATATTTATTTTTTTTCTTATTTATTCTTTTGGCATTTTTATCAATAACATATACAGTTGATCTGAAATATACTACTATAAGATCGATATTTTTATTTGGATTATTTTTACTACTAATTGGAATTGATAAATGGCTTGATGAGTCCGCAAAATTTGAAGCATTGCTTAATACTTTATTTTATGTTACTGTTTTTTATATTAGTATTTCTATATTATCCTTAGCAATTCCCTCTCGCTCGTGGTGGTGGAGAGCCCCAAGATTTATAGGATTCTTGACTGAACCTAACATAACCGGCGCATACTTCATGCTCTCTTACCCTATAATTCTGTGGAAATCCTTTAATTCTGGTGACAATATTAATTCAAAGAGAATAGCAATAGCAATACTTATTTTAGCGTTTGGTTTACATGTACTAACTGGTTCAAGAACAACAATAATAAGTTCAATATTAGGGATTAGTGTATTTTTATTTATTCAACGTAAAATTGTTAAACTAGTATCTGTTTTAGGTTTGGTTAGTTTAATAATAATTGTAATATTTTTTATTTATACACCACAAAACTTAGAACGAGGTGAAGAAGGAACAGTTATGACCGTAACAGGAAGAGACGTACTCTGGCAGGGCGCAGTATTTAGATTTTTTCAAAAACCCGTTTTTGGTTGGGGATATATGGTTGAATCGAAAATATTAAATATGAGGAGTATGCAGGGCACATTTTCATTACCTACTGCCCAGCAACCTTTACATAATGGCTATCTTTCAATACTAACTGGAACGGGGTTAGTGGGACTTTTTCTTTGGCTAACAGTTATTCTCTTCCCATTGTTTAAGAATGCAAAAAATAGAAATCCATTTATAATAAATTATAAATCTTACTTTGTATCTACATTTGTTATGGTTTTACTTTCAAATTTTACGGAATCATTTATAACAGGTTATATAGGAAATGGCGGAGATTTATTTTTCTGGATTGCTTGGGTTGTTGCAATAAAGTTACCAGACAATTTAATACCTTCTGATTATAAAAATTTAAATCAAGTATCTTTAGAAACCGACTTAAGGTAATAAATGAAAAACAGATATATATTAATTACATCAGCAAGAAATGAAGCAGATTTTATAGAAGATACTATTAAGTCAGTAATTTCTCAGACTATCCTTCCGATAACTTGGATAATAGTAAATGATCATTCTATTGATAGGACAGAAGAAATTATAAGAAAATATATGAATGATTATAGTTTTATTAGACTTCTGAATTTGGAAGGAAATTTTCAAAGAAATTTTGCATCTAAGGTTTTTGCAATAAAAAAGGCATTTGATGTTGTTAAAGATCTTAGTTTTGAATTCATCGGAATTCTCGATGCAGATATTACTTTTCAGAATAATTACTATGAATTGATTATGGAAGAATTTGGTAAAGATCAAAAACTTGGAATTGCCGGTGGTGGATTTTTTGATATCTACGATAATAAAAAGTTTAAAATTCCTTATAGTCCATACATGGTTAGAGGTGCCGTTCAATTATTTCGAAGAGAATGTTATGAAAATATCGGCGGTTTTTTACCGCTACAATGGGGAGGTGAAGACACTATTGCTTGCGCAACTGCCAGAATGAATGGTTGGAAAATAAATACTTTTGAAGAACTTAGTGTATTACATCATAGAAAAACTGGAAGTGTTGGAGAAAACCTTGTACAAATTAATATTCATCTCGGGAAAAGAGATTATCACAGAGGGTTGATACCCTTAGCTCAATTAAGCAAAAGTTTAAGTAGAATTAAAGAAAGGCCCTTTCTTTTAGGAAGCATTTTACAAATTTTTGGTTATTGGACTTCAAAATTGAAAGGCGAAAAATTGATTCTTGACGAAAATTTGATCGAGTTTATTAAGAGAGAGCAGAAAAAACGTATCAAAGATTATTTGGGTATTAATTAATAAAATTTTTTCGATCGGATCTATGAAAAGAAAATTAAAATTAGTTATTAGTTTATTTTATTTGTGTGTGATATTAATTACTGATTTTTTTTTAAATATCTTTTTTATTTTAAAGCCAAAACTTATAATCCTTTATTACCATTCCATTCCTAAAAATAAAATCCAAACTTTCAGATGGCAAATGAATTCATTAACCAAATTTGGCTGTTGTGTTAATGCTGATTTCACTTCAACTTCTAATATACATAAACGCTGTTTTGCCGTTACTTTTGATGATGGATTTAATAGTGTGATAAATAATGCTTTACCAGAATTAGAAAAATTGCAAATACCCTGCACTATCTTTATACCTGCAAATTATTTAGGTAAAAACCCTGCTTGGGATATAAAGGGAGAGTCTTTTGATTCTAAAGAAGAAATTATAAATCCAGAGAAGTTAGCAAGTCTTAATCAAAGTCTTGTAAAAATTGGTTCACATTCTTTAAATCATCCAGACTTTACTTTGATGAATAGTGAGATACAAAAGATGGAGTTTATAAAATCAAAAAATATTTTGGAAGATTTAGTAAAATATAGAATAGACCTCTTTAGTTTTCCTTATGGGGCTTATAATACTGAGGCAATAAATAATGCGTTTGCTAGCGGTTACAAATTTATTTTTACTTCAGATCCCTCATTTTGCAACTTTTCTGATTTCTTGGGCCCAACTGTTAGAGGGAGAATTCCAGCAGACACATCTGATTCCAATGTAGAGTTTGTTGTAAAAATATTAGGCGGCTATACTTGGATATCAAAGTATATTAATTTAAAAAAAAGATTTAAATCAATTTTTAAAATAAATTTAAACATTTTTTATTGCTGTATAAAAATTTCACCATAGGACTAACACTAGTGATTGATAAAGATAAAATAAATTTAATTGAAATTTTTGATGAAAAAACCTGGGAAGTACTTCTCACCAAATTTGATGATGCAAATATTTATCAAACCTGGAATTATAATTTAATAGTCAACTTAGAAAAAAAGGCACGCTATCTGGCGATTTACAAAAATGAAGAGCTTATCAGTATCTGCCAGGTAAGAATCAAAACTATCCCTATAATCAATAAAGGTGTAGCTTATATATTCAGGGGACCTTTAGTAAAAAAGAGAGGAAATTCATTAGATTATAATTTATTACTTGAAATTTTTACTATCTTAAAAGAGGAATTTGTACTCAAACAAAATTTATTTTTAAGAATAAGACCATTTGTTTTTATTGATCATCAAACTGTAAACTTTTTTAAGTTTAAAAGCTTATTTATAAAAAATAATGTAATCCAGCCATATAGATCTATAATACTAGATATTAACAAAGAACTTTCGGTAATCAGAGCAGGATTTAGGCGTTCATGGAGGCAAGAACTAAATAAGGCAGAAAATAATAACATTGAAATTGTATCTGGAAGTACCAAAGAGTTATTTAATGTTTTTTTAAAAATTTACAATCAGATGCATAAAAGAAAAAAATTCCAGGAATTTGTTCATGTAGATAGATTAGGGAATTTGAATGATCAATTAGCTCCTGAATTTAAACAAATTATTTTCATCGCCTTAAAAGAAAAAGTCCCAATTGCCGCATTTGTTGGTAGTGCTATTGGTGATACAGGCATAGCGATAAGTGGTGGGACAAATAGTCTTGGCATTAAATATAAAGCCGCATACTTACTGCAGTGGGAAATGATAAAATGGTTAAAAGCTAAAGGTTGTATAAACTATGATCTTGGAGGAGTCGACCAAGAAAAAAATCCTGGTGGTTATGTTTGGAAAACCGGAATCTCGAAACATGAAGTTAAAGAATTCGGAATATTTGACTATTGTGAAAATAAAATTTCAAAGTACATAGTTAAAATAGGTGATCTGTTTACATCGATTAAAAAATAGTAACTATTAAGGATTGGATATGAATAATACATCTAGTAAATATCGTTGCAAACTTATCACAGAAAAGTTAAGCTGGAATAAATTACTTAAACAATTTGATGATGCAAATATTTATCAAACCTGGAGCTATGCAGAGATTGTCCAGTCCGAAAAAAAAATTGACCATATTGCTATTTATAAAGATGATCATTTACTTGGAATTGCTCTTGTAAGACTGAAAACAATACCAATTTTTAAAAGAGGGGTTGCATATATTTATAGAGGACCTTTGTGGCAAATGAAAGGTCGTGAAAATAATCTAGAAATTTTTAGCGAAATATTAATGGCTTTACAAGACAAATATGTTATCAAACTAAAATATATACTTAAGTTAAGACCCTTTATTTTCTCCGATCAATTCTTATCAATAGACTTTGGGAAGATTTTAATTGCTCTCCCTACCGCCGATAATCAGGTATATAAAACGTTAGTACTTAATCTCAATTCTGATATTGATACTATCAGGAAAAATTTTAAACAGAAATGGAGAAATTGCCTTAATCAATCTGAAAGAAACGAAATTGAAATTGTAAGTGGAAATAGTAATGAATTATATAATACATTTGTTGAAATTTATGATCAGATGATAAAGAGAAAAAAATTTAAAGAGTATGTGGATATCAGAAAAAAAGGGGAAATGAACGAACTCTTATCACCAGATTTTAAATTAAAAATTTTTATAGCCTATAAAGATAAAACACCAATCTCTGCACTCGTAGCAAGTGCAATGGGAAATACAGGCATTTATCTATTAGGTGCCAGTAATGAATTGGGAATGAAATATAAATCTGCTTACCTACTGCAATGGGAGACAATAAAATGGTTAAAAAACTTAGGGATTTCGCGATATGATTTAGGGGGTATTGATGAAGTAAAAAATCCCGGGGTTTTTAAATTTAAAGTTGGTATTTCTGAAAATGAAGTTAGAGACTTTGGCTCCTTCGAAATTTCTAACAACAAAATATTAAAAGTATTTTATAATATAATTCATTTAATTCGTGTTAAGTTAATGGTATTATTTAACTATATGATAACCTTGGAAGAATATGGAATTAAAATCGATGGCTACTAATAATTTAAGAATAACGGAAATAACAAATAAAAATGAATGGAATAAATTACTTAAACAATTCGATGATGCGAATATTTATCAAACATGGGGTTATGCAGCATTGGCAAGAGATGAAAAATTTATTAGTCATGTTGCTATATATGAAGATAAAACATTATTAGGGATTTCTCAGGTACGAATCAAAAAGGCCCCGATTATTAATTGGGGAATTGCATATATTTATAGAGGACCCCTATGGCAAAAATCTGGACAAATAAATGATATAGATACTTTTAAAAAAATTATTTCGACTTTAAAACATGAGTTCCTCGATAAAAAAAAACTGCTGTTAAGACTCAAAGTATCTGTTTTCTCAGATTTGTTTCAATCAAACGATCTGAATTATTTTTTAGAATTTAATTCTTATCTCCAATCAGCATCTCAAAAAACTCTAGTTCTTTATCTTGAAAAAGATTTAGAAAGTATTAGGAAATCATTTACATCAAAATGGAGGAATAGACTTAATCAATCTGAAAAAAATGGGGTGGAGGTTGTGTCAGGATATGACCAAAAATTATTTGATGAATTCCTTGAAATATACGATCATATGATCGCTAGAAAAAAATTTGATGAGAAGGTTAACCCAAGAAAAATAAATAGAATGAATCAATTGCTCGATCCTGAATTTAAGCTAAAAATTTTTATGGCTTATAAAGACAAACAACCCACTTCTGCTCTTGCTATTAGTGTAATGGGAAATACTGGAGTATATTTATTGGGCGCGAATAATGAATTAGGAATGCAGTATAAATCTGCTTATCTGCTGCAATGGGAAGTAATAAAATGGCTTAAATTAAGAGGGATTTTAAGGTATGACTTAGGCGGCATTGATCTAGAAAAAAATCCAGGTGTTTTTGAGTTTAAATCAGGAATTACTAAGAATGAGGTGAAAGATTTAGGTACTTTTGAATTTTCTAATTCAAAACTATTAACAAACTTCGTTCACTTGGGTGATTTGATCCGATTAAAGTTTTAAAATATTTTAAAGAGAAGGACATTTTGAATTTAAAAAATAATAAATATAGTTTAATAGAAATTACCGATAAGACTTTTTGGAATAATTCATTACTAGAATTTAGTGATGCAAATCTATACCAAACATTCAATTATGCTAATGTTGTCCAAAATGAAAAAACTTTGAAACACATAGCAATTTACTGTAACAGCATTCTAATTGGCATGGTTCAGGTTCGCATAAAAACTTTCCCAATTCTCAATCGTGGTATTGCATATATTTTTAGAGGACCTGTTTGGCAAAAAAAAACTAACGAAATTAATATTGAAGTATTGTCCGATATATTAAATACATTAAGAAAAGAGTTTACAGTTAAACAGAAATTATTATTAAGAATCAGACCATTTATTTATTCAGATAGTATAGATGTGAAAGGATTTCTAACCAAAATTGGCCCAAACTTTTTGCAAAAACTTCCTGTATATAAAACACTTATACTAGACTTAAATAAAGACTTATCCGAAATCCGTAAAAGTTTTAGACAGAACTGGAGAAATCATTTAAATAAATCAGAAAAAAACGGAATTCATATAGTAATTGGAAGTGATGAAAAATTATTCGATATTTTTTTAGAACTCTATAATCAAATGATTAATAGAAAAAAGTTTAAAGAATTTGTAAATGTAGAAGCTGTTCGAAATTTTAGTAACGAATTAGATGATTATCTTAATCTTAAAATTTTCATCGCATATAAGGAAGATATTCCCATTTCCGGAATCGTGCTGAGTGCTGTCGGCGATACCGCTATATCATTATTTAGAGCAAGTAATAGTTTAGGGATGAAATTAAATGCATCGTATTTACTTCAGTTTGAAATGATAAAATGGCTTAAAGAAAATGGAACTAAGAGATATGATTTGGGGGGTATTGATAGTGAAAATAATCCTCACGTTTATGATTTCAAATCTGGAATTACAACAAATGAAGTAACTGATTTTGGAATTATTGAAGCTTCGGGGAGTAAGATTTCTGGATCCCTTGTTAAGATAGGAGAATATCTAAAGGATCTGAGACAAAAAATTTGAATATAATTTTAATAGATAAGATTGATAAAATCAAATAATTAATATTTACTCTTGTTTATTCAGATGACTAAGATTTTAGATAAATATATTATTAAGGTGATCACGCAAAAGTCTGATTGGAAGAATTATTTAAAAGAATTTAGTGATGCAAATATCTATCAAATCTGGAATTACTCAAAATTTGCCCAGAAAGAAAAAACGTTACAACATATTAGTATTTTTAACGATCATCAGCTTATAGCTATTGCTGGTGTAAGGATTAAAATCATTCCGTTCATTAATAGAGGTATAGCATATATATATATCGAGGTCCCCTCTGGCAAATAAAAGGTCAAGAGAATGATCTGCAGAAATTATATGATATTTTTCAAGTCTTAAAAAGTGAATTTGTAATAAAGAGAAAACTAATCTTAAGAATAAGACCATTTATTTTTTCTGATCAAATTATTTATAATAAATTCGAAGCAATTGATGACTTTCACATAATTAAAACTGTTAAACAATATAAATCTTTAATATTATATCTTGATAAAGAACTTGATGAAATTAAAAAACAATTTAATCCTAGATGGAGAAAAGGGCTTAATAAAGCTGAAAGAAAAGGATTAACTATTCAGGTGGGTACTGATCCTAAACTTTACCCAACTTTAATTGATATCTATCATCAAATGCATTCCCGAAAAAAATTTAAGGAATATGTTAATGTAGAACGTATTGGGGAGATGGATGAAAACCTAGATGAGGAATTTAAACTTGTAACTTTTGTAGCTTACAAGGACAAGAGACCAATTGCAGCTCTTACAGGAAGTGCATTAGGAGACACAGGGATTGGATTACTGGGCGGAATTACGGAAATGGCTATGAAGTGTCAAGCTTCTCACCTGCTTCAATGGGAAATAATAAAATACTTTAAAAATGCTGGATGTAAAAAATATGACTTAGGTGGAATTGACCCTAAAAAGAATCAGAGTGTCTATTATTTTAAACAAGGTATATCAGACATTGAGGTTTCTGAGATCGGAATATTTGAATCTAACGATAATTATTTATTAAGACTACTAATCAAAATACTGGAAAAATTAAAAAAAATCTTTTTGAACTAATTATTATTTGAGCAATAACATTTTCTTTACAATATTTTTGTTTGTTGTGATTAAGCGATAGTAATAAACACCGCTTGCCAAATTCCTGGCATTAAATTCTAAATTGTAAACTTTGTTTGCTTCTAACTGTTCATTTAATAATTCTGCAACTTCATTACCTAGTACATCATAAATTACTAATCTTGCAAGACTACTCTCACTTGATGCAAAACGAATTATGGTGGAAGGGTTAAATGGATTAGGATAATTTTGCTCCAAAACAAATCCGTTTGGTATTTCACCGGCATTCACTTCAATAGTTTTGCTATACTCATATTTACCATCATTATCAATCTGTTTTAATCTGTATGCATAATTACCATATTTAACACCTTCAATTAAATAGGAATACTTTTTAGGCGAGTTTGAATTTCCGTTACCGGCAACAAAACCAATCTTTGTAAAATTATTAACAGCGTTTTCTTTCTTTAAACTGTTAGGAGCTCCTTCGATTTCAAAACCATAATTATTTACTTCTGTTTCTGTTGACCAGTTAAGTAAAATTCCTTTTTTGTTTACTACGGCTGTAAATGAACTAAGCTCAACAGGTAAAGGACTGTTTAATCCTGAGCCATAAGTTACACCGGGATAAACACTTTTATTATTTCCTGTTGTAAAAAGATAGTTTTGGAGATTCCCCTGGCTAATAGTTCCATTAACAAAACTTATTCCACTTGTTTGACTTTGATTTAGGATTTCAATTTTTACATGTACAAAAACTTTTGGAGTAGATGATAATGTATTAGATAATTGTACCCCTGTTTCAGTTCCCGTACCTGATTTATACCAGATATTTTGTATTGCTATAACAGAAGCAGAATTATCAATAACCGAAGGTTCATAATTACCTATCTGTCCGCCCGTCCCTATAACAGGATATAATAAATCAGATTGTGAGCCGGCGTAAGTTATTAGAACCTTACCATTATTTTTTATATAAGTTCCGAAACCTAAAGCATTATATGATAAATAAACCTGGGCAACTTTAAACTGAGCAGGTGAATCTGAAGATGCCATAATATCAAATTCATAATATTGTGGAGAGGTACCAGTGATTTGCTCGTTTGCAAATTCAAAATGTATGGTTTGAGAAATTATATTATTTGTGATAAATAATACTAAAATTAAACTAAATAAAATTGTTTTTGTATTTATAAATTTTTTCATAATTGTCTTCTTTTAACAAAATCTAATTCATTAAATAATAATTTTATTGCTCGCCGAGCCCATTATTCTGATGCCATAAAGTGTTGTCATTTGCATCAACAATTCCATCCATATTAATATCAGCACTTCTGTAACCGGTTTGTCCGATTTGTAAATCTATAAAATCTTCATTGTCATTATTCTGTATTTGCCCATTGCCATTCACATCACCGGCAATCATTCCCCAAACAACCGGGGAGGTATCAATCTGTTTACCACCAACAGAATTACCAGCAGTAGTAAAATTATAACTTGTTGTTTGGCCCGCTGTCAAACTAACAGGGCTGGTGCTCCTTATCATTAAATGGTTTCTATGTCTTACAGATATATAATATTGATCTGAAGGAACCTGAAAAGTCAGAGGTGATCCCGTTGGATCTATGATTGAACCATTTTGTCTTATGAGTCCTGCTTTTCTTGAAACAATTGTCGAAGGGTTGTTCTTATCCCTTAATTCAACCAAAACCCAATCAACTACATTACCAGCAGCACCAGAAAATTGTGTAATAACCTCATTATTAGTAACAAGGGTATCGCCATTAAAATTAAATGGAGCAACGCCGTATGGTTGATATGTTTGGATAATATTTAGCAAAGTATTAGACATCCAGTTTGAAGTTGGATTGTAAGCACCTTCTAATGTTGCTGTCAGATTTAATGACGGACCTCTTTTAAATAATTTAATGCCACCAACTTGTTCATTTGTTGCATCTGTCATGTTCTGGATAGTTACGAAAATAGTAGATATATCTGCAGGAATGTTTAAAGAATTAGTTCCATTAGTTGATTGCTCTAAAGTATATCTTTTCCAGTAAGTTGTATTTGCAGGGAATACAAATTGAGGGCCCTCAATAGGTTCATAAGTTGCATCCACTCGAAAAAAAGAAAAATTTATACGTATGCCTCCACTTTCACTATTACCTTTTGTCCAAATTTCAAAGTCATTAAGTCCTTTTTCAATACCGCCAAATTTATTATCATCAGCAGTAGTATTTAAAACACCGTTTTGTGCTCTAGCACTTGCCCCATTTGAACCGGGAGGTCCATCATTTTTTATCCAGACAACACGACGACCATATTGATAATTATTACCGTTTATATCATATCCATCAGGATAATTGTTGGCATCTAAGTCTTTGCTCATGTTTGGAAAAACATTTTGATATGGATCAGGGATATTAGAATTATCCGTGTATAAAAGTTCTGCCAACTGTTTATAGGTCATTACTGGGATGTTGTATGTTTTACACCACGACAAAATACCATCTATATTGGATATATAAGTGGACCAATCAGGTGGAGTGCCATGACTTAGACCTATAGCTGATTTATTATCTGATATATAATTAGCAATAATTGATTTCATTTGACTGATAGACTGATTCTGATCGCTAAAATCTCCCCATTGCATACGAAATTGTGCGTCATCATTAGGATCATATTCATTAAACGTTAAATTTGCTTCGTATTGAAAAACACTAACGTATGATGCCCCTTGAGTATATCCAAGGGGGGTTAGTGCTGTTTTTAAGTCAGTCCCCGGTGGATTAGGAAATACAGAGTTACCTGTTCCTTGTCCAAATGTAATTCCAGGTTCAATCCATGTCGTTGGAGGCTGAATTCCGTAACTGAGAGCTAGCTTTCTACTTTCATTTGCTAACACCCTGATTGCTTCAATAGTCAATCGGATACCAGATACGCTAAAAGTGTAATACTGAACATTTGTACGATTGCCTAAATGTATGGGATCATTCCAGACATCAGTAAATCGAACAGAACTGCCATCAGAATTAACAAGTAAATCAATTAAAACCAAGTTTGAGCCAGCTGGTAAAGCGGGAAAATAAAGAAAATATGGTACATTAGTTCCGGTAGAAAAGGGACCAAAGGAACCAGGCGAAGCCGTAACAATGTTATCGTTAATATTGCAAGTCCCATTGCCGGATGAATAGGATAAATTAGGTGTTGCAAATTTAAGACATATTTTATTCAAGCTTCTATGGTCAACCCCACCCATCGTATCATAATCTGAAGGATTAAATTTAGTAAAGAAGAAATTAGTTCGATGGTTGGGTGTATGATCCATCATTTCATGTCCCTGTGCCTGGTACTTTTTAATACTATCGCGATAATCCAGATTATCAAATTCATTATTGCCATAATTCAGTCCAAGAGTTGCCTTAAAACCATATTTATTAAATAAAGCAAAGAACTGACTATAGTTGACTAAAGAAGAGTTATCGTCCCATCTAAAACATATACCTGACTGTTTAGGAATAATTGTCTGGGAAAAAGAGTTTGCAGAAATTGCCAGGGCAAATAATAAAATGGAAAATAAATTTTTATTCATAATAATATCTTGTTTAAATGAAAATCAGACAATAAGATTTTTTTCTATATAATTTGTATCATCTGTAGTGCGATTAAAAGCACTTTTAATATTAGGACTTTATACTAATATATTAACTGAAAATAACTTAATCAAAGTTCACAAAAGCTAAAAATGTACAAACAGATATGTAACATAAACAATGAATTTTAAGTGTTAAATAGTCAAGAATTATTCCACATAAACACGCTGTTATTGTGATAAAAACAAGGTCTAAAAAACTAACCGTGTCCCAAATTGAAAGACAATAAAAAGTTTGTTAATTATTAGGACAGTTGCTAAACAACTTAGGGAAGAATTTGCTAAAGCATCTCCCCTATTTAGAAGGAGAGATGTTATCCAAAAGAAAATGTTCTGAGAAATTATTTTAAAAGAATCATCTTTTTAATTTCAGAATAATCTCCCGCTTTAATTCTGGCAAAATAAGTACCGCTCGCTAAACCAGAAGCATCAAAATTAACCTTGTAAATTCCTGCTGTCTTTTCTTCATTAACAAGAGTTTTAACTTCACTGCCAAGTATATCAAATATTTTTAAAGTTACAAAGCTGATCTGCGGTACAGAAAATTCGAGTGTTGTAATCGGGTTAAACGGGTTAGGATAATTTTGTTCAAGTCTAAAAGTTAATGGACCATTAATCTCGACTTGAACTTCATTACTATATTCATATTCTTCTCCACTGTTATTTTTCTGTTTTAAACGATAAGAGAAAATTCCATGCTTAGCAGAATAATCAACAAAAGAATAACGCCTGGGCTCTAGCAAAACAATAGAACCGGGGTAAGATCCAATCGATACAAAATTTTCAGAATTGGATTTCCTTTCAATTTCAAACGGTTGATTATCATTAGAAATAGTTGTCCATGATAGTAAAACACCGCCATCAGAATTTACGTTAGCATCAAATGATGATAACTCTACAGCAGAGGCGGATCCTGGTCCAAAAATTCGTGCTTCCCACAAACCAGCCCAATCAGCGTCGTTACTGCTAAGACAAACAATTCTAATATAACGAGTATTTAAATTATTAAATTCGTTAACCGTCCATTCCTGGCTGGAAGAAGAGGCATTAGAAACAATTTCTGTCCACTGATTTGCATCTGGTGAAACTCTGATTGAATATCTATAAATTCTTCCATTGTTCCATTGATAAAAAGAAACAGAAACTAAAGTTACAGGTCGAATAGAACCTAAATCATATTGTATCCATTGCGGCATAACCTGTGCAGCCCATCTACTGTTTGGATCAGAATCACCTGCAACTAATCCATCGAGCGTTTTAGCCGGGCTTGTATTTGGATCAGTTGTTGCAGAAGCATTAACGATATCCACTATATATTCGCGCCAACCTATAGAGGGTATTGCAAGTAGTTTGTAAAATGTAGAATTGTTTGTTGATGAAATCACATTGCCTGCGAGATCCTGAATGTTGTTTACTGTAATAGAGTAAATCCTATTCGTATCCTGATTTGTTGTTGTTAAGAAAAGTCTTCTGCCGCTTTCAGATAAACTTGCACCAAGAACTCGCACACCCCCTGTAATAGTATAGTTGTTAGGATTTCCAATTTGATTGACTGATATTGCTTCTGAAAAATCCAATACTAATTCATTAGCTTCCATAATTTGTGCGCTTAGCAAAGTCGGTGGTGTAACATCAGTATTGACAGAATAGTTATAATTTGCTGAATTAGAAGATGATAAGATCAAATTACCGGATAAATCTCTGACATTATTTATTGTAACAGTATAATTACCGGTTGTATGAGGAGATGTAGTAAGTGTAATAATAGATGAGTTCAAACTTACTGCAGAAACGGAAATACCATTGCTGATAGAGTAATTACTTAAACTTTGAGTTGAATTTGGATCTAAGCTTTCTGAAAAGTTTATTCTTAAGGTTGTTGCATTGATTAGTTCAGCAGCCAAAACCCTTGGGGGTATTAAATCAGGGCCTGAGGAAGTTTCAAAAGCACCAATATCCCAACCATTACCTTGCGGTCTTAAAGTACCAAGGAAGTCAGTATTATATTCAGCAGGTAAGGGAGTTCCGGCATCAATTGCAGGGGAGCCGGATTGTAATAAATAATTTCGAACTGAATAATTAATAAATTGTGGATTACCTGAGATGCTGTTAATATCATGATTACCAACACCCCAATTTTTCCATTGAGAAAAAGATAAACCGGATCCGTTTACATAAAACGGTGTGTTGCTTGGTGTATAGTAAAGATTGTAGTCAAAAACTTTATTAGTATCAGTTGTCAGATCCATAACACTGCCTGAGGATTGATATACAATATTATTCTTTATCCACCCGTGCCAAGGGGTAGTCCATGTTCCAGTAAATTCGCCGCCGGTACTTTTTGTTTCAAAGAAAAAGAATCTGCTATTTACAAGTGTATTGTTATAAATATAAATTGAATCGCACACACTGCCAATATTAATACCAAGATAATGCCCGATGATTATATTACCATAAATTTTAACATTAGTTACCCAGCTCAAACCAACATTAGCAATATTATCTCTTTTGCCCAATACTTGAACACCAACTCCAGTTCCGTAATATGTACTTTGTGGTAATGAATCTATAATAGTATTAAACCTTACTATATGCCCGCCTGATCTACCTCCGGTGTTAATATGCTGTAAATCAATACCTGTATAATAATTATTAACGATGTAATTATGCTCCCAGATATTATTATTTACTTTATAATTTCCATACTCACCCGACCAGGATGAGTGTGAGCCGCATTCCCAAATTTTATTGTACCCGATATAAGTGTTACTTGATATTATATAAAGTCCATCACCTGTATTTGTTCTAACATTACCTAAATGATGGATATCGCAATTAGTAATCCTGGTATAATTTCCATCGCTGGTTCTAATACCGGATTCGAATGAACCCCATGTCTCTATATTATCAAAGGTTAAATAATTACGTGAAATTTCTCCAATAGAAAAAGCTCTTGCCGGATTTTCAATGAAGTTATAGTATGTGGCAGGATTTCCAATTGAATAGACATATAAATAGCCGCTGCCATAATAAAATTTATAATCTGAATTGCAAGCCGTGGACGAAGATTGTTGATACCCCCAATTTGTTGCTGTCCCCGGTTTTTCAAAGATTACATAAAATGGTGAAGATGATAAACTTCTCCTCCAAATATTAGATCCCTGATCTAACCAATCGCTGCTGGTGCCTTTTAAACTGTTTGAGCCAAGTATGATTGGTTTTCTACCTGTGCCGTATGCAGTAAAAATGATTCTGTTGTTTTCGCCAGTACCGCCATCATTTGGACTTAATTGTTCGCGCCATATCTCCCCTCGTTTGAATGCAACAACAATATTTCCTGAACTAGTGTTAAAATCATAATTGTTAACTTTAGAGATTGTTCTCCAGGCAGTTGATGGAGAAGTTCCGTTGTTGCTATCATTCCCATTTGATGCATCAACGAAAAAATTTTGTGAAAATGAGTTAATACTCATAAAACAAAATATAAAAAACACAAAGAACTTGTTCATATTTTTTGATACCTTAACATATATAATAAAACTAATAAGAGACTTTTACCAGAAATAGCAGCAATTGAAAGTCAGTTAATTATTCGATCGAATAAACAAAACTTCTTTAATGAGCAGATATGAGAATTTTAGAAGCTTAAGGGTACACTCCCAGGTTTTGCAGTGATCTTTAAAATTATTTATTATAAAGATACAATAAATTTTGCAAATAATAGAAATAAAAAATTTGGGATAACGCAGATTTTTTTATGGGATAAAAACTTTTTTATACAATATATTTAACTCAAATAGGAAATAAAATTGAACACTGCATCTACACCGGTATGGGAATAATTCAATTGTAAATTTTTAGTTGCTCAATTTTTACAAGAAAATAATTTTACTTATAAGAAATACCATATAATACTATTTCAGAAGGATCATCTTTCTGGTTTGAATAAAATTATTTGCCTGCATTTTATAAAAATATAGACCGGATGCAAGGTTGTTCGCATTAAAATCCACAGAGTGTTTTCCGGTAGATTTTTCTTCATCAACTAAAACTGCAAGCTGATTTCCAATAGCATCAAAAACAGTTAAAGTAACTTTTGAATTAATAGGCAGCGAATAGGTTATTGTTGTAACTGGATTAAAAGGATTTGGATAATTCTGCATAAGTGAATATTCAGAGGGTTGATTATTCTGATTATCATTATTAGCTGATACAAGTCCGTTCCAGCCAGCAAGTCGAGCAATCAGCCACCAAAAAGCACTCCCCTTTTGTGCACAGTTTAATCCTTCCGAATGGGCACATTCGGAACATTGGCTCGCTAAACTAATCAGATAACTTGAAGGATTATTTGATATCCAATCTTGAGCCCAATTTTTATCAACTGAACCGTTTCCATCACTATCATAAAAACATCCGTCATTTGCAAGTAGTGCCATATAATTAGTCAGAGCATCAGGATCATAGCTTTCAATATCAGCAAAGTCAAATAATATTTTATTATTGCTTTTACAATAGTTTCTTATTTGTTCATTCCTTTGATTTAAATTTCCGCTAACACCAGTGCCATCCAAATGCCCTGTCATATAAACAAACTTAACATTTGGATAACTAATTTCTAACTGATTCATCGCATCAAGATAAGCATGGATACCTGATGCGTTTGTCCAGCTAACTCCACCGCACCAGGACCACATAACAACGTTTCTGTCATTATTAGATAAGTTTAGCATTTGAATTGTGGCATCTCTCCAGGCAAGATCACCATCGCTGCTTAAGTCAGCAGCACCGGCTACGTTTCCCCAATAATCATTCAAAAAAATTCCGGGAACTAACCCAGAGTTAGATAATGAAAAATTATAATTTGATCCAAGACTTTTTATTGAATTTAAGCCGGTTACTAATTGGCTTCCATGAGATGTATGACTATATCCAATCCGTAAATTATCTTTTGCTAGTTGGATATAAGAAACGGGAATTTTGTTAATGTCTTTACAGTTATGATCAATAATTATAGGTTGTTGAGCAAAGCTAGTGTAACTTAAGAGTAAAGTTAAAATCAAAAGAAAGTTGAGATTTATCTCAAAAGATTTTGATGAGGATATCATAATAATCACCTAATAAAAATGATTAACACTGTAAACATAAACTAAAAAAGACCGTTTTGAAAACGGTCTTTTAGTAAAATTTTTATTTCGGTTTGCTATGATACGGGTTTGGGTTTATTAAAAAACTTAAGAGCAATATCATAAAACAAGGCAATTAAAAACCCAACGATAAATCCGAAAATAAATCCCCAAACAAAACCTACGATACCTCCAAACCATGAATACGTGTAACCCCAAAAGAGTCCGCCAAGTTTAGATATGGTATTGCCGGTTGAATTCCATATCAATAACCACCAAGTTACCAGCAAAATTGAAAGTCCCCAGGTTAAACCCACCGCTGTACCGAGAGCTCTTCTGCGAAGTTCCATTATTGACCTCCTTGATGTTGATAAATTTCAGCTTTATATAAGCTGAATTTCAAACTCAATAGTTATCTTAAAAGAACCATCTTCCTGGTTTCAGTAAAATTATTGGTAATAATGCGATAAAAATATGTTGAACTGGGAAGATTCTCCGCTTTAAATTCTACCTCATAAATACCTGGTTGTTTGCTCTCATTTATAAGTTCAAAAATTTCTTCACCAAGTATATCATAAATTTTTATTAAAACTCTGCTTTCAACCGGTAACTGAAATCTTATTTTTGTCGAAGGATTAAATGGGTTGGGATAATTTTGATATAAAGCAAATTCTGTTGGAACAACTTCAACTTCTACTATATCTGAATATTTATATTTACCATTATTATCTATCTGCTTTAATCTGTACTCAAATTTGCTTCCACCGATGGTATTCTTATCTACGTAAGAATATTCCTTCCGTGAGCTTGTGTTTCCATTACCCTGAACAAACCCAACTTTCTCCCAACCTGTCATATTAAGTGGGGGCGCAGTGCGAACTTTTCTTTCGATATCAAACCCATAATTGTTAACCTCTGTTTCAGTAACCCAGTTCAATGTAATCTGATTGTTATTTGCTCTTGCACTAAACGAATTTAATTCAACAGGCAGTGCCCAGCTTCCATCTCCGTTTATTATTGTTCCATCAGCAACACCGCTGGGGTCTTCACTAATAAAATTAGCATACTGATTCACAGTAATTACATTAGATGATATTTGAGCACCAAGCGGAATATTGAATTCAGTACCACCTTCAATTATTAATTCGTTCACTTGACTGAATGTTATTCCGGTAAAAAGGATTATAACTAATGAAATTAATTTTTTCATTGCTTAATAGTCTCCAATCAATTTGAAATTGGAGTTGTTAATGATACCTCTGTTCCATTTTTACTTTTAAGCAGTTCAATTTCCTTTTTTAATTCATCTATACTTTTTTGTTGCTCTTTAATTGCATCAATCAATAACACATTAATTTTTGCATAGTCTATAGATTTAAAACCTTCCGCATCTGTGTTTACTACTTCAGGAAGAACTTTTTCTACATCCTGTGCTATTAAGCCTACTTGTCTTTTGTCACTAAATTTTTTATCAGGGAATTCATCTTTTCTCAAATCATATTTTACAGGATTTAAACTTTCAACTATATTTAATCCATTATCAATTGGTTCGATATTTTTCTTAAATCTTACATCTGATGAAACTGTCCAGCTACCCGAGACAGTACCGGAGCCGTTGACAATTACAAGACCGTCTGCTCCACCTTCTTCAGATTTTCCTGGAGTTAATTGAATGTTACCCCCGCCGCTTCCTCTTTTATTTCCAACAGTTAATTTTATATCATTATCACCATAAGAAGTACTGCCAACATCACCAGTGATTAGATTAATCCCATTTGCTCCTTCAAGTGTAGATGCATCTGAAGTTGTTAGATAGATACCTCCTCCATATAATGCAGAGGTTTTTGACAATTTCTGAAGGGTACTATTAGTTACCCCAGTCCTAATAATTATGTCCCCATTCTTTAGACCGCCAGATGATCCAGATGTAATTTCAACTTGTCCGCCACCTTCGCCACCTGAATTAGCAACAATTTTAATATTACCCGAAACAGTTCCTCCCACTCCAAGAGATTTACCTGAAATAATATTAATATTTCCACCAGAGCCTACTCCGTCACCAGCTAAAATATTTACTGTACCACCTTTATTCCAACTTTCGATTGCATCACCTGCTTCAATATTTATATTACCACCATCAGAATTAGGACGTGAACCAGCTTTTAGATTTATAGATTTTGCAACATCACCAAATTTTTGGAATACATCTAAAAGATATTCAGGATTTCCTTTCCCAAAACCAATATTTCCTTCACCTGTAACTCTAAAAAGTGTATCACCTGCTGCGTTTATAACTGAAAAGCCATTATTAGGAGTATCGCCGCCAAGCTTTGCTTTAATATCCTGCGCCTTAAGTTCAGGCATAAGGCAAAGAATTAAAATAATTAGTATTGTATAAATTGGTTTCATAAACCCTCCGGTAATAAAAGTAAATAAAGAAATAGTTTTCAATTTTAATAATGATATCAAGTAATTAAGCAACAACTTAAAACATAGCAAAAAATTTAAGATTGTTCGCTTAAGCTTTAAACTAATTTGTATAACTTCGCTTTTTATTTGGGGAATGTCAATAAGACAAATAATTTTTTCAAACAAAATATTTACTCCTGATTGATTAAAGAAAAAAAATAGATATACAACCAATTTTTGATTGCTGACTAAATTCAATTTGCTTGCCTGACATAATAGTTGGAAGATACTCAATAAATGAGGTTTTTGATTTATATGTTTTGTATTGTTTTGGTAGTGCGAATTTAGAATTGTATCTATTTAAGATTTGTAGACACAGGTGCTTATAAATTATAAATTTTTATAACTATTTTTAACAAAATTTTGGTATAATAAATGTTAAGATATCAATATGATTTAATAAAAATATTCAGCAGTCAGTATAATTGCTTAATATTTTTCTAATCAAAGCTTAAACTAATAATTAACTAATTAAAGGAGAGCAGCTATGCATAAACAGAAAAATCTGTTATTACCTATATCATTTTTTTTACTTGTTGCATTTTTCTTATTTGGATGTCAACAAGAAAATTCTGTCGTTGGTCCAGAACCAACTCAGCAGAATATTTCTAAGTTTTCTTTACCAGCAGGAGCTACATTAACCTCTGCTACACTTAACATTCACGAATATATGTTAAACGGTCAAGAGATTAAAATTCACAGAATTACCAGCCCCTGGGATGAAATGTCTGTTACGTGGAGTAATTTTAACGGGGCTTTTGATCCAACACCATCGACATCATTTCTCGCCGATACATGGGGTTGGCGACAGATCGATGTTACAAATTTGGTAAGTGCTTGGTTAAGGGGTGATTATCCAAATTACGGATTACTTTTAGATCAGGAAATTGTAGTTGATGGATGGGCACAATGGAGCAGTAAAGAATGGACAAGCAATCATCCTTATCTTGAGTTAACATATAGCACGAGCGAAGGAACCCAAAAAACAACAATGGAACCTATTGGCGACGCTTACATCTATGAATTATATCCAACCGAGAACTTCGGAAGTAGTCCTTGGTTATATACAGGTTGGACATTCGCTACAAATAAAGAGAAGCAATCATTACTCCAATTTGATCTTGAACCAACACACGATGGTGGTTGTACTCTTACTCCTGGTTATTGGAAAACCCACTCAAAATATGGTCCTGCACCTTATGATAACACTTGGAAACAAATTGGTGAAGATACGCCATTTTTCTTAAGTGGAATGTCTTATTATCAGGTTTTATGCACTTCACCAGCCGGAAACGCTTATTATAACTTATCGTTCCATTATATTGCTGCAAAATTAAATGAACTTAACGGAGCAGATTTCAGTGCTGCTAAGAGTGCTTTTGATGAAGCTACAGTACTTTTCCAAACATATACACCGGCACAAATTGCATTATTGAAAGGTAGTAGTCCAGTAAGACAGAAATTTATATATCTGGCTGGTATTTTAGGTAATTATAATGAAGGTATTATTGGACCCGGTCACTGTGATTAGAAAAAATGAATCCCAATTCAGTGTTAATTTATAATTTAGTATTAATACTTCATAAGGCTACTCTTAAAAGTAGCCTTTTTTAATAATTACATTTTCTAATAAAACAGGTAGACGAAAGACGTTAACGCAGTAAAATCATTTTTTTTGTCTCAACAAAAGAATCGGCTTGTAATCTGTAGAAATAAACACCACTTGAAAGCTGACTGATAGTTGAAGAGTCGAATTCAACTTCATAAGTACCGGGTTTGACAAAATTATCAACCAATGTAATCACTTCTGTGCCAAGAATGTCAAATACTTTAAGTATAATATGATTTTCTTTGTTTTCTTCATTAGAGTTAAGGGAAGGGATTGAGTATTTAATTCTAGTACTGGGATTAAAAGGATTTGGGTAGTTTTGAGACAATTCAAAATTCTTTAATCCATTTTCAGCTATCTTAATATTTGTATTTACTTTAGTTCCGAAACTTTGAAATTCCCATATACTTGCGAATGGACTTTGATTACTTTCTTTAATTACAAGTTTGATATAACGAACTATTGTCGAATCAAATTCAAGTTCTGACCATTCAGATGCTTCGGACCAAACATCATTTAGAATAGGTTTCCAACTTTGATTATTATCAGAAGAATAAATAGAGTATTTATATATTCTTCCTGAATCGCCTTTATAAAAAGAAATTCTAATGCTGTCTATTGTTTCTTCTTTTCCGAGGTCATAAGTAATTGTATCTGGCATAGTTGCAGCACCTTTCCACCTAGAATCTGACGAGCTCATTCCAAGTCCATCAATGGTTTTTTCAGGCGAGAAATTTTCAACCCAATTTTTAGAATATGCCGAAGTAATTGAAAGTTGGACCTTACCTCCCCTAGATTTTAAGATTTTATAAGTATTGTTACAGGGGTTTGGTTTCATCAAATTACCTGATCTGTCAATAATATTTGATACGGTCAAAGTGTAATCAATATTAATTTGTTGTTGTGAAGTCTTTATTAGGACACTGCAAGAATCAGGTAATAATTGGATCTGATTTATTAGGACATTATTTGAAATTTTATAATTCAATTTATTTTTTGCGGTATTCGGATCCAATCTTTCATTAAAACTTATAATAATAGATTTAGTATTAGTTGATTGAAGTTGAGTTATACTCGGGGCTATTATATCTCTTGTAAAATTATATTGAAATGTATTCTTAATCTGAGTTGAAATTAAATTACCTGTCAAATCCTTAATATTTATTACTGATACCGTGTATAAGAAATTTAACTGATGAGGCGATGTAAACAGTATAACTTTATTAAGATTTGGTGATATTGAAACATTTTTAACTATAATATTATTATCGATTGAATAATTTGAAATTTTTGTTGATTCAAGACTATCAAGCGCCTCAGAAAATGTTACCTCGAGACTAACTGAGTCAATTAAAATCGCAGATAATAATTCAGGAGGGGTAGAGTCACCGACATATGAATATACCGCGGTATTTTTTATTTTGTTTATCAGGTTACCAGCGACATCCTTCAATCCGGTGATTGTAATTGTATAATTTTGGTTTGCAGTATGAAAGCTTGTTGACAAAGTAATTTTCTTTCCATCAGCTGAGATGGAAGAAGTGGTAATTATAATATTATTATTAATTTGATAGTTAATGACTGAAATTGCTGTCTCTGGTTCTATGGCTTCTGAAAAATTTAAGATCAAGGAATAAGGATTATTTAAAATTGCACTCATTAATTCAGGTGGAGTTGAATCCCCAGGGTACAAATATTGCGCACTATTTTTTATAATTGAAATCATATTGCCAGCTAAGTCAGAAATGTTAGTCACTACAATGGTATAATTTATATTTGATTGATGTTCTGTTGTTGTTAATCTCACACGGTTATTGGATATTAACGTTGCCCCCAATACTGTTATTCCATTTGTTATCCTATAGTTTTCCTTATTCTCTGCTGTCTCCTGATTTATACTCTCCGAAAATGTTAACTCAACGATTATTTTATTAGTAATCACAGCTATCTGGAGTTCAGGAGGGGTAATATCCCCTTGATTTCCAGATACTACAAATTCATAAGCTCCTGCATCATATCCATTGCCCTGTGGCCTTGATATTCCATTTTTATCTCTGTCGTATGGTACACCTAATGTTGCACCTATATTTATTGCTGGTGATGTTGATTGAAGTCTTAGGTCTTTTACTGAACTCTTATTGGTGTACTGAACAAATAACGGGTTTGCAAATTGTGAATTATTATCCCCTTTTATCCAACTCTTCCACTGTGTGAAGTTTCTTGAACTTCCTCCACTGCTAAATGGACTGCCTGAACTTGAGTACCACAAATTGTTATCAAATACTTTGTTTGTATCATTACTTATTGATATTAAACTCCCGGAACTTCTGTATACTATGTTGTTTTTCCACCATATTTTTGTTGGTGGTGTATAGTACCCACTCACACTTGGCCAACCATCCTCTCTGGTCTCTCTCATAAGAATATCTGTTTCAATAAACGTATTATTATATACTTGTATCGAATCTGCTACTCTTGTCCAGTTTATTCCCCATTGCATCCCTATCAATACGTTATTATATATTCTGATGTTTTTCATCCACTCGTTTTGCCCATTCTCTCGCATCCCTAATACCTGTATCCCGGCCCCAGCACCATTATATATTGAGCCCTGAGCCATTGAGTCCCCTATCAGATAATTGTTTCTTATTATATGTCCACCTGCATTACCATACCTCGAGCCCGCGCTGCCCGTATGTTGTATGTCTATCATTGTGTAATAGCAGTTGGCTATATAATTACCTTCATATATACAGTTTCTCCCAACATAACCATTATACATCCCTTGATATATTCCGTGTGAGCCCGGCTCCCATATCCTGTTGTTTCTAACTACTGCATTGCTTGATATTATATATAACAAATCACCTTGACCACCATCTCTTACACTTACATTCCCTACGTGATGTATGTCGCAATTCTGTATTGTTAAGTAATGCCCGTTGCTTGTTCTTACGCAAGCTTCCTGACTTCCCCATATCTCTAATGAATCTAATGTTATATACTGTACTGTTATCTCCCCCACAGCAAATGCTCTTGCAGGAGATTCAATCCTATTATAATATGTCGCTGGATTACTTAGTGCAAATACGTACAAGTAACCTGATGAATAATAAAATTTATAATCAGAATTACAAGCTGATGATGATGATTGTATGTACCCCCAATTTGTTGCTGTATTTGGCTTCTCAAATATTACATAAAATGGACTGTTGCTTAGACTCCTTCTCCATAGATTTGAACCCATATCTGTCCACGTTGTTGTGCTTGATCTTAAATCATTTGAACCCAATATCTGTGGTTTTCTTCCTGTTCCATAACTACTAAATATTATTCTGTTATTCTCTCCGCTTCCACCACGATTTGGATTTAGTGTCTCCCGCCATATCTCCCCTCGCTTTAGTTTTACATATACGTTTCCACCTGACGTGTTGAATGAAAATCCATTTGCTTTATTCAAGGTCTTCCACGCACTTTGTTCTGTAGTACCAGTATTTGAATCATTTCCCCCACTCGAATCTATATAATATGTCGTCTGTGCATAAGTGAAATTAAAGAAAATAGTTAAAAGAAATAAAACAAGTAAAAAGTTTTTCATGATAATCTTCCAGAGAAGTTTTCAACAAATTTTGTCGTTTAAATTTGGACTTGATCAAAAATATTTAACGATAATGTTTCAAAAATGGAGCCTAAAGAATGGTTAAATTGTTGTATGAAAATGAGATATTTTAGTTTAAGAAAAGGTCTATTTAGTAAATAATTACCTACGATCAGAAATAATTATTTCTCAGTTTATGATAGAATGATCAATCTCTTTATTTATTTCTAATCTAGTCCAGGAAAAGATATGTCAAATTTGTCGTGATAATTTCCCGGTTAGCTATAAAGAAATGAGGTACTATTGAATTGAGAATGGATCGATCTAGCTCATTCAGAATAAATATCGAGAATCTTTAATGAAAAGTATTAAAATTTATGGATTAGTTTTATTGTCCTGTAATATTAGTTGAATCCCCTCTACCTTCAATTACATCAACTACTCTTTTACAGAAATATGGGGCAACACGACTTGAAAAATTTTTGTTGGGATGAGAATTATTGATTGCATCAGCGTATTCATTTTTAAAGTACAGCCCCCCTTCAACTTGTAGACTACGAAAATCCCAAAGAAAAATATTATCACCTTTTGTATCCCAAATAGACTTTACCCAATCTGCAAACTCATTTGCCCTTTCTGCTTCATCTTTTGAAGTTTGACTTTCAAGTTGAGCAGTCTGCGTCCAAACAATAAATTTTGTAGTAGGAAATTCAAGCATTTTTTTCTTTAATGCCTCATATTGTAATTTATAATTATCAAGAGTTTTTAGATTAGAATTAATATCCGGGTGCCCATTATTTGGTTTTATATTGCTTCCGGGAAAACAATGTTTAAATATAATAACATCATACTTTTTAGTTAATATTTCTAATGTGGGCTCCTCTTTGTATGGTTTATCGCCCTCATTTTTTACCCAAATATTATAATAATCATAAGGATAATTATTCCATCCATAAGGTGATTCTTTAGGAAAATTAGTTTCTGCGATATTATAATTCCTGGAATTTTTTTTGTTATAATTATCGAACCATTTACTTACATCACCGTTAAATCCTAATTTATCAGCTATTTTAGATAGACTTCCTCTCCAGATTCTATTTCCTGTGCTATGATGTAAAAAAATAATATTAGTTTGATTATCCATTTTGCTATCCTCAGAATTGTTACATCCAATAAATAAAATTATTGTAATAAAATTTAGAATTAACTTTTTCATTTATAT
>Ga0334722_10001042_pt1 | contig 36622 bp, 42 predicted proteins | sample C3_bottom_MG_FD_207210 | JGI IMG/M metagenome (GOLD analysis project Ga0334722, IMG submission 207210) | Sediment microbial communities from Yellowstone Lake, YNP, Wyoming, USA - C3_bottom | ecosystem: Environmental > Aquatic > Freshwater > Lake > Sediment | place: USA: Wyoming | collected... | reverse complement strand
CGTGTTCAGCACGAGAGCAAGCGTAGTCGCCGTCAATCACCTTAGGAGAGGAAACTCATGGCCACAAAGAAAAAGGCAGCAAGCAAGAAAACCGCTAGCAAGAAGACTGCTAGCAAGAAACCGGTCAAGGCAAAAGTAAAGCGCAAGCCAAACGCAGCGTTCATGAAACCGATGACCCCGAGCGCTTCGCTCGCCGCGGTGATCGGCGCGGGCCCGATGCCCCGCACCGAGGTGACCAAGAAGATCTGGGCCTACATCAAGAAGAACAAACTGCAGGACGCGAAGAACCGTCGCATGATCAACGCCGACGACAAGCTCAAGGAAGTGTTCAAGGGCGCGAAGCAGGTGTCGATGTTCGAAATGACCAAACTGGTCAGCAAGCACCTGAAGTAAGCTTCAGACTGTATCAAGCGACGAGGGCGGCCTGGAGCCGCCCTTTTCGTTTTCGGCGGGCCAGCGACAGCTACGTGGATCGACCCGAGCGCAGTATCTGACGCGTCTTCAGGCGGCGAGCAGCTCCGCCGCAAGCTGGCGCACTGCCTCCGCCGCGGCCTGCGGGCGCTCCAGCGGGAACAGGTGTCCGCCCTCGATGCGCTTGACGCGAAAGTTACCGCGCGTGTTCGCCATGCCGACCCGGCTCAACACATCCGAATGACGCCCGCCGATGAAACCGGCCGGCAGCTTCAGGCGGTTGCAGTAATAGACGAGGTCATGGGGGACGCTGCGATAAATCTGGTATTCGATCTCCGGGTCGAACAGCAGCCGCACGTGCCCACTCTCGCGCGCCGTGCCCAACGCGGCATAGTCATGCAGGCAGTCGGGGTCGAAATGGCGGAAGATCTTGCGGCGGCGGAAATGGCCGACCATGTCGTCCACCGAGGGCCAGTCGCGCCTGCGCTCGCGCGTGTGGTGGGCGGGGGTGATGCGGTCCACCAGTCCCAGGCGCTTGAGCATGCCGAATGCCCCGCCCCTGAAATGCCCGATGATGGGCGCATCGAGCAGAATGATGCACTTGAACAGCTCGGGGCGCTGCACCGCCGCCATGAAGGTGAGATAGCCGCCCAGCGAATGCCCCACGCCCACCACCGGCACCCGGTACTGCGCGCTCAGATGATCGATCAGCTGCGCCACCAGATGCGGCCAGCCGTCCGTCACCGGATAGACCGGATCGTGGCCGATGCAGTTGATGCTGCCGATGCGAAAGTCGGGCTCCAGAAAACCGAAGAACTTTCGGTAGCAGGCGGCCGGAAAGCCGTTGGCGTGGGAAAAATGCAGGATGTCGCGGCTCATATCGCGTATTCCAGCTCAGGAACCCGCGCGCGGCGGCTTGCCCTGCGCGGCGAGCGCTTTGAAGATTTCGGCGTATTCATGGAAGCGCTCGACCGCGTGCGCGCGCTGCGCCGCCGTGAGACCGCGATCCAGCTCCAGCAGCATCTGGATATACAGCTCCCGATGCTGCTCGGACAGGCTCCGGTATTCGGGAGACACGCCCTCGTCCCAGTCGGTCAGCCAGCGTTTCAGCGCGGGTTCGAGTTGCGCCGCGCCGTGGTGCGTTTTCAGCAGGACGGCCAACTCGGCCTGCCGCCGCTGCCGGTTCTGCAGGCGCAGCGTGTAAAGCAGGGGCAGCCTCGCGCTCGCGGTCTTGAGCTGCGCCTCCTGCGTGTCGCTGAGATCGCCGAACCATTCGCGCATCAGTTCCAGGTTGCGTTTGTCGCGCCGCTGGCGCTGCTCCGCTTCGCCGCCCTTGAGGTGTTTCTTGGTGTATTCCGCATCGGATTCGGCGAACTTCTTGTCCAGGCGCTCGAATTGCGCCGGCGTCAGCGTGGCCAGGACAGCCGCGAGCTCCGGCGCCGCATAGGCGGCCATGCGCCGATAGCGTCCCTTGACGCTTTCCCAGGCCCACAGCAGTTCCCCCGCGGTGAGCCCGTCGGCGAGCTTGTCGCCGGCGCTGGTCATCAGCACGCTGTAGCGCGGCAACTCCTCGCTGCGGTGCCAGGCATGAAAACGCGCCAGGCGTTCCTTGAAATCCTCTTCCTGCACGCCTTCGAGCGCGAAATAATCGTCCGCCATCCAGCGCACCACGGTATCGGCATTGTTGTAGGCGAGGCGCGCGCCGCTGCAGCCGGCGAGCAACGCCAAAGCGAGCAGCAGCAGGGCGAATCTGACGGAGCGGTGCATCGTCGCGGCTTACCAGTAGTTTTCCACGCTGATCTGCCCCGGATCGCGCCGGCGATGCTTCTTCAGGCCGCGCTGCTCCAACGCCTGCACCGTGTCGGCGACCATCGCTGGATTGCCGCAGACCATCAGGCGCGAGGACTGCGCATCGAGCTTGAGCCCCGCCGCGGCTTCCAGCCGCCCATCTGCGATCGCCTTCGGGATGCGCCCGGCCAGGGCGAAATCGCTGTGTTCGCGGCTGAGCACGGGAATGAACGCGAACTTCCCGGGATGCCGGGCGAGCAGCGACTGGATCCACTCCCGGTAGCACAGCTCCTCGGCGCGGCGCACGGCGTGCACCAGCACCACGCGGCGAAAACGCCGCCACGGCGCCTCGGTCCCGAGGATGGACAGAAAAGGTCCGAGCGCAGTGCCCGTGGCAAGCAGCCACAGGGCGTCACCGTCCGGCACTTCAGCCAGGGTGAGGAAGCCGGAGGCCTGCGGCGCGAGATAGACCGAGTCGCCGGCCTCGAGTTTGCACAGGCGCGGTGTCAGCGGATGATCGGGCAGCACGACGTAATGGAACTCGTGCGGCCGCGCTAACGGCGCATTGACGAAGGAATAGGGGCGTCCCACCATTTCGCCGTCGACCGCCAGCGCGAGCTTGGTGAACTGGCCGGCCTGGAACGGGGCGATGTCCGCCTCCACCTGCAGCGAATAGAGGAACCCGGTCCAGTGCGTCTGCGCCACCACCGTTCCTTCGACCCATTTGCTCATTGAAGCAGAAAGGGCTCGGTGTTGAGCGACTCCACCTCGCCGCCCAGCATGACGATGCTGCCGCTGCGCCGGTTGTTGCCGGTGTCGCTGAATTCGAAGCCATAGGTGCGGCGCAAGGCCATGCGCCCCTCGCCGTCACGCCCGAAGCCGAGCGCGACGCACTCCACTGTTTCGTCGAGGAACATCAGGCCGTCGCGCGCGCAGGCGCGCTTGCCCAGGGCCAGCGCGCGCTCGCGCGCGCGCATGCTGTCGAACCAGAGCCAGACCAGCGCCGCCAACAGGAACAGGGTAATGGATTCCGCCATGAGCCCATTTTACATGGAGGCAGCAGCGGCGATATTCAAGCCTCGCCTTTCGCTCTAGCGGATTCAGGCGCCCGGGCTCAGTCCACTTTCGCACCGGAGGCGCGCACCGCGACGCCCCATTTGGCATGTTCGGCGCGCAGGAATTCCGCGAATTGCTGCGGCGAGCCGCCCAGCGGCTGGCTGCCTTCGGCGCTGAGTCGTTCGAGAAACTCGGGGCGCGCCAGGGTCTTCGCGATCTCGGCGTTGAACTTCACGACGATGTCGACGGGTGTGCCCGCTGGCGCGACGATCCCGCTCCAGGTGACCGCCTCGAAATCCTTGTAGCCCGATTCGGCGATCGTGGGCACCGCAGGGAGCGGCTTGATGCGCTGTGCGGAGGACACGGCCAGCGCGCGCAGCTTGCCCGCGGTTACCAGCGTCATCACCGACTGCGTGTTGGCGAACATGATATCCACCTGGTGGCCGAGCAGATCGGTGACCGCCGGCGAGGCCCCTTTGTAAGGAACGTGCAGGAACTTCACCCCGGTCTTGCGCGCAAACAACTCGCCCGCCAGATGGCCGACGGTGCCGCTGCCGGCGGAGGCCATGGCCAGGGCATCGGGCTTGACCTTGGCGGCCGCGACCACGTCGGCGAGGCTTTGATAGCGCGAATCGGCGGCGACCACCAGCACCATGGGCTGCGCCGACACCAACCCGATGGGCGCGAAATCCTTTAGCGGGTCGAACGGCAGCTTGGTATACAGGCTCGGGTTGATTGCGAGGTTGGCAGTCTGGCCCATTCCGATGGTGTAACCGTCGGGCGCAGATTTGGCCAGCGCGTCCAGGCCGATATTGCCGCCCGCGCCGGGTTTGTTGTCGATCACCAGGGTCCACTTCGTTGCGGCCGAGATCTTTTCCGCGAGCTGGCGCGTCAGCACGTCGGTGCCGCCGCCCGGTGGAAACGGCACGATCACCCGTATCGGCTTGGCCGGCCAGGATTGCGCGGGCGCGGCGAGGGGCAGGCACAGCGCGAGCAGCGCCAGCGCCGCGCTTGCGATCAGGGTTGCGCGTGATTTCATGATTTGCCTTCCTTTGCGTTTGATTGATCGGCTGCCGCGCCGACGGCCCCGTCATGCAGCAGCCGGGCTATCGCCGCGGGGGCATAGCCCAGCGCGGCGAGCAATTCGCGCGTATGGCTGCCGGTCGCAGGCACGTCGAGCTCTGTGCCGAAGCGCCGACCGTCCATTTCGAACGGCAGCTTAGGCGTCCTCACCACGCGGCCGTCGGCGAGCGTGATTTCGGCAAAACCGCCGGAACCGTTCAGGTGCGGATCGTCGAACAGTTCCTGCGGCTTGACGATGGGCGCGTAGGGCAGGCCGGCGTGCTCGCAAGTGTGCATCAGATCCGCCTGGCTCATCTGCGCGAAACGCGCGCGCACCTGCGGCAGCAGGCGCGCGCGCGCGTGCACGCGCTGGTTGTTGGTCGCAAGCGAGGCGTCGGCGGCAAGCTCGCTCAGGCCGAAGTGCTCGCAGAACACTTTCCATTGGGTGTCGCTGACCACGCCGACGAACAACTGCCCGCCGTCGGCGGTGTCGAACACGTCGTAGATCGCCCAGGCCGAGAGCCGGCTGGGCATGGGCGCCGCCGGTTTGCCGGTGACCGCGTATTGCATCATGTGCTGCGCCACCAGAAACACGTTGTTCTCGAACAGCGCGCTTTGCACATACTGGCCGCGCCCGGTGCTGTTGCGTTCATGCAGCGCGGCGAGGATGGCGATGGCGCCGAACATCCCGCCCATGACGTCGTTCACCGACGCGCCCGCACGCAAGGGACGGCCTTCCGGGCCGGTCATGTAGGCGAGGCCGCCCATCATCTGCACCACTTCGTCCAGCGCCGTGCGCTGCTCGTACGGTCCGGGCAGGAAACCCTTGAGCGAGCAGTAGATGATTTCCGGCCGCAGCTTTTTCGCGTCCTCGTAGCCCAGGCCGAGCTTGTCCATGGTGCCGGGGCGGAAGTTTTCCGTCACGACGTCCGCGGTCGCGAGCAGCTTACCCACGATTTCCATGCCCGCGGGCGATTTGAGGTCCACCGCCAGGCTTTTCTTGTTGCGGTTGTAGGTGGCCCAGAAACCGGCGCCTGTACCTACGAGCCGGCGCGTGTTGTCGCCCGCGAGCGGCTCAATCTTGATCACCTCGGCGCCGAGGTCGGCGAGCACCAGGCCGCAACTCGGCCCCATGATCATGTGCACGAATTCGAGCACGCGCACGCCGGCAAGCGGAAGGCGTTTATCCATGCGCCGCCTTCAACAGCGCCATATAGTCCTCGTGTCCCAGCGCCCGCGGATTGGTCTTGTGCGCGTTGTCGGCCAGCGCGGCCTCGGCAATTGCGGGGAATATCGATTCCTCTATCCCCAGGGCGCGCAGGCCCGGCGGCAGGCCCAGGCGCCGGTTCAGATCCGCGAACGACGCCGCCAGGTCTGCGTCCTCGGGCAGACCCATGGCCTCGCGCATCACGCGCAGCTTCTGCGCGAGCGCGGCGGCGTTGTAAGCGAGCACATGCGGCAGCATGATGGCATTCAGCGTGCCATGGTGATGGCCCAGCGCCCCTAGGGCATGCGAGAGGGAGTGGACTGCGCGCCTACTGCGCGCGCCGAGGTGTCCGCCGCGGCGCCGGCCAGCAACAAGCGGCGGCGGTTGACGTTTATCGCCGCGCCTGTATCCGTTTCGTGCAACCGCGCTTGCCTGTTCTTACGCATGATCCCGCCTCCATTCGAATTGAACTCGCATCGGATGACGCAGCGCCGGCGCCGGCCTGCGTCGCCATGCGAGCAATCTAGCAGCGTTCCAATTTTTCGACTATCGTTCTATCTGACAGAACGAAGCGAGGATGGGCGCATGACACAGAGAAAAGCGGGCAACACCGTGGCCGAGGATAAAAGGGAGCCGGTTTCCGGCGATGCGGCTGCAGACGCGCACAACGGCGTCGCCGCGGTGAACCGCGCGCTGTCCATCCTCGACTGCTTCGGCGCCGACGCCGTGGTGCTGAGCCTGGCGCAGATCAGCCAGCGCACCGACCTGTACAAAAGCACCATCCTGCGCCTGCTGCAGTCGCTGGAGCGCTTCGGCTATGTGCGCCGTGCGGAGGGCGGTTCCTACGTTCTGGGTGCGACGCCGACGCGGCTTGCCGCGCTCGCGACCAAGTCGCTGCACCCGGCGGAACTGGTGATGCCGGTGCTGCGCTCGCTCGTGGATGCGACCAGCGAGAGCGCCTCGTTCTATGTGCGCGCCGGCGATATGCGGCTTTGCGCCTACCGCGTCGATTCGCCGCGCGCGGTGCGCGACCACGTGCAGGTCGGCCAGTTGATCCCGCTCGCCAGGGGCGCGGGCGGGCGCGTACTGCGCCAGTTCGACGGCCTCGCGTCCGCGGCGGTGCGCAAGTCGGCGACGCAGTTTCTGAAGTTCACGCGCGGCGAGCGCGACGCCGAGACCGCCGCGGTCGCCTGTCCCGTGTTCGGCCCCGACGCCCACCTCGAAGGTGCGCTGAGCGTGTCCGGCCCCATCCACCGCTTCGACGACAAGACCGCGGCGCGCATCCGCCGCGCGGTGGTGGTTGCCGCGCGCGAACTGACGCGGAACTTTCACGGCGATCCGACGCTGTATTCCGGCGCATTGCGCGCGTAACGCGCTCCTCGTGTGCGGCCGGCATCTTACGAATGCGGTCCCATACACCGGAGATTGTTCGCCGAAACCGGGAGAGGTATGCTGGGTCCAGTCTGATATGGCACGGTAATCGATGAGGCGTCCGTCCAACAGGGAGGGAGCACGATGAAACGCTATTCGGTCGGCTGTTTTGCGGTGCTTGTCATGTTGTCTATCGTCGGCTGCGGCTCTGCGGGCGAATCCCGTGGAACCTTCGACAACACCGGCGGCGCGCCGCCGCCCGGCGACGCTGTCGGCTTTAAGTCCGTGTCGTTTTCCCTGGATTCTCTGCGCACAGGCCAGCTGGGCAGTATTGGTCGCGGTCGCACAGAGCAGTCTGCGAATGCTTGCCGACGTTCAGTTCTTTGGAGTGACAGGCCGTTGCCGACCCTGAAGCGACATTGGACATCATGTTGACTGACCGTCCGCCCGCGCCAAAGAAGCGGCCATTACCGCTAACCTGGATTCGAGCGTTTGGTTTGAGCTCTGGCCGGGGAGCCAATACCAGAGCCAATCTCCAAAGGATTGGCTCTTTTGATTTCCGCCAAATTGGACATTGGCGGGACACTACCCCAAGATAAACCGCAAGCATTCCCGATGCGGGTGAGACCGAACTTCGCGTAGCGGTCTTAGGCGGCTTCCAGCACCGCCCTCTTGATCTTCTGTAGCGGGCGCGATTTATTGCTCTGCCAGAGATCGTAATCGATCTGCATCCGCAGCCACGTTTCAGCACTTCCGCCGTTCTCCGGCCCGAGCCATGCCTCGATACGCCGCGCCAGATCGACCGAGATACCGGCCCGCTCGTTGAGTACGCGCGACAAGGCTACGCGCGACACACCGAGTTGCCGTGCCGCCTCGGTCACCGTCAGTCCTAGTGCTGGCAGCACGTCCTCGCGCAGAATCGATGCCGGGTGCGGCGGGTTATACATCTTCGCCATAGCAGTATCCCTCAGTGATAGTCCTCGTAATCCACCAAAATTGCATCTTCGCCTTCGAATTCGAACGTCATTCGCCAGTTGCCACTCACCGACACCGACCAACGCCCGGTAGAGAGCGAATGCAGTTTCCATCCCGGAACATTCATGTCTTCCATGGTGCGGGCGGTATCCAGTTTCTTCAGTTGCCTCGATAGTCGCGCAGCGTGGTGCGGCTGGATTCCCGCTTTCGATCCAGTGTCGAAAAACCGCCGTAGACCGGCGTGGCGGAAGCGCTTGATCATGGATTAAGTGTATCCCCTATCGATACACATTGCAAACCGTGCGTGATGGCTCGAAAATGCGCCCCGGGCTCGGACAGCCACCGCGTTGTGATTCGATTTGCGTCCGCACCGAAACCCGTATGTCAACCCAACCCGCTACAGACTGGACCTACGGCAGTCCGGTTCCCGCGACCATTAAGCCAGTTCGACTTTGATATGCCAAGAGTGCCCAGATTTGCGCTGGCCGGGGACCTGGCTGGGACTCGAACCTACAGTTGCTGAATGGCCGAAATTGGCTATGTAGCGGTCGATCGGCGCGGTTCTAAAGGCGCAAGTTCAAGGACGGATTCTTCGACCCGATCCGGCCGCCCGACCTTCGGCATCATGAAAGGCAGCTATATGCGGTCAAGCCGTCGCTCGCCAGTTTGCCGGGGACTTCGGCTTGTCGGCCTTAGCGGTCATTCCCGCGGGTGAAAAAAACCGGGGTACAGTTCGAGTCCGGGTCGGGGAGCCGATTTGGTGCAAATCCGGGCACCACAAGAGCACCTCTAGGCGCGACCACAGTCGTCCGCATGTCGATGCTGAATTGGGCCATAGCATTTGGTCTATAGACAAGGATAGGGCCTTGTCATAGGCTGCGTATCCGTAAGCCCCCGTGTTACTGCAACGGGGGGCTAGCACCGGCGCTTCTACGCGTTAAGCCGTTTATATCCGCTGCCAAGAGAACAATACAATGCAACTGATCAAATTTTGCAACACCTCACACAATATTCAGCGCGGGTCAAAGCTAAAGATAGGAACGCTGCACGGCTATCGGTCAATTGAAGAGCCAGAGCTTCGAGATCAAGCAGAGGGAAAATACGAGTTCACTATAGAGTTTCCGCAAGAAATTGAGCTAGATCGTCGGTGGACGAACCTGCTATTCCAAGGGTCGATGGCATTCGGCAATTCAGCTGATATTCCTCGATTTCCAGGAACCTTTTCGACTCATATTGAGAATATGCACATCGTCAGCCAAAAAGGCGAGAGTGTCGTTGTAAGAGACACAATCGTGCGAATCAAGAGAAGTGTTAACAATTGTTTGATCTTCTGTATGTCTCTCTTCGAAACAGCCGAGGCAAACCCGTTCAAACAATACGCGGACCACTGGGCCTTCCCTGACCAGAAAGCTAACGAATTTTGCCAGCGGCTTGGCAGCTTGATTTTTCAACAGGCGAAGCTTTCCTTGTTTGACGATTCTATTGCCGAAAAACACTCCCCTGCGACAATTCAGAGCCTATCGCTTGCAGTGCGGCACAAAAAGGTCATATACCGCGACCGTCATATGCGAATTACAGAACAATCTAAGCCCACCTATGAAGAACTGGTGGAAGTCTTGTCGGATATCGCATTCTTCAAGCCGCAGTCCTTCGCAAAAGAAAGCGAATATCGTTTTGTGTTTGACCTAAATGACAGACAAACTATGTTCTCACCGAAGACGAAGGATTTGCTATTGGCGTTGAATCCCCTGCTAGACTTGTAGGCGTATCCGGCACTATCGCCTTTGGAAGACTGAAAGACATTTCCGGCACCAACAAAATAGCCGGTTTGCCCCCTGCTAGCTACGTTTGCGAGTTCCCTCCGCGTTTCTCGTACTCGCCACCGACTGCGAATCCAGTACCTAGCAGGAACTTGACCCGCCAGTGGTGCCCAGTTTTGCCCTGGTCAGGGGGCCGACTAGGGCTCGAACCACTCACGCGGCTAAACTGAATTTCCTCGCGCCAACGACCGCAATGGCCGATGATCTGCCATTCGAGCGCAATTTGGCAACGGCAGCATAGCGAACTACACCGGCCGTCCAGAAACGCAATAATCAAGCGTAGTCAGTGACCGAAGTTGGCCGGTTGCTGAAGTACATCCAGCCGCGGCCAGTAACCGCAATCGCTGCATAGCCGCCGCCGGGTCGCTGACCCTCGATACGCAATCGACCTGTAGCCGGTAGCGCTGCCCCGCGGCTGGCGCGACTCCAAATCGAATTACAACTTCGGCGGGATCAGTCCCATGTGCATGCCGCTGTCGACCATGATGGTGTCGCCGGTGATCAGATCGGCACCCTCGATCAGCCAGACGATGACGGCGGCCACCTCTTCGGGGGTGCCCGGCCGACCTAGCGGCGTGCCGCTGCGGTAGCGCGCCTCGATCGCGGCATAGCGCGCGCCGTAGCCTTCGCGCAGCCACTTGGAGTCGACCATGCCGGGACAGACCGCGTTGACGCGGATCTCCGGGCCGAGCACGCGCGCCAGCGACATGGTCAGGGTGTTGAGCGCGCCTTTGGATGCAGCGTAGGCCATGCTCGAGCCCATGCCGTTCTTCCCGGCGATCGACGACACGTTGACCACGGCAGCGCGTCCGGTCTTTTTCATCGCCGGCGCGCAGGCGCGCACCATCTGGTAGGTGCCGATCACATTGACCGCGTAGATGCGCTGAAAATCCTCGGCCGTGAGCGCGTCGAGGTTGGCATGGTTGGCGAATTTGGTCGCGCCGGCATTGTTGACCAGAGCGTCGATGCGCCCCCACCGGTCCACGGCCGCCTGGGCCAGTCGGCGGCAATCGGCATCCTGCGCGACATCCGCCTTCACCAGCAGCGCCTCGCTCCTCGCGGCTGCGCACGCCGCCAGCGTTGCGCGCGCCGCGGCCTCGCTTTTGCTGTAATTGACCACCACCCGCGCACCGCGTCCGGCGAGCATGATAGCGGTGGCGGCGCCTATGCCGCTGGCGGATCCGGTGACAATGCAGACTGCGTCTTTCAATTCCATGCTTGAGCTCCAGGATGATCCATATAAACTTTCTTCAAACCGTCGCCACCGGTGTTGCCGGCGAACCGACTGCGCCGGGGAGCCTCAGCGGCGGCGCGGTGAGCAGGAAGCGGTTGCGCCGGTTCGCGCGCAACCATTGCGCGAGTTCCCTCAGGTACCAGATCTCGCCCAGGTGCACACCGAGCTTGAACAGGCAGTGTTCGTGCAGCGGCATCGAGGGGTGCCGGCCCGGCAGCGCACGCGCCGGCAGCAGTTCCACCGCGTAGTTGTCCGCGATCAGCGCCGCCACGCCGCTGTCCGTGATCCATTGCAGCAGTTTGTCGTCGCGCCCGTCCAGACCGAGATAGGCCGCGTCCAGCCGGTTCGTGTCGACCTCGCGCCCCATCTCCAGGATCACGTCGGACCAGCCGGTGTAGAAGCAGGCCATGTCGCCCGGCTCCAGTTCCACCTTGTCCGCCTCCATCACCCGCATCAGCTCATCGTAGCCCACCGCTTTGCGGCAGCGGCCGAAATGCGCGAACAGGTCGATCATCACCGCCCGCCCCTGCACGCAGCTCTCGGCCATGTTCTCTATGCCGAGGCGCCGCGCTTCCCCGCCTTCGTAGCAGCCCCAGGGCGAAAGCTCGTTATGCTCGGGCGCGATGATGTGCTCGCCCGCGCGCCAGCCGTTGTAGAACACGGTTTCGGCCACGCCGTCGCCGTCGGCGTCGAACTGCGAACCGACGTGGGCAAAACTGTCCCACTGGGTCGAATACTGCAGCCAGATCAGCACGCCGTCATCGCAGACCACATCGGTATGCAGCGGGTTTTCGCCGGAAAGCAGGAAATTGAAATTGAAATTGGCTCGACCGGAACGGGCCGTGGCGAAACGCCGCGGCGGCAGGCGGCGCGAGTTGACCCGGTTGCCGCCGGGATAATCCAGCGGCAGCGACAGGCAGAAACGCTTTCCCGCTTTCACTTCGGCCACGCCCTGCAGCGCTTTTTCCGGCGTAAGCAGATTCATGCGGCCGCGCTGGTCATCGGGGCCGAAATCGCCCCAGTTCGAACCGGGAGGGCGCTGCTTCCATCTGGGTGACATGTGCTTGTCCTAGAATTTAGGTGGAAAATTTCTTCTGTCCGCCGGTAAACAATGCGCCCAGCGGCCCCTGGCGCCCGGCACGCTTCAGTTTGCCTTTGCCGATTCCTGCTCCTGCAGCGCGCGCCACATGACTTTGCCGGTTGCCGACTTGGGCAGTGTGTCGGCGAACTCGACAATATGCGGGCACTTGTACGCCGCCATATGACCCCGGCACCATGCGATGATGTCCTCGGCGCGGACCTTGCCCTTGCTCGCGGCCCTGAGCACCACCACCGCCTTCACCGTTTCGCCGCGGTAGGCGTCCTGCGCGCCGATGACGCACGCTTCCTGGATGTCCGGATGGCCGAACATCATCAGCTCGACCTCCGCCGGCCAGACCTTGAAGCCGGAGGCGTTGATCATGCGCTTCAGGCGATCGACGATGAAGAAATAGCCGTCCTCGTCGTAGCGCCCGAGATCGCCGGTGCGGAAAAAACGCTTGCCCTCGTGCTCGATGAACGCGGCCCGGGTCGCCTCCGGATTGTTCCAGTATCCGGTGAAAACCTGCGGGCCGCAGACGATGATCTCGCCAGTCTGCCCCGGCCCCAGTTCCTGCAGCGAGTCCGGATCGATGATGCGCGCATCGGTGTTGCAGATCGGAATGCCGAGGCACTGGCGCTTGGGGCGGCTGGGGTGATTGCTGTGCGTGGGCGCCGCGGTCTCGGTCAGCCCGTAGCCCTCGCAGAACTCCAGGCCGGTGAGTTCATACAGGCGCTTGGCCACGGCTTCGGGCATGGCCGCGCCGCCGCCCGAGATGCCGCGCAGGCTCTTCAGGCTGTCCGCCTTGAAATTCGGGCTGGCGAACAGGTCGATCACCATGGTCGGAATATTGATCCAGCTCGACACCTGGTGGCGCTCGATCAGTTTCAGCGCGAGTTCGCGGTCCCAGCGCGTCATCACCACGATGCCCGCGCCGAGGTAGATGCTGCCGTTCATCAGCATCTGCATGCCGGTGGCATGGAAGAACGGCACCACGGCGAGCGTGACGTCGTCCGGCGAGCCGCGCGCCCACACGCCGGCGAGCGCGATCGTAGCCATGAGCGTGCGGTGCGTATGCATGCAGCCCTTGGGATGGCCGGTCGTGCCCGAGGTGTAAGGCAGGGCCGCGAGGTCGTCCGGCCCCGCCAGGTGCGGGCTCGGCACGCGAGCGGCCGCCAGCGTCTCGCTCCAGGCGATGATTCCGGCCGCCTGCGCCGGCGCGGGCAGCTTGAAGAAATCCGGCAGCGGCAGGTCGGTGGCCGGATCGATGTAGTCGGCGTAATTGGCGTGGACGATGCGCGCGAGGCCTTGCGAGTTGAGCAGCGGCGCGATGCGCGGCAACAGCTCCTGGCCGCAGATCGCCAACTTGGTCCCCGCGTCGGCGACGTAATGCGCCAGTTCCGCCGTCAGGTTCATCGGATTGACCGGCACCACCGTTGCGTCGGCGCGCAGGATGGCGTAATAGGCGATGATGAACTGCGGGCTGTTCTGCATGTAGAGCAGGACGCGGTCGCCGCGGCGCACGCCGCAGTCCTGCTGCAGATAGCCGGCGAGCGCGTCGGCCTGCGCCTTGAGTTCGGCGAAGGAAAGTTTCCCGCCGTAGTAGAAAATCGCGGTCTTGCGCGCGTAGCGCGTGGCCGCGACTTCGAGATTGTAGTAAAGGCTGGTTTCGGGCAGCGGGAACTGCTTGGGCACGCCCACGGGCCAGTGTTTGTAGTGCCTATCCTGCATCGGTGCTCCTCCTGCGCCTCCCGTCTCGCTCGCGGCGGACTGTGGATTCTTGTCTTGCGGGCTTCAGGCGTGTTGGCGCGTCAGCCACTCCGCCACGCAAACCGGCTTGTCCGAACCTTCACGCTCCACGGTCACGCCCCAGGTGAGCTGGCTGCCGCCCTTGATGCTTTCCAGTTTGCTCAGCATGAAACGCGCGCGCACGCGCGCGCCCGCCGGCACGGCGTCGGTGAAGCGCACCCGATTCAAGCCGTAGTTGACGCCCATTTTCATGCGGCTGACGTCGACCGTGCTCTCCAGCAGGTGGGACAACAGGGACAGGGTGAGAAAACCGTGCGCGATGGTGCCGCCATAGGGCGACTCGCGCTTGGCGCGCTCCGGATCGATATGGATCCACTGTGGATCGACGATGGCGCTGGCGAACTGGTCGATGCGCGCCTGCTCGATCTGAAACCAGGGCGAAACGCCGATTTCCTCTCCGACGTGCTGATGCAGCTGGGTAATGTCTATCATAGGCAGGCATTCTGCCATGAAACGCCGGCCACAATGACGGCGCAATTGCGCCGCGGGCCAAACCGCCGCAGAATGCAGCAGCAGGCGGGAACGCGTCGCGTCAGCCGCCGTGAGCATCCAGTCCACTCTCGACCCAGCGTAAGAGCCATGCTTATGCCCCGCAGCGCCAAGCTGTTCCTCGTACTCGGCTGCATCGCCGCCCTGCTTGCGGTTGCGCTCGGCGCCTTCGGCGCGCACGCGCTGAAAGCGCGCATCGCGCCGGAGCTGATGGCGGTGTACAAGACCGGCGTCGAATATCATTTTTATCACGCCCTGGGGCTGATCCTCGCCGGCCTCGCCGCATTGCACCTGCCCGAGTCCGCCTGTTTGCGCGGCGCGGGCTGGGCCATGCTCGCCGGCATCGTCCTGTTCTCGGGCAGCCTCTACCTGCTGGCGCTGACCGGCATAAGCTGGCTCGGCGCGGTTACCCCGCTGGGGGGAGCGGCCTTCATCGCCGCCTGGGCACTGTTCGCGCTCGCCATCCTAAAAGCCTAGTCCTGAATTAACGCCGCAGCAATTCAACGATGGCGCCGTGCCCGCGCCCGCGCGCCAGGTCCAGTGCCGTTTCGCCGGCGCCGTTGCGCAGCGCCCGGTTTGCCCCCTGGTCCAGCAGCAGCCATACGGTGGTTTCGTGCCCGGCGTCCGCGGCAGCGTGCAGCGCGCTGTTGCCGCGCGCATCCACTGCATCGATTTCAGCGCCGCGCTCGAGCAGGAGCTGTGCCGCCCGGCCCATGCCGGCCAGCGCAGCCCAAAACAGCGGTCGCTCGCCGTCGCGGTTGGCGCGATTCGGCGCGACGCCGCGATCCAGCAGCAGCTTGATCAGCCCGGCATTGCCGCTAAACGCCGCGGCATGCAGCACGGTCTCGCCGTTTTGGGTGCTCATGTTCACGTCCGCCCGCTTCCCCAGCAGGGCGTTCGCGATCGCGGCCTGGCCCTGCTCCACCGCCAGGTACAGCGGCGTCTCGCCTTCTGCGTTGCGCGCATCGACCGCCGCCCCGGCCGCAAGCAGCCGCTCCACCTCGTCCAGGCTGCCTGCCGCAACGGCCTCGAACAGCGGCGCCGGTTGCGCCCAGGCGGGTGCGAGGCGCAAGACGAGCAACAGAAAAACAAGAGTCCGTTTCAGCATCACCGCAACAGCCGCTGCAACCGGGAGCCATGAGGCAAGGTAGCCGCCCACGTCTTTTCCAATCTTGAGTTTGCGCATGACGGCGCGGATTCCACCGATTCAGGCCGGAAGCCGAAGCCCGGCGTTCAGCGGTCCTTGTAGGGGTTTTCCAGCTTGCGCACGAGCTCGGCCAGCACGCTGCGGAACTGCGCGTCGTCGCAACCCATCAACACGGCGTCCTCCAGCGCATCCTGGCAAAGCTGCCGGATCTCGTCCAGATTTTCACGCAGTACCTTGAGTTTTTCCACGCAGGAAACGACCTCGCCTTGCGGCGAGCGCCAAACGGGTTCCGGGATATGGCTCATAGCGGGTTCGATTATACCTGCATCGTCCGCACGCCCCAGCGCCTGCCGGCGCGCGGCGCCGGCGAGGCTGCGCGCTCGCTTCAGGCCACCCCTTTTTGCGCATCGAGAAACACGCGCCGCCTGAACAGAGGTTCCGGCCGCTCGACCGATACCTGGTAGGCCTCGCTGAAATCGTCCAAGGCGGCGAGCGCCTGCTCCGGGTTCTGATCCGCGCGCAGCGCAAAAGCGTCAAAGCCGCAGCGCGAGAGATAGTAGAGCTGGTCGCGCAGCACGTCGCCGATGGCGCGCAACTCGCCGCGATAGCCGTAGCGTTCGCGCAGCAGCCGCGCCAGCGAATAGCCGCGGCCGTCGGTAAAGCTGGCGAAGCGCACCGCGATCAGTTCAAGACGCGCCAGGTCCGGTGCGATCACCGCCGGGTCGGCATCGGCTTCCAGCCACACGCCGACGCGCCCGAGGCGGAACTTCAGCGCTTCGGCTTCGCCTGCCCACAGCTCCAGCGGCACGATCACGTCCCCGCTGAAGGGCAGCGCGCCTATCGGGCCGCGCTCAAGCAGCTGCCAGTTGTCTTGAACTACGGCGCGATGTTTGATGATCAGTGCCATACACATAGTCCTTGAAAGGTTCGATGCCGATGCGGCGCACCGTATCGATGAAGCGCTCCTCTTCGCTTTCGCGCCGATCGAGATAGACCTCGATCAGCCGTTCCATGACCTCGGGCACCTGGTCCTGGGCGAACGAGGGGCCGATGACCTTGCCCAGCGACGCGTGTTCGCCCTGCGCGCCGCCGATGGACACCTGGTAGAACTCCTCGCCCTGCTTGTCCACGCCGAGTATGCCGATGTGGCCAATATGGTGATGGCCGCAGGAATTCATGCAGCCCGAAATGTTGAGGTCGAGCTCGCCGATGTCGTGCAGGTAGTCCAGATCGTCGAAACGCCGCTGGATCGCCTGCGCCACCGGGATGGACTTGGCATTCGCGAGCGAGCAGAAGTCGCCGCCGGGGCAGGCGATGATATTGGTCAGGAGGCCGATGTTCGGCGTCGCCAGGCCGAGGGGTTTGAGTTCACGCCACAGCGCGTGCAGTTCGGACACGCGCACATCGGCGAGGATCAGGTTCTGCTCGTGCGAGACACGCAGCTCGCCGAAGGAATAGCGATCGGCGAGATCCGCAATCGCGTCCATCTGCGCAGCGGAGGCGTCGCCGGGGGCGGTGCCGGTGGGCTTGAGCGACAGCGTGACTGCGGCATAGCCCGGCACCTTGTGCGGGTGCACGTTGCGCTTGTGCCAATTGGCGAAGGCTTTCTCGGCGGCCAGCGCGGCCTCGATGAATCCGTCCGTTGCCGGCAGGCCGGCGTAGGCGGGACGGGTGAAGCGGCTTTCGATGCGCCGCACTTCGTCCTCGATCAAGGTCGCCGGACCGTCCTTGAGATGCGACCATTCCTCCTCGACTTTCTGCGCGAACACCGCGGGCGTCAGCTCTTTCACCAGGATCTTGATGCGCGCCTTGTACTTGTTGTCGCGCCGGCCGTAGCGGTTGTACACGCGCAGGATCGCGTCGAGGTAGGTAAGCAGGTGGCGCCAGGGCAGGAACTCGCGGATCACCGGGCCGACGATGGGCGTACGGCCCAAACCGCCGCCGACGATGACGCGAAAACCGACCTCGCCGGCTCGGGCGCCGTCAATCTGGCTGCCCTCCGCTAGGCGCACCGCATGCAGCCCAATGTCGTGCACCAGGGTGGCGGCGCGGTCGGCCGCGCTGCCACTGACCGCGATCTTGAACTTGCGCGGCAAATAGGCGAACTCCGGATGGAAAGTGGACCATTGGCGTATCAGCTCGCACCAGACGAAGGAGTCGACAATTTCATCCTTGGCCACACCGGCGAAATGGTCGGTGGTGGTGTTGCGCACGCAGTTGCCTGAGGTCTGGATGGCATGCATCTCGACCGAGGCCAGTTCGGCCAGGATTTCGGGCGCGTCCTCGAGGCGGGGCCAGTTGAACTGGATGTTCTGGCGCGTGGAAAAATGGCCGTAGCCCTTGTCGTAGGTGCGCGCGATATGGGCAAGCTTCCTCAGTTGCCTGGAAGACAGCAGCCCGTAGGGTATCGCCACGCGCAGCATCGGCGCGTAGCGCTGGATGTAGAGGCCGTTCTGCAAGCGCAGTGGGCGGAAATCATCCTCCGACAATTCTCCTGCCAAGTGTCGGCGCGTCTGGTCGCGGAACTGGTTCACGCGCTCGTCCACGATGCGCTGATCGATTTCGTCGTATCGGTACATGCTGCCTTCGGCCTGCCGGACTGTCCGCGTGGACGGGCCGGTCTTAGCTGGATGAGTATGGTCTATGGAGGCCGAAGCATAATGGACTCCCGATAGAACTGGAAAGAATAAATCGGAATATTTATATAATGAATAAGTCGTTTAGCTCTGGACATGAACCGCAGCCGGCTGGCGCAGGAAGCGTTCTACCTCTTCCCGTGTCGGGCTGCCGTCGCGGCCGCCCGGCCGGGTGCATTTGATCGCCGCGGCCGCGGCGGCGAAACGAAACGCGTCCTCAGGCGCCCTGCCGCCCGCCAACTCCAGCGCGAACGCGCCGTGGAACACATCGCCGGCCGCCAGCGTGCCCACCACGGGCACGGCGAAGGCCGGAAGATGGCGCAGGCCTTCCGTCCCGCCCGCCACCATCCAGGACAGGCCGCGCTCGCCCTGCGTCACCGCCGCGAGGCGCGCCCCCAGAGCGAGCGCCCGGCGCAATCCGCCTTCGATCTCGCCCGAACCGGCGAAACTCGCGAGGCCAGGCTCGGAAAACACCGCGTACTCCGCCTCGCCCGCCAGCGCTTGCAGGGTCGCTGCCTCGGCCGTATCGGCGTCGAGCACGCTCGGGATGCGGGCGCGGCGCGCGGCGCACAGCGCGGCGATCGCCCCCTGCGGCCAGCGCACGTCGGCGAGCAGCGCGCCGGCGGAGGCGACTTGATCCAGGGGCAGCCAATCGGCCGGCGCCTCCAGCGCGCTGCCGCGATAGCTGACGATCAGGCGTTCGCCGCGTGCATCGATGAGGATCGCCGAGGTGGAAGAAGTCAGACCGGCGAAACGGCGCAGGCCGCTCACGTCCACGCCCGCCGAGCGCAATTGCGCGTGCATGACCTCGGCGACACTGTCCTCGCCCACCGGCCCCCAGAACGTGGCCGCACCGCCCAGCCGCGCGACGGCCACCGCCGCATTCGCGGCCATGCCGCCGCCGACTTCGGCCAGGCTGCTCGCACGCACCTTGGCGCTCGCCTGCGGCCAGGCATCGACCGTAAACACGCGATCGAGCGCGCTGTGCCCGACGCAGATGATTTTTCTCATGCTCCGATTCTGCCCTGCATTTGACTTCGTCGCGGGAGCTTGATCACATGCCCGCTTCGCGCGGCTGCGGATGATCGCGCAGGAAAGCCTGCATATGGAAGCGCGCCTGGGCCGGCAGGTAGCGGTAATCGCGGCCGACCGGGCAGGCGTGGCGCGCAACACAACCGCCGTCCATGCAGGCGGGTTCGGGCACTTGAGCGAGATGGCGGGCACAGGCCGGAACGTCGTAGGCCCCGCCATCGAATGCGCCTGCCGGACAGGCCGTAACACACGGCCGATCGGCGCAGCGCGCGCAGGGGCTGGCGCGGTGGTCTGGCGGCGGCAGTTCGATCGCCGCGGCGAACAGCAGCGCGCCGCGGTAACCGTGCCACAGGCCGTATTCAGGATGGATCAGCAGGCCCAGCGGCGACGGATGGCAGGCTTCGGCGCGCCGGGCCCAGCGCTGGAACGGCAGATAGGGACGCTGGAACGGAAACACCGCGCGCGCACCGAGGCGAGACGCGAGCGCGCCCAGGACGTGCTCCGACCATTGGTCCAAAGTCATAGCGCCCAGGGCGCGCGCGGCATCGAAAGCGCGCCACATCTGCGGCCCGGCATTGCCGGCGAGGACCAGGGTGCGCGCCGGCGCATCCGCCGCCAGCGGCGGCACGCCGTCGGTGTCGGCAGGATGAAACGCGCCGCGCGGCGTCAGGCCGGCATCGCGCAGCAAACCTTCGATCTCGCCCAGTTGCATTCCCAGTTCGTCCTTGAGGCGCCCCGGCAAGCAGCATACACTTGGCTCGGGGCATCCACCCAGGGAGAGCAATATGACAGACATCCTTTCCACGGCGACGCTCGTATCGCGGGGCGCAGAGTTCAATGCGACGGGGCGCGCGGTCGCGGCCGGCCGCGGCTGGGACTGGATTGCCGAAGGTTTTGCCTTGTTCCGGCGCCAGCCGGGCCTGTGGATCCTGACTGCGGTGCTGCTGGGCGTCGTGTTCGTCGTCTTCAGCATGATTCCGCTCCTCGGGTCGCTGGCTAACGCGCTGCTGTTCCCGATTTTCGGCGCCGGCCTGATACTCGGCTGCAAAGCGCTGGATCAGGGCGGCATGCTGGAACTGTCGCATCTGTTCGCCGGATTCAAGCACCGGACCGGTGACCTGGTGCTGGTGGGGGTGTTCAACCTGGTCGGCTGGGTGGTGATCGCACTGGCGCTCATCGCCGTCATCGGCGGCGGCGTGTTCATGGCGCTGCTGCGCGGCGGCACGCCGGGCGCGAGCATATCGATCTTGTCCATGCTGATCGCCATGCTGCTGGTGGCGGGCCTGTCGGTGCCGCTGTACATGGCGACCTGGTTTGCGCCCGCGCTGATCGTATTGCACGATCTTGCTCCTGCGGCCGCGCTCAAGGCGAGCTTCTACGCCTGCCTCAAGAACTGGCTGCCGTTTCTGGTCTATGGCGTGGTTCTGCTGGTGCTGGGCCTGGCCGCCGCGATACCGCTGGGCCTCGGTTACCTGGTTCTGGTCCCGGTGCTGGTCGCATCCGTGTACACCAGCTATCGCGACATTTTCTGCGCGGCTTAGCGCCGCTACGCCCGCCGCGCCGCAACCGGGACGGCGCTTTGCGCGCTATCGCCGATGCGTTTGCGGTAAGCTAGGCGCCGCAATGACCGCAGGCAAACTTATTTTCTGGAGAGCACAAGAAACGTGAGCACGAATTCGCCCCGGCTGCGTCTGGGCATACCCAAAGGCAGCCTGCAGGAAACCACGCAGAAGCTGTTCATCCGCGCCGGTTACGACCTGCGCATTTCCGGCCGTTCCTACTACCCCGACATCGACGACCCGGAGATGGAGTGCATCCTGATCCGGCCGCAGGAAATGTCGCGCTATGTCGGGCAGGGGATCATCGACTGCGCCATCACCGGCCTAGACTGGATTCTGGAAAACGACATCGATGTGGCGGAAATCGCCGATCTGCGCGCACCCTGGCCGAATTACGGCCCGGTGCGCTGGGTCATGGCGTCGAAGGAAGACTCTCCGTTCCAAACCGTCAAGGACCTGGCGGGCCGCCGCATTGCCACCGAGGCGGTGGGCATGACCCGGCGTTTCCTGGCGCAGCACGGCGTGCAGGCGCACGTCGAATTTTCCTGGGGCGCGACCGAGGTCAAGCCGCCCATCCTGGCCGATGCGATCGTCGACGTGTCCGAGACCGGCGCCTCGCTGCGCGCGAACAACCTCAAGATCATGCATGTGGTGCTGGAGAGTACGCCGCGCCTCATCGGCTGCCACGAGTCGCTCAAGGACCGCTGGAAGCGGGAGAAGATCGACTGCGTGCTGATGCTGCTCAAGGGCGCGATCGCCGCGGCGACGCGCGTGCTGCTGTCGATGAACCTGCCGCGGCAGAACGTCGACGCGGTGCTGAAAATCCTGCCGGCGCTGGCCACGCCCACGGTATCCACCCTGGCCGACCCACACTGGATCGATCTGTCCACCGTGGTCGAGGAAAAGCAGGTGCGCGAGTTGATTCCGCGGCTCTACGCCGCCGGCGCGCGCGGCATCATCGAATTGCCGCTGAACAAGATCGTCGAGTAGGCGTCCGTAGCCAAGCGAGGGGACACCTCCCCTCGCGCTCCCTTTTCTATACTTGACCGCAGCAACATGCCGGTTGCTGCGGATTCTGAACACGCTCAGTCCAGGTCGAGGACGTAGCGCTGTTCCAGAACGCGTTTTCCCCATTGTCCGCCTTCGATCTGCTCGACCAGGCGAAAACCGAATTTTTCGTACAAATGACGGGCAGGTTCCAGCCCCCGGAAGGTCCAGAGGAAAACGCTCGCATACCCGCGTTGCTTGCAGAATCCGACGGCTTCCCGCAGCAGGCGGTTGCCGACGCCTTGTGCGCGCAGCGCATCGGAGAGTATGAACCAGCGCAAATGCGCGCCCTCGGTCTGCGCCCTGGCACCATCGACGGCAATCGAGCCTTCGACGCGGCCGTCCCGGACCGCGGTCCAGAAGCGGTCCCGCGCCGGATCCAGGCGCTGCAGGAATTGCGACAGCTCGGTCGCGACCTTGGCCTCGAAGTAAAGCCCGAAGTCCCAGGCTGCGCCGTAATACGCCGCGTGCAACTCGGTCACGCGGCCTATGGCCCCCGGAACATAGCCGGCGATGGCGAACTCGCTCACTGCGCGAAACACCGGGGAACGGCGCCGGATGACCGCATCGCCTTTGCCTTCGAGGCCATTTCAGAATTATCGAAATGGCCCCTGATACAGGGGAGCACGAGGGGATATATCCCCTCGTATTGAAATAAGCTCTTAGACGGACCGCGCTTTCCCATCACTTCGCCCCGCGGCGACGAACACCGCGCTCGCCCGAACGATGCGCTGCTCGCCCACCAGGATGTAACAATTCGCGAACGACAACCGGCTGCCCTGCTTCTGAATGTCGACGCGCGTTTCCAGCCAATCGCCGGCTTTTGCGGTGCCCGCATAGTCGAGCGACAGGTTCGCCGTGACCAGATTGCCCGGGGGATCCGACGAGAACGCCATGGTGTAGCCCAGCGCGACATCGGCCAGCGTGGCAAGTATGCCGCCGTGCACCGTACCGCGCGAATTGCAGTGCTTGGCCTCGGCCCGCAGGCCGATCGCCAGTTGCCCGCCCTCGCCGCAAGCGTAGAGCGGACCGATCAGTTCCAGCACCGGGCTGGTGCGGAACAAGGGCTTGAATCCCGAGGGAAGGTTCATGTCGCGGCAGGCGTTCGGCAAAGGCGCCAAGTATATATCCCGATGCGCAAAACTCCAGGGGCATCGCACGCGATGGCCAGACACGGGGCGCGCCCGGTGTCCGAATCCGGCTGTCGCGCCTGCCCTGCCCTCACCGGGCGACAGTGCTAACATTGCGGCTTTTTCGGCGGCGCGTTCGTTTGCCGGCAATCGAAGCCGTCGCTATTCCGGGCCGGGAACTATCCCGCCCTGCAACTAGTGGAGAAAACATGAAACTGCTGCACAGTCTGATGGTCGCCATCGCGTTCGCCGTCCTGGCGCCGAGCGCATACGCGCAGTCCTATCCGAACAAGCCGATCCGCCTCGTCTGCCCCTTCCCCCCGGGCGGAGCGGTGGACATCGCCTCGCGCGCGGTGGCGCACGAACTCACCCAGTTGCTCGGACAACCCGTCACGGTGGACAACCGCCCGGGCGCGGGCGGCAACATCGGCGCCGATATCGTGGCCAAATCGCCCGCCGACGGCTACACCCTGCTGATGACCACCTCGGGCATCATGGGAATCAATCCGGCGCTGTATTCGAAGATGCTGTTCGACTCGGTCAAGGATTTCGCACCGGTGTCGATGCTCGTGTCGCTCAACAACGTGCTGGTGCTGCATCCTTCGGTTCCGGCGAAATCGGTGAAGGAGGTGATCGCGCTGGCCAAGGCGCAGCCGGGCAAACTCACCTACGCCTCCAGCGGCAACGGCACCAGCATTCACCTCTCGGGCGAATTGTTCAAGACCATGACCGGCGTGGACATGCTGCACATTCCGTACAAGGGCAGCGCGCCGGCGGTCACCGACCTGCTTGGCGGCCAAGTGAACATGATGTTCGACAACATCCCGTCGTCGCTGCCGCACATCAAGGCGGGCAAACTGCGCGCGCTCGCCGTCACCGGCGCGAAACGCTCGCAACTGCTGCCCGATCTTCCGACCATCGCCGAAGCCGGCGTGCCCGGCTACGATTCCTACGTATGGTTCGGCGTGGTCGCCCCCGCCGGCACGCCGCCCGAGATCGTCGCCAAGCTGAACGCTGCGCTGGTGAAGACCGCGGCAACGCCGGCGTTCCACGACCGCCTGACGGCCCAGGGCTACGACGTGTTCAGCTCCACGCCCGAGCAAATGGCCGCCAGCATCCGCGGCGAAATCGCCAAGTGGGGCAAGATCGTGAAAGCCTCCGGCGCCAAGGTGGACTAAGGATATTTTTGCAACAAGCGGCGGCGAAAATACTGTCACAGACCGCCAGCGGACTTGCGCGCTGCGCGCGCCAACCGTGGTTTCCGCGCGGATATGAAGCCTATCCGCGCAAAAACCACGGTTCCGGTTAACACCGAACGCAGCACGGGGGTTTATACAAGATCACCGATTGCGTACGGATGTGCTTTTCATCCGTACGCAATCGGTGATCCGCGCGGACGGCTTCTCGTCCGCGCAACCTCGTGGCTCTGCAACAATCGGGGGCGCGGCGCATATAGGTGTAACTACACCTATATGCTATGATTGCCCCATGTCGACCGCCGCCCACGTCCCCGCCTTCGGCTGCACCTGCGCCCGGCTGCGCAAGCTCGCGCGCCGGGTGACGCGCATTTACGATGCGCACCTCGCCCCGCAGTCGCTGAAAGTCACCCAGTACTCGCTCCTGGCCAACGCCGCCCGCGGCGAGCGCACCGTGTCGGAGTTTGCCGCCGAACTGGAAATGGACCGCAGCACGCTCAGCCGCAACCTGGCGCCGCTCGCCGCGCAGGGCTGGGTGAGCGTTTCGGTCGGCACCGATCCGCGCTGCCGCTGCATCAGCGTCACCGCCGCCGGCCGGCGCAAGCTGAAGGCGGCCCTGCCGCTGTGGCGCAAAGCGCAGTGCGAAATCGAATCCCTGCTCGGTGCCACAGGCGTAGGCGAACTGCACCGCAAGATCGAACGCGCGCTCGCCGCGCTCCCCACCTCACCTGGAAAACGCGCATGACCGCCAAACGCCAGTACTGGATCATCGTCATTGCCTCCGCCCTGATACTCGCGGTGACCATGGGCATACGCAACGCGCTGGGCCTGTTCGTGTCGCCGCTCAATACCGCGAGCGGCCTCGGCATCGTCACCATCAGCTTCGCCCTCGCCGTGGGCCAGTTCGTATGGGGTGCGGCCCAGCCCATCTTCGGCGCGCTCGCCGACCGGGCCGGCTCGGTCAGGATCATCGCCATCGGCGCGGTGCTGCTCGCGCTGGGGCTGGCGGTCACGCCGTTCATGCATTCCAGCCTCGGCCTGATTTTCTTTCTGGGGATCGTGTCCGCGGCCGGAGCGGGCGGCGGCAGCTTTTCCATCCTCATCGGCGCCGCGGCGCAGCGCCTTCCGGCGGAGCGCCGCGCCTTTGCCTCGGGTTTCATCAACGCCGGCGGCTCTTTCGGCCAGTTCGTGATCGCGCCCCTGGCACAAGCGCTGATCAGCGCCTTCGGCTGGGTCACGGCGATGCTGTCCCTCGCCGCCACCGCCCTGCTCACCATACCGCTGGCGCAGCCCTTGCGCGCCAAACACAGCGGGGCCGCGCCGGTGCACACGGGCGGCATCAGCCTGTCAGAGCAAACGCTGATCGCGTTCAAGGACAGAAGTTATCTGTGCCTGCACGCGGGGTTTTTCACCTGCGGCTTTCACATCGCATTTCTGGTGACCCACCTGCCGGGCGAAGTCGCACTGTGCGGCCTGCCCGCCTCGGTGTCGGCGGCATCGCTTGCGATCATCGGCCTCGCCAACATCGCCGGCAGTCTCGGCGTCGGCTGGCTGGCGCAAACCTACCGCATGAAATTCCTGCTGTTCTGGGTCTACGGCATCCGCGCCGTGGCGATCACCTTCTACCTGATGGCGCCGCACACCGCGCTCACCTTCTATATTTTCGCGGCCGTGCTGGGCGTAAGCTGGCTCGCCACCGTGCCGCCCACTGCGGGCCTGGTGGGCAAGCTGTTCGGCACGCGCTATCTCGCCACCCTGTTCGGGCTGACGCTGCTGTCGCACCAGATCGGCGGTTTCTTCGGCGCCTGGCTGGGGGGAATGGCCGTCGCTTCCAGCGGCAACTACACCTGGATGTGGTATGCGGATATCGCGCTCGCGACCGTCGCCGCTCTGGTCAATCTGCCGATACGCGAAGCGCCGCCGAAACTCGCGGCGGCGGCGGCCTGACGACGGAACCGGCCGCGACCAGCGCGCAGACGGCAAGGCAATTTTGATCAAAGGCGTACCCATGAGCGAAAAAAAAGCAGTCCTGGTGGTGGGCGCGGGCGATGCGACCGGCGGCGCGATTGCGCGGCGCTTCGCGCGCGAAGGCTACATCGCCTGCGTCACGCGGCGGCAGGCGGACAAGCTCGCGCCGCTGGTGGAGCGGATCGAGGCCGAGGGCGGCGCGGCGCACGCCTTCGGGTCGGATGCGCGCAAGGAGGACCAGGTCGCCGCGCTGTTCGCGCAAATCGAAAAAGACATCGCGCCCATCGAGGTGGTGGTGTTCAACATCGGCGCCAATGTGCGTTTCCCGATCACCGAAACGACCGCGCGCGTGTATCACAAGGTGTGGGAGATGGGCTGCTTCGCGGGCTTTCTCGTCGGACGCGAAGCGGCGAAGACCATGCTCCCGCGCGGGCACGGTTCGATTTTCTTTACCGGCGCGACAGCCAGCCTGCGCGGAAGCAGTGGATTTGCCGCGTTCGCCGGCGCCAAGCACGGATTGCGCGCGCTGGCGCAGAGCATGGCGCGCGAACTCGGCCCGAAAGGCATACACGTGGCGCAGATCATCGTCGACGGCGCCATCGACACCGAGTTCATCCGCGAGAATTTTCCCGCGCGCTACGCCCTCAAGGATCGCGATGGCATCGTGGATCCCGAGGCCATCGCCGAGAGCTATTGGCAATTGCACCTGCAGCCGCGCAATGCCTGGACGCATGAGCTGGATCTGCGGCCGTGGATCGAGCCCTGGTGATTCCCCCACGCTGAAGGAGGTTTGCAATGGCGAAAACCGTCGAGTTCTACTTCGATATCGGCAGTTCGTACTCCTACATCGCCTACAAGGCGCTGCCGGCAATCGCGGCGGCGCACGGCGCGCAAATCCTCTGGCGGCCGATGCTGCTCGGCGGCGTGTTCAAGGCCACCGGCAACCACAGTCCGGCCGAGATCCCGGCAAAAAGCAAATGGCTGGACCAGGACCTGCAGCGCTGGGCGGCACGCTACGGTGCCGCGTTCCAGCGCAACCCCCATTTTCCGATCAACACGATGACGCTCATGCGCGGCGCGGTCGGCATGCAAATGCGCGGGCTGGACTTTCCCAAATACATTGAGACCATGTTCCACGCCATGTGGGCCGAGCCGCGCAACCTGGGCGACCCGCAGGAACTCGCCGCGGTGCTGCGCGGGGCCGGATTCGACACCGACGCCTTTCAATCCCTGGTGAGCGATCCGGCAGTGAAACAGCAGCTCAAGCAGAACACCGAGGAGGCCGTGGCGCGCGGGGTGTTCGGCGCCCCGACCTTCTTTGTCGGCGATGAAATGTTCTGGGGCCAGGACCGGCTCGATTTCGTCGCCGAGGCGCTGGCAAAATAGCGGTGGTGAACCAGGCAAGCGCTGCGATCGAGCGGCTGAGCAGCAGGGCCACGCGGATGGAGACGCGTTGCGGGCCGGCGTCCAAAATGGTTTGGCGTCGCTGGGGCGAGGGCCGCCCGGTAGTCCTGCTCCATGGCGGCGCCGGAAGCTGGATGCACTGGATACGCAACATCGAAGCGCTGGCGCAAACGCGCACCGTCTGGGCGCCCGACCTCCCGGGCTTCGGCGATTCGGATCTGCCCTCCGACAATCTTGACGCCGACACCCTCGCGCCCTATGTCCTGCAGGGCACCCTGGAGCTGTTGCGGGGCGAGGGGTTCGATTTGGTCGGCTTCTCGTTTGGCGGCCTGGTCGCTGCCGTCATCGCCGCCGAGGCGCCCGCGACGCTGGAGCGCCTGGTGCTGGTGAGCGTAACCGGCCTGGGGCTGGACTTGGGCAGGCCCGTGTTCCAGCCCCTGCGCGGAGTGACCGACCCAAGGGCAAGGGCCGACGCGCAACGCGCCAACCTCAACGCCCTGATGCTGCACCATCCGGCCAGCATCGACGATCTCGCCCTGGCGGTACAGGAAACGGGGGCCCCGCGCGATCGCGTGAAAAACCGCAAGGTCCTGTTTACCGACATCGTAGTCCGACTCGCGCCGCGCTGGCGCTGCGCGGCCTATGGCATTTGGGGACGGCAGGACGTGCTCTACCGCAACCAGTTCGACCGGCTCACCGATCGCGTCAACGCGCTGAATCTGCGCGAAAGCGTATTTCTGGAAGCGGCAGGCCATTGGCTGCAATATGAGCGCCACGAGGAATTCAATCGCCGGCTCGCGCGCTGGCTCGACGCCCCGCCGGCCGCGCATCATGGCGGGCGGCAACCGTGAATCCGCGCCGCGGAGATGCGGCGCCGGCCCCACGCAAATCGTCTAGTCCCGTTCCCACTCCAGATGCCATTGCGTGGAAAACTTGAACCGGTTTCCCGGGTAGATGTTCATCGACACCGATAGCAGCCGTTTGCCGCGTCCGATGTAATAGCGCAGCACCTGCAGACCGGCCGACCCGGGTGTTACGCCGAGGATGGCGGCGATGCGCGGCTCGATCGAGACTGCGCCGATTTCCTGCTGTACTTCGACGATGCGCTCGCCGTAGTAGCGCTCGACCAGGCCGTAGACCCAGACACCACGCTTGTCGAGATGCCCGCGTATGGCCGCGTGGTCGGGGTAGACATAGATCTGCGTATAGGAGATCAGTTGCGCCGTACCGATCAGGTAGCGGCAGGTCTCGAATTCGAGCCACGCCTGCCCGCGCTTGCAGTGCAGCATGGCGGCGAGCCGGGCGCCGGCTTTCACCTGCCGCTCGGCCAGCACTTTGAGGCGCGTGCGCTTGGTATATTGGAACAGGTCGGAAAGCGAGGACAGGGAGGCAACGTAGCGCTGGTCGGCGGTTTTCGCTTTCACGCTCGTGCCTACGCCCGGCCGGCGCGAGATCAAGCCCATGTCGGCCAGGCGGCGGAAGGCTTCGCGCACGGTATGTCGCGAAACACCGTGGCGGTCGGATAGCTCGAACTCCGTCGGCAGCAGCGCGCCGACGCGGTACTTTCCCGCCTCGATGTCGCGGATCAGCGTGTCGGCAAGCTGACGGTAGCGGGCAGGTGCGGCAGGCGGGCTCATTAGAACATGTAGTGTCCGCCGTTCACGTGGATCGCCTGGCCGGAGACGAAGGAGCCGGTCTCGGCGCAGAGAAACACGCAGGCCGCAGCGACCTCGTCGGTCTTGCCGAAGCGCCCGCAGGGAATTTCGCTGCGGATGCGCTCCTTGTCCTGGTGCGCGTATTGCGACCAGTCCCGAACGGTGTCGATGGCCCCGGGCACGACCGAATTGGCGGTGATGCCGTCCGGGCCGAATTCGCGCGCCAGCGCTTTCGCCAGGCCGTGCAGCCCCGCCTTGGCGGTGATGTTGTGCGCGCGCTCCGTCACCTGGCCCCAGAATCCGTCGAACCCGGAAATGTGGATGATCCGCCCCCATTTGCGCTTGCGCATGTGCGGGATGGCGTTGCGCGCCAGGTAGAACGCGGGGGAAAGATTGGTATTGAGCACCGTGTTCCAGTCTTCGAGCGAAATGTCGAGAAACGGCTGCTTGCGCCGCAGGCCGACATTCGAGATCGCGATGTCGACCGATCCGAACTCGGCCACGGTCTGCTCCACCAGCCCGGCCACCGCGTCGTGCGAAGAGACATCGGCCATCAGGCCCAGCGCCTTGCCACCGCCTTGGCGGATTTCCGCGACCACCGCGTCGACCGCGTCCCGGTCGCTGTGTCCGTTGACCACGACGTTGGCCCCGCCTTCGGCCAGCGCGAGCGCAATGGCGCGCCCGATGTTGCGGCCGGAGCCGGTGACGATGGCCGTGCGGCCGGAAAACGAAACGAAACGCTGCATCATGGTCTTGGTCCCCTCCCGTACTGTGCGCGCCGCGCCGGCAATCGCCAGTCATCATATCGCTGTTGACACGCGCAGCGGGCGCGCCGCAGAATGTACGTACAAATACACAATTCCGCAAGCTGCGCCGGAACGCAAAGGTGGAGTCGCTGCAACACCGATTCCGAACCATGAAGTGAATAGGAGGGGGCCGACATGATCAAAAACGCATTCGCGGCGATGGTCGCCGTCATTCTGACAGCGGCGCCCTGGGCCAGCGCACCGGTTCAAGCGCAGAACTATCCGAGCAAAGCGATCACGCTGGTGGTGCCCTACGGGCCGGGGGGGTCGACCGACCTGCTGGCGCGCACCCTGGCGCAGCGCATGAGCGAAAGCATGGGGCAGCCGATCGTCGTGGAAAACCGCAGCGGCGGCGGCGGCATGATCGGTTCGGATTTCGTGGCGCGGGCCGCGCCGGACGGCTATACGATGGAGCTGGGCACCGGCGCCACCCACGGAATAGTGAAATTTACGACCAAGGCGCTGGCCTACGATCCGGTGAAGGACTTTACCGCGCTCACCGAGGCGGTACAGGTGCCGATCGTGCTCGCGGTGCACCCCGGGGTGCCGGCGAAAGACGCGAAGGAATTCGTCGAGTACGTGAAAAGGAATCCGGGAAAAATCTCCTTCGGCAGTTCGGGCACGGGCTCGCCGCATCATCTTTCCGGGGAATTGCTCAAGCAGGTGACCGGCATAGACATGATCCACGTCCCCTACCGGGGTGCCGGACAGTCGATGCAGGATCTGGTGGGCGGACAGATCGCGGCCGTGTTCACGACGCTGTCCACGGCGCTGCCGCAGGCGCGCGGCGGCAAGATCAGGATCCTCGGCCTGGTCGAATCCCAGCGCCAGACTAGCGCACCCGAGATCCCGACCATAGGCGAATCGGTCCCTGGCTACGCGATGCCGCGCTCCTGGCTCGGCTTCTTCGCGCCAGCAGGCCTGCCGGCGCCGATTGTGAAGCGCCTCAATGCGGAACTGCTCAAGGCGCTGCATGCGCCGGACATACGCGCCAAGCTCGAGGCCGCGGGCATGCCGGTAGCCGGAACGTCGGCCGAAGACTTCGCCGCCGTGGTGAAGAACGATATCGAGATGTACGGCAAGATCGCCGTTGCCGCGGGCATCAAACCGGAATAGGACGGGGGCTGCTGCAGGCCCTTTGGGATCCATGGCCGCACCGAACCGGGCGGGAAAACTGAAGAATGAAGCTTCCAAAATACGACACCATCGCGCTCGAACTGGTCGACGAACACGTGCTGGTCGCCACGCTCAATCGGCCGGAGGTCCTCAACGCGATCAGCACCCAGATGGGGCGCGATCTGCTCGACCTGTGGACGCGCCTCACGGTCGAGCCCGGCGCGGTGCGCTGCGCGGTGTTGACCGGAGCCGGGGAGCGCGCGTTCTGCGCCGGGGGCGATCTGAAAGAGCGCAACGGCATGAGCGACGAGACCTGGAGCGCGCAGCACGAACTGTTCGAGCGCGCATTCGTAGCGCTGATGGAATGCCCGATCCCGGTCATCGCGGCGATGAACGGCTATGCCTATGGCGGCGGGCTTGAAACCGCGCTCGGCTGCGACTTCATTTTCGCCGCGCGCGGCGCGCGCTTCGCGCTGTCCGAGGTGCGCCTCGGGATCATGCCGGGCGGCGGCGGGACGCAGAACCTGCCGCGCGCGGTGGGAGAGCGGCGCGCCAAGGAACTGATCCTCGCGGCACGCCCATTCACCGCCGAAGAAGGCCATGAATGGGGTCTGGTCAACCGGCTTTGCGAACCGGGCAAGGCGCTGGCCGATGCCCTCGCCACCGCGCGCGCCATCGCCGAGAACGCGCCGCTATCGGTGCGGCAGGCGAAAAAGTCGATTCATTACGGACTGCAAACCGACATCGCCACCGGCTACCGCTTCGAGATCGAGGCCTACAACCGCCTGGTCCCCACCGAAGACCGGCTCGAAGGCGTGCGCGCGTTCAACGAGAAGCGCAAGCCGGTGTTCCGCGGCCGATAGATGGCGCCGCCGCTCTTGAACAAGATCGCGCGCACCCGCCCGCCGGAAATCCAACCCGCCGCGGCCGCCCGGCCGTCTGCAACCGCATAGAAAGGAAATGCACCAATGAACGCATCGACTGCACAGCGCGAAGTGAGCGTGCCCCTGGGCGAGGACTATCCCGAAATCCGCGACAGCGTGCGGCGCATCTGCGCGGATTTTCCCGGCGCCTACTGGCGCGACCTCGACGCGCGCGAGGCCTATCCCGCCGAATTCGTCAAAGCACTGACCGAGGCGGGCTACCTCGCCGCGCTGATTCCGGAGGAGTACGGCGGCGCCGGCCTGCCGCTGCGCGCCGCGGGGGTGGTGCTGGAGGAATGCCACGCGGCCGGATGCTACGCGGCGGCCGCGCACGCGCAGATGTACACCATGGGTTCGCTGCTGCGCCACGGCAGCCCCGAGCAGAAGGCGCGCTACCTGCCGAAAATCGCCAGCGGCGAATTGCGGCTGCAGGCTTTCGGCGTCACCGAACCCACCACCGGCACCGACACCACGAAACTGAAGACGCGCGCAGTGCGCGAGGGGGATCACTACGTCGTCAACGGGCAGAAGGTCTGGACTTCGCGCGCGCTGCACTCCGACCTGATGCTGCTGCTGGTGCGCACCACGCCTTTCGACCAGGTGACGAAGAAGACCGAAGGCCTGTCGGTGTTCCTGGTCGACATCCGCGATTCCGTGGGCAAGGGCATGGAAATCCGGCCGCTCAAGGCCATGATCAACCACAGCGCCACCGAAGTGTTCATCGAAAACCTGAAAGTTCCTGCCGAAAACCTGATCGGCGGCGAGGGCAAGGGTTTTCGCTGCATCCTCGACGGCATGAACGCCGAGCGCATCCTGGTGTCGCATGAGTCGATCGGGGATGCGCGCTGGTTCACGCGCACCGCATCCAAGTACGCGACCGAGCGCATCGTGTTCGACCGCCCGATAGGCAAGAACCAGGGCGTCCAGTTTCCGATTGCGCGCGCTTACGCGGAAATGCAGGCAGCCGACATGATGCTGAGGAAGGCCGCCGCGCTGTTCCAGGCGGGGCTGCCCTGCGGCGAGGATGCGAACCTCGCCAAGCTGCTGAGTTCGGACGCGGCCTGGCACGCGGCCGAAGCGTGCATGCAGACCCACGGCGGATTCGGCTATGCGCGCGAATACGATGTCGAGCGCAGGTGGCGCGAGGCGCGCATCCAGCAGATCGCGCCGGTGTCCACCAACCTGATCCTCGCCTACATCGGCGAACACGTGCTCGGCATGCCGCGCTCTTACTAGACGCGGCGACTCGACTAACGCGACCTTGTTTGTTGCAGAGTTGCGTTAGTTGCGCGGACGAGAGACCGTCCGCGCGGCGTTGCCTTGACAACATTTGCCTAGGCAATTAGCATCGGCTCCCCGTCCCGCGCCGCGTTTCCGATGCAGCCCATCTACGACATCGACAGCTTCAGACCGAGCCAGGGCATAGGCGCCTACATCGGCCGCGCGCGCCGCACCATCGTCGAGGCGATCGACCGGGAGCTCGCGCCGCTGGACATCAGCCACGCGCAATGGATCGTGATCATGCTGCTGGGCGACGGCGCCGCCTCCACAGCGGCTGAATTGTGCAAGATCCTGATCTACGACCCGGGCGCGATGACCCGGCTGCTCGACCGCCTGGAAAAAAAAGGCGTGCTGCGGCGCGTGCGCGCCAAGGACAACCGCAGGGCCGTGCAGTTGAAGCTGACCGCGGATGGCAAGAAGCTGTATCCGAGGATACTCGATGCGCTGGTGCGGGTGTTCAACCGCCTGCTGCACGGCTTCTCCAAGAGCGAGGTGCGGCTGCTTGAACAGCTGCTCAAACGCATGGTCGCCAACGCATGATGCGGCGGCGCGCTCACGCGATCGCCGCCCTGGCCTGCCTGCTCGCGGCGGGCTGCGCCAGCTTCGACGGACTCAGGCCAAAATCCGCGCGCACCGATGCGGCGACCCTGGCCGCAGGCCAATCGCTTTCCGAGGCCAGCCAGTCGGCCGCCGCGTGGCCTGCAGCCGACTGGTGGCGGCGCTTCGGCGACCCGCAGCTGGACGCGCTGATCGACGAGGCGCTCGCCGGCAATCCTGGATTGGGCGCTGCGCGGGCGCGGATCGACAAGGCCGCCGCGCTCGCCGCGAGCTACGGCGCGGCGCTAGCGCCGCAGGCGACGGCCGGCGCCACCCTCACGCGCCAGCGCTACTCCGCCAACGGCATTTTCCCGCCGCCCGTCGCCGGGTCCTGGCACACGCAGACCGATCTCGCCGCGAGCTTCAGCTATGAACTCGACCTTTGGGGCCGCAACCGTGCGGCCTACGACGCCGCCCTCGGACAGGCGCGGGCGGCCGAGATCGACGCTTACACCGCGCGGCTGCTGCTCGCCGCCGGCGTCGCGCGCGCCTACGCGCAGCTCGCGCGCAGCTTCGAGCAACGCGAGCTAGCCCAGACCGCGTTGAAACAGCGCCAGGCCTTGTTCGATCTCACGCGGCAGCGCGTAGCCGCCGGGCTCGATTCGGATATCGAGTTGAAGCAGGCGGAGGGGTCGATACCGGCCGCGCGAGCGCGCGTCGCCCAACTCGACGAGGAGATCGCGCTCGGCCGCAACCTGCTCGCCGCCCTCGCTGGCAAAGGCCCGGACCGCGGCCTCGCCATCGCGCGCCCGCAGCTGCTGGAGCAGCCGGTCGCGTTGCCTTCGGTGCTGCCCGCGGACCTGCTCGGCAGGCGGCCGGACGTGGTGGCCCAGCGCTGGCGCGTGGAGGCGGCGCGCCGCGACATCGACGCGGCCAAAGGGCAGTTCTATCCCAACCTCAATCTCAACGCCCTGGTCGGCGCGCAAAGCATCCGCTACGCCAGGCTGCTCAGCGCGCAAAGCGAAAACCCCGCGTTCGGCCCGGCGCTGCGCCTGCCGCTGTTCGACGGCGGGCGCCTGCGCGCCAATCTCGCGGCGAAGGACGCCGATTACGACCTGGCCGTCGAGCAGTACAACCAGACGCTCATTGACGCTTTGCGCGAAGTGGTGGATCAGCTGGCGTCGCTTAAATCGGTGGGCGCGCAGCGGCTCGAGGTGGAGCACGCGCTCGCCGCGGCACGCGACGCCCACGCGCTCGCGACCGAGCGCTATCGCGCCGGCATCGCCAGCTATCTGCAGGTGCTCGCGGCCGAGACGCCGCTGCTCGAACAGGAATTCTTGCGCGCGGGCCTGCGCGCGCGCGAACTCGAACTCTCGATCACGCTCATCCGCGCGCTAGGCGGCGGCTTCGAGGACGCGCGCGCCGCGGGCGCGTCTTGAGCGGGCAACAACAAGGGAACTGGAATGAGCCAAGACGATAAAGCCGCTGGATCAGCGCCGAACGGCCGGCGTGCGCGCATGCTTATGCTGCTATTTGGCCTGTTCATCCTCGCCGGCATCGGCTATGCCGTCTACTGGGCGCTCGTCGCCCGCTATGTCGAATCGACCGACGACGCCTACGTCGGCGGCAACCTGGTGCAAATCACGCCCCAGGTCGCCGGCACCGTGCTCCGCATAGGCGCCGACGACACCGATTACGTCAAGGCCGGGCAGACTCTGGTCGAACTCGACCAGGCGGATGCCCGCGTTGCGCTCGACCAGGCCGAGGCCGCGCTCGCGAAGAGCGTGCGCCAGGTACGCAACCTGGTGGCAACGACGGCCTCGATCGAGGCCAGCGTGGCGCTGCGCCGGACCGAACTCGAGCGCACCCGCGCCGACCTGGCGCGGCGCGCCCCGCTCGCCGCGAGCGGCGCCTTGCCGGCGGAGGAATTGCAGCACGCGCGCGACGCGGTGGCGGCGAGCCGCGCCGCGCTGGAAGCCGCCGAGCAGCAGCTCACCGCGCACAAGACCCTGGTCGACCACACCAGCGTCGAAACCCATCCGGAAGTGCAAAGCGCCGCGGCGCGGGTACGCGAGGCCTATCTCGCCTACGCGCGCACCGCCCTGCCCTCGCCCGTTTCCGGCATCGTCGCCAAGCGCGGCGTCCAGGTCGGGCAGCGCGTCGCGCCCGGCACGCCCTTGATGGCCGTGATTCCGCTCGACCAGGTTTGGGTGGACGCGAATTTCAAGGAGCGGCAGTTGTTGAACCTGCGGCCGGGTCAGGCAGTCAAACTGCGCGCCGACATCTACGGCAGCGCGGTCGAGTTCCACGGCCAGGTAGCCGGATTCGGCGCCGGCACCGGCAGCGCGTTCGCCCTGTTGCCGCCACAGAACGCCACCGGCAACTGGATCAAGGTGGTGCAGCGCGTGCCGGTGCGCATCGCGCTCGACCCGGCCGAGCTGGCCCAGCACCCCTTGCAAATCGGCCTGTCGATGCTGGTCGACGTCGATACGCACCAACGCGACGGCGAGCTCAGACCCACCACTGCGCGCAGCGCGCCCGCCTACCAGACCAGGGTCTATGGCTCGCTCGCCGCACTCGCCGATCAGCGCGTCGCCGCCATCATCACGGCGAACGGCGGCCATCCCCGCGCAGCGCGGCGGCAGGAACCGGAGGCGGACCGGACCGCCGCGCCGCAATCCGGCGCCCGCTAGCGAGCCGGCGGAGACCAGGCCCGATGCCGGACAACACGCAATACGCCGAGCACAAGACGCCGGTCCTGCTGACGCTGCTGCTGGCGATGGCGACGTTCATGCAGGTGCTCGACCTGACCATCGCCAACGTGTCGCTGCCGGCGATCACCGGGGATCTGGGCGCGGCGACCAGCCAGGGCGCCTGGGTGATCA
>Ga0334722_10001041_pt1 | contig 36662 bp, 27 predicted proteins | sample C3_bottom_MG_FD_207210 | JGI IMG/M metagenome (GOLD analysis project Ga0334722, IMG submission 207210) | Sediment microbial communities from Yellowstone Lake, YNP, Wyoming, USA - C3_bottom | ecosystem: Environmental > Aquatic > Freshwater > Lake > Sediment | place: USA: Wyoming | collected... | reverse complement strand
ACCACTCCCGGACTCGACCGTGAACCCTCCCGATGTAGCGTCGCGGGGCCAGACGCGATATCCTACGGGTCCAGAGTGAGACCCCGAAGCACCCTCTCTACACAGCACCGCCAGCCGCTCGCGCCGTTCCGTACACTGGCCGGCATCGTTGTCGCCCTGGCGGTCGTCGCTTCCCCGCTCGAGTGGCTCGACGCCGCCACGAACCTCGGCAACGTGACCGTCTCCATCACCATCTCGGCGGCGGCCAAGCTCACACTGAGTTCTTCCACCGTCACGTTCCCGAGCGCGGATCCGGACACGATGCCGAGCATTGCGGCCACCGAAGGCGCTATCACGGTGACGGCCAAGGCCAAGACCTCCACGGGCTCGCCGGTGTCCGTGACCGTCCTGGCTGCCGGGGACCTGACCAGCGGCTCCGATACGATTCCCGCCGGCAATGTGAGCTGGACGGTGACGGGAGCGGGATTCGTCGCCGGCACGATGAACAAGACCACCGAGCAGACCTTGGCGTCCTGGAGCGGCTCAGGCAGCCGCCTCGGCACGCAGTCGTACCGGCTCACCAACAGCTGGTCGTACCCGACGGGCACGTTCGCCACGACGGCTACCTACACGTTGACGGCTCCGTAGTTCCGACAGAACCATGATGGACCAACGCCCAGCCCCCGGTTCGCGCCGAGCACTTGCCGACGACACGTGCTGTCAAGAGCCTGCCGCGCGGGTACCGCTGTCCCTCGCCCTGCTTTTGGTCGCCCTGATGGCGCTGCCGGCCTCGGCGCGGGCCCAGGGCATCACGTTCAGCATCACGGAGGCGTCGATTTCGTTTGCCGACGCCGACCCGGACACCACGCCCAGCCTCACCGCGTCGTCCAACGTGACGCTCAACTACCGGGTCACGGGAAACGGGGGAGGCAACTGGCAGATCACCGTGATATCAGGCACGGACCTCACGAGCGGGACGGCCACGATTCCGATCAGCAACGTCACGTGGACGGCCGCGCCGGTGCCGCCCTTCCAGGCGGGAACGATGAGCACCAGCGTCCCGCAGACGGTGGCCTCGGGTAGTGGCAACGCGAACAGCACAACCGGGACGATGGTGTTCCGCCTGATCAACTCGTGGTCGTACAACGTGGGCAACTACAACGCCACGTTCACGTTCACCATGACTGCGCCGTAGCCGGGGAGACGCGACGTGCCTCGAATCCGTGCCTCCCTCGTGCTCCTGGCGATACTGGCGGCGGCCCCTCTCCTGACGGGGGCCAGTCGAACCGATACACTGACCGTCAGCGCCACGGTGTCGGCCCGGGCCAAGCTCCAGTTATCCAGCCTGTCGATGTCCTTTGCCGATGCCGACCCGGACACGACACCGTCCGTGCCCGCCAGCGGCGGCCCGCTGACGATCCAGGCCAAGGGCCGCACGACCATCGGCAGCACGGTGACACTGGTGATGCTGGCCACCGGCGATCTGCAGTCGGGTCTCGACGTGATCCCCGCCGACCGGCTCAGCTGGACGGCCACGGGCGCCGGGTTCGTGGGCGGCACCGTGAGCACGGCCATGGCGCAAGCGGTTGGCAGTTGGGCGAACTCGGGCTCGTGGACGGGCACGCAGAGTTACCAGTTCGCCAACGCGTGGAACTACTCGACCGGCACGTATACGACCACGTTGACGTATACGCTGACCGCGCCGTAACCCGCGGGCCGGCGCCCGCGAACGTCCGTTGACGATGGGACATCCGACATGATGCGTTCTTCAGCCCAGGCTCGCCGGTCAAGCGCGCCAGCCGCGCGTGCACTGCTCGTCGGCGCCGCGCTGCTCGTCGCGCTCCCGTCTGCGGCCCGCGCGCAGGACCCGCTCTCGATCGAGGTCACGCCGCTGCGCGTGGAACTGAAGCTCGGTGCCGGCGCATCGCATACGCAGGTGGTGACGCTGCACAACGACGGCAAGAAAGCGGTGAAGATCCGCGCCCGCGTCGACGACTGGTACCTCTCGAAGGACGGCACGCCCCAGTTCAAGCCCAGCGACCCGAAGGACGAGTTCTCCGCGGCGTCGTGGCTGCGGGTCAATCCGCCCGAACAGCTCGTGGCGGCTGGCGGAACCGCCACCGTCCGCTTCACCACCACCGTGCCGGCTGGCATGAAGGACGGCGGCTACCGCTGCGCCGTGATGTTCGAGTTCGATCCGCCGGACGCCGACCCCGTGGCCAAGTCGCGCGACGTCATGTTCCGCGGCCGCGTGGCCACGCTGCTCTACGCCACCGTGGGTACGCCGGTCCCGTCGGTGGATCTCACCGACCTGCAGGTGGTGACGCCGAAGGACCAGCCGCCGGCCGTGGTGGCCACGCTCAAGAACGTCTCCCGCACGCACGTCCGCACCAAGGGCGTGCTCGCGATATACGACAGCACCGGGAAGCTCGTGCGCGAGGTCCAGGTGCCCAACGTGCCTGTGCTGCCGCAGAGCGAGCGCGACGTGGCGATCTCGACCGTGCCCGACAACGGGTCGCCTCTTGGGCCCGGCACGTACCGCGTGGAAGTGCGCATCGACGTGGGCCAGCCGGCCATGATCGTCGGTGAGACCACGCTGGAGATTCCCGCGAAACTATGACCCGCGCCGCGTGGATTGCCGCGCTGCTGGTGGCCGTCGTGGCCGGACCGGCTCGCGCGCAGCAGGCGTCGATCCAGATCGGCGGTGCCGCGCAGGTCACCACGGGTGATCCGTGGCGCCTGGGCGGTCAGCATCCCGTCGAGCCCGATCTCATCATCCAGCTCTTCGATCCGGGCTTCCGCTTCGGCAACCTGTACGCCGATCTCAACGTCACCCGGCGCGACGACCGCGCCGTGATCGGACGCGCGGTGTTCCGTCTCGACGGCGCCAAAGCCGGTGGCCTCACGTGGTCGCTCGACACCGGTGACACCTTCGGTCCGCCAGCGGTCCAGAACTTCGGCTTCTCCAACCTGTTCGCGCCCGTCGTCACGTTCCAGGGCGGGTCGCTCCGCGGCGTGAACGCGCGCACGGAATTCGCCGTGTCGGCCGGCCGCGTCACCGCGCAGCGCAACATCTTCGGCACCGATACGACGCCGATCGGCCAGGCACTCTACCAGGTGTCGCTCCTCCATCGCCTCACCCCGCGCCTGGAACTCCAGGCCCGCGGGATCTACGTGCACAGCGGGGAGATGCAGATGTATACCGCGTTCACCGATCGGGCCACGGACGTCGGCGGGGGCGTCAGGTTCCGCGCGGCGCGCGGCTGGCAACTGGTGACCGACGGCGGGCTTACCGCGTTTCAGCGCCGAGGCGCCCCGACCCTCGAATACGCCCCGACCGGGCTCGTCGGGTCGATCTGGTCGTTCGGGCGGGGCTGGGTCCAGTTGAACGCCCAGCAGTTCTCGCTGGGCCACTTCCCGGTCGCCAACTTCCCCTACAACGATCGCTCGGGCGTGTTCGCCAGCGGCGAGGTGGACCTGCACGCCACCACCCGCCTGTTCGGCGGCGGCGAGTATGCGAAGAGCAACCTCGACCCGGCGGCGTCCGACGCCGCCACCGTGGGCATTCCGCCCGGGTTCTATTCGCGCGGCTACGGCGGCGTCCGCGTCCGCGTGGCCAGCCAGTCGACGCTGACGTTCCGCGTGGACGGCGGCGGCCGCGAGATCCGTCCGTCGAAGTTCAGCGCGGGCTTCGAAAGTGACACGGGCGTCATCACGGCCGAGTGGCAGGCCCGGTTCAGCCGCGCCAGCATCTTCACCCGCTACGAGCGGCGATCGAATGTCGATCCGAACAGCACCGGCGCCAGCTTCACCCAGCACGACGGCAACGCACAGTTCTACCTGACGCTGCCAGGCGGCCGGCAGCTGTTCGCCCTCGCGTACCTCTCGAGCCGCGCCGACGACACCGGCGGCGGCGAAACGCTGTGGCAGACCGGCGGCGGTACCCAGCTGCCGATCGGACCGCTCTACCTGCGCGCCGAAGGCACCGTCGGCCGCACGCGCGACTGGGGCATCGACACGGCCAGAATGCGGCAGACCCTGGCCGTCGGGCTCTCGGGCCGAATTGCCGATCGCACGTACCTCTCGGTGGACTGCTTCATCGACCATTCGCCGCTGGCGCTGGTGGAAGCCGGCAGCCCGTGGATGACGCGCACGATGATCCGGTTGACGCGGGCATTCCCGTTCGGCACGGCCCGCTCGAAAGGCGCTGCCGCCCCGGGCCGGCCGGTCTACACCGGCGCCACCGGCCGCATCAACGGCACGGTGTTCGTGGACTGGAACGGCAACGGAGTGATGGATCCGGGCGAACCGCCCGTCGGCGGCATCGCCTTCTCGCTCGGGCCGTGGGGAACGGTGACCGCCGGGCAGGACGGCCGCTTCGAGTTCGGCAGCGTGCCCGTCGGCCCGCGGACGGTCACGCTCGACGTCGGCAGCGTGCCGGCGGACTTCGATCCGCCGGCCGGCGATTCGCCCACCGTGGCGGTGGCGCGCAACCAGACCAGTTCCGTGACGTTCGGCCTGATCCCGCTCGGCACGGTCCACGGCATCGTCTACCAGGACGCCGACGGCGACGGCACGCTGTCGCCGGCCGACACACCGATCGATCGCGCGGTGCTGGTGCTGGACGACGGCGCCCGTACGGAGCTCACGCGCGACGGCGCGTTCCGCTTCGACAGCATCCGCATGGGTAAACACACCGTGGCGCTGCTGACCGCGTCGCTCCCGGATGGCGCGCAACTCGTGGGAGAACCGACGCGCCAGGTGGAACTCGGCAAGGATGTCACACCGGACAAGCTCGTGTTCCTGGTGAAGCTCGAGAAGCGTCCGGAAGTGCGGAAGGTCTTTCCGGCGAAGAAGAAGTAGGAAACGGTTGGACACCGCGGGCGTCCAGACCGGATAATGGCACCGCCACGACCGTTCACCCACGTGGCGAGGGGGCGTCGGGTCATGTTCTGGTGGCACTGGGCCGTGCTGGGATTGGCGCTGGTCGCGCTCGAAATCCTGACGCCGGGCGGATTCTACTTCCTGTTCTTCGGCGTGGGCGGTCTGGCCGTGGCGCTGCTGACCTTGCTCGGGATAGGCGGGCCGCTCTGGCTGCAGGTCCTGCTTTTCTCCTTGCTCACGGTGATCAGCCTCGCGCTGTTCCGTAACCCCTTGTTGCGGATGATGCAGCGCAAGTCGGCCGAACACGCGCCGGTGAAGACGCTCCTGGGCGAAGTCGCGATCCCGGTGACGGCAATTGAACCGGGTGCGGTCGCCAAGGCCGAGTTGCGCGGCACGACGTGGACCGCGCGCAACCGCGGACCCCATGTGATCCCGGCCGGCTGCCGGTGCAAGGTGGTCCAGATCGATGGTCTGATCATCACGATTGAACCGGAGTGAGGTGACAGCATGGGCACATTGGCCGTCTTCGTCGCGCTTGCGTTCCTCGTGATCATCGTCCTCGTCAAGACCGCTGTGGTCGTCCCTCAGCAGACGGCCGTGGTGGTTGAGCGGCTCGGCAAGTTCGCGGGCACGCTGAACGCGGGGTTCCATGTGCTGGTGCCGTTCGTGGACGTGATCCGCTACCGTCACACGCTCAAGGAGCAGACCATCGAGATCCCGGCCCAGATCTGCATCACGCGCGACAACGTCCAGGTCCACGTCGATGGCGTGCTGTACCTGCAGGTGCTGAACCCGGAGCGCGCATCGTACGGGATCAGCAGCTACGAGTTCGCGATCATGCAGCTGGCCCAGACCACCCTGCGCAGCGAGATTGGCAAGATTGTCCTCGACAAGACGTTTGAAGAGCGCACCAACATCAACATCGCCGTGGTGAGCGAACTCGACAAGGCCACCGAGTCGTGGGGCATCAAGGTCCTGCGGTACGAAATCAAGAACATCACGCCTCCCGCCGATGTGCTCGCCGCGATGGAGAAGCAGATGCGCGCCGAACGGGAGAAGCGTGCCGTGATTCTGACATCGGAGGGCCAGCGCGACGCCGCCATCAACAGCGCCGAAGGCCTGAAGCAGCAGGTCATCAAGGCCTCCGAGGCCCGGAAGCAACAGCAGATCAACGAGGCCGCAGGTCAGGCGGAGGCCATTCTGGCGGTGGCCACGGCAACGGCCGAGGGCATTCGTCAGGTGGCCATTGCCATCGAGACGCCTGGCGGCGACGACGCGGTCCGGCTGCGCGTGGCCGAGCAGTACGTCGCACAATTGGGCCAATTGGCAAAGGGCAGCACGAACCTGATTCTGCCGGCCAACGTCGCCGATGTCGGGGCCATGGTATCGCTGGCGATGAACGTGCTCAGCCAGCAGAAGAAGCGCGGCGAGAACGCCGGCCCGTCACAGTAGCGCGCGCGGACACGACGGATCGACGGAGGGAGTCCCGCGCGCCGGGCGGCCGCGGAAACGCTACGGCAGGCTCAAAACGAATCGCAGGGGAACGGTGGCACTCGATCCCGCGGCCGGGCCGCGCATGCTGAACACGATCTGACCGCTCCGCACCCCGCTGCCAACCCACCGGCCCGCCACTTGCGCGTCGCTCCGCAACCGGCCCGTCACCGCCCCGTCGCCGATCCCGGTGAAATCGATCCCCGAGAGGCCGTCCGTGGAGCCGGGCACCAGCGCACCGAGGTCCGCCGGCGTCTCCACCGTCAGCACGACTTCGCCATCCGACCGCGTCCTGGCTGCCGCCCGGAATTCGATCGTGCCGAGCACCACCCGGCCGTCCGCCGACTGCAGTCCCGGCTCGAGCGTCAGCAGCGAACTCGACACGCGCAACGAGCTCGAGGCGTTGATGTCGCTGTGGAAACTGACGATGGCGCTGGCCGTATCGGATGCGCGCAAGGCCGGTGCAAGGGCGCAGCACAGGGCCGCTGCCACCGCCAGTGCGCCGACGACCCGGGAAGGTCTGCCCAGCATCTCTCGTCGATGCTAGGCCCCCTGTAACATTGTCACAATGCCACGAGCGACAATGTTTACAGAGACTCAATGTGACACAAGCTGACATCCATGCGTTTTCACTGGTCTGATATGCCCCTTTGACGGTCTGATTGCACACGGAATTGCGCTCCGTTGGCCATGTAGTAGAGTGATGAGTCGCTCATGATTCAGCTGTCGTCGTTGACCAAATCGTTCGGTGCCCGTGTTCTGCTCGAGAACGTGACGTGGCAGGTGTCCGACCGGGAACGTGTCGGGCTATGCGGGCCGAACGGCGCCGGCAAGACGACGATGCTGCGGATGCTGGCGGGGATGGACGAGCCGGATCAGGGAGCGGTCATCAAACCGGCGAGCGCGCGGGTCGGGTACCTGCCGCAGGACGGATTGACGCACGAGGGTCGCACGCTCTACGACGAGGCGGCCAGCGCGTTCCAGTGGCTGCTCGACGCCAAGGCCGAGATGACGGCGCTCGAAGACCGGCTGGCGGATCCGAACGTGCCGGTGTCGGAGCACGACGCCATGCTGCACCGGTACAGCGACCTGCAGGATCGCTTCCGGTTGCACGATGGCTACGCCGTCGACCTCAAGACCGACACCGTGTTGCGCGGCTTGGGCTTCAGCCCGGACGACTACCAGAAGCCGACGCAGACGTTTTCGGGCGGCTGGCAGATGCGGATCGCGCTTGCCAAGCTGCTGCTGGAGCGGCCGGACCTCCTGCTGCTCGACGAACCGACGAATCACCTCGACCTCGACGCGCGGAACTGGCTCGAGGACTACCTGCACGACTACCCGCACTCGGTCATCCTGGTGTCGCACGACCGGTTCTTCCTGGACGCGGTGGTCGATCGCATCACGGACATCAACCTGCGCACGCTGACCGACTACGTGGGCAGCTACTCGCACTACCTCACCGAACGCACCGAGCGGATGGACCGCCTCCGCGCAGCCAAGCGCGAACAGGACGAGGAAGTCGCGCGGGTGAAGATGTTCATCGACCGGTTCCGGTACCAGGCGACGAAGGCCTCGCAGGTCCAGAGCCGGATCAAGATGCTCGAGAAGGTGGTGCCCATCGAGGTGCCGCCCGAACGCCGGAGGGTCCACTTCAAGTTCCCGACCTGCGAGAAGAGCGGCCGGACGGTCTTCGAGTTGAAAGGCATCCGGAAGGCGTATGGCGCGGTGAACGTGTTTGCCGGCATCGGCCTGCACATCGAGCGGGGCGACCGGATCGCGCTGCTCGGGCCGAATGGCGCGGGCAAGTCCACGCTGATGCGCATGCTGTCGGGCGTCGAGGAGCCTGACTTGGGCGAACGGACGATCGGTCACCAGGTCGTGATGCAGTACTTCGCGCAGGACGAGGCGGTGCGCCTCGACCCCGCGCTGACGGTTCACGATACGCTCTCGTCGGGATCGCCGCTGCACATGGTCCCGATGATCCGCGACATCCTCGGCGGCTTCCTGTTCTCGGGCGACGACGTCTACAAGAAGGTGGGTGTGCTGTCGGGCGGCGAGCGCACGCGGCTGGCCGTGGCCCGCATGCTGCTGCGGCCGTCGAACACGCTCTTGCTCGACGAGCCGACGAACCATCTCGATCTCGACTCGAAGGACGTGCTGCTCGACGCGCTGATGGACTACGGCGGCACGCTGATCGTCGTCTCGCACGACCGGTACTTCATCGACAAACTGGCCACCAAGGTGGTCGAGATCGGTCACGGGCAGGCGGTGCTTTACCCGGGCACCTACGAGGAGTTCCACTGGAGCCGGACGCACGCGGGCCAGGTGCCGTCGCTGCCTGATCCGCTGGTCGCGGGCCGCAAGGCGCCAGCCTCGGCGAAGCCGGCGCCCGTGCCGCAGGCCGCCGGTAAGGCGGCGGGCAAGGGCGCGCGGCCGGCCGCGCCCGCGGCCCCGTCGCACGCCAAGGGGGCGAGGCCGGCGCCCGCCGCGCCTCCCGCACGGACCGATCGCGCCGCTGACTACGAAGCGCGGAAACGCGCGGAGGCCGAGGAGCGCAAGAAGGAACGCGCGCGCAAGGCGCTGCGCGACCGGATCTCGGAGCTCGAGAGCCGGATCGCGGAACGCGAGGCGCGCGTCAAGGCCCTCGAAACCCGCATGTCGGAGCCGGGCTTCTACGAGCAGCGCGACCGGTCACAGCCGGTCGTCGACGAACACCAGAAACTGATGTGGGAAGTCGGCGACCTGATCAATCAGTGGGAAGGCCTGCAGGGCCACGCCGAGGAGGAGTCATGACGCACGTGAAACGGCCCAGGCCGCAGCCGCGACGCCCGGCGCGCGGCGGCATCGACTGGGAGGCCGTCCGGCTGGCGTGGGGGGTGTCGGCGCTGGTCGGGGGCGTGGGCGCGCTCATCACGTGGGGTACGCTGACCGCGCCGCCTGGACCGGGCAGCGCGAATGCCAGCAAAGTGATGAACGTGCCGTTCCAGATCGCGCAGATGCTGCCGCGATCGGTCTCCAGCCGCATTGCCGCCGGACTCGGCGCCCTGATGATCCTGTTCGCGCTGGTGGTGTTCGTGATGGGCGTCGCGGAGTTCTTCAGAAGGCGCGGCTAGCGTCTTTCGCCTAGTCCATCTTCACGCCGTACGCCGTCGCCACGTCCTTCAGGCCCGAGAGGGTGGCCAGGCAGACGCGCGAGAACCCGGCAAAATCCAGCTTGAGCCGGCTGTAGCAGCGATTGTCCACGATCATGTCCATGCCCTCGGCGCCCAGGCCCGCGCCGATGGACTTGGCGGCCAGGTTGGCCACCACCACCGCGTCGAGCACCGGCGTCGAGCTGTCGATCGGCGCCTCGTGATGGCGCGCGATCGCTTCCTGGATCTCCGGCGGAAAGCCCCAATGTTTCGCCATCTCGCCGCCGACCTCGGCATGGTCACAGCCGAACAGCTCGCGCTCGGCCTGCACGAAGGTGATCTTCTTCTCGTCGCGAAGACCGAGCAACGCCGTCACGTCCGCCCGCAGGTACCGGACCATGACGAGCTTGCCCACATCGTGAACGAGCCCGGCAATCGCCGCGGATTCGCTCAGGCCGGCAGTCGGGCATTCACGGGCGATGGCGCGGACGGCCAGCGACGCCGCCGTGGAGTGCAGCCACAGGTCTTCCTCGCTCAGGTTGTACATGGGCGCGGCGCCCTGCAGCTTCTTGATGTGATCTCCGAGCACGAGGTCGATCACACGAGCCTTGCCGATGCGGCCGACGGCTTCGCGCACGGACTCGGTGCGCACCCAGCCGCCGAAGGCCGCGGAATTCGCCACGCGCAGCAGGGTGGCGACAACGGCGTGGTCGAACTGCACAATCTCGCCGATGACGTACGCGCCCGCCTCGTCGTCGTTGAGCGCCTTCATCAGCCGTTGCAGCGTGGCGGGCAGCGGGTCGAGGCGGCCGATGCCGGCGAGTAGCTGCTGCGGAATCGCCATCGGAACACTCCAGTGCGGAGGCAGAGTACGACTCGTGGACGGACGTTCGGCCCAGCGCCCTACTTCTTGGACTCGCGTGCCCCGCCGGCCACGGCATCGAGCCGCGCCGTCAACCAGGCCCGGCGTTCGTCGGTCACAAAAGCCGTCCGCACGCCGTTGGCGGCGATCTGCCACCAGTCCGCCGGCGTCAGGCCCAGTGCCGGGCCAATCATCTCACGAGTGTCCGCCAGGGTAAACGGGCCGAACATCAGCGGATCGTCCGTGCCGACGGACACCAGCAGGTTGTCGGCCAGGAACACGCGCAGCGGATGCCGGTCCAGGGGCATGAAACCCATGCAGGCGTTCGACACCGGGCAGCTCTCGATGCCGACGCCGAGTTGCCCCACCCAACTCCGCGCGATCGTGTTGGCGGCGACGAGCGACGTCCCGTGTCCGATGCGCTTCGCGCCCAACCCGGCGATGGCGTCGATGATGAATGCCGGTGGCGCGTCCGCGAAGTCCGGCGGCGTGCCTTGTTCACCGGCGTGCACCGTCAACGGAACGCCGGCCTCGCGCGCTGGCTGAAGCGCGTGCTCGAAGGCAATCGGCGGAAACGGCTTCTCCGGGAATCCCGCGATGTCGAGCCCGACGGGCCGGTCCTTGCGATGCAGACGGGCGGCCAGCTCGGCGACCACGGGCGCCTGGCGTTGCGCCGGCGGCGCACCCGCCGGCCCCAGCCCCTTCTGCCGGCTGAAGGCCAGGATGAATGTGCCGCTCACCTGCCGCTCGCGCCACGCCCGATCGACGCCGGCCACGAGCGCCGCCGCAATCTCGTCGACCGGTGCGCGGACGTGCTCCTGATAACTGAACGGCGATCCCCGGAGCTCCGTGTGAAGGTGCCCGGCCGCCGCTGCGGCCACCAGTTGATCGAACACCGCCTCTTCGAGGTCCTCGGTCGTGCGCATCACGGAGAGCGGCAGGCCGAACGAATCCGCAAACGCCTGGAAGCCTCCCGGGCGGCCAAACCCGTCCCCGATGGCGCGGTAGTATCGCCGGATCGAATCGGGATCCTGCGGATCGGCGCCCGTCGCGACGACGCCGGCGCGGGATCGTACCTCCGTCAGGCCGTGGCGGGCGGCCAGCCGCGCGATCGTCTCCGGCGTCAGGCCGGCCTCGAAGTGGCGGTGCAAGTCGACGTCCCACATCAGCGGCATCATCTCCGATTCTGGCGCACGCCGCATCCCACCCGCGCGTCGCTTGTCGAAGATTACGGGAACGGATAGAGTCTGTCGAGCCTGAGGCCACCGATGACCACGACGACTTTGGACAGACCACAGCTGAGCCCCGAATTCCGTCAGCGCCGCGCCGCGAACTGGCTGTCGCTCGGCATGCTGTACGCGTTCTTCTACGCGACGCGGTACAACTACACGGCGGCCGCGCCGCACCTGGCAGACACGCTGGGCTGGAGGAACACCGACCTGGGCGTGTTCGAGACCATGATGCCGCTCGTCTACGGCCTGTCGGTGGTCCTGAACGGCCCCCTCGCCGATCGCATCGGCGGCAAGCGCGCGTTCCTGTTCGGGGCGGTCGGCGTCACTGTGATGAACGTGCTGTTCGGCCTCGCCAGCCTCGCGGTAATCGCGCCGGCCGAGTGGGTTGGCACGGGAATCGCGCGCCACGTGGTTACGCCGGCCGTGCTGGGCTTCGGCCTGACGGGCGGCACGCTCCTGACGCTGATGGCGATCGTCTGGGGCGTCAACGGGTACTTCCAGTCGTTCGGCGCGCTCTCCATCGTCAAGGTCAACGCGCAGTGGTTTCACGTCCGGGAACGCGGCACGTTTGCCGGCGTGTTCGGCGTGCTGATCCGGTTTGGCCTGCTGCTGGCGTTCCAGGGTGTGCCGCTGATCCTGCTGGCCTTCCCATGGCCGTACGCGTTCTGGATTCCCGGCGCCGGTGTGGCGCTGTTCTTCCTGGTGAACCTGCGGTGGATGCAGAACACACCGAAGGATGCGGGATTGGGCGAGTACGATACGGGCGACGAAGCCAACCCCACGGACGTCGCGCCGACCGTGACGGAGATCCTCAACAAGGTGTTCGCGTCCCGCGTGATGTGGACGATTGCGGCGGCCTCGATGATGGTGGGTTTCGTGCGGCGCAGCGTGGTGGATGCCTGGTGGCCGCTGTACTTCCAGCAGTATCAGGGCATCGACAAGGCGACGTTCGCGACGTCTCCCCCGTATCTGATTGCCACGTGGGGCATCACGCTGCTCGGCATTGCCGGTGGCTTCGCCTTCGGCATCTCGTCCGACCGCGTGTTCGGCGGGCGCCGGGCACCGGTCATCACGTTCGGGTTCCTCGGCATGGCCGTGGTGCTGGCGCTCTTCGGCGTCTCGGACATGCTGAAGCTCGGTCCGGTGGCCGCCGCGTGCTGCCTGTTGCTGCTCTCCTTCTGCGTGAACGGGGCGCACGGGATGATTGGTGGCGCGGCCTCGATGGACTTCGGCGGCCGCAAGGCCGCGGCGACCGCAGCGGGGCTGTTCGACGGCATGCAGTACCTGGCCGGCGCCTTCGTCGGGATGGGCGTGGGCTACATCACGACCACGTGGGGCTGGGATGCGTGGCACTGGGCGCCAATCCCCTTCGCGCTCGCCGGCGCGGTCCTGATGTCGCGACTCTGGAACGAGTTGCCGAAGGGCCGCGGCGGGCACTGAGACATGGCGCGCCGCTTCATGTCACGCAGGACTGAAGTCCTGCGCCACATCGTGAGAGGGCACGTGGCACAAGGCTTCAGCCTTGTGTCTCTCCATACTTGAGCGCGCGCAACCGCGTGAGCGCCGCCCGATAGCGCGGGCCCAGCACGAGCGGATCGGTCGATTCCGGCTCGTTTGGCATCGACACGAACGGCACCGGCACACCAGCCAGAGCCAGCGTGCCATCCGGCGCGCCGCCCGTCAGCTCGTCCCAGTCGTTCTCACGGAAGAACCCGTACATGTCACGGTCCGGCACCTTGTGGAACAGGATCGACTCCTTCTGCGCCTGCTGGTAGCGGGCCGAGTTCCGCCGGTACGACTCCTCGAACGACACCTGGATGTAGAGAATGGCCGCCCGCCTGAGGATCTCGGGCTGGAACCGCTCGAGGCTCTGGCGGAACCCGTCATCGCGGCCGCGGGCAAATTCGATCAGCACCGTGCCGGACTCGTAGAACGAGGGGGACGACAGGTACTTTCGCCCGATGGTCTCGTTGAACCGGCTGACCAGGCCGCCCCGGAACCCCGGTTCCGTGATGTTGTAGCCTTCAGGCACCCGCTCCGACGACACGCGCGGCTCGCCCCGCGCCTCTCGTGCATCGTCGTCCACGCAGACGTCCCAGAGCCACGGGAAATCGTCCACCTCTTCGAAGCGGCCGATGCCGAACCGCTCGGCACGCTCCCGATCACCGAGCGCCTTCATGAACGCGATGAACTCGCTCTTGCCGCCGGCCGGGCGGCCGAGCACGAACAGGTGTTCGAAGATCCGCGGACCGGCCGCCGCGCTCATCGCGGCTGGCTCCGCACGTCCCAGAGGCGGGTCAGCGCGGCCGCGTATCTCGGTTCGAGGACAACCGGATCGGTCGACTCCGGCTCGTTGTTCATCGTGACGAAGGGTACCTGCAGGCCCTTGAGCTCGAGGCAGCCCGACGGCTGGCCCTTCGTCAGCGTTTCCCAGTCGTTGACGTCGTAGAAGAAGTCGTACGTCTCTTTCGGCACCATGTGGGCCAGGATGGAGTGCTTCAGCTTCTCCTGGTAGCGCGCCACGTTGCGCCGCCACGACTCCTCGCGCGACACGTGGATATAGAGGATGGCCGCCTGCTCGAGGATGCTCCTGTCGAGCACGTTCAGCGCGCGTCCGAACCCGTCCGTGCCGCCGCGGGAGAACTCGATCAGCAGCGTCGACGTGCGGTAGAAGTCATCCCGGCCCAGGTACTCGCGGGTGATCACGTCGTTGAACTTGTGCATGCACCAGTCGAAGAGCCGGGCGCCTTTCGGCGTCATGCCGGGATTGCCGGGCATGTACTCCTCGGTGTACTGCCGGCCGTGTTCCGTCCTCGCCCAGATCACATCGTCCTGGAACTTCTCCCAGAGCCACGGGAAATCGTCCACCTCTTCGAACTGGCCGATGTGCAGCCCGCGCCGCGACTCGGCGGAGGCGTGCTTCAGGAAGTCGATGAACTCGGACTTGCCGCAGGCGGGCCGCCCGAGCACGAGCAGGTGCTTGAAGATGTCAGACATGGCGCTACAGATGCTATCGCACCATGGGCCCAAATGCCCTGTCCGGGGCGATCATTTCCCCGGCCGGCCGGCGGCGGCGATCTGGCCGATGAGCAACTCGGCCGGCCGCAGGGCGACGACCAGGGTCGCGCCCTCGCGCCGGGGTGCCGGGCCGACCCACTCCGCCGCGCCCGAGAACGGGTCCTTCAGGCGCAGCGTGCCGCCCGTCGTCGAACGGATCTCGACGCGGATCGTCCGGCCGTTCGCGCGCCTGGCCGATACCACCCACCCGCCTTCGGCGCGCAGGCGGTCGAACGACACGTCCTGCCAGGACGCCGTGACGGCCGGGAAGACACGGAGGACGCCGCCCCAACTCTGGAGCAGCATCTCCTGCACCGCCTGCATGGCCAGGAAGTTTCCCTCGAGCGTGAACGGGCGATACGTGAATTGCGACAGACCGCTCTTCGTCTGATCGCCGTTCAGGTGGAAACCGTTCGGGCCGATGAAGGCGCGGTCGTAGTCGCCCAGGAACTGCAGGGCGCGGTCGGCCTGGCCGACGCGGGCGGCCATGGCGGACATCCACGCGAACGAATAGCCGCACCACTGGCTGGTCCCGAGTTTCACGAGGGTCTCGAGCGTGGCGGTGATGGTCTTGCGGTCCGCGTCCGTCCCGTCGATGTTCAGCGTGCCCAGCGGATAGATCGCCATCGCGTGGCTGAAATGCCGGTGCGACTGGTTGAAGGGGAGTCCTGCCGACACCATCAGCGCGGAGGTCGCGGGGTCGAGCAGGAGCGGGTCCAGGTGCGCGAGTGTGTCGCGCCAGTTCCTGGCGGCGCCGGCATCGCCCAGCGCGTCGGCCATCTCGGCGTTCGCGCTGAACAGGAACCGCATCAGCGCGAGGTCGTAGTTGCTGTTCGGCGTGAGCCACGCCTTGGGCGAGTTGTCGAAGATCTCCGGCGAACTCGACAGCGGCAGTTTCAGCCGCCCGGACGCGTCCGGCTTCAGCAGGGCCTGCAGCCCTCTCCCGATCTCGGCGCACCACGGATAGGCGCGCTGCTTCAGGAAGACCAGGTCGTTGGTGTACTTCCAGTGCAGGTAGAACGACTGGGCCACCCACGCGCCGTTGGTCGGCGACAACGAATACTGGGCCCACCCGCCGAGCGGTTGGCCGTCCAGCGCCATCACCCCGGGCACCGCCGCGCCCTCGATGCCGTAGAACTCCCGCGCGAACTGGCGAAAGCGCGGGAGCAGGTCCCACAAGAAGTTCAGGAAGCTCGCGCCCTGGTCGAAGAGGCCGGCTTCCGGGTATGCGAGGTACGTCATCTGCGTGTTCAGGTCGTGGTGGAAGTCGCCCTTCCACGGTGGCAGGCCGCCGGCGTCGGCCGTCCACACGCCCTGGAGCGGCATGGGCGGCGCGTCAGGGCTCGACGCCGCGCCATAGAAGTACCTCACCAGGTCGTACTGCCGCTGCAGCCTCTCATCCGGGAGGCGCACCGTCGAGACGTTCCAGAACCGCTTCCACCAGGCGAGGTGACGCGAGCGTGCGGCGGCCTCGTCCTCGACCAGCGCGCGCGAGACGCTGCCGCGCGCGGCCGGCAACGGATCCCGTCCGGTGCGGGTGGCGTCGATCGTGAACGCGTAGCGCGTGCGATTGCTGCCGCGCTGGGGCGGTTCCCGACGGACGACGACCGCGTATTGCAGCGGCGCGGCCGCCTCCTGTTTCAGCGTCCACTCGCCGCTGCCCTCCGAGCGGGCGGGCGGCGCGTACCCGAGTTTGTCCAGGCCAGCCGGCCGGATCAACGCCACGGTGGGCTGGGCGCCGCGAATGAGCATCACGCCGACCTTCTGGCCGGCGTCCATGCGGACGCGCACCTCCGCCCCGGCCAGATCGACGAGGGCTTCCGCTCGGGCGGTGTCGAGGGCGATGCGCGTGATCGTCACCGCGGGGTCGAACGACAGCTCGATGCGGCCGCCCGGCAGCTTCGTGGGGTAGGCGACCTGTTCGTACGGGTTGTCGAACAAGGCGTTGATCTGCTTGAACTCGCCGGCATCGCGCAACTTCGCGATCGTGGCCCAGGTCCAGTCGGGCCGCGTGTTCACGTCTGGTGTGCGGAGGTCCCACAGGTCGCCGCGGTCGAGCGAGATGCGGACCGTGCTGCCGGTGCCCCAGACCAGCGCACCGAGCAGGCCATTGCCGAGCGGCATCGCCTCGTCCCAGCGGTCGATGCCGCCGGCGCGTTCGAGGGCGAAGGAGCCCGCGGCGGGCGCGCCGTAGGTGGCGGCAGGCGGCGCAGGCTGCTGGGCGACGACGGGCGAGGTCCGTGTCCCGCACCACAGACCCGCGACAAGCACGGCCACCGTCGCAAGGCGCATCACGCGTCCCGAGTCCTGCATCGATCTCTCCTCGCCGAATTGAGCTCCCGGCGGACGTCACCGCGACCGGGGGAATGGAATCACCAGGCTGGCGAGGGTTCGTCGTCTCACGACGCGGACCCTCGAGCCGAGCCCGGTCCGCGAAGGAAGCGTCCGCGGGGGCGATCAGCGTGGCACCCGGGTCCTTCCGACACGTCCGGCGCGAGACGAGTATACAATCCGCCGCATGAAGCGCTACGCCATTGTCGCCGCCGCCACCATCGCCGTCCTGAGCCTCGTCGTTGTTGCCGCGCAGAACCCACCCGCGCAGGGCGTGCCGGCAGCCGCCGCCGCGGTCTCGTCGCCCGCGCGGCCGTCACCGCAGCAGTTGGCGTGGCACGACTACGAGATCGGCATGTTCGTTCACATCGCTCCTCAGACGTGGCAGGACTCGGAGTCCGACGACCTGTCCACGCCGCTCACCGCCATCAATCCGGACAAGCTCGACACGGATGAGTGGGTACGGGTCGCCCAGTCGATGGGGGCCAAGTACGTCGTGTTTGTCGCCAAGCACGAGGGCGGGTTCTGCTGGTGGCAGACGGACACCACGGATTTCGGCGTGCGGAATACGCCGTGGCGCGGGGGCCAGGGTGACGTGCTGGCCGACCTGTCGGCCTCGGCCCGCAAGGCCGGCATCAAGCTCGGCGTCTACTTGTCGCCCCAGGATCGCAAGCACGGTATCGCCGTGGGGGGACGCGCGAAGGATCCCGCGCAGCAGGCGGCTTACGAGAAGCTGTTCCGCCAGCAGCTGACGGAAGTGCTGTCGAAGTACGGCGACATGACGGAAGTCTGGTTTGACGGCAACCTGATGTTCGATGTGGGCGACATCCTGGCGAAGCATGCGCCGAACGCGGTGGTGTTCCAGGGGCCGCAGGCATCCATCCGCTGGGTGGGCAACGAGGACGGCGTCGCGCCCTATCCGACGTGGAATGCCGTCGAGTTTCCCGCCCCCGGCGTCGTGAAGTGGGGCGACTTCACGAGCAGGCAGAGCGTCTTCGGCGGCAACCGCTGGCTGCCGATCGAGTGCGATGCGCGCATCCGGTCCACGTGGTTCTGGAAGACGAACAACGAAGGCACGCTGAAGAGCCTCGACAAGCTGATGGACATGTACCAGCGTAGCGTGGGCCACGGCGGCGTGCTGCTGCTGAACCAGACGCCCGATCGCGCGGGGCGCATCCCGGAGGCGGATGCTCAGCGCGCCGCCGAGTTCGGCGCCGCCGTCAGAAAGCGGTTCGGGACGCCCATCGCGGAAACCCGGGGCACGGGTGCCGCATTGACGCTCCGGCTGCCGGCGGGTGTGGCTCTTGGTTACGCGATGACGATGGAGAACCTGGCCGGCGGTGAACAGGTCCAGGAATACGTGATCGAACGGCGCGGAACTGGCGCGTGGCAGGAGTGGGCCCGCGGCACGGCGATTGGCCACAAGAAGATCGACGTGGGGCCGGCCACGCCCACCGCCGAGGTGCGCCTGCGCATCACGCGCAGCGCGGGCACGCCGGACATCGGGCGGTTCGCGGTCTTTGCGCCGGACACGGCGAAGTAGAGACGACTACACAGGGCTGAAGCCCTGTGCCACAAACAGCGTGTCGTCATGCAGGGCCCAAACCCTGTGCCGCGTGCAGTGTATTGTCGTCATGCAGGGCCCAAGCGCTGTGCCGCGTGCAGGACGTCGATAGACGACGGACAGAACGTGGCCCAGGACTTCAGTCCTGGGTACCACGCTTCGCAGGCGGCAGCCCTCTCCCCGTCACCAGGTAGACGGCGAAGCTGCCCAGCCAATGGCCACCCTCGTAGTGCTCCCCGGTCACCGACTTCAGCCCGGCAGTCCGGTGCCGGAGCGCGGCCGCCTGCAGTGACGCGCGACGCGCGTCCCCAGCCGGCAGGCCCGATACGATCCCGTCCAGCATCCACGCTCGGCTCAAATTCAAGCCATCGAGGTGCGCGAGCTTCGGGTCGGTGGGATCGGTAACGATACCCGGCTCGAGCCACGCCGCGCTGCCGTCCGTGGGAATCGCCGGCAGGAACGCCCGGAGCCACGCCGCGAACTGCGCGGGCGGCAGCACGCGGCGCATCAGGTCCGCCTCGGCCAGGCACGGCGACAGGAAGTCCTGGCCCGACGGCTCGTAGCCGATCGGGCAGGCGCGATCCTTCCCGTAGTACGCGTCGATGCGCGACATCATCAGGTCGAGCATCTGCAGGTCGTTGGCGGTCCGCGCCCAGTCGAGAATGAGGCCAAACGAAAACGCGGTCTGGTCGTGCTCGCCAATCCGGATCGGCCGCGTGAGTTTCGGCAGCCAGTCCTTGATGCGCGCGGCGGCGGCGTGCTCGAGCGGCTTGAGCGCCTCGGACCATGCCCGGGCCTGTGGCGTGTCCCACTCCCGCAGCTCGGCACCCAGTTGCAGCAGCCACGCCAGGCCGTAGGGCCGTTCGAAACTGCTGCGGCCCGGCGCCGTCACGTACTGCACTTCGACGGCGATGTTGGCCGGCGTCAGGCTGGCGGCCAGCGCCTGCCGGGCGGGCTCCGCGAACGGCGCGGTCGGGAAGGTGCGCGCAAGGCGGGCGAGGAGCCAGTGGCCGTGCACCGACGAGTGCCAGTCGTAGCAGCCGTAGAAGGCGGGCGTCAGCTCGTGCGGCGGTTTGACGTCCGCCTCGCTGTTCAGGACGTGGGCGATCTTGTTGGGGTATTCCTTCTGGACGCAGGCCAGCGCGAGGTTCGCGAAGCGCGCCGCCGACGCCGCGGTGAATTCGCCGCGGGCGGCACTGCGCGGCGGAAGCGGCGCGGCCGGCTTCGCGGGCGCCGCGGGCTTGGCCGCGCCCCGCTGCTGCGCCGACAGTGGCGCGCCCGCCATCCCGATTGCTAGGGCCAGTCCGGTCACCACCGCAACAATCCGTTTCATGATCCCCCCGAAACGAGCTCCCCGGCGACAATCCGTCAACCAGTCCGGGAGTGGTTACAGATGTGTAACCACTCCCGGACTGGTTCGCTAACGGATCTTCAACGTTGCGATCGACAGCAACGTGAGAATCAACGACACGATCCACAACCGGATGACCACCTTCGTCTCGGCCAGCCCCGTGTGCTGCATCTGGTGGTGCAGCGGCGCACGATAGAACAGCCGGCGCCCGAGCCACTTGATGCCGATCTTGTCCTGCACCTGCGACGTCACGGCCTCGGCGATGAACAGGCCGCCCAGGATCAGGAACAGGCCTTCCTGCTTCACCATCACCGACAGCGTGGCCAGGCAGCCGCCGATGGCGAGCGACCCGGCGTCGCCCATGAAGATCTGCGCGGGATACGCGTTGTACCAGAGGAACCCGATCCCCGCGCCGGCAAACGCCGCGCAGACGACGATCAACTCGCCCGCCCCGGCAAAGTGCGGAAAGAACAGGTACGCCGCCCAGATGGCATTCCCGATGACGTACGCGAAGATGCCCAGCGCCGATACCGCGAACACGGACGGCACGATGGCCAGGCCGTCGAGTCCGTCGGTGATGTTCACCGCGTTGCCCACCAGCACGACAAAGCAGAACACCACGGGCAGGTACACCCACAGCGAGTTCACCAGCGGGACCTTCACGAACGGCACGTAGAGCGCGCCGGCGTCCTTCACGGGCACGGGCGACCACGGGCTCGCCAGGAAGGCGATGAACAGCGCCGCAAACGCTCCCTGCAGCAGCAGTTTGCGCGCCTCGCTCATGCCCCGGTTGCCGGATCGCGCCCGCCATTTCGCCACGTCATCGCTCAGGCCGATCAGTGCAAACCACACCATGCCGGCCAGGACCGGCCACACGAACATGCTGGTGATGTCGCACCAGACGAGGCTGCCGATGAGGACGCTGCCCACCATGACGGCGCCGCCCATCACCGGCGTGCCGGCCTTGTCGAACGCGGATGGCACACCGGTATCGCGCACCTGGTCCACGAGCCCGCGGCCGTGGAGGTACCAGATGAAGCGCGGCATGGCGGCCAGCACCACGATGAACGCGGTCATGGCGGCCGCGATGGCGCGTACGGTCAGGTAGTCGAACAGGCGCAGGAACGACCACGCGCGGTAGCCGCCTTCGAGCAGATGTCCCAGCAGGTGAATCATGCGCCGGCGCTCCTGTGCTTCGCGAGCGCCGCGAGCACGGCCACGTACGAGCTGCGAATCGTGAACTCGGGCCTGAAGTCGGTCGCGGTCAGCACGAAGCCGCGCACGCGGCGCTCGAGCACCGCCAGGTCGCCGGCGCGCCCGCGCTCGACGAGCGAGAGCAGGCCGCGCAGCCCCGCCGCCCGCACCACCCAGAACTTGAACGTCTGCAGCTCGAGCAGGGCGGGCAACGCGTCGGTCTCGCCGCCGACCCGGCCGAGCGCCGCGGCTGACGCGGCCGCCACCTCGAGCCACGGATCCTTCAGCCCCGCAATCAGCGCCGCGACCAGTTTCGGCCGCGCTCCGGCACTGAGCGAGGCTTCGAGCGCCGCCGTCGCGTGTGCCGCCTCCGATCGCGCTTCATAGTACGGGTCGCTGAAGGCGGCCAGCAGCGCCGCCTCGACGTCCGGCGTCACCACGCCGAGCCGCGCCAGTGTCGTCAACGCGTTGCGCCGGATGAACCCGACCTGCTCGAAATCGCCCCCGACGACCCGCTTGTACCAGGCGGCCGGTGTGCGGTCCGCCAGGATGGCGAGCACGACCGCCACCTGGTCGCGTGCCTGCAGCAGGCCCATCAGCTTGATGCCGACGTTGCGCGATTCCCAGCGTGCGGCGGCCACCAGCGAGACGGCGCGGCTGATGTAGTACGCGCGGTCATCTGCAGCCGGCACCTCGCGCTCGACCCGGTAGTTCGCGCCTTGTTGCCTGGCGGACCGTTCGAGTTGCGCGACGAGCGCTGCGTTGCCGAGCAGTGGGTCGGCGGGCGCGCTGGCGGCAGGCTGCGGCATCGGTGAGCGCTGCTGGCCGTCCGCCTCCCCGCCGTCTCCCTCGTCTTCGGCCACGGCCCGGCCGATCGCGACCAGCGCGTCCTGCTGGATGAACCCGCGAATGGCGCGCCCCATGTCCGTGAGGCGGCCGGACCCGGTCAGCTGCAGGATTGTGGCCGCCAGTTGCGCGCCATCGAGCTGCTCGATCGGCGCGCCGTTCTGGCGTCGCGTGGTCTCGTAGAGGACGACGGCGCCGCCGGTGCGGGCCAGCGCCCGCGCATTCGCCACCTGGTGATCCCCCGGCAGCCCCGCCTTGGGAACGACGATCGCGGGCACGCCCAGCGCCGCGATCTCGTTGAGCGTGCCGGCACCGGCGCGCACCACCACGAGATCGGCGAGCGCATACACCTGCTCGATCTGGTGGAAGAACGGCCGCGCCACGTAGAACGACTCGATGTGCTGGCGCTCGGATTCGCTGTACCGCGACCGCAGCCGCTCTGCCACGTCCGCGCCGCCGTCGTACCCGCCGTCCGCCTTGCGCAGGCCCGTGCCATGGACGATGTAGAGCCGATCGCGCTGCGGCAGCAGATCGCCCAGCGCGTCGACCACGGCCTGGTTGATCGTCCGCGCGCCCTGCGACCCGCCGAAGGCGAACACGACCGTGCGCCCCTCGGGCACGCCGAAGTCGAGTGCGGCTCGCGCCGCGCCCCGGTCGACGACGCGGATCCGCTGGCGAAGCGGGTACCCGACCATCAGGCCGTTGCCGGGAAACGAGGCGAGCGTGTCGGGGAACGACAGGAACACGCGATCCGCCAGCCGGCCCACCAGCAGGTTCAGTTTGCCGGGCGCCGCGTTCTGTTCGTGGACGTAGATGCGGGCGCGGCAGAGACCGAGACGCCTGAGAATGGCCGCGGCCAACATCACCGGCGCCGAGGCGAAGCCGCCCGTGCCGACGATGATGTCGGGCCGGAACCCGGCGACGATCACCAGCGACTTCAGCGTGCCCACCAGGAGATTGAGCAGGAAGGCGATCCAGCGGACGGACGGACGAGCGCCCGGGTACGCGGACGCCCGGACGAACTTGATCGGCATGCCCTCGCGGGGCACAACATCGGCCTCGGCGCGTCCGCGCACACCGACGTAGAGAAACCGGGTCTGCTCGTCGCCAAGCGATCGGCCGATCGCCAGCGCCGGGTTCACGTGTCCGGCGGTGCCGCCTCCGGTCAGGAGAATGCGCGAACGGGCAGTCATCGTGTTCCGGTTGAGCGTATCACGCGACCCGGCTACTTGCGCCGGAATGCCGACGCCGGGACCGGCTGTTTTGCCACGCCAGGGCCGCTCCACAGCAGGCCGAGTTCAAAGCCTCCGCTCTGCTCGAACATGCCAATGCGGATCGGGTGCAGGCCCTTCTCGAGCGCCACCGCCCCGGGCAGTTCCCTTGAACTGTGGAGGCCATCGTTATCCACGAGCAGCGTCTCGTCGAGCCACAGGCGGCTGCCGTCATCCGATCGCAGGTGGAAGGTGTAGACGCCGGTCGCCGGGATGTCCACGTATCCCGAGAACTCGAACGCAAACTGACTCTCGCGCGTGCGGGGCTTGAGGTCGAGCGTCGTCACGGTGCCCGACTTCGCGGGCGCGAGCGACGAGAAATCCGGGAGTTTCTGGAAGTCGCCTTCGACGGTTACGTAGCGAAGGCCCTGTTCCAGCTGGCCGGCCGCCACCGCTGCCGGCTTCGGCAGGACCTTCCGGAACTCGGCCGACGCCACCGGGCTGACAGGTTTCGGCCCGCGGAAGGCGCGGACCTGGACGAGGGCCGATGCCGTCAGGGTGATGCCGTCTGCCGGCACGAGCGGCGACGCCCCGGCCGGCTCCTTGCCGTCAATCGTGTAGTGAACCTGCACGTTGCGGCGCGGCGTGAACGCACGCACGCTCAACGTGTCGACGAAGATCGGCGCGGCGGCCTCGATCACGGGCGGAAGCGTCACGTCGGGCTCGCCCGCCACGTCGAGCTCCACCACGGTGTCCATCACAGCCGGGCCATCGGGCTTCGGGCCCAGATCAATCAGCAGGTCGTCGCCGCGACGCGTCACGACGAGCGACTGCGGCGTGCCGCCCATCAACTGCGCCCCGCGCACGTCGTTCAACAGGCCCGGAACCCGCAGGACGTTGTCGGCCGGGTAGTCGAAGACGTGGAGGTAAATCCGCGTGACGCCGCGGTCCAGCGTCTTCACGGTGGCGCGCCCCCACGGCAGCGTCGGGAACGGGCTCGCCTGCGTGCCGTAGATCGAGGCGCCGTGCTGCTGCATCCACGCGCCCATCTCCTTCAGCCGCTCCACGCTCTCGGGCGGGAACTCGCCCTCGCCAGTGGGTCCGACGTTCAGCAGGAAGTTGCCGCCTTTCGACGCGATGTCGACGAGATTGCGCACCAGGGTCTCGGTGGACTTGAACTTCTTGTCCGCCCGGTTGTAGCCCCAGTTGTCGTTCATCGTCATGCAGGTTTCCCAGTCGAGACCGGGGACGCCCGTGGCGGGAATCTCCTGCTCGGGCGTGCCGAAATCACCCAGCACGCCCTGGTCCTTGTTCAATCCGAAGTCGCCGCCGGCCCGTCCCACGCGGTTATTGATGAGGATCGCGGGCTGCAGCGCGCGCACGTAGTCGTAAAGGTCGCGGCCGCGCTCGTTGGTCCACGTGCCTTCCCATTGCCCGTCGAACCACAGCACGCCAATGGGCCCGTAGCCGGTGAGCAGTTCCTTCAGCTGCGCCTTCATGTACTGGACGTACCGCTCGAAGTCCGCGCCCGCCGGGGGCCGCGCTCCGGTTTCCCAGTCGCGGCGCGGCAGGTAGTCGGGATGGTGCCAGTCCATGATCGAGTAGTAAAAGCAGAGCCGGATGCCTTCCCGCTGGCATGCCGCCGCCAGCTGCTTCAGGATGTCGCGGCCGTACGGCGTCGACATCACGTCCCAGTCCGTCTGCTTCGAGTCGAACAGGCCGAACCCGTCGTGGTGCTTGCTCGTGATGACGATGTACTTCATGCCCGCGGCCTTGGCCATCCGCACCCACGCGTCGGCGTCGAAACGCACGGGGTTGAAGCGCCCGCGGACCTTCTCGTACTCGCCGATCGGGATCTTGGCCGTGTGGCGAATCCACTCGCCGTACGTCGTCTTGCCGTTCCACTCCCCGGCCAGTACGGCGTAGAGGCCCCAGTGGATGAACATGCCGAAGCGGGCTTCGCGCCACCAGTCCAGGCGCGGGTCGGCGGCCCGGGCCGCCACCGCCGCGGGGGCGGATCCGGATGCCGTGAACACGCCGGAGAACAGGGCGAGGGCGAGGACCAGCGACAGCCCGCGCGGCGGGCGAGAACAGGTGGCCATGGGCGATGTCCTCCTCAGGACGGCGGACGATGATCGTCAAGTGTAGCGCGGGCGCATGATATTCTGGCGATCTCGCCCTCAACACGTCTGGAGGACTTCTCGTGCGAATGCTGCGCGTGCTGTCGACCATCGGATGCTGCTCTCTCGTGTCGCTGTCGCTCTTGGCCCAGTCACCGGGCGTGGCCCAGAAGCCGGCCAACCCGAAGCCTGCCGCCGAAGCCGCGAAGCCGGCCTCACAGGCGACACCCGCGGCCGCGGCCGACAAGACCGACAAGCCCGTCACGCTGTCGGACCAGTTTCCGGGCCTGCAGTTCCGCAACCTCGGCCCGTATCGCGGCGGCCGCGTGGTGGCGGTCACCGGCGTGCGCGGCAACCCGCTGCTCTACTACTTCGGCGGCACCGGCAGCGGCGTCTGGAAGACCACCGACGGCGGGGCCACGTGGGCCAACGTGTCCGACAAGTACTTCAAGACGGGGTCTGTCGGCGCCATCGCGGTGGCGGAGTCCGATTCCAACGTGATCTACGCGGGCATGGGTGAGACGGCCATTCGCGGCAGCACGAGCACGCACGGCGATGGCGTCTACAAGTCCACCGACGCCGGCGCCACGTGGACCAGCGTCGGCCTCGCCGACACGCGTCAGATCGCGCGCGTCCGCATCCACCCGCAGAATCCGGATGTGGTCTACGTCGCCGCGCAGGGCCACATCTGGGGCCCGAACGACGCGCGCGGGATCTACCGCACGAAGGACGGCGGCGCAAACTGGCAGAAGGTCCTCTTCGTCGACGACAAGACCGGCGCGTCGGACCTCGTGATGGATCCCACGAACCCGCGCATCCTGTACGCCGCCTTCTGGCAGGTCTATCGCAAGGCGTGGACGATGCAGAGCGGCGGGGCCGGTGGCGGCCTCTACAAGTCCATCGATGGCGGCGACACGTGGCACAAGCTCAAGGGCGGCCTGCCTGACGGCGTCGTCGGCAAGGTGACGGTGACCGTGTCTGCGGCCAACCCGTCGCGCGTGTGGGCGATGGTCGAGGCCGAGAAGGGCGGCCTCTACCGGACCGATGACGGCGGCGACAAGTGGACGCTCGTCAATGGTTCGCACCGCATCCGCCAGCGCGCCTGGTACTACTCCGGAATCTACGCCGACTCGAAGGACGAGAACATCGTCTACGCGCCGAACATCTCGTTCCTCAAGTCGATCGACGGCGGCAAGACCTTCGCCAGCATCCACGTGAATCACGGCGACACGCACGACCTCTGGATCGATCCAGATAACCCGAACCGGTTCATCCTGGGCGACGACGGCGGCGCCGAGATCACGGTGAACGGCGGCCGGTCGTGGACGTCGGAAGACAATCAGCCCACGGCGCAGATTTACCGCGTCACGACTGACAGCCGGTTCCCCTACTGGGTGTACGGATCCCAGCAGGACAACACGAGCATCGCGATGCCCAGCGGCGTGCGCGGATCGGCCATTGGCCGCAGCGACTGGCACGCGGTCGCCGGCGGCGAGTCGGGCTGGATTGCGCCCGACCCGCGCAACCCGGACATCGTGTACGCCGGCGGGTACGGCGGGTCCATTACCCGCTACGACCACAAGACCGGCGAGGCGCGGGAGATCGTCGCCTACCCCCAGGTCATCGACGGACGAGCGGCAAAGGACCTGAAGTACCGCTTCCAGTGGACGGCGCCGATTCTCCTCTCGCCCCACGACCCCGACACGCTGTACCACGCGGCGCAGGTGCTGCTCCGCTCGCGCGATGGCGGTCAGACGTGGGACGAGATCAGCCCCGACCTGACGCGCAACGACGCGTCGAAGCAGGACTACAGCGGCGGGCCGATCGCGCACGAGTTCACCGGCGTCGAGACCTACGACACGATCTTCTACGTGGTCGAATCGCCGCACGAGGCCGGCACGATCTGGGTCGGGACCGACGACGGCCTGGTGCAACTGACGCGGGACGCCGGGAAGTCGTGGACGAACGTGACACCCAGGGGCATCCCGGAGTGGATTCGCATCAACGCCATCGAGGTGTCGCCGCACGACAAGGCAACGGCATACGTCGCCGCCATGATGGATCAGCACGACGAGCTGAAGCCGTACATCTACAAAACGACCGACTACGGGAAGACGTGGACGAAGATCGTCACTGGCATTCCCGACACAACGTTCGTGCGCGTGGTGCGGGAGGACAACGCCCGGCCGGGCCTGCTCTATGCCGGGACCGAAAGCGGCCTCTTCCTGTCGTTCGATGGCGGAGCCCGGTGGCAGCCGTTCCAGCGCAACCTGCCGCCCGTCCCCATCACCGATCTCGCCGTGAAGCACGAGGACCTCGTGGTGGCCACCCAGGGCCGCTCGTTCTGGATCCTCGACGACCTTACGCCGCTGCGGCAGTGGAAGCCCGAGATCGCGGGCAACGCGCCGCACCTCTTCACCCCGCGGCCGGTGTTCCGCCTGCCCGGCGAATCCCCGACGAAGACCGATGCCGGCACCAACCGGCCGAGCGGCGTCATCGTGAACTTCTGGATCCAGGAGAAGCCGAAAGCCGACGTGCCCGTGACGCTCGAGTTCCTGGATGGCCAGACCGTGCTGAAGTCGGTGTCGAGCGTGGTCAAGCCCGTCGAGGATCCGGCGGCCGAAAAGGGAGAAGAGGACGAAGACGCCGACAAGCCGCTCGAGCCGGCGGCAGGCGTGAACCGCTACGTGTGGGACCTGCGCGAGACCATCGTCAACCTCACCATGCCGCGCTACACCTATGGCGACTTCCCGCCGCAAGGCGTCCGCATCACGCCGGGCACGTACAGCGTCCGGCTGAAGGTCGGGAGCGACACGGTGGGCGACGTGCCGTTTGAGGTGCGGCCCAACCCGGATGTGACGGTGTCGGCCGACGACCTGGCCGCGCAGTTCACGTTCCTGCGGGGCGTGCGCCAGGATCTGGCGACGATCCATGACGCCTTGCGTCGCATCAAGGACGTGAAGGCGCAGGTGGCCGCCGCGATGAAGCGCGCCGAGACGGTGGGCAAGTCTGGCGTGTTGCAGGCGTCGGCCAAGTCGATCACGGACGGGCTGGCGGCGATCGCCGACGACCTGTACAACCCCAACCTGAAGACCAATCAGGACTCGCTGAACTACCTCCCCAAGCTCGACTTTCAGTTCGCGGGCCTGGCCGGCGTGGCCGACACTTCCGATGCCAAACCCACGTCGGGCGTGCTGGCCCGGTACAAGGATGTGAAGGCGCAGTTGACGGGCCTGATGGGGAAGCTCGGCACGCTCTGCGGCCCCGACCTCGCGGAGTTCAACAAGGCCGTCGCGGCCGCCGGGATTCCCGCGGTCGCGATCAAGTGACGACTCTCTTACCCGGTCCGGGAGTGGTTACAGGGCTGTAACCACTCCCGGACCGGGATGCGGGAAGTGGTATCCGGTTTGCTCTGGTGTCTGGTGCGGCGGTGGTTCGGAGTGAGCCGGATCACCGGAATAGCCTGTTTTGGCCCGTTTGGGCCGGCTGGCAGGACCTGGCGCCATGACAGATCCGAAAGAGGATTACACTTCTGCAATCACGCGACCGCCCTGGCGGCGGTCCAGGGATTGGACGGGCGCCGTGGCGAAACCGATGGATCACCGATTCTTCCGGGACCTCGTGGCAAGTATGCGGAATGGCGTGATGGCCATTCTGCGTGACGGGCGCCTGGCGACGATCAACGACGAAGCGTACCGCATCCTCGCGATTGAACCCTCGGCGGACCACGTTGGCCGTCCGTTCAACGAGCTTCTGCACGGCCACCCGGACCTGCTCCGCGTGTTCGCGAGCGCCTTCGACGCCAGCCACCTGCCGAACCGTGCCGAGCTTCGCCTGAAGCCGTCCGGCACGGTGGTGGGCTACACGCTGTCGCTGGTGCGGGACGATCACGGGCGCGTCACGGGCGCGGCGCTCTTCTTCAAGGATCTCACGCTGGTGGAACAGGCCGAGGAACGGGAGCGGCTGCGCGACCGGCTGGCGGCCCTCGGCGAAATGGCGGCGATGATCGCGCACGAGGTGAAGAACCCGCTCGCGAGCATCGAGGTGATGGCCGGGCTGCTGCGCCGCCAGCTGGCGGACCGCGCCGATCTGCAGGCCATGCTCGCCGATATCATCACCGAGGCGAAGATGGCCAACGCCATCGTGCTCGAGGTGCTGGAGTTCGTCCGGCCGATCCGGCTGCAGGTGGATCGCACGTCGGTGGCCGCCGTCATCCGGGAGGCGGTCTCGCTGGCCGACGGCACGATCCCGCACCAGGGCACGCACATCGATATCGACCTCCCGTCCGATCTGCCGCTCATCGTCGGCGATCACCAGCAGCTCTGCCAGGTGATGACGAACCTCCTGATCAACGCACTGGAAGCGCTGGGCGGGCGCGGCGAGATCCGCGTCCGGGCGCATGATCGCCCGAGCGTCGAGATCCCGGGCTCGGACGCCGTGCAGCCGCGGTCCGTGGTCGTCAGCGTGAGCGACGACGGTCCGGGCATCTCGCCCGACATCGCGGAACGGATCTTCAACCCGTTCTTCACGACCAAACACAAGGGGTCCGGGCTCGGCCTGGCGATCGTGCGGAAGATCGTGGACGCCCACGACGGCCGCATCGACGTCACGTGCGCGCCCGGCGCCGGGACCACGTTCACGCTGACGCTGCCGGTGGGCACACCGGGGCAGCTGGCTTTCTGACGAGGGACACATGGGCCGCATTCTGATTGCCGATGACCACGACGCGCTGCGGCGGGGACTGGCGCGCGCGCTGGGAGAGGCCGGGCACGAAGTGGACGAGGCCCCCAACGGCAACGTGGCCATCGAGCGGCTGCACGAGAGCCAGTTCGAGGTCGTGCTGAGCGACCTGAAGATGGGCGGCAGCGACGGCCTCGACGTGCTGCGGACCGCGAAGGCGCTGCACCCGACGTGCGCCGTGATCCTGATGACCGCGTTCGGGTCGGTGGGCACGGCGGTCGAGGCGATGAAGATCGGCGCCTTCGACTACGTGCAGAAACCGTTCGAAATCGAGGAGATGGAGCTGAAGATCGCCAAGGCCATCGAGCTGCGGCGGCTCCAGCACGAGATCGAGTACTTGCGGCACACGCAGAACGACATCTACGAGTTCGACTCGATCGTCGGCAGCTCGGGCGCGCTGCAGAAGGTGCTCGGCATCGTCCGCAAGGTGGCCAAGAGCAACACGACGATCCTGATCCGCGGCGAGACGGGCACCGGCAAGGAGCTGATCGCCGGCGCGATCCACCACAACTCGCTGCGCGCCAACCGCAACTTCGTCAAGGTGAACTGCGCGGCGTTGCAGGAGAACCTGCTGGAATCGGAGCTGTTCGGCCACGAGAAGGGCGCGTTCACGGGCGCCGACAAGCAGCGCGTGGGCCGCTTCGAGCAGGCCGACGGCGGCACGATGTTCCTCGACGAAGTCGGGGACATGAGCCCGAGCACGCAGGCCAAGATCCTCCGGGTGCTGCAGGAGCACGAGTTCGAGCGCCTCGGCGGCACGCGCACGCTGAAAGTGGACGTCCGGCTGATCGCCGCCACGAACCGCAACCTGCCCGCGATGGTGACGACCGGGCAGTTCCGCGAGGACCTCTTCTACCGCCTGAACGTGGTCTCGGTGGAAATGCCGCCGCTGCGCGATCGCAAGGACGACATCGTCCCCCTGACGGCGGCGTTCGTGCGCAAGTTCTCGAGCGAGCTCAAGAAGAAGATCGACGGCATCGCGCCCGACGCGCAGAAGGTGCTGGCACGCTACAACTGGCCCGGGAACATCCGCGAGCTCGAGAACACCATCGAGCGCGCCGTGTTGCTGACGGAGGGCCCGATCGTCTCGGCCGAGGACCTGCGCCTGGGCGAGACGATCGCGGTGGGCGGCGATCCCAACGCCACGCCCGTCGTGCGGATCCCGCCGACGGGCGTCGCGCTCGAGGACGTGGAACGCCAGGCGCTTACCGAGGCGTTGCGGATGTGCAACTGGGTGCAGAAGGACGCCGCCGAACTGCTGCGCATCAGTCCGCGCGTCATCAACTACAAGATCAAGACGCTGGGCATCGAGATGCCGCGCGGACGCAGGGCTGCGCCCGACACCGAGTGAACCCGGCCGGGACAGCGTGATGCGGGCCGGGACCATGTCACCCGGCAGCCGGAACACGCCAGGCGGACGCTACTTCGGGTCGACCACGGTGAACTGGCCCTTGCCCATGTTCATCCCGCAGATGATCCCGATGTCGCCGCTCTTGTCGGGCGTGAAGGCAATCGTCGTGTCGCCCGCCTTGACGGTCTTCTTCACCTTGAACGAGTCGATCACCACCGTCCGCATGCAGCCCTTGACGGTGTCGAGATCGACATCCATCTCGACCGGCACGCCCTTCGTCACCTTGGCGGGTGTCACGACATAGCCCTTGTCGTCGAACGACAACGTGACCTTCTGCACCTTCTTCGCATCCTGGGCGGGGGTCTTGGCAGCCGCCGGTGCCTGGGCCAGAGCCACCGACACCGCAAACGCCACGAGCAGCACGGGAGCCAATGCGCGCGCAATCTTCATGAATACTCTCCTGGAAGTTCCGATGCCCCGATTCTCACTCGGACAGGCCGTCGCCGGCAAGTCGGGCCGTCGCGCGGCCTATTTCCTGGATTTCAGTTCCGCCAGGCGATCGGTCGCCAGTTCGCGCATGAACTCGACGTCGTCGTTGCCCTTCGTGGCGGCCAGGAACTGCGTGTAGAACGTGACGGCGTCCTTCGCGCGCCCGACCTTGTCGAGCGCCGACGCATAGTCGAACGTGTCGTACGGGCCCAGGCTCGCCTTGCCCGCCACCGTCGTGTCGTAATACGCCGCGATCCGGTCGAACCGGCCCAGCGCCTCGTAGGCGTTGTGCAGGGAGCGCAGCGGCGAGAACACCAGCTGCTGGTCGGGGTACTTCTTCATGGACACGACGCTGGACGTCTTGTACCGGGCCAGGAACTGCTCGAGGATCCGAACGATCTCTTCGTGCTTCGGCGGATCGTACGCCTGGTTGTACACGTTCGTCAGCCGCCAGTACGAGATGTGCGCCCGGTCGGTGTCGGGGCACTTCTCGATCACCGTGGTGTACCCCGTCACCAGGACGTCCGGCTTGTCGCTGGTGTCGGCGGCCATCTGCTTGAACAGCGCCAGCGCGAGTTCCTCCTGCTCAACCCTCGTCAGCGTGGCTTTCGCGGACAACGCGGTGACGCGCGTCGCGTCCTGGGCCGACGCCGGCCGCGCGCCCGGCAGGGCGACGAGCAGGACCAGGACGAGAACGGCGAAGATGGTCCGTGGCGTCATGCGCTTCTCCTTCAGGATCAGGGGGCCGGTTGACGAACGGCCCCATGATACGCGAGAGCCTCGCGCTGGCGCTCCTGTTCCTCCTCCCGGCGCCCGAGCGAGATCAGGATGACGAAGATCGTCGGGATCGCGTCCAGGGCAATGCCCCCCGCCCAGGCGTAGAACACGTCGGTCTTGTAGACCCACACCGCGTGCGCCGCGGGAATCATCATGAAGGCCTGGCGCCGGCTCTCCTCCTCGGCGGGACGGCCGCCCGTAATCTGCGTGACGACCTTCACCGCGGCGTCCTTGAGGAGTCCGAGCCGGGTCAGCGCCTCCTTCTGTTGGCTGGTGTCGTCGGCGCGCGCCGTGGTCGTCAACGAGCCCAGGTTCTGGTTCACGACGCGGACGTAAGCCGCCGACGACTTCTCCGCCATCCGCGTGATGACGTCATTGATGTCGCCCAGCACCCGGCTGAAGGCCAGGTTGTTGCGCCGGATCTTGCCGGTTTCGCTGACGTCGGCCGCCTCGGTCTCCGACGCCACCTTGCGCGCTTCCGCGGACAGCTCCTTGTAGCGGTCGTACAGCACCTGCTTCTCGGCATCCACCGCCTTCACCGTCCGGCTGAGATTGCCGAACATCTGGGACATGTTCCGGAGCGTCGCCACTACGCTACCCTCGCCGCGCAGACCCGAGAAGGCACCCCGCGTCTCGCGGCCCGCCAGGTCCTCGTACTGCTGGCTCAGGCTCGCCAGTTGCGGCGCCAGGTTCGCCTCGAGGGCGGCCTGCCGCAGCATCCGCAGCGCTTCCGCGTCGGCCTGATCCAGCACCCGCTGCATATGAATGCTCAGGGCGTCCTTGCCGCCCATGGCAATCACGCTCCACTGGGTCGAGAAACCGAACGCCAAGGCCATCACCACCACGGCCACCCCCCCGTAGCCGGCCTGCCGGCGGGAGTCCGCGTACGGAAACCGCCACATCAGGAACAGCGAGAAGACGAACAGGAAGGCCCCGCCCGTCGCCGCCACCCCGACCGACACCACCAGGTCGGACGTGGCCGTGGCCAGCCCCTGCTGGGTCGTATACGCACTGACCGCGCAGGCCATCCCACTGACGACCGGCATCATGATATTCAGCGTTGCTCGTCGGGTCACCACGACCTCCAATTGCGGTTCTGTCGATTCGGATCTACCCTTTTACGTGTAAACGCACGGACGCTGCCCCGGGTTCGCCCCGGCAGGGGTTGGTTTGTGGCGTTTTCCCTAATCTTCGCGTGCCGATCGACCGAAACCTTGGAGGCGAGGAACCCCCGGGCCGACCGGGCCGGGTGTCTGGATGCCGACTGCGGGAGAATGACCATGCTCGACTCGATCAAGAAAATAGGGGAGTTGCGGGACCTGCTGGCCCAGGCCAGGCGGGAACGCGATCAGACCACCGGGGTCCTGGCCGATCTCCAGGCCAAGAAGGCGCAGGTCGAGCAGGTCGATCGGTCGCTCGCGTCCACGCGCGGTGAGGCGCAGACGCTGACCGAGGCGGTGCAGACATTGACGGGTCGCATCGAGGGCCTCACCGGCCGCGTCACCGACCTCGAAGGGGTCGACGCCCGCATCCGGCGTCTCACCGAGACGCTCGAAGAAGCCGAGCACACCGCGCAGCAGTTGCTGGGCCCGGAGGGGCACATCACCCAGTACCGGACGCTCGCCCAGCAGGTCTCGGCCCAGGAGGTCCAGGTCCGGGCGAATCTCGAGTCGATGAAGCGCGACCAGCAGACCTTCGACGAAGTGCGCGAGCAGTTGCGACAGGCCGGCGGCGACGTGAAGGATGCCACCGACCGGTTCGCCGGGCTCAAGACCGACTTCGAACAGCTGCGCGCGCTGGGCTCACAGCTCATGCAGGACTACGGGAAGTTCCGCGACACGTCGCGCGAGGCGCGTGACATGTCCACCGCCACGCTCGAGACGGCCAAGGACATCGAGAAGAAGCTGGGTTCGCTGACGGCCCTCGAGGACCTGAGCCGGACGACGAAGGAGCGGCTGGCCTCGCTGAACCTGCTGGCCGAGCACGTCTCGCAGAAAACGAAGGCGCTCGACGCCCAGAAGCAGACGCTCGAACACGCCATCGTCGAGTCCACGCGCCTGAACGAGATGGTGTGGAGCATGGACGCGCAGGTCACAAAGCTGAACGAAGGCCTGAAGCACGTGGCCCGCGCCGAGGAAACGGCCGAGCGGCTCGAACGCCTGGCCCGCGAGACCACGGCGCAGGTGGAATCCGCGACCAAGGCCAAGGACGCGTTCCAGCAGGATCTCGCCCGCATGGACCGCGACCGCGGCGTACTGACGGACCTGATCCGCACCTACGACGAACGGCTCGCGCTCGAACGGAAGGAACTCGACAGTTTCGATCAGCGCATCCGCACGATCCAGTCGGGCATCCACGACGTGGAACAGGCCGTCGAGAACGTGACGGCGAAGGACCGCGCGCTGGCCGCGATGTCGCAGCAACTGGCGTCGCTCGACACGCTGACGTCCAGCCTGTCCGGCCAGATCAACGACGTCCAGCGCCGGCAGACGCAGCTCGACACGTTGCGCGAGCGGCTCGACGAGGTCGACGACCTCTCCACCAAGACGCAGAACCAGTTCGAGAACCTCAAACAACTCCGCCAGACGCTCGAAACGCTGCGCGGGGAAATCATGGAGTTCTACAAGGCCCACCAGGCCACGGCGCAGCTCGTCGATCGCATGGACGCCGACAAGACGACGCTCGGGGCCTTCGTGGATCGGCTCGACGGCTTCCGCCTGATGGTGCCCGAGCTCGAGTCGAAGATGGACACGATCACCGGGCGGCTGACGATTATCGACGAGGGCGTTCATCGCGCCTCGAACCTGGTGGTGCTGGCCGACGAGCTCGACCGGCAGATGACGCGCGTGGCCAACAATCACAAGTTCGTCGAGAAGGTCGAGCAGCGGGTCAACGGGCTCTACGCGCTGGCGGGGGACGTGGACACCAAGCTGGCGGAACAGCTGAACCGCCGCGCGGAGATCGAAAGCCTCAAGAGCCTGTGCGACAACGTGGGCATCCAGACCAACGACGTCCAGCAGAAGCTGGAAGCCGTCACGGCCGTGCAGAAGGCGCTGCTGCCCCTCCGCACCGAGATCTCCGTGCTGAAGTCCCAGATCGAAAAGACGCACGTGCGGTTCAAGGAGTCCCAGAAGGAAGAGGCGGTGCTCGCCGAGCAGGAGCGCCGGTTGACCGAGTTGTTGACGGCCAACCGCAACGCCTCGACAGAGGTGGCGTCGAGCCTCAAGCAGGTGCAGGGCCTGTCCGAGGAGCTGCGGCGCGCCGCGGGCACCAAGGACGAGCTCATCGACGAACTGGCGCGCGTCCAGGCCCGCCAGCGCGACGTCGCCGCGCAGGCGGCAGCCTCCGACGACCAATTGCGGCGGCTCGAGGTGGTGCTCCGCCAGCTCGAGCAGCGGCGGACGCAGCTCGCCTTCATGGAACGCACCGTCGGCGGTTTCGAAGAGAAGCTCGACGGCCTCAAGCAGCTGTCCGAAGACCTGGACCGCAAGATCGAAGCGGTCTCGGGCCGCATCGCGGTCGTGGACTCTGTCCGGCGCGAGGTGGAAGGCGTCCACGAGGTGGCGGCGAAGTGCCGTGCGGACCTCATGCAGCTCAGCGACCAGCGGACCACGCTCTCCGTGATGAAGGAGCGCGTGGACGCCCTGCTGGCGTCGGCCTCGCAGATCAACGATCAGATCTCGCAGATTGAGTCGCGCAAGGCGCAGGTCGACGACGTCCACGGCAAGTCGAATTCGGTGGTGAACATGCTGGAGGACGTCCGGCTGAACCTCGAGCTCGTGTCCGAGCAGAAGGCCGTGGTGGACCACGTGGCGCAGGACCTGTCCGGCCTGAACGGCCTGGTGACCGACGGGCAGCGCACGCTGCGGGCCCTGAAGGCCGAACGCGAGCTGGCCGAACGCATCGAGCGCAGCATCAAGTCACTGCGCACGCGGCCGGGCAACGCCGAGGATGACAAGGAAAGCAAGGACAAGAAGCGGCGGGCGTAGGACTGTCCGGCGTGGATCCCGCTGATATCAACCCGGTCCCGTCGAGCGCGCGCACCCCCCGCG
>Ga0334722_10001040_pt1 | contig 36672 bp, 55 predicted proteins | sample C3_bottom_MG_FD_207210 | JGI IMG/M metagenome (GOLD analysis project Ga0334722, IMG submission 207210) | Sediment microbial communities from Yellowstone Lake, YNP, Wyoming, USA - C3_bottom | ecosystem: Environmental > Aquatic > Freshwater > Lake > Sediment | place: USA: Wyoming | collected... | reverse complement strand
ACAGCAGCCGCGGGTCCGCCGGCGGCAAGCCGTCGTCGCCTTCGTCGATCCAGCGGCCCTCGAGCTCCGGCTCGCGGCGGTGGAGGAGCAGGGCGAGGACGAGGAGGACGGCGGCGAGGAGGAGGAGGAGGAGGCGGCTCATCGGTCGGCCTCCGGGGACCGCAACCTGACGATTACGCCGGTCTGCTTCGGAGCGAGGGAAATCCGCGCGCCGGACATCGTGTACTCGCCGCATGGGCACGGGGCTGCCCGCAGCCGATCGACGGTCTCCTCCAGCTCGGCCAAGCGGGAGTCGGCGTTTTCGAGCTGCTCGGCCAGGCGGGCAGCCTCGGTCTCGGCGGCCTCGGCGCGGGCGCGCAGGGCTTCGATCGCATCGAGCAGGCGGCTCATCGGTCGGCCCTCCGGGCAAGCCGGTAATGCTCACCGCACAGCCAGCGGTATCCGTCCGGCGTCGGCATACCGCAGGACCGCTGCCGCATGCAGCCGGGCTCCTCGCAGCGCCCCGCAGGGTCGGGGTGCGGGTCGTCCCAGCCGAGCGCGTCGAAAGCATTTTCGAGCGCCGACAAACCGCCGGTCGTAAGGCCTCCGTCTGCCGTCCAGTAGGCGAACTGGCGAAGCATTCCGGCCAGCGCCTCCCGTAGCAGCTCGATCTCCTCCTCCCGTTCGGCGAGCTTCGCGTCGGCGGCTTCGAGCTGTTCGGCGAGGCGGGCGGCCTCTGCCCGGGTGTCCCTGAGCGCGGCACAGCCGCCGCAGAACGCCTGGCTGACCAAGATGGTCTGCGTCGGCGAGCTCGTTTCCGCCGCGTTCGGGCACAGCCCGCACGACCAGCCAGGACCGTAAGGGACGCCATGGATGCACTGGCCGGCGTAGGTGTCGATCGGCGTGCTATTCATCGGAGCGCCGCCTCTCGTGCTGCCTGCCAGCCGGCACGGAAACCTGCGGCCCAGGGGTCATCGGCCGCGATCGCGGCTAGCATCGACGCCGTGAAGCTGCGCGCGGGATCGATGTTGGCCAGGATCGCTGCCCGGATGCGCTCCTCGGAGCGGTCCAGCCGCTCCTCCCAGCCAAGCCCGATGTCGTTCATGCTGGCCTCGATCGCCTCGCGCAGGTCGCTCATCGGATCACCTCCACACTTGCCCGCCATAGCCCGCGGGAGGGGTCGAGCCCGAGCAGCGCCACGGCCTCGATCGACAGGTCCACGATCCGCCCGGGGATGCCGCCGCACAGGCAATCGACGACCGGGAGCGTCGCGCACCGGCTACGCCCACCCTCGAAGATGCACACGGCGGCATGCGCCCCGATCTCGCCGGTCCAGCGGCCGGAGGGGAGCGCGACGTGGGGGACGCCATGCCAGCCGCGTGAGCCGGAGTACCAGGAGGCAGTTCCGAGCTCCGGCGAGGGGGTGGGCAGGATGGCGGGGTGAGATGCCAGAGCCTGCCCGTGGGACGACGCCGTGATGCTCGGTCCGGTCTCACCCATGGCCCGACGTTCAGGCGGCGCCCCGGTCCGCGTCCGATCTGGCCCATCCGCCCCCGGCAGCTCGACCGGGTGGAGGAGCGCCGTGGGATCGGGCGCGGGCCGTGGAGCCGTGGCGTCGGCGGGGGTGGCGGCGAGCAGGAGCAGGGCGGCAAGGAAGGCGGCGCGGATCATGGCGTCGGCCTCTGCCGGCGGGCGATCCGGGCCTCCAGCTCGGGCGAGCGGGGACTCAGCGGGGCGCAGCGGAGGTGGTAGACCTCGGCGCCGACCATCCTGGCCTCCTGGTCGCCGCGGACGGGCTTGGCGCAGCCCGCGCAGCGCAGGTCGGCCGGACGCCAGGGGCGCATCGGGCGGTTCCAGGCGCTCACGGGTATGCCACCGCGTGCCCGGCGTCGATCATCGCCCGGTTCAGGTCCCGCCCATCGACCAGGACGGTCGCCAGGTAGCGCCCGAACTTCTCCCGCCGGTCCTTGACCGTGCGGATGACGAGCGGCCCGCTCCCGAGCTGGTCGACGAGCCACGCCTTCGCCGCGATCCCCTCCGGCGTCCCGATCTCCGGGGCGTTGATGCCCGCCAGCCGGAGCGTCACCCGGACCCGGATATCGAGCCCAAGATCGACCTCGGCATGGACCGTATCGCCGTCGACGACGCGCAGGACCGTGGCCGCGTACTCGTACATCGCTCAGCCCTCCTCTCTCGTCCAGTCCGATACCCGGACCGGCGGACCGTCGACCCGGGCAAGGAACGTCGCCGACCAGCCGCCGACGCTGACGCTCACCGTCCCGACCGCCTTGCGCCAGCGGTAGGCCGTGCGGACCGAGACGCCGCAGGCGACGGCAACGGCTCGCGGATGCCAGCCCTCGGCCAGGCGCTCGGCCGCCCAGGCGTCCCATTCGACGCGCCGCTCACCGGTCATCGGAGCAGCTCGGCGATCCGCTCGATGTCGCTCGGCCGCCAGAGGTAGACCTCGACGGCCGGCACCGCTCCGAGCAGCGCGAGCCAGTGGTCCTGGTGCGGGCTCGTGCGGCCCCGTTCGCTCTTCAGCTCGGCGAAGACGAGACGCGGTGGACGGACGAGGGCGAGGTCCGGCCAGCCACGCTCGGACCACTTCGAGAGCATCGGGTGGTAGACGGACCAGCCGAGAATGTGGGCGAGGTCGAGCACCGCGCGCTGGAACTGGGCCTCGGTCATCGGGATGCCCGTCACGGCAGCCATGACGGCACCTCCGCCTCGGCCGGCCCAGCAACGGCCGTCGTCGGCTCTGGCGACGCCATCGGCTCCACGGTTGGCACGGTCGCGTCGCGCACCTCCCAGCGGTCCCCGGCGGCCTCGACCCGGGCCCGACAGGCCTGGGCGTCGAAGCAGCGCGGCAGCGTCTCGAACGCACGGCCGCCGAGCGGCTCGGCCCAGTCGACCAGCCGGATGCTGACGCCAGGTCCCTCGTGGCCGCAGAGCAGGCACGCCTTTGCCACGCTCACCGTGACACCGCCCCGGTCACGAGCACAGCGGTCGCGTCGGGCAGAGGCGCTCGCTGATCGCCCTTCGCCTCAAGCCAGGCAATCTCATCCGCCTCGGACCGCTCGATCGACACATCCCGCGCCTCATGCCAGCGCTCGAGGAGGTAGCCGACCAGACGAGCGCCCGTGAGACCCTTGGGCGCCTCGGCGATCCAGCGCGGCAGGTCCGCCGGCGCTGCATCGAGGATCTGCCAGAGGATCGAGCGCTGCGAGTCGTCGCCTTCATCCTCGACCGAGCCCGACGGCGGGTACCGCAGCCCACGGCCGAGCCAGGCCGCCTTGACGCCGTCCCATTCCGGGCCGAACGATTCCCACGCCTTTGCCTGGCGCGCGTCGAGCAACGGACCGCGCAGGTCGATGTCGCCAGCCCGACTGAACTCTCGGACCCGAGAAGGTCGCGCAGCCTTGCGCGCGGGTACGGCCGTAGGAACCTGAGATTCACTACGTTCTCTTTCCTCTCTCCTCTTCCTGTTCGCCGCGCGGGGTCCCGCGGGATCGCGCGTCCGCGCGCGTGAGAGACCGTTCAATCCGCGTTCTGTCGGCGGTCGTTCGTCGTTCGATGGAGTGTCTTTCGCCGTTCGGTCATCGTTCTCTCGCCATGCTTCAGCCCGCTCTGCCGCCCCGGGATCGGTCTGATGGCGCTTCCAGTCGTGGACGATGAGAGCGCCTGCCGGGAGCTCGCCCCAGCCCGCCCGGCAGCGGTCACAGAGGTGCGGCGCCTCTTCGAGGAGACCGACCGAGAGGTAGTCGCCCAGGTAGCGCCCGAATCGTCCGGCTACCTCGGCCCAGTGGGCCCTCGACGCGAACCGCCCAGCCGGACGCTGGAGCTTCGCCTCCCCCAGGCCGACATAGAGCCAGCCCAGGCGCGCGGTGTCTGACGGCAAGGCCGCGAGTTTCGCGTTCCGCCGGATCGTGGCATCCACCGCGACGTATGGATCGCGCCTCGGCTTCGGCATCAGCGCACCGCCTTCCGTTCCGCCTCGGCCGCCAAAACGCGCGCGGCGTGGATCCGCTGGCGCACCTCAAGCAAGCTCATCGGCTCGATCAGGCCGTAGCCGCGCATCAGGTCCTCCTCGCTGATCGCCGGGATGTCCCGCGGTGGACGGGCCGGCACGAGCGGCAGCCGCTGTCGTGCGTGCTTCATCCGGCCGCCCGTCATTGGTCCTGGTCCTTCGTGACCAACGCGGCGCTCGCTGATGGCGGCAGCCGGTACTCGGGGATTTCCAGGCCGATCGTGAGCGCCATCGTGAGCGTGTCTCGGCGCCTCAGCGTCGTCGGGGCGGCACCGATCTCGAGGCCGTTCATGCTGGCGCCAACGACGATGCAATCGGATTCCGCCCCCCACGGTCCGAGCTCGATCAAGATGAACCGCGTCCCCTCGAAGCGGATCCTCCGAGGCGCGACTGGAACCCGCCGGCCGTCGTCAAGGATGAGAGCCGTGTGCAGTCCTTCGACGCTCATCCGGCCAGCCTCCACAGGACCATCTGTCCCTCCATCCGGCGTAGGGTCCGGCGCAGCGCCCGGCAGGTGATGAGCTGCGTCCGCGCCCTTGCCCGCAGGCGCTCGATGCAGGTCGCCAGCTCGTCGGGCGTCCCGAGCCACACACCGGTCCCGTCCGAGCAGATCGGCACGCCGGCGAGGCGCAGGGCGAGGATCGCGGCCTCGACCTCGCGGCGGCTCAGGCGTCCAGCCGCGGACCAGCGCAGCTCCTCGATCGTGTGCCGTTCTCCGGCCCGCAGGCGCCCGAGGACGGCCTGCTCGGCGCTCATCGCTCGGCCTCCGGGTGCGTCAGGGCATGGAGTTCGCCGAGTTCGGCATCCAGCTCCTCGATCGGGCCGGTGCCGATGCTGTCGTGCCACTCCGACACGAGACGGGCCGCCGCCTCGATCTTGCACAGACGGTCGAGCACCCCTGCCCGCACAAGCACGCAACCGTCGTCGGTGGCAGTGAAAATGGGTTCGTAGACGCCATCGGTGTCAGGTTCGCCCCACGTGACGGTGATCAGCCATCCCTCATCCGTGCGCAGTCGCATACGTTCGACGAAATCCTCCGCGACGCGGATTAGGCGGGCGCCGGCGCTCATCGCTCGTGCCTCCGCAGCTCCGCCAGCCGCTGCGCGATCACCGCGTCGAGGTCCTCGCTCGCCGGCTCCCCGGCCTCCGGCCACCCGGGCGCGATCCAGCGCCACGTCGGCTGGTAGTGCCACCAGGCGAGCACCCGCGGCTCGCCATCCATCGGACCGTGGACGCACGCGTCGAACCCGAGCGCGGTCACGTCGCCGTGGGCGGCGGCGAGCAGGAGCGCCTCGCCCTGCGTCAGGCGCTCGGGGCGCCGGACGATGTCGCCGTAGCGCAGGATGCAGGCCGCGCAGACGACGGTCCCATCGCCCCGGATCAGGTGGCGCGTCGACCCACAGCGGGCGCAGGTTTCCGGCGTCGCTGGTGCGGCATGGAGGAGCGTGCCCAACCAGGTGGGCAGGCCGGCGCTCATGAGAGCGGGACGCCGACTCGCTCGGCTCGGCGGCGGGCGACGCGCTCTGCGGCCTCGGACATGGCCGTCGGCCCGGCGTCGTCGTCAAGCGAGGTCTGCGCGCCTGTCGTCGCCGTCCCGAGACCGGGCTCGAACATCGAGAGCTGCTTGTCGAAGAGGGCGATGCTCTCCTGCCAGGCTCCGTACCTGCGGACGACGAAGCCGAACTCCTCGAGGTCGTGCTTGAGGACGCGGAGAGTACCCTGGTCGCTCATCGAGCCATGGCACAGCTCGTGGGCAATCAGGGCCTCCTGCTCGCTCGGCTCGAGATGGCTCCAGGCCCAGTCCTCGACACGGATGATCGCGTCGTACCCGGTGAGGCCATGCCAGAGCGGGGCGACCTTCACGAACCGGGCGAGGACGAGGCAACCGCCTTCGTTCTTCGGCTTCGCGCCGCGGACGATGACGCAGCCGATCCGAAAGTTGTTCGACCAGCCGAACTGGACGGGGTTGAGGCGCACGAGCCGAGCCATGACCGTCTCGATCTCGGGGCTCAGCTCGTAGACGACCGGCGCGGCCGGCTCCCTGCTCCTCTTGGCGCGGAATGGCCTGGCCATGACGACCTCCTCCTGCTACGCGACTTGCTCCACGAGGGAGCCGGTGGCCCCCTTCGTCACCCGATAGATGGCGTCCCCGACGTCGGCGAGGTCCTCGTGGTGACTGACGAGCACGACTCGCTCGAGCTCGCCGTGATGGGCGAGGATCCGCAGCGCCTGACCGAATGCTCGGCGCGCCTCGGCGTCGAGTCCGTCGGGTTCGTCGATCACGAGCGTCCGGATCGCGGTCCCTGCCCGCCGCGCGACGAGCCGGCTGAGGCCGACCGCGATGGCGAGCGAGACGCTCATCCGCTCCCCGCCACTGAACAGGGCTAGCGGCCGCTCGCCGACGTCGTCACGGACGACCAGGTCGAGCGCCTCGACCACGCCCTTGCCGTCGCGCTTTGCGCGTTGCGCCCGGATGTCGAGCGTCATCCCTGGTCGGAGCTGGCCGAGCAGCTCATTCGCATAGACGCCGAGCTCGGGCAGCACTCCCTCGATGATCCGGGCCGGGATCCCGGTGACGCCGAAGGCGACGACGAGCCGGCGCAGTCGTCCGAGCTCGACCTCCGCTGCCCGGATCCGTTCGGCGAGCTCGTCACGTTCGGAGCGGACCCGATCGAGTCGCTCGAGCTCGGCTTCGGTCGCCGCGATCTGGCGCTCGATCCCTCGCCGCTCGTTCTCAACCGCCGCGAGCGAGCGCTCGAGCTGCGAGAGGACGGACCTGACCGCGTCGCGCTCCGCGCGCAGCGGCTCGGCCGCGGCAACGCGCTCGGCAGCCGACATCCGCTCGGTTGCGGCCCACTCGCCGGCCGCCGAGATCTCGGCGAGCTCGGCCGCTGCGGCTGCCCGGGCAGCCGCCTCGCGCTCGATCGTTGCCCGGGCTGCCGCGACGCCCTCAGCCCGCGCAACGAGGCGCTCTGCCTCGAGGGTGGCGTGCCGGAGCTCGCGCAGACGGTCAGGATCGGTGACCAGGCCGGCTCGGCGCTGCTCGGCGAGCAGCAGGGTGGCAGCATCGCGGTCGATCGACAGCGGGCGCGCCGGGCGGCTCCCCTCGAGCTCGAGGAACCGCTTGCGGGCAGCCGCGAGCCGCTCCTTGAGGCCCGCCTGGTCGATGACGATCGAGGTCCCGCAGTTCGGGCACGTGACTGGCGCCAGGGCCGCCACTGCCGCTGCGAGCTCGTCAGTCTGCGTCCGGGCCGCCTCGTAGCGTGCCTGCCAGCCCGCCGCCAGGCGCTCGTGCTCCGCGGCGGCTGCGCTGATGCGCTCGCGCAGGGTCGTGATCTCGCGCTCGATGGAGTGGGCGTCGCGCTCGGCCGCCTCCGCCCGCTCGAGCTCGGCGCGAAGCTCGGGCAGTCGCGCCGCCGCCGCCTCGATCGCGCTGGCGCCGGCGATGACCAGCTCTGCCTCCGCGGTCGTCCGGCGGCTCACCTCCACGCGCTCGGTCGTCCGCCGGTACCGCTCGCGCAGGCTGGCCAGCTGCGCATCGATGCGCGCGAGCTCGGCCGCGGCCGCCTCGCCGGCGGCGAGCTCGGCTGCGAGCGCTGTCAGCCGCGCCTGGCGGGCATTCCGTTCGTCGTCTGTCTCGCGGATCCGGCGCGCAAGCAGCTCGGCCGCGGCGCGCTGCTCCGCCAGCGCTGCCTCGAGATCCGGCCTTCGGGCGAGCTCGACATCGAGGCGATCGACCTGGCCGCGCTCGGCCGCCATCCGGCCCTCGAGCTCGCGCACCTTCTCCCGCGCAAGGGCCTCGCCACGGGCATAGCGGTCAAGTCCGAGCACCTGGCCGAGAATCCGCTTGCGCTCCGCGGCCGTCGCCTCGGCGAACGCGTTCGCGCGCCCCTGGCCGAGGTAAGCGGCGGTGCGGAATGTCGCGGCGTCCATGCGCAGGAGATCGGCGATCCGCTCCTGGGTCTCGCGAATGCTGTCCGCGGTCAGCGGCCGCCAGCCATCGGCGGCCGCGATCGCCAGCTCGAGGAAGCTCTTCCCGCCCGCCTTCATCGTGCGGCCACGGGTCACCCGGTAGCGCTCGCCGGCAAAGGCGAACTCGACGACGACGCTCATGTCGGTCGCCCCGAGCGTGACGAGATCGTCGGTCCGTGCCCGGGCGTCGTCGAAGAGGGCGTAGGCCACGGCGTCGAGAAGGCTTGACTTGCCCGATCCGTTCGCCCCGACGAGCGTCGCCAGGCGCGCGCCGTTCGGAGCCCAGTCCGTGTCGCGGTGGCTCAGGAAGCCACGGAGGGTGATCCGATCGAGCTTCATCAATGCCCCCTCGTCCTGGATGGGTCGGACACCGCCGGCCACGGCCGTGGCAGCCACTGCTCGCGCGGCCGCTCGCGCGCGGTCCCCCAGCACGCACCGCACAGGAGCCGCTCGGCACCGGTCCAGACGTAGCCCCGCCCGCCACAGCGTCGGCAGACCTCGCCCATCAGGCGCCCGCCTTCCGGGCCTTCTTCGCCGACCAGTCGCGCCAGGCGGCCGCGTTCGGGCAGCTTGCGAAGTGCGACGTCCCCTCAGGGTTCCAGGGCGAGCGCTTGCCGGTCCGCTCGCTCTCGAGCCACGCGATCGGGGCGTTGCAGCTGCGGCATTCGCCGAAGCCCGAGAGGCGATAGCCGGCCGGGAACGTCCAGTCGAGCGAGGCCGGGTCGACGATCGGCATCGAGAATGGATCCCAGGGCATCAGCCCACCTCCGCGAGGATTGCCCGGCCGCGCTCGATGAGCGCGGCACGATCCGGGTCGCCGTCGAAGTAGGCCTCGAGCGCTTGCTCCGCGCTCAGGCCTTCGGACATCCCGGCGGAGGTCGTCGTCGGCTCGACGGACCGCCTCCGGATCTCGGTGATCTCGAAGGCGCCGGCGGCTTCGAGGTTCGCCCGGATGACGCCGACGTCTGCCGCGGGGTCAAGATCGAGCACGCGGACGATGGCGTCCTTGATGTGGGCGTCCTCACGCTCGGTGCTGAGGACCTCGCCGATGTCCCGCATCGTCACGAACTGGCGCGCCGGCGTCTCGATGAACTGCCACTCGAACCGGCCCGGGCCGACATCGGCGACGATGAAGCCCTTCGGCTCGCTCTCCTCGCCGAAGTCCACCCGCTCGATCGAGCCGGCGTAGAGGACCGGGCGATCGCCGGGGATCACCACCTGGTGGCGATGGAGGTGGCCGGCGACAACGGCCTCGAAGCCGATCGCCGCGAGGGCACGCGCGTCGACAACGAGTCCGAGGTCGCCGAGAAACGCCCGCTGCGTCTCGCTCATCTGCGCGCCGGCGAGCGTCTGGTGGCAGACGAGGACGCAGGCGCCGCCCGGATGGTCGCGCTGGGCCTGGGCATACAGCCCGGCGGCGATCCCGATGAACTGCTCGCCGAGGACACGGAAGACCTCGGCGTCGGGGACAGACTCGAAACCCGGCTGTGCGCGGAGCCAGTGGCGGTCGAGGAACGGCATGCACGCAATCGAGACGTCCCCGACCTCGACGATCCGCGGCGAGCTGACGCCGATGACCCCGAACCGGCCGCCGAGTACATCGACGATCGAGCGGCCGGCCTTGGCGCTGTCATGGTTGCCCTTGAGCGCGAGGACGAGCTCGGGGGAGCGGTCGAGAACCTCGACGATCCGGGCCACGAGCCACGGCGACGGGTGGCGGCGTTCGGTGAAGTCGCCCGCGATCACGAGCGCCGCGGCGCCGGCAGATCCGGCCTGGTCGACGACGAACGCCGCCGTCGTCAGGTAGTCCTGGAGACGGGCGTTCAGGCCCGACGCCGGATCCACCCGGGACCCGTACTCGTCGACGTGCCAGTCGGCCGTGAAGGCGATCCGGGTCAGGCTACCCACGGAATGCCTCCACCGACTCCCCGGCGCCCGCCGGACTGTCGAGCCAGGCAGGCTCCTCTTCGTCGGTGCCCGGCGGAACGGCGAGGAACCCGATGGCGTCTCCGTGCTCGTCGACCATCGGCCGGTCGATCTTCGAGAGGTCCGAGAACGGCTGGTGGGGCGGCTCCGCCGTACCCTCGAAGGCCTCGGCCCGGCTGACCTGGTAGCACGTCCCTCTGAACGTCCCCGCCTGGCAGGTGCAGCCGAGCTGGCCGGCGTGGCGACGCCCGTCCCCGACGAGCGGGTGCCACTGCTCAAGCGGCGCGATCAGGTGGTAGTGCGAGCCGCCCCGGCCGAGCGCCATGTAGGTGCGCCGGGATGCGTCGAGGACGATCAGCGCATCGGCCGCCGTCTCGGCGTGGAGATAGACGATGCCGCTCACGCCGAGGCCTCCCTCCCGGTGGCCATCGCCTGCCACGCGGTGGCGAACCCGTCGCCGAGGCTGTCGGCGGCGATGGCGATCGCCTCGGCCTGGGCGGCGCTGATCGAGCGGAGGGCGTCGCGGCCCCAGACCGCGACGATGCCCGCCCCGACGACGGTGCGGTCGATGCCGGCGAAGATCTCGCCGAGCCGTGTCGCCTGCTCGCGCGTCGCGGCTCCTGCGAGCTCGCTCGCGTCGGCCGACTCGCGGAGCACGTCCGCGAGCGTCCGCTGCGGCGCGGCCGCCATCCAGGCGGGCTCGGCGTCGGCCGTCTGGTCGGCCATATGCGACGGCTCATCCTCATCGGACGGGATCTCGCGGACGGCCATCACCGGCTCGCCGGCGTGGAGCTGCTTCGAGGGCTCGGGCCCGTAGAGTGCTGCCACCGCCCGCGGGGCGATCGAGTCGAGCATCCGCTCCTGGACGGCCGGGTGGTCCATGTTCGGCGCGTAGGAGACGACCGCGAAGGGCCGCCGGATCTCGGCCTCGGGGTAGCTCGAGCGCAGCGAGAGCAGTGCCCGGATCGCCCGGTTGCGGGCCCGAGTGCTCACGTGCTCGTAGAAGAACGACTTGTACTTCGCACGCTGGGCCGGGCTCGCCCAGGACAGGTGGTTGAGGTTGACCTGCTTGGTGCCCTGGGCGGTGATCCGCTGTCCGGTCGGCAGGAGCATCGAGGCCATGACGCTCACCCGAATCAGATCCGGATCGCTGCCATCATCCTCGCGCCGCTCGTCGAAGAAGCTCACCCCTGCGGCCGTCGACAGCTTGGAGAGGCCGCGGGCGTTGGGAGCGCGGTGGCCGGCCGGAACGTCGGGCGACTTGTACGTGTCCGCCTCGTAGTCGAGCTGCACGACCTGGACGACCGGGACCAGAAGGTCGCTCGGCATCCGGATCGTCTGGGTCGGGATCAGGCGGTTGTACCGCGCCTCCGGGAACTCGTCGAGGTTGTAGACCACTGGCGCGGATGGCTCCGCGACGACCATCGCGCTCGCGGCCGGCTCCTGGTTGGTCTTCGGGACGCTCATGACGCCACCCCGAAAGCGGCTCGCCGCTCGCTCTCGCTCTCGTCCAGCTCGGCCTGCGGCAGAGGCGAGGCATAGGCCGGGCGGTAGTCCTCGCCGATGTCGATGCGCGCCCAGCCACAGTCGGGCCGATGGCGCCCCGGTTCGCATGCGACCGTGCCGCAGGCTGTCAGCCGCACCCGCTCGGCCGCCCGCTTGAGCGCCTCGGCCTGGACCTGCTGGAGGCACTCGATCATTGCCGCGGCGATCCGCGCTCGCTCCTCGGGATCGACCGGGAACCGCAGCTCGAGATCCCCCAGGCCGAGACTCCACTCGTCGCCGTAGGTGCCGCCGAACACGACCGGTTCGACGTCGTCGAGCGTTGCGATCACGCTGATGCTCTGCTCCATCACTTCCTCGCTTCCTGGCCGCCCGCCCCGGCCTCCACGTCGGCGCGGGCGGCCACTGCTTATCCGGCTCGTGCCGGCCTGAGGGGCGACCCGCGCCGCTGAGGTCGGGACGAGCCAACGCCCTCCGTCGAGCTCCCCGGAGTGGCCGCGGAGGTCGATCCCACAGTGCCGACAGATCATCGCCAGCACCGCGGGCAATTCACCGCCGGACGAAGACGGGCGCTCGGCCGACCCCAAGCGAAGCGGATGCCACATCCCGTCCAGGCGAGCCGGGCATCATCGTCGGGCCGCGCGTACCGATGGCGCATGAGCGGCCAGGCGAACAAGACGATGCTCATCGCCGCTCTCCGCCATGAAGAGCGACGAGCGCCTCGACGAGTTCGAGGGGGACGTTGGCATAGACGGTTCGCGTCGGGCGTTCCTCCTCGTCGGCGTACTGTCGCCATGTCTCCCACGGCTCAGGACACGCGTCAGGAAATCCGACCTCGACATGGCTCCACGGGCCGCAGTCATCACGGGGCGTCGAATAGAGCAGCGCACCGGCCTGCACGCTCAGGCTGTAGCCGTCGGCGCATACGATCCGTGGCCGGGTCCGAGCGATGCGATAGCCAGAGACATGAGCGAAGTCGTCCTCGCTGCGACCCCGGCGAAAGAACTCCAGGGCGCTCATCGCCGCGCCCGCCAGCGGACGATCTCGGCGACGGACGCGGAGACGAGGTAGGCCAGGCAGGCGAGGAAGGCGACGGCCATCGCGACCCGGAGCGCAGCCCAGAGCAGGGCGTCGAGCACGGTCAGGATGTCGGCGGGGCTCATCGGCGCCACCACTCCCGGACCGCCCAGCGGCGCATCACCCGCCGTGTGGCGAGCCGGCGACAGGCGAGCAGGTAGTCGGCGTACCAGGCCGTCATGACAGCCCCAGTCCGGGCTGAGCGGGCATGGAGTCGCGGACGCGGCCTTCCGGGCGTCCTGACTGGCCAAATCCGGCCCCGCGCGATCTGGCGAGGGCGGCCCGCTGCGCCTCCGATGCCTCGGCGCGGTACCAGTCCGCCTCGCCCATCGGGCGCAGGCAGCGCGTGCAGTAGCTGCTGGCCGCCTCGGTGATCCCGCACGGGCAGGTCTGCGAGAGCTTGCCGGCCTGGAGGAGCGCCGCCGTCTCGGGGGTCATGCTGCCCGTCCGTGACCAGGGCTGCGGGCCGGGGCGTCCGGGCAGGCGATCAGCTCGGCCAGCCCGGCGATCGAGCGCGCCTGGCGCTCGGCCGAGCGGAGCGTCGCCGCCAGCTCGTGGCAGCGGCTCATGAGCGTCCAGTCCCCGGTCGCGGCCGCCGCCTGCCAGAGCGGCACGGTGACCCGGCGCAGCTCGCGAAGCGCGACCTGTGTCTCCATCGCGTGCTCGGCAAGGGGCACCGGGCGGGGCATCTCAGGCGGCCCCGCGGGTGGTTTTTGTGGTCAACGTGGCCAACGCGCGCTGGTACCGCTCGGCGGCCTCGGGCGTCACCACGCGGCTCGACTCGATGTGCGAGGCGCGGGAGATGCTGACGCCCATCGCTGCGGCGAGGTCCTTGAGCTTCACGTCGGCTGCAACCCGTCGCAGCTTCAGGGTCATTCCGTCCATGTGGCGGAATCTGCCACGTGGCGCAACGTGTGTCAAGCCCGCCGTATAAATGTTGCTCAGTTGGCCACGTCTTGCGCTAGCCTCAGGCCCATGAGAAGGCCAAAGCCGCCACTCGCGGCATGGCTCGTCGAGCAGCGCAAGCGGATGGCGACGCCGCTAACTCCAGCCGACATCGCGCGATTGCTCGATGTCGCTGAGTCGACGGTGCGCGGCTGGGAAGCTGGTCGAAGCATCTCGGCCGAGCACATCGCCAAACTCGAGACGCTCTTCGGAGTGGCGGCTCCGACTCGGCCGGAGGCCTCGGACATGGCCGAGCTGATCAGGGCGATCCGCGATCTGGTCGAAGAGATGCGTCTCGCCCGCGAACGAGATCAGGATGCGGCGGCGGCCATGGTGCGCGCGGCGGAGGTGCTGCTAGCAGCCCGGCAGCCTGGAGAAGGCGGAGCGTCCACAGAGCCCGCCGCTCCTCTCGGGTCACGGCGATGATCGGATCGACGGGACGCGTGGGCTCGGACATGGGAACCCCCAGTGGACTGGCCCGGACATCGGGCCTTGAGCCCACAGTCCCGGCGGTGCCTGCGTGACGCAAGGGGTCGCGGACCGACCGGGACCATCGGCTGGGGATGACAGGACGAGAGGGGAGGAGAAGACGTGGCTCTCGGCCATGCACAGTTCTTGAAGGCCGTGGCATGATAACGGCCGCCGGACGGACATCACATCTCGGCTGAGAAGGGAGCGAACGATGGCCGTGGTGTCGGCCGATCGCGAACGGGCCACCAGTGCCTCCGATCCGTCGCCCGAACGAGATCCTGTCATTGAAGGCTGGCTGACAGCGATCGAGGCTGCGAGCAGGCCGCCCGATGAACTCCTGCGCCAAAGCCTGCATACCGTGTTCGAGCTGCAGCGTGGTAACTACTTGTCCGAAGCCGAGGCCACGGAACTGCTCAAGCGGATCGCTGCGGCGAGCGTTCAGCGGTACGTCAGCGACGCCATCTGCCACTTCCTGGATCCTGACGTGATCCACGGCGCCAGTCGATGGCGCGGATCTCGCTCATTCTTGATGAGCCAGCACGTTCGGCGCCACATTCGTCCCGCGCTGGGTCGCTGAATCGATGGCGGACACCAGTGCTGACCTTCCTGCCGTAAGGGCGGAGGACGAGACTCCCTCGTCCGACGAGGGTGCAGGTCAGGCGGTCGACACTGCGGCGGAGGGCGTCATCCCGTCTGAGGTCCTGGAGCACCTGCCGCCGGAGCAGCGACAGCAGCTGATAACGGCGATCACGACCATGCTCTCGGTCGGGCCGATGCCGAACCCGATCGCCGCCAAGATGACCAGCACGCACATCAGCAAGGTGTTGGATCTCCAGGAGCAGGAGATGTCCTACACCTTCAAGGACAAGAGGGACTCGCGGCTGCAAAGCACCATCGTCTTCCTCGCGGTCCTCGTCCTCGGTGTGATGGTGATCCTGGTACTCGCGCTCAATGGACACGACTCGACCCTGAAGGAGCTCATCCCGATCGGGGCTGGACTGGCGGGCGGTTTCGGGAGCGGATTCGCGGTGGGTCGGCGCTCGCGCTGATCCTGCTCACAGCAGTGGATCAGCAGGGGAGGGGAGGATGGCCGGAGGCACGAGGACTGCCTGCGCCGGGGAGGGGATGGCCGGGAAGATCGACTGGGCCTTCGTCCGACGGTGGGCATTGCCAATCGTTGCGATCGGCTCGGCCGTGATGGCCATCGGCATGGCGAGAAGTTCCCTGTGGAACTCGTTCGATCTGGGCGTCTACCTCGAGGCAGGCCGTCGCGCCGCTGCCGAGCAGGATCCATATGCCTTCGCGCAGCCTCCGATTGGGGCGCTCTATCGGTACTCGCCGCTGTTCGCCGTCTTCATGGAGCCCCTGTCCTTCCTGCCTCTTCCGTTGGTCGCCCTGGGCTGGCGTCTCACGGAGCTCGCACTCCTTGCCGTCTCGGTCCGTGGGCTTGGTTGGATCGGTGCGATCATCCTCCTCAATCCTCTTGTCGTTCTCGATCTATCGGTGGCCAACGTATCCACGCTCATCCTGGCGGGGATGATCGCCGTCATTCGCTGGCCGTCCGCTCGCACCATCACCCTCTACGCCCTGCTCTTCATCCTCATCCCGAAGCCGACGTTGGTTCCGGTCCTGGCATGGGGCCTGTGGCGCGTCAAGGAGGCCCGGCGGCCGAGCGGCCTGGTGCTCGCTTTCGGAGGGGCGACCTTGCTGATACCAAGCTTTGCGGGAGCGCTTCTGTCGGGGGGTCGCGTATTCGGCCTGATGCAGAACCTCCAGAGCCTGCCGCCCGTGATCGTCTACGCGGCGCTCTTCGCGGGCGCCTGCCTGACGGTCGCATCGATCAGGTGGCCACGTCTCCTCGGGATCGCTTCTGTACTCGCGACGCCGTACTACCTCGACTACGGGTGGGTCCCGATCTTGCTTGCGCTCGTTCCAGGGGGCCGCGCTGGCGCGGCCGATGTCGCCAACGACCCCTAATAGATCAGCGCATGGATCCAGTTCAGCGTCGAGTTCCCTGATTGGAGTGTCGGCCATGTCGGTGCGCAGTTGACGAGCTGGGATGTGATCTTGTAGACGAGGCTCTGATAGCCCGGACCAACGTTCGCCGCTTGCGCGGTCGTGTATCCGCCTCCGACGGTCCCCATAGATGTGCCCGAGCGGGACGACGCGAGAGCAATGGCAATCGTTCCCAGGATTGGCCACAGCGGGGCCGGTCCACCAGCGTAGACGGCTGGAATCAGCAGGGCCTGAGAGAACGAGCGCTCCACGACGCCGCTCAAGCCCCTAACGTTCATTAGGGCCACGGCCTCAATGTTGTGGCCAGACCACTTGGCGGTGCACGCTGCCGAGGGCGAACCGCCGACAATCCCCATCCAGAGATAGGTCCCATCGCGGTCGGCGTTGAACGTGTTGACACCATCGACCAGCGTCCAAGTAGCCCCGCCGCCGCTCGGGAGTATTGCGTCGTACTGGTTCGATGTCTGTGCCATGAAGATCACGTCGCCCGTTTGCGGGATGCTCGCTAGCGAAATAGCCATGGACGCACTCGTGGCATTGGTCCAGGCCACCGATTCGACAACGGTGGGAGCGGCCCCGAAAGCGGGCGGCCACCCGCCTCCGCCACCGGAGACGGGCTGCCATGTCCCATCGCCCCGGAGGAACTTCGTCGCGTCGGGCGTCCCGCTTCCCAGGTAGGCGACGGGCACGAGCAGGCTCGACGAGAGGGGCGCATAGCCGCCGGCGACCGCGAGGCTGCCACCGTCGCCGGTCGCGGTGTGGCCGTGATCGTTCGTTCCGACGTGGGCCGCGTTCCAGTCGGAGGGCCGAATCAGACTGGCGTCGGCGCCGTCGGACTTCGTGCTCGTCTTGGCGTGCGTGACGGCCATCGGGCTATTCCTCGACGCCTGCGGCCGTGACCCGGCAGGTCCCGGTGGCGAGCGCGGCCGAGAGGTTGACGTTGAGAACATTGTTCGCGGCCGCCGAGAGGAGCCCGTTGCCGAGGTCAATCCAGCCCGAGGAGAAGGCGACGCCGGCGGTCGTCGTCACTGCCGTTGTCGGGACGTAGATGTCGAACGCGAGCGGCATCGCCGTCGTCGCGTCCTGGAAGCTGATCGTGAAGACGGCGCCGGCCGCGAGCGAGACGTTCGCCGGGACGGTGACGATGAGCCGCATGAGCCGGAACTTCTTGCCCGACGTCGGAGTCCAGAGCGCGGTGTTCCCTGAGGCGCTCGCCGCAGCGGTCTTGAAGACGTTCGGGGTCCGGAGGGTCGTGTACGTCCCGGCCCCGTCGGTGACGGCGCCAGTCACGACTTGCTGGTGGCCCCCGGCGTCGGTGGCGATGTCGCGGGTGTTCGTGCCGTCCGATCCCGCGACCCGGACCGGGGCGCCGACGAGCGCGGCGCCGTTCGCTCCAGCCCCGAGGACGATCTGACGGCCGCTCGCATCGAGCAGGAGGGCGCGGGCATTCGTGCCGTCCGTGCCGCCGGCGAGGACCGGGTTCCCCGCGACGGCAGAGCCGGCCGCCGCCGCGCCGACGATGATCTGACGGCCACCGGTGTCGACGAGGACCTTGCGGACCGCGGTGCCGTCGTAGCCTGCGCCCAGCACGACGCCGTCGGAGGCGGCGAACGTCGCAAGATCGACGTGGGTCGCGACACCATGCCAGGCGGCCGCGTTCGAGGCGCCGGCGACCGCTTTCGTCCCGATCGCCAGCTTCATGTAAGTCACGCCCGAGAGATCGACGAGGGCGTCGATCCGCTCGGCCTGGCCGTCGGAGGGGAAGTTTGGGTTCGCCATGGTGTGCTCCTTCTGATCTAGGCGACGGTAGCGGCGAGCCGCAGATCGACAAAGCTCTCGACGCCGCGATCGATTGCGCGGACGGCCAGGACGTTGTCGCCCGCGACGATCGCGGCGTCCGGGACGACGAAGCTGAAGTCGTCATAGGCGGGGCAGTTCTCGTGGCCGGTCTGGAAGACGCCCACCTCGTTCCAGTAGACATACGCGTCGTTATCGATCGCGAGCCAGATCCGGACGTTGGTCACACCGCCCCCCGGGATGGAGATCACCTTGCGGAGCAGGCAGTCGGTGTTGACCGGCCACGTTGTCCCGACCTTCGATTGCAATGGGCAGGCTCCGCCCGAGCCGAACCCGGCTGTCCCGGTCGGCCACGCCGAGTCGTCGTAGCCAATCGCCTGGAAGCCGGGCAGCGCATTGCGTGCGACGATCTGATACTTCCAGCCGGGCGACTGGTACGGCATGAGCAGGCCGGCCCCCCGCACGCCGAAGGACTCGCTCCGCCCCCAGATGCCCGAGCCAACCGGCTGACCGGGCACGCCGAGAAACTGCTTGACGACGATTGCCCCGCTCCAGCCGGTGATCCCAGCCGTGATCGCGCTGATCTGGAAGGCATCCTCCTGGAACGCGTCGGCCTCGAAGACGCCGGTTTCGACGGGGCCGACCGGGTTGCCGGACACGCCCGCGCCGCCGGAGCCATTGACGTTGACGAGCTGGGCGGAACCGATGATCGGCATGTCAGTCGGGCGAGCTTGCGATGACGGTGTAGGACAGCCCGAGGATGGTATCGACCGTGAGCCTGGTCGAGGCTGACCCGCGCGCATCGGTGACGCTCGTCTCCGGGTCGAACGAGAAGACGGTCGTGGCCGTGACGTCGGTGCCGGCCGAGTTCTTCACGACGGCTGTCCAGGTCACGACCTTGCCCGGGATCGCCCAGGGCTCGCCGGCGTCGTTGACGAGCTGGGCGGTGATCGACACGGTCCCGCCGGCCGGCGGCTGGACGTTCGAGACCCGGAGCAGATGCTGGGTCGCGCCCTTCTGCTGGTTCGCCTTCCGGGTCGCCTGGCGCCGGAGCCCGAGCGAGCCCAGCGGTGCGTTGCCCCATTCGAGGACGGCGTGACGGAGGTCGGTCCCCGACAGGAACGTCGTCGTCACCCGCTGGATCGGGTAGACCGCATTCGAGAGGCCGGCGGGGACGTTCGTGATCGTGAGTGCCATCCCGGCCCGGAAGAGGACCGAGGCGAACGTGACCTCGCACGATCCACGCACGAGCGCCGTATTCGCCGCCAGGAGCGCCGCCAGGCCGAGGCCGTCGCGCTGGCCCTGCGTCTGCGCGTCGGGGAGATCGACGTAGCGACTGAGCCAGGACGGCGACCCGCCCGCCACCCAGCCCGAGCCGCCGACGCCGACCGTGGCCGGGATCGGGGTCGAGCGGACCGGGATCACGGTCACCGCCGGGTCGGTCATCCGGATCAGCCAGCCGGCCGGGAAGACGGTCGGGGTGCTCGTCTTGATCTCCCAGAAGTTGCCCCCGCCCGAGGAGGAGGGCTTGACGTAGGTCGGGTTCACGTAGTGCTGGAGGCCCGATGAGCCGTAGATCGTGCCTGGCTGGGCGATCGACCCGTCGGGGTGGCGGCTGTAGATCAGGGTCGCCTGGGAGAACGTCGCGATGTAGTGCCCCGGGGTCGTCGGCGGGGGAACCTCGGGCGTGTACGTGTAGCCGGTCGCGCCGTTCGCGTACAGGCTCTCGGCATAGCCCTTGAAGTCCTTCGTGAACTCGAAGCGCTCGTAGCCGATCGCGCCGGGCCCCGGGTTCGGGTCGTCGGTGAGCGTGTACGGCGCCGGGGGTGAGGTCGTCACGCCCTGAGGGAAGAGCCGCAGGAGGTTGCCGGTCGTCGTTGTCGAGCCGCCCGAGGGGGCGCCCGTCTGCGGGCGGTTCGTCCAGTGGAGCTTCGCGTCGGCGTCGATCCAGTAGTAGGTTGCCGGGCTCGACATCGCGGCGAGGTCGTCGAGTGCCTGGCGGAGCGTGATCCTGTCCCAGTAGGTCGGCGGGTTCCCGACCGAGGGGTTGATCGTCGTGACGTAGCTCGTCGTATCGATCGAGACGCTGTAGCGCCAGTAGGCGGCAAAGAGGGCCTGGACGTTCGAGGCGTCCGAGCCCGCGACGACCTGCGCGTTCGGATCGATCGCGGTGTAGACGCCGGCGATGTCGTCCGCTGACCAGTTCGTGCCATCCGGAACCCCGACGAGGGTCGTGTCGAGGATCGCGTTCAGGTCGACGAAGTCGCAGGCGATCACCCGGCCGACGGCCAGGATCGTGATCGTGAGCGATTGCAGGTAGCCCTGGAAGATGTTCTTCCCGTTCGTCAGATCGGCGATGACGATCGGGGCGAGGTCCGGGATGCTGATCGAGTTCGTCTCGTCGAGGATCTCGAGGTGGGCCGTCGAGGAACCAGGGGCCGTCTCGGTGATCGTGAGCGAGCTCCCGCCGCGGTCGAACGGGATCGCGAGCGTCCGGTCGACCCCGCCGATCGTGATCCTGACCGACATCAGAAGGCCGACCCGGCGCGGGCGGGCCCGGCATAGGCGCGCTCCTCCTCGAAGAGGATGCGGCTGACCATGCCGCGGATCTCGCGACCGTCGAGGTAGATCTTGATCGTCCCCGAGAAGCCACCGGCGAGCCTGCCGCCGTGGGGCATGTCCTCGGCGCGGACGATCCGCTCGGGCCCGCGCTCGCCGGCGCGGACGAGCTCGGGCCCGTAGAGGCCGACCCAGCCGCCCTCGGCCCGGTGGGTGATGTACCCGAACCCGGCGGCCACGAGCGCCTCGACGGCCTGCGCGTTCGTCATCCCCTGGTGGAGGACCCCGCCATACGTCCCGAACCGGGCGAAGTCGTAGGGCTCGTTGGGCGGCTGGCGCTTCAGGAAGTCGATGTCCTTCTGCCCGGCCCCCTTGGGGGTCGGAGTGTCACCGGCGAGCCCGGTCACGAGGAAGCCCGGTAGACCGGCGAGCTTGGTCGTGATCCCCACGATGATCGCCTCGGCCGCACGCCCGAAGTCGCGCATCGAGACCTGGAGCTTCTCGACCATCGCGATCAGCCCCTCGAACGTCTTGCGCATGTCCGCACCGAACCTGAGTCCGGCTGCTCGCGCGGCATCGAGCGAGCCGACAAGGCCGCCCGGGCCATCGATCGACTCGCCGAAGTGGCGCATGTCGTTGCGGCCCGCGGCAGTCGTGGCCTCGACCGTCTTGCCGACATCGAGCCAGGGCGCGATCAGTCCCTTGATCACGGCGCCGACCGACCCGATCGACTTCTTGAGATCCTCGAGACGCGACTTCTCCTTGGCCAGGGCATCCTCCTGGGTCTGATTCCGGATCGCCGCCTGGGCGCGGGCCTCGGCGGTCTTCACGGCCTCGAGGCGGATCTCGTCGTCGGCGACCGCCACCGTATCGCCGCGCGCTTTCTCGGCGGCGATCTTGCTGTTCAGGATCGCCTCGTCCTTCTTGAGCTGTTCGAGCAGTCCCTTCTTCGATGTCCACTCGGTCTCGGCTCGCTCGATCGCGGAGACGTAGTCCTTGACCGATCTGATCTGGGCCCGGCGGGCGTCGTCCGCGGCGCGCATCTGGGCGTCCTGCTGCTGCTGGACGATGTCGGCGACGCGCTGGCGGGCCTCGGCGATCGCCGCCGGATCGCCGCTTCGCTGGGCGGCGACGAGATCGCGCTCGGCCGCTGCCAGCTCCCGGGTGAGGCGGGCCTGCGCCTCGAGGTCGGACTGTGCCTTCTCGGCCGCGTCGATCGCATCGAGCTGGCTGGTGAGTTCGTCCTGGAGCCGGCTCATCGCGCGCTCGAAGCTCCGCTGCTGGGCTCGGTCGCGCGCCTCGATCGCCTGGATCTGCTTCTCGATCCGGGCGATGTTGCGATCGATCGCATCGGTGTTCGCGCTCGTCGCGCCGGTCAGGCCATCGACGTTCGTGCGGGCGTCGTTGGCGAGCGTCGGGATCCGCCCGAGCGCGGTCGTGAACGTCACGGTCGCGAACGAGGCGCCGGTGAGGGCGGTGATCATCCCGAGGACGAAGTTGACGACGTTGGCCGCGAACGCGGCGATCGCCTTGCCGTTCTCGCTGACCCAGCGCGCGATCGCGTCGACGGCACCGATAAGCGCCGGTGCGACGTCGCTGATCAGCCGGTTTGCGACGCCCTGGACGGCAAGGCCGAGCAGGTTGAACTCCTTGCGGGCCGCCTCGGCCTGGGCGGTCGCATCCTCGGACATCGTGATCCCGAGCCGGTCCATCTCGGCGCGCAGGAGCTTCGCCTGGGTCGCGGTCAGATTGAAGAACTCGGCCATGTCCGCGGCCCGGCGGCCGAAGATCGCCTGCTCGATTCGCAGCTTCGCGGTGCCGTCCTGGACGCCGGAGAGCCCCGCCTGCAGGCGGTACATGATCTCGATCTGGTTGAGGAAGTGGCCGTTGCTGTCGCGGATGCTGATCCCGAGCTTGCGCAGGAGGTCCTCGTTCTCGATCACGTTCCGACTGAGGATCCCCATCCTCATCCCGAGCGCCTCGGTGCTCACGCCGAGGAACTCGAGCGTTCCCAGGAGCCGGCTCGCCTCTTCGGCCGAGGCCCCGGTCATCTCGGTCAGGTTGTGGACCGTCTCTCCGAAACGCATCCCTTGCCCGATCAGGTCCGGGATCGCGCTCGTGAGCCGGCTGATCACCTCCTCGAACTTGAAGAAGGCGGCGATCCCGAGGCCCTGGCCGATGCCGGTGAGGACGTTGTGGAGCGCGCCCATTGCCCGCTCGCCCAGGCGCGCCTTCTCGGCGATCCCGGTGAGCTGGGCCTGGACGTTGCGCAGCCCGGCCGACGCCTCATCGCGCGCCCGGAGGATCAGCTCGAGGACCTCGTTCGACACTACGAACGCCCCTTCTCGATCCGGGCGATCTCAGCGCGTTTGCCCTGGATCGCGTCGATGTAGTCGAGGACCGGCTCGGGCATCTCGTCGAGATCCCGGTACGAGGCGGGCTGCCAGCCGAACTTCAGCATCAGCCACGCATCCTTCAGGTCGTCAGGGGCGTGGTCGGGGAGGGCGACTCCGGAGCTGACGAGCCGGAAGATGTCGGCCTCCCATTCGGAGGGTTTGCCCGGCCCCCCTCGTAGGCGGCCGACGCGCCCGTGAAGAGCGCCTCGAAGTCGGCCTCGTCGAGCTCCTCGATGTCGTCGGGGAAGGCGAGCGCACGGGTCGGGTCGTCGGCCGCGAAGACGTCCTGCCAGCGCACGACGACCTCGCGGATGAGGACCGCCTCGTAATCCTCGAGGGCGTCGGCCGCCGCGATCAGGTCCGGCGTGTCGAGGCGGATCTGCGACGGTGCGGTGCCATCCGACGACTGCGCCGCGCGGGCGGCGAGGATCGCATCGAGGGCACCCGAGGGGATCGTCCGGCGGAACGCCCGCCGGACGATCTTCGCCCGCCCATGACCGAGCTTTGTCCGGCACCAGGCACGGCCGCCGGAGGGGAGCTCGACGACGACGAGCTCGCTCACGGCAGCGTCGAGAGGTCGTTGACGCAGACGAGCGACCAGGACGACCCGGCCGTCGAGTCGTAGGTCGAGCGACCGGCGAGCTTCGCCGTCCAGATGCCGCCCTGGCGGCCGAAGTCGTAGGTGTCCCAGCCGGCCGTATAGAAGTCCCAGGTCATCGACTTCGGGGTCGCCGGGCTCGATCCGGCGATCGTCGTGCCGACCGACTTCAGGCGCATCTTCCGGGCCGTCCCGGCGACGAACGCGTCGTACTCGGTCGTCGTGTCGAACTCGATCGTCACCTCGCCGACGATGTGGCGGCGGTTGCGGATGAACTTGGAGGGGTACTGCGTCCCGTTGAGCGGGTAGATCGGCTCCCACGCGTTGTCGAGCGTGAGCTTCCCGTCGAGGACGTTCGCCGCGACCGTCGTGCCGATCGTGGCGGTGTCGATGTAGGCGGTCGTGAGGCCGTCGGTGATGTCCTCGGTCGGCCGCTGGCTGAGCGCGGGCGTCTTCGCCTGGCTAACCATCCGCTGGCCCCAGAAGTCCATGTTGAACTGGACCGGCTGGCCACGCTGGTAGGTGACCTCGAGCTTCTTGCCCACGGTGAACGGAACCGCCCAGGCCGCGGTGTCAGTAAACCCTTCGAGCGTCGCGGTCTTGAGGTCGTCGGCCGCCGGCGTCGGGACGAACGTGTACGTGTAGACGGTCGTGTTGGACAGGACGCCGCTGACCCCGCCCTTGACGAAGAGCTGGGCGAACCAGGGCGCGTCCTCGAACGTCGCCCAGGCGACGGCGCCGTTGATCTCGACGTGCGCCTTCGTCTGGGCCGAGCGGTAGAAGTCCTCGAAGCTGTTCCGGTCCTCCTGGGGAGCGTAGCGGTCGATGATGTAGCGCATCGTCGCGGTCATCGGCTGGATCCGGGTCGCCGCGACGAGCGTCCCCCGGGTCGTTTCGAGCCCGGCCTGCCAGCCGGTAAGGGCGATCAGCCCGTCAGGCATTGTTCGGGTCCTCCGTCACCGGCGCAGCCGCCGGAGTCTCTGGCGCGGGGGTGGCCGCCCGCTTCGGCTTCGCGTCCGCGCGTTCGTAGAGTCCGGACGCGAGGCACACCGCGATGACGTCGGGGTCGTCGGTCTCGAAGTCGGCGGCCGGGACCCCGTTGAGGAACCGCCCGTCCGTGGCCGTGTAGTGCAGTTGCGACATGGGCCAGCCTCCTATGCGCCGGTGGCAAGGTTGAGTCGTTCGACGACCGTGAGCTTCATCTCGATCCACGCCCAGTCGTCGTTGCTGAGCGTGGCGAATGTCAGTTGGCCGAGGTTTCGGGCGAGGCCGCCGAGGCTTTGGTGGGCAGCGAAGGCGCTGATGTAGGCGGCGTACATCGGTGCCGAGCGCCGTCGGAAGTTGGCGAGGTCGTTGCGTGGCAGGAAGAGGCGCATCGGGATCACCCAGGTGACCTCGACCACCCCGGTCATCGCGGCGTAGTCGATCCGCCCGGTATCGGGCAGGTCGCTGACGTGGACCATCTCGCCAACCGGCGAGGCCTGCGCAGGCTCGATCATCAATCCGGGCCGGAGCGGGTCCGACACGAGCCCGGAGCCGACGCCCCAGACGGCGCTGACGCCGGCGATGCCGGCGGCGATCGCCGCAGTCTGGTCGACGATCTCGGCGAGCCGAGAGCTCGTACTGCTCATCGCTCGGCCTGCCCTGTCAGGTAGCTGCGCACGATCGCGGCGAGCTTCGGGCGCGCCTCGTCGATCCCGATGTGGAACCAGTCGTGGCGCCCGAAGCTGTAGCCCCGGCGGCCGATCGCCCGGGCGATCAGGAAGGCCCGGCTTCGGAGCGCCGACTCCCCCGTGACCTCGGCGACCGTCCCGCGGCGGCGGACGAAGCCCGCGGCAGTGCGGAAGACGAGCGCCTTACCAGCCCGGTTCGTGAGGCCACTGGCGGCCCCAGGATGGCGACTCAGCCACTCGGCGATCGCCTGGGTCGGAGGCTGCTTGCCGCTCGTGCTCTTCCAGCCGAAGGCGAGCGGCCGGCCCTCGGGCGCGAGGCCGGTGCTGATCCCGACGTGGACCTCGGTCGCGAACCCCTCGCCGAATGGCTGGGCATGGATCTGCTGTTCGAGCCGTCCGGTGTCGTGGTGTGCCTTCGCTGAGCGCGCCATCGCACCGGCGACCTCCTGGCCGGCGCGGTAGAGCCCGGTGCCGAACTGGCGGCCGACGCGCGCCGAGTCGAAGAGCGCGGTGGCGCGGGCGAGCCCGATCACCTCGATTGTGTCGCTCATCGCAGCATCCCCGCACCCATCGAGTAGTCGCTGACGAGCTGATGCAGCTTCGAGGTGAAGGCCTTGGCGGTGATGATCGCGCCGAAGGGTGTCATCCCGAGCCGGTCGTCGTTGCCCGCCTTGTCGCCGAGGTAGCTGCGGATCACCTCGATCGCGGTGGCCTCCCGGACATCGAACGGGACAGCCGTCCCGTACCCCCAGCGCGAGGAGACCCCGATCAGCCAGGGCAGCTCTGGCCAGGCACCCGTTGGCCAGAGGAGACCGGTGATCGGGCTGCCCCGGAGCGGCCATGGCAGGTAGTCGGTCGTGGCCACGAGCGTCCGCGAGAGAACGCCAGGAGAGCTGTAGATCTTCACGGCCGCGATCGAGACGCAGTCGTCGATCGGCAGGAGCCGCCGGCCGCCGGCCGGTGCGGCGAACAGCCGCTCCGAGGGTGAGGCAGCGACGGCCTCGATCTGGGTCTGCACCGTGATCGTGATCGACGTCGCCGGTCCAGTGAGGGCCGAGGTGCCCGTGAGTGCGGTCTGGGGGCCCGTCTTCGTGCCGGCGCAGGTGACGTTGTACGGGCCGCCGGCGGCGCCCGCGACGACGACGTTTCCGGCCCCGATCGAGGTGAGCGCCTCGAGGGCGGACTGGACCGCCGAGGCCGCCGCGTTGTAGGCGATCGCCGCGGTGGTCTGACCGGCGTGCGTGAGTGTGAAGGTCCCGCCGGTCGGGGCGGTGATGGCGGAGAGGGTGACGATCCAGGAGGCGTACTGCGAGTCCGCGAGGAACGACCAGGCACCGCTGATCCCGCGCGCCTGCGCGACCTGGCGATCGAGATCCGCGGAGACCTCGAGAATCTTGTCCGCGATCACCTGGTCGTACTGCGGGCCGATGTTCTGCCCGACGCCCGCCAGGCGGGAGCGAATGTCCGCGAGGGTGCAGTACGCGTTGGTCATGGCTATGCGGTCGGGACCTCGTCCGTCGCGGCCTCGTCCGCCGGCGTTGCCGATGCGACGGTCGTCGCGGTCTCGGCCGCGGCGAGCAGAGCGGCGCGGATGACCGCGTTCGTGGCCTTCGGATCGACCTCGACACCGTGCTCGGCCGCGAAGGCGAGGAGCTGGGCTTTCGTCATCCCCTCCCAGGCGGCTCCCACCGCGATGGGCTCGGCGTAGACGCCCTGGTAGAGCCCGGAACCGAGCGCCTCGGCGACGAGCTCCTCGACACTGCGCTTCTGCGCACCAGCGGTCGTGGCGATGTCGGCCTGGTCGAGATCCCGAGCTGGCAGGCTCGGGCGGAACGCGCCCTCGCCGACGTAGCGCAGGGCGATCAGCTCGGCCATCGGTTGCTCCTTTCAGGCTTGGGGGCCGGCCACGCGGCCGGCCCCTGGTCAGCCGACTCAGCCGGCCTTGATTCCGGTGATCACCCCGCAACCAGCGGGGAAGTAGACCTTCAGGCACTCGGTGGCGTAGACGCCGAACTCGTACTGGCGCGCGACGAGCGCCCAGTCATACTGGGTGTACTCCCGCAGGACCTCGAGCTCGAAGGGGTTCGGGACGTTGTTGTTCGGGTAGGGGAGGTGCTCGGAGAGCGCGAGGATCGTGCCCGGGGCCTGGTAGGGGTGGGTGAAGACCTCGACGTCCGACCCAGTGAACTTGTTGAGGTAGCTCCCCAGGCGCAGGCCGCCTCGGATGACCCCGCTTGCATCGACCGCGGCCGTGAGGCGGAGCGTGGTCGTCGAGCCGTTGGCAGCGACCTTGGCGAGCATGTCCTTCGCCTGCTGGCTGTTGACCGTCAGGATCGTGGGGCTGATCCGGCTGTTGTCCCACAGGGTCTGGAGCATCGCGTCGATCTCGACGATCCCTCCGGCGTTGTCGCCGGTGAGCGTCGCCGCCGCGAGGTCCTTCCAGTACGCGCCGGCGCCCGAGGCGCTGATCTGGGGGATCACCCCATCGAAGGACAGCGCGTCGGCCGTCTGGTCGGCCGAGTTCACGGTGTTGCCGGATCCGACCAGGGCGGTGAACTCGTAGGTCGGTACGGTCGTGGTGGCGACGTAGTACTTCGTGCCGCCCGAGGTGCCGATGTAGACGTTGTAGGCGACCGCGCCACGGACGGCCGGCCAGGTGATCGCGAACGCGGTCTTGCCCGCGCCGGTCGTGTGCGAGCCGGTTCGCGGCCCGCTCTCATCGGGCGCATCGGCAGCGCCGCGCCCGGTCGCGCCGTTGAGGTAGCCGTAGAGCGTGAGCGCGCTCACGGCGTAGTCATAGGTCGTGGCGGCCGTGAGGGAGCCCGCCGTGGCGGTGTCCACGTGGGTCGTGCTCGCCGGCGCGCCGATCGCGCTCGTGTTGCCGCCGAGGATGAGCTTCTCCTCCTCGACCATGACCGCGGACAGCAGGTTCGCGGTGCTCATGGCCCGGACGTCCTCGAACCCGCGCCCGGCGTCGATCGCGCGGAACGTGACCTTGTCGTCGAGGCCGAAGTCCTTGAACGTCGCGCTCTTGTCGACCTCGGTCGTCGTGACGACCGAGTTCCGGAGGCCTTCGCCGACACCGGCCTTGACCTTGGCCGCGTTGATCGCGGTGATCGCCTTCCAGTTGACCGCCGTCGCGCCGATCGGCGCGGGATGACGCGTGAAGCGGTTGCGGAGCGGCGAGAGGACCGGGAAGAGGTTCTTCGCCGGCCCCTCCAGGAGATAGCCGGTGAGCCCGGTCGTGGTGCTGATGCCCTGGGTGGATGCCTTGGCGAGGACGGCGTCCGACGCCGTCACCGCGCCGGGGGACGCGAGGGCCGCGGCAACCGCCGCGAGCGTCTCGGCGGTCACCCCGGTCGGGGCGTTCATGGCCATGTGTGGTTCTCCCTGCGAGTAAGGGGACCGGTGCTCCTGCCTTCACTCGCACTCGGGCAGGCCGGGTGAAACGGTGGGGCTAGCGCCCCCTCTCGGCGGCGATCTGGGCCGCGGCGGCGAGCCGGCCGAGCTCCTCCCGCACGTGCGGGTCGATGCCCTCCCGACGAGCCGCCTTGGCGAGGACCTCCGCCTCGGTCGAGGGCGACTTCGCCTCGTCGGCGAAGCGGTCGCCATCGAGTGCGAACCGGAGCGGTCCACCGGGCGCCGGCATCCGCGCGATCTTTGCGAGGTCCTCCTGAACGGGCTTCACCGCCTCGAGGATCTCCGCCTTCATCGCGTCGACGTCCGCGCGTGTGGCGAACCGACCGAACTGGCCTTCGATGAGCCTGGTGGTCTTGGCGAGGAGCTCGTCGACGCTGGTCGCCGGCGGTTCCTCCGATGTCGTGGGCTCTGGGGTTGCCCTGGCGCGCTTCGCGAGGACCTCCTCGACGATCGCCTCGATCGCGGTCCGATCGGGCATGGTCGAGGCGGCGAGATCGCCGCCCTGCGAGCTGTACGCCATCGGCACGGCGACCTCCTCGGCCATCGGCGCGCCGACATCCCCGGCGACCTTCTCGGCTTCGGCCGCGGCGACATCCTCGGGGGTTCCGACCTCGTCGGACTCCGAGCTGATGAAGGCGAGGAGCGCGGCCCGCGCGCCCTGGAGAAACGCGACGTCGTCCGTCTCGCCCTCGGCCGCCTCGGACTCGATCAGCTCGTTGATGCAGTTGAGGACCATCGTCGCGTGGGCGACGTCATCTGCCGCGCTCTTGTGCAGGTCGCCCGTCCTGGTCGCCTTGGCCGCGTCCTCATCGCTCTGCCAGGCCTCCGGGAGCTTGGCGACGAACTCAGGCCCCTTGCGGCGCGCGATCGCGATGATCCGTCGCCGGAGCTCGTCGGTCGAGTAGTTGTCCGGGCCGGCACGTCCGATCGAGGCGGCAGCGTCGGAGACGCTCGATGGCGTGACGATCGGGAAGCTCTTGTCCTTGCCGGCGAAGTCCTCGGCCGGGATGTCCTCGCGATCGACGCCGCCCTCGGGCGGACCGTCGGAGGCCTTGGCCAGGAGTGCTCCATCGGGCCCGGTGTAGGTGTCGATCCCGGCCTCGGGAGCCGCGGTGGTCGTGTCAGTACCCATGAGGTCCTCCTCGGAGCGCTTCGCGAGCGTCAGAGACGCGTCGGGGTTCGATGGCCGATCGACAAGCGACAGCTCCGTCCATGCCAGATCGGTGATCCTGCGGACCGACTTGCCGCCGATCTTCTGCATCTGGACGGCGAGCTTTCGGCCGCCCATCGACACGCCCTTGTAGACGCCGCTCTCGACCTTGAGGACCGCGATCGGGTCCACGACGTGACCCTGCCCGGTGATCTTCCTGGTCGCGTCGTCGGTCTGGAGTTCGAGCGTCGTGCCAACCGCCGAGGGCTGATGCATCTCGCGCAGCGCCGCCCACTGCATGTAGTCAGCAGCGGCCTTCTTGACCGCGTCGTAGTCGACGATCTCCCCCTGATCGTCCACGGCCTCGGTCGTCACCGTGAAGTCCACGAGGATCGATCCATCTGGCTGCTTGGCCACCTTCTCGAATGGGCCGAACAGGGTCACGGTCGGTCGGATCGGATCTGTCATCGGGTCACCTCGTTCATCCGTCGATCACCTCGGCCGGGTCATACTCCCCCTCGGAGAGGGGTGTGGCCGACCGGCCGCAGTTGGGGTGCTCAAGCACGTTCGCGGCGTAGTACTCGACTGACCAGACCTGGCCGTCGGCCTCGGCGCACGCCTCGTCGGACTCGGTGCCGTCGCTGATCAGAACGGCCGCCACGCCGGTATCGGCGAACGCGTCGGCGGCGCCCTTGCCGGCGGCAGTCGCGATCTCGGTGTCGGCGATCAGGTCGGCCCGGGATACGCTCATCTGGTCGAACTCGCCCAGGAGCGCCGAGCGGATGTCGGCCGCGGAGACGTCGGGGTTGTCGAAGGCGTCGCCCAGGAGGCCACGCAGGAGCGTCTCGACGCGATCGCGGGTGACCCCGTCGATCTCGGCGACGAGCTCGCCGGCTCGGCTGCGTGCCCAGTCCGCGGCGCGCGCATTCGCCACATCGAAGCCGGTCCGGAGGTCGCCCCGGAACGCCTCGCGGTAGCCGAGGGCCCGGGCGAGGGCGAGCAGTTCCGCCGTCGGCTCGACGAGGGCGATGATGTCAGCGCCCCACGGGTAGCGGTCGAGCGTGCCGCTTTCGAGGGCGGCCTTCGCGATCACGCCCATCGCGTCAGCCACCGCTCGGCCCTGCCGTCGGAACCAGGCCCGGTAGAGCGCCCGGAGCCGGTTGCGGAGCGCTGCCCGGGTAAAGGGCGGGCGGATCCACCAGCTTTCAGGAGCTCGAACGCGGCGCGCACATCGTCGGCCGTGCCCGCCTTCGCGAGCGCGTCGCGCAGGAAGGCCCGCTCGGGCGGCGCGATCGCGGACGACTCGAAGCGGGTCGGGTCCCGGCCGTCGCGCAGGGCGCGGAGGGCCTTGCGTTCCCAGCGCGCGAGGTCGGTGCTCGCCGCCTTCACGACGGGCTCGTCGGTGCTCTCGGTGGCCGTGACCTCGCCCGGAGCAGCGCTCGGCGCTTCGGGGGGCGGCCCCGCATCCGCGCCGGCTGGGGCGCCGAGGAAGTCGGCGAGGGGCATGACGGTCGTCCCGTAGGCGATCACCGGTCCGAGGCCCGGGGGATCCTGGTCGAGAACGTTCTCCGCGATCCAGTCCGAGGTCGTCGCCCCGATCTGCCAGTAGACCTGGAGCGCCTGCGCCTCGGCGAGCCGGTCCTCCTGCTTCTCGAGGTCCTCCCAGAAGAACTCGAGCTCGGGGCTGCCGAGGCCATAGGGCGGCGTGGCAGCGAGGACGCGGTTGAGCTTGGCCGCGATGTGGTTCGCGAGGCCGATGTCTCGCGCAATCGAGGCGTCGGTCTGCGTCTCGGCGAAGCCCTTCCCGCCGAGTCCTGAGCCCTTCGGGGTGAAGCCGAGCTCGGTCGGACTGACGCCGTAGGCGGCGCAGGTGATGTGCATCAGCCATTCCTCGGCCTCGGTCGTCGGCTCGGGGTTCACCCGGTCAAGCCCCGTGCCGGTCCCGCCCGGGATCGGGATCACCCGCGCCCGGGTGACATCGTTGCCTGCGAGCAGCTCATCGAGGTAGCTGCGCAACTCCTTGATCTGGCCCATCGGCGTCTCGGCCGCGAGGCGTAGGAACGCGACCGGCAGCGTCCCTTCGGTGTAGAGGCTGAGGTCCATCGTCTGGCGGCGGAGGGCCCGGTTGACCGCGAGGAGGATCCACTCCATCGGCGGGTGGCCGTAGGGTGAGTCCGCACGCGTCCAGAAGGGGGCATAGACGAGCTGGTCGCCCGTGAGCAGCTCGCGAGTCATCCCCTTGATCACCTGGGCGTAGGCCGGCATCGGCGGGGCCGGCGGACGGCCGTGGCCATCGATGATCGGGCGGATCGTCGCCCCGTCGATGACCTCGAGGCCATAGAGCTCCCCGGCAAGGGTCGGGCGCAGGTAGAGCGTGGCGGCGTCGATCGTGAACAGGTCGTAGACCCAGCGCGCCAGCCAGTCGACGAAATCATGCTCCTGGTCGGGCGTTGAGAGCAGCCCCTTCGCCGCTGCAACCTCATCCTCAAGGCGAGTGCGCCGGGCCCGGGACTCGGCACGGGTCATCCCTGCGATCGGCTTCGGACGGACATCCCAGCGCAGCCGGCGCAGACCATCGATCCGCTTCTGGATCGCGAGCTGGGCCACGTCGTAGTTGCGGGCGAGCTGGCGCAGGAGCGTGAACGTGATCGGCTCGTAGGTCCGTGGCGCCGTCGGGATGTTGAACCCGACCGGGTAGTCCCAGCGCCGTGGTTCCTCCTCCTCGGGCAGCGCCGGCGCGATCGGCGCCCCGGGGCCGAAGGGGACGACCTGATTGCCCGCCACGAGCTGGGCCGCCAGATCGGCCAGGCCGGTCGTCGAGACAGCCTGCGCAGCTCGCGAGGCCTTCGCGAGGTCATCGCCTCGGAGGGCCGCAACCGCGGCGCGGAGACGCTCGGTCATGGGCGGGCGAGTCGCGACCGTCATCGCTCGTGCGTCCCTTCGACGCCACGCGCCACGCGATCGCGCGTGCGCTCGTCGAGCCACAGGATCGCCTGCTCGACGTTCGTGATCGCCAGGCTGGTCTCGCGACTCGGAACGGTCTCGTTGAGTTCGCGCAGCCGTTCGGCGACGAGCTCGAGGACCTCCTGGGGCTGGTGGCCGTTGACGCCCTCGGCGGGGACCGTGCCGGACTGCCACCTGATCTCTGCGTGATCGGTGGACCAGACGAGCGGCCACGAGTCCGACACGCGGAATGCGAGCCCGCGCTTCGTGGTGCTCATGCCGCCACCTCCCGCGCCGCCCGGAGCCGGTCGGCCTCCTCGCGGTAGAACGAGCCGAACCCCGATCCGCCCTCGGTGAGCTCGGTCAGGGCATAGACGACGGCATCGAGCCGGTCATCGTGCTCGTTCGCGACCGGGAACGTCGTCTGCTGGTCCTCGAGGACCTCGAAGGTTCCGACGTGATGGACTCGGCCCTGCTCGTAGAGGGCCGCGATCGGCTCGGCCCGCAGGGCCTTGCCCCGGCTGGCGCTGATCTTGCGGACGTTCACCTCGGCCCGGACCGCGCGGATCGTTGAGATCACCATGTCCCCGCCGTTGTTCACCTCGGCGACGATGACGTCCGCCGAGCGCGCGTCGTATGCGGCCAGTGCCCTGCTCGCCCAGGCATGAGGCGAGAGGTGGTAGCCATCCGCGGCCAGGACGTAGTAGCCGCCGTCCTCCCCGATCCCGGCGACCGCGATCGCCGTCTCATCGGCGTCCTCGGCCGCGGTGACGGCCGGATCGACCGCGACGACGACCCGGACGAGGGCCGGCAGGTCAGTGGGCGTGATCCGTCCACGCTCGATCCACTCGGCCTGCCACATCGCACCCGGCAGGTCGAGGAGGAGCTCGGCCGAGAGCTCCTGGCGCCCGAGCCGCGTACCCGCATAGCGATCGAAGAGCGCGGCGCGGACGGCCGGGTCGAGGTACGGGTTGTCCTGGGTCGTCGCCCGTGTGACCGCCGTCCGGGGATCGGCGAGGAGGGCCTTGATCCGAGGCCGTGGCTTCGGGGTCGTCGTGAACACGGCGCGCGGATGGCGTCCGACCCGCAGGCCGAAACGCATCATGTCGAACGTCTCGTCCAGCTGGCGCCAGGCGGCGAGCTCCTCGCCCCAGACGAGACAGTGCTGCGGGCCGCGGAGGCGGTCCGGATCGTCGGGCTGGTAAGCACCGAAGATCCTGGCCTCGGCGCCGTTCGGCCACGAGACGACCCCGCGATTGACGTTGAACCGGATCGCCTCGTTCGCTGCGAGCAGGCCTGACACCCCTCGCACGCACGTTTCCCGAGCATCATCAAGGGTCGGTGCAATCACAGCCGCACGGTGACCGCCCGGGATCGAGGGCGAGCAGGCGGGCCCGCTCATGTGCTCATCGACGAAATGGGCACCGGCATGCGTCTTCCCGGCCCCGCGACCGGCCATCAGCAACCAGTAGTCCCAGTCGCCAGCGGGCGGGCGCTGGTGCGGCTCGGGCGTCCAGCGCCGGACCGGCGCCAGGAGCCGCTCGGCAGCGATCGCGAGCGGGTCCGGGGCGTAGCCGATCATGCGACCGCTCCGCTCGCCAGGAGCCGCAGGCGCGTCCCGGCGATCACGCGGCCCCGCTCCCGCTGTGCCTCGTCGAGCCCGAGCTCGTCGAAGACGGCCGTGATGATCCCGACGATCGCGTCGGCGGTCTGCTCGGCGAGCTCGACCTGGCGCTTCGCGAGCCCGGCATCGACCGCGGCCTTCGCGTACTTCGCGAGCCGGTCGGTCCACTCCCCGTACAGGCGGACGATCGGCAGGACGTCCTCGCCGATCTTGAGCACGACCCCCTCGCGCTGGGCGATCGCGTTGACGTCGCCGACGACGTTCACCCCGAGCGCCGAGCACTGAGCGCGCAGGAAGGCGACGTTGCCCGCCGCCTCCCAGACCACCTCGAGGAGTGCCTGCTCCGGCTGTGTCTGACGCGGCACGCCGAGTCGGTCGAGCGTTCGCTCGGCAGCCTCGCGGCGGGCATACTGGGCGCCGTGCGGCGTGCGGCCGCCATGGAGCCAGCAGTGCCCGGCACCCGGATGGTCGGTGCGAAAGCCCCTCGGCTGCCGACACGGCAGACCCGTCCGCTTCGACTGGGCCCCGCAGTGTCGGCCGGGGTCCGCAGCGCCCGCGAGTACACGCTGCGTCCGATCTGCCGAGCCATCACCCTCACTCACGGTCCTCAGGTGATGCTCGGCGCGCGCCTTCATCCGCTCCTCGGAACGAGGATCCGACTGCCCGGCCCCTCGGATCGGGCGGCGAGCGCGGCCTGGCGCATCTGGTTCGAGAGCGCCGCGAGCAGATCGAGGATCTCGGTGTCGGAGAGATCGACAGGCACGATCAGGCGCGCGGCTCGCCCGCTTGACAGGGTGACGTCGACCTGGCCGAGGCGGACGGGCGGCGGTTCCGCGGCGGCCGCGAGCGCCGCATCGAGCTGATCCGGGACTGCGACGAGCTTCGGGCGGTTCATTCGATCGGAGCCTCGAAGACGATTGTTGACATCAGCCAGCGGTAGAGTCGCCGGGGCATCCACCGGGGCCGGCGCATCGTGACACGCTCGGTCTGACGAAAGGTCCGTCCAAGTGCCGTCCGCAGGCGGAGCGTTCGCCACTCGTCGAGGACCTCGGCGGTCGAACGCGCGGCCACGTCCGGGCTCGACAGCTTGCGGGCCCGCAGGTAGCGGCGGGTGAGGGTCGCTGGCGCCACGTCAGCCGGCCGAGTCGACGGCGGGCGGCGTCGTGTCGCTCATCGGGATGTCCGGGAACGTCCGCCCGAGGACGGCGTCGAGGAGCTGCATCGCCTCGGCTGCCGCAGCCGCGACGACCCCGCCGCTGTAGGCGACGATCAGGGCGTCCTTCGTCGTCGGGTCGGTCACCGCGTAGGCCGTCGCGCCCAGGAGCGCGAGCGGGACGAGCCGGCGCAGGACAAGCGTGTCGAGCAGGCGCGGCAGCTTGGCGAGGTCGAACGCCCCGGCCTCGATCGCCCGCCACACCGTGAGGACGAAGACCGCGAGCGAGAGAGCCGCGAGCGCCCAGAGCGGCGCGACGAGCGGGTCGTTCAGGTACCGTTCGATCATGCTAGAACCTCCTCCTCGATCCGTTCCGGCCAGCCTGCCGGCGGCCGCTCAGGGAAGTGCCAAGAGTGCTCGTCGTCTCCCGCCTGTGACTGATGAACGATCGATGTCCGCCACACCACGAGCGCCCCATCGAGCGGCTTCAGCCAGTCCTCCTCACGGTCGTTACTGCCGTCACGGAAGACGAGCGCATTGATCACGCCACCGCCCCAGTGACGAACGATCACCGCAGGCTGACAGTGATCAAGCCCCGGCGTCCGAACGTGGATGATCCGCCCCTCCGTGATCCACTCACCAAGAAACTCCGGCTGCATCTCAGCCTCCTTCCGCTAGTCGCTCTTGGCGACCATGAACGTCGTCGTCCAGGTTCCGACCGGGGTCGAGACGCCGATGAGCGCCCGGATCGCCCGGGCCAGGTAGCGCGTCTCGAACCGGTCGTAGGGCGGCGCCGGCGTCCCGTCTGCATCCCGGCCATCCCAGTGATGGTCGGGGTCCCGGACCCAGCAGATCCAGCGCCCGTCGCGGAACCGCCGACCGAAGACCGCGATGGCATGGGCGCCGCGGAACGGCAGATCGGTCTTGCCCCCGATCTCGCACTCGGCCCGGGTCGGGTAGGCGTAGTAGCCCACGCCGGTCAGGACGATGCCACGATCGGTCGCCTTGAGGACATCGGACGCGGTGACGTTCGGGACGTAGTCGTAGCCCTTGACCCCGAACGCGCGCAGGCCGCGCAGGAACTGGCCGGGCGTCAGGCCGCCGCACGGGGTCGGATCACCCGGGCGGGCAGCGGCCCGGAAGGCGGCCAGGGTGATCGTGCGGCCCGTCTCGGCCCGGACGATCTCAGCCCCCACCGAATCGGTACAACAGGAGCGCCCGCCGCACGGAGCGCCGGGGAAGCCGAGCTGACGGAACGGCGGCACGAGGCTCGGCAGGCGGTTGACCTGGTCGGTCATGCTCGGACCTCGGGCGGCGCCCACATGAGCAGGGCCGCCCGCGCCCGGCGGATGTCCTCGCCGTCGGCGAGCGCCTGCGCCTCGGCGGCGCGCCAGGCGATGATCGCCTCGGCCTCGCCGGGGCTGACCGGATGCGGCCGGCCGG
>Ga0334722_10001039_pt1 | contig 36705 bp, 56 predicted proteins | sample C3_bottom_MG_FD_207210 | JGI IMG/M metagenome (GOLD analysis project Ga0334722, IMG submission 207210) | Sediment microbial communities from Yellowstone Lake, YNP, Wyoming, USA - C3_bottom | ecosystem: Environmental > Aquatic > Freshwater > Lake > Sediment | place: USA: Wyoming | collected... | reverse complement strand
GGCGGCGGCGGCGTCGGCGGCGGCGCGGGCTGCGCGGGCGTCGGCGGCGGCGGCGTAGGTGGCGGCGGCGGCGCGGGCGGCGCGGGCGGCGGCGGCGGCGGCGGCGGCGCAGGCGGCGTCGGCGGCGGCGGCGTAGGCGGCGGCGCAGGCGGCGTAGGCGGCGTCGGCGGCGTAGGCGGCGGCGGCGGCGGCGGCGTAGGCGGAGGCGCAGGCGGCGTCGGCGGCGTAGGCGGCGTCGTAGGCGGCGGCGGTGGTCCTCGCATCCACCACGGGGAGGAGCCCCCGCAGCTTCGCCGCGTGGTCGGGAAACCGCGCCTCCAAAGCGTGAGGTGCGAACACCCTCACGGCGAGGTCGGCCGCGGCGAAGCCGTAGGCCCTCAGGGGGGCGCGCTTCCCCCCGAGGGCGAGCCGGCCGAGCCGCATCAGGTGGGGGCGAAGAAACGCCGTGCGTGCCTCGTCGCTCCTCCATCCGTACCAATCGTTCACGCGCTGGAACGCCCGTGCCAGCGGCGCGTCGGTACAGGCGGGAACGTCGGAATGGGGGAGCCCCATCGCAAGTGCGATGGCCTCCATCGCGCAGACTCCCTCCCCGGGAGAGGCGTGACCCCCGGGCAGGAGGATGACGGTTTCGAGAAGGGCGAGGTCGGGGGTGGACATGGGCTACTCCTGCGCGGTGGGGGGGTGGGTGTGGAGAAACCCGCGCACCCACGCCCCGACGAGGGGCAGGGCGGCGAGCGTTGCGAGGAGGGTTTGCCACTCACCGTGGCAGTTGAGCAGGTGTTCCATCAGGACTCCTTGTGGGTGGGGGTGAGATCGGTCAGGGAAGCGGGGCGGGGGTCACGGCCACGTAGCGAGGCTGCCGGTCCTCGACCGGGCGCCGCTCGGCGTCCTTCCACGGCTGAACGAGGAAACCGCTGGTCCCGGGGAACCGCCGGGCCGCCTTCGCCGCGGCCTCGATCACGCCCGCGGCCTCGACGTAGTAGCCGTTGAGGTCTTCGGCGGACAGTCCCGCTACCGGGACTGTCACGCGGAACTCGGGCAGGCGAGGGGTCACTTCTCACCCCGCACAACCCGATCGACACGGGTGAAGGGGCGGGGGTTCAGGCGCATCGGGGGAATGTGGTGCGACACGCCCACTTCCCCCGCACTTACCCAACCCGGGGCATCCTCCCGGAAGATGTGGGCCGGAACGGACGGGGCGTCCGCATACATATCCGAGAGCCAGTCGCCCATGTGTTCCGCCCCCTCGGGGGAGACCGCCACGAGGCGGTAGTGGCACTCGCACTCGGCCCTCTCCTCGCGGAAGGACCAGCCGGCGAGGTCGGCAGCGGTGAGGAACTCGGACATGGGGGAACTCCTTGCGGGTGCGGTTGAGCGCGACCGGGGGGGGCCGCAAAAACGACAAAAGCCGCGCACGGGCGTTACCCCGTGCGCGGCTTCCGATGCGCCTACGCAGGCGCGCAGTTCGAGCAGTCCGGCGGCCCGGCGAGCCACTCCACGAGCCCGTCCGCCGCCCAGAGGGCGACGGCGAGGGTGAGGACGAGCGCGAGCCCGTCCAGCGCGGCGGCGGCCTGCATTAGAACACCACCTCGTCGGCGGCCTTGCCCGCCTTCGCGGCGACCTTCGGGGCCGCCTTCGCCGCGGGGGCGGGAGCGGCGACGATCACGCCCGCGAGGATGGAATCCTCGACGAGCGCCTCGACGAGCGCCGCCTTGCCCATGCGGGCGGCGCCCTCGATCTCACAAGCCGCCGCCTGCTCGCGCAGGTCGGCGAGGCTGCGCCCGGCGAGGTCGTCGCGCATGTCGGCCTCGGTCACTTCGTCACTCTCGTCCGCGAGCAACTCGGCAAGGGCGACCGCCTTCGCGGTGTCCTTCGCGGCGGTGTCCTTCGCCGCCTTCGCCGCGGCGACCTTCGGGGCCGCCTTCGCCGCGGGGGCGGGAGCGGCGAGGGCGGCGAGGGCCGCCTCCAGCGCGGCCACGCGGGCCGTGAGGTCCGCGAGGGCCTTGTCCGCCTTCGCGGGGGCGGCGGCCTTGGGGGGCTCCGCCTTCGCGGGCGCCGCCTTCGCGGGCGCCGCCTTCGCGACCCCCTTCAACTCGTCGAGCAGCGCCTGCGAGGGCGCGCGAAGGCTCTCCTTCGCGCTCAGGTGGGCGATGACCGCCTTCGCGGTGACCTCCTTCGCGTCCACGAGGGCGCGAAGCTCCTTCGCCGACTTGCCGGCGAGGGTGGTGGTGGTGGCGACGGGGGTGGTGGACTTGGGCATGGGAACTCCTGTGCGGTTGGGATGTGTACGAAAGACGGGTCACACCGGGAACGAGCACACTTCGCTCCCAGCACCAATCCTGTATCTTGCCGGGTCAAACTCGCAAACTTCGAGTCCTCACCGCGCGGGGTACGTGCAGATCAGATGCACGTGATGTGCGCCTGACGTGCGGCGTGTGCCGTACACGTGACGTGCAGCGTGTGAACGTCACGTGTACGTCTGGTCAGCTTCCCAAAATGATGGGGCGGTTCAGCACCGCGTCCATATACATCGCGAACCACCCCGCGTTGGGCGCGAGCGCCATCCACGTTGCGGCATCGAAGCGCGGCTCGGAACCGTCCTCGTTGATGAGCCAATCCGAGAACGACCCCGCGCTCGGGGAAATGGCGAGGATCACATTCCCCCTCCGCTCGACCCACGCGCTCGCGCTTACCGCCTCGGGGATGTCCACGAAGCGGGGGGTGCGCGCAATCGCATGAACCACCGTGACGTACTCGGCCCGAGCCTCCCGGGGGCTCATTTTCGACCCCCCGTGAGGACCGTGAAGGGGAGCACCTTCGCAACCTCGGCCGAGGGCTTCTTCGCAGGGGCGGGCTTCTCAGCCTGCTTGATGGGCTCCTTCTCCCGGACTACCCCGGTGCCGAGGTCGTAGGCTTCCGCGACGACGAGCAGTTGCTCGCTCTCCCGCCCTTCCGGACAGGAGTAAGCGAACTCCTGCATCGCCCCGTGGATGCCGAAGTGGGCGTCCCCGCCGTCCCACGAGGAGAACCAGTCGTACCAAAGCTCCCTGCGCTTGGCGTCGAGGCTCTCCTTCCGCTTGCTCGTGACCGAGAGCATGGCGTAGAGGTCGATGATGCCCAAGGTGACATCCCACGCCCACACGAGTTCCGGGTGGGCGACGGTGGAAACCCACCCGTCGATCCACTGTTGCGCGCGGTCGTACTTGAACGTGAGCCACGGGCTCGCTGCGTCTTCGCTCATTCGGACACCCGGGATTCTGCGAGAGAGGTAACCTCCTTTCGCAAGCTATCCCCGGCGTTACGCGCGAGATTGCGAACGAGCCACCCGTTGAACTTGCCCGCGCTCTCGGTGCGGACATTCGTGGTGAGGCCGATGTGCGCTCTCACCTGCTCGGGGGTGACCTTGATCGGCTCCCCCTTGCTTCCCACGAGGGAGGCACCGAGCGCCGTCTCCATCATGGCGAAGCGGGTGTAGAACACCCGCCAGTTCTTCTCGGTGATGCTGCCCATCATCACGCTCATCGTGCCCCACACGAGCACGTGGGTGACGACGTGCATCCGGATGGCGCGCGTGCGGTCGTCCACATCGTAGCCCCAACTCGGGCCGAAGAAGGAGACCGAACGCACGAGCGTCTCCAGTCGCTCAGGCGTTTCCTCGATGGTCTCGTAGCAGGTGGTCTCGTAGTTTGCGATTTTGCTCAGGTCGAAGTTGAGAGACATGGTTACTCCTCGGTGGGGGTAGGGGTTGAGAGTTGGTGGGTGCGGCTGAACCACCAGCCGTACTGCTTGCCCTCCTCGTCGGGCTCGAACACGTCGTCGGGCACGGGGTCGAGGAACACGAAGTCCACGTAGGGGTCGAGGAACGTCGTGTCCATCCACCGGTCGGTATCGACCGAGTAGACCCTTGCCCGTACGGGAGGGTCGAAGGCGTGGTCTCCCAGAGAGCACCCGCTCAGACGGACGTACACGACCTGTCCTTGCAACCAGCGGGCGTCCTCCACCGCTGCCGCTTCCGTCGCCTCCCGGGTGTCATGCAACGTGTTCGGCTGCTTTGCCCACTTTTCGAGGTCGAGCACGGCGTCGGCTTGGATGCGGGGGGTCACGGGGTCGTCTCGGTGTCGGCCGGGAACTCGAAGGCAGCCCGGGTGAGCGGCGCCAGCTTCTCAGGCGTCCACCCCGCGCGAAGCGCCTGCGCCGGGAGGAGCGCCTCTGCCGCCGCGCGCAAGGTCTCGGGAGAGACGGTGCCGCGGGAGAGGTCGAGGGCGACACCCTCCCGCACGTGCTCCTCGATGTCCGTGGCCGTGACGGCCGCCGAGAACGTACTGCGCCACTCGCGCAGCCGGTCGAGGGTGTGGTCGAGCGAGCTAAGCAGGAAACTGCGATCCTGCCCGGCATCGTCGTTCCACCCCGTTTCGAGCAGCTTCAAGGCCGCATACGCCGCCGCCGAGGCGAGCACGTCCTCCCCGTTGGCGTAGAGCACTTCCCACCACGGGTTTTTATCGTAGTCCCCCTCGGGGTCGAGGATGATGTTGGCGAAGTTGAGGGGCCGGGGCGTCATTCGCGCACCGGCTGGGCGGCGGGGGAGGAGCCGGCGGGGGAGGAGCCGGCGGCGGCGGCGGCTTGCTTCTCCCACAGGCGTTCGAGTTCGATCTCCTCCACGCAGTCCCGAAGGAAGTCGAGGTCTTCGATGCCCACGTTCTCGGCCGTGAGGGTCAACTCCTCCCCGTACTCGCCGATGATCCAGTCAAGCTCCTCCCGGTCCTGCGTACGCATCTCCCGCTCCCGCGCACCGATATAGTCGTCACCGGCGTCAAAGGCGTCGAGTTCGAGTTCGTCCCAGCGCGACTTGGCGCCGGAATACTTCCGGTCGCTCCCCACGTAGAACGGGTCGGTCTCCTCCTCGCGCTCGTAGACGACGCGCCTCCCCGTGCTCTTGACCTTGTCCTTGCCCGGGGAGGAAATCTTCTTCCGCCCGCCCGAGAGTTGATCTTCCCACCCCCTTCCCGAGTACGTGCTGACCACGGGCGCGCGACGGCCCACCGAGAGCCCCTTGGCATCAGAAAGCCACAGGGCGCCCGCGCTGGCGAAGTAGAGCGCCCCCTCCTTGACCTCGTAGAAGGTGGCGTCCATGCTCCCGAGGGACAGCGCCCGCAGGAGCGTGCCCAGCGTGCTCGACCAGAACACCCCCACGCCTTTCACCTTGCCGACCGACAACTCGCCCCCGTTGAAGCGGCCGAGGTAGATTTCCGAGGGCGCCCCCGGGAGAACGTACTGCACGCTCCCGTAGGCTTCGATCTCAGCGAGGTCGCGCCCCTCCTCGATGCACCGCAGAAGGTGGATGCTGTCCACCTCCTCCTTCCCGTAGGACTTGTCGAGGCCCCGGTGGTTGTAGACCACGCCGTTGTGTTGCCCCACGAGCCCTCCTTTGAGGCGGAACGGGTGCGCGTTCTCCGCCGTCACGGCGCCCGCCGTCGCGTAGCGAGTGTGCGCGATGAGCCGCTGCTCGGCCGCGAGGGCCTTGATGCTCACCCCCTCGGTGATGGGGCCGAGGGCCTTGGTGAGCTTGTTCCCTTCGGGCACGTAGCTGCCCCACGACTGCGCGCCTCGCTCCTCGTTGCCGATGGCGAGAGCGGTGAGCGCGATGCTGAGGTTGATGCGAGACACACGAGCGTTCTCAACGAGGTCGAATCCGAATACTCCACACATGATGACTCCTGCTGTTGACGTTGTTGTTTGAGGGTGGGCGGGAGGGCCGTTAGGCCCGGTAGAACTTGGCGTGGCGCTTCCGCGTCCACTCGCGAACCTCCACGGTCGGGGCGACGCTCAGCAGCGCCTCCAGCGGGTCCGAGGGGAGCTTCAAGAGGTCCGCGTCCTTGTGCGTCTTCGCCCAATCGAGCAGGGAGGCGATGAGGATGCTCCAGCACACGATCTTCTCTGCATTGGTGGTGCCCGCGGCGAGCCGAAGCTCGACGGTGCCCCGGTAGAACCACGAGTGGAGGTTGAGCGCCGCGTACCGCGCATCGTCGTACTTGTACCTCTTGCGCGCCTCGAACCGCTCGGCGCCGTAGGTCTGCCCCAAGTCCTCCTCGTAGACCGCCTTCACGACCGCGGCCTTCGCGATCTTGGGGGACCGACCGGCCGCGCTCTGAGCGGCCCGGTCCAGCGAGGCCGCGATGCCCCGCCGCAGGAAGTCCGGGCCGCACCGCTGACAGTACCGGTTGTTCTTGCGGGACGCGGGGACCATGTCGAATAGTGCCGGCTCCACGTGGGCGTACAGGGCCACGAGGCGCTGCAAGGCACGGTACGTGAGGTCCCGCGCATCCACATGGACGTGCAGGCCGCACGCCGTCGTCACGATGGCGTCCGCCGTGGACAGCGCGGCGCACAGCCCTTCGATGCGCTCCACGAACTCGTCCCCGCTCGTGGGAGCGGTGTTGATCTCGTAGCCCGAAGCGGGCAGCGAGCCGTCGTCCACCACCGCGGTGCTCGCCCACCCCGCCACATGGGGGTCCACGTGCCGGCGGGTGTCCTCGGACGAGCGCGCCACTTCGATCTCCACGCTGATGAAGCGCCGAGACGGGTTCCGAAGGAACCTCGTTCCCTTGTGGAACACTGGTGTTTCGGGGAGCCGCACCTTCGTCGGCCTCCCCGAGCCCGACGGGGAGGAGTTCTCCCCATCCCGGTCTTCGTCCGAGGGCGTGGAGCAGGAGCACTCATCTTCGCACCTCTCGCAGTCGCTGCACCGACCCACGTCCTCGTTGTGCTGCGTCCCGCACGTATCGCAGTACCAGCACGTGCAGCAGCGGCTGCACGAGGAGCACTCATCGCAGATCGTACCCGAGTCGCGACGACCGCCGCACCCCTCGCAGGTGACGTGCTCGCAGCACCCGGGACACCGCTGGCACGAATCACAGGCGTCCTCCAACGCGAACCGCGCATCGCACAAGGAGCACTCCCGGCACTCGCAGTCGTCCGCCTCCTCGGCGCAGATGCCGCAGGGGGGGTTCTCCTCGCCCTCCTCGGCGCTCTCGGGGGCGGTGTCGGCGGCCATGGCGGCGGCGGCGGCGGCGGCGGCCATCTCGGCGCGCGGGGGCTCGTTCCTACAATAGAGGCAGGAACACCCGCCGGGGGCGGGGGGAGGGGGGCTGGAAGGGGCTGAGTACGGCATGGGCGGCTCCTGTGGGTGAGGGTACGAACGCAAAAAGCTCAGGACGTAGGTCGCCCCAAGCCCAAACAATGTATCTTGTCCTGTCGAAATGACAAACGTCAAAGGCCCTTCGCGCGGGCTACGTGCGCCTGACGTGCGCCTGACGTGCAGGCACGAACGCCAAAAGGCGCGCACGGGAAGTCCCCGTGCGCGCCTCGAACCGACCGAACCAACCGAAGCCTACGCTTCGACGAGGATGCGCTCCCGGGTGGCCTGCGACAGCCCCCGGCGAAGGAGGTTCGCCGCGAGCGCCTCCATGTCCGCCTGCGTGAACAAGTCCTCGCTCTGGGCTTCGAGCGTGATCGCGTCGATCACGCTGGCGAGCCCCTTGCCGGGGGTGGTGGTCTCGTGGTCGAGCGCCTCGATGGCGCGGGCGGTGAACGCCTGCGTCGCGAGCCCCTGCATCTCCCGTTCCATCCACGCGAAGGCGTCGTCGATGCTCACATCGAGCGCCTTGGTGTAGGCGTCGATCACGCCGCTCGCGGCGGTCTGGATTTCAGCCATCGCGCTCGCGACGCCACGCCCGATGCGATCACCTTCGCCGAAGTGCCGCCAGTGGTACTCGGATTTCTTGTCCCACGAGCCCATCCCGTTCGTGCAGATGAGCTTCCACATCCCGCCCACGAGCCCGACGCGCCGACGCCCGACCTCGCTGTTCCACGCCTCGATCATGGGCGTGGGCTCGCGCAGCGTGATCTCCTCCTTCGGCTTCCCGAGGAAGCGCAAGCGCATCCCCGAGTCCGAAAGGGTGAACTGCCCCACGGGCAGGTCGCGAAGCTCGTCGGCGTTCGCGAGCAAGTCCTCCACGAAGCGGAGGTTGTCGTAGGTGCCGTACCCCTGACTGTGCTGCGAGCGCAACATACGTTTCACCTGCCCGTCCGTGTCCCGCATCTTCACGCTGCGGAACATGCGCGGCTTGGTGTCCGTCCGCGACCACTCCGCCCACGCGAGGGTGGCGATCTTCTCGCCCGAGGGCGAGTGGTCGGCGGTGTCGAGGAGGTTCGAGCCCATCCGGCCGGGGAGCAGTTCCGCGCTCATCTGCGCGAACCCGTTGCGAGAAACAACCATCGGATCGCCCGAAAGCCCCTGCGGCCCGAGCAACTGCGCGGTCACGCGCCCGTCGGTGAACGAAATGTGGAGATGCGAGAAGCTCCTCTCGAAGTCCTCGGGCTCCTGCTTCGCGGCGAGGGTACGCAGGTGGTCCCGCACACCCTCCAAGTGCAGCGTGTCGAGCACCCCGCGGGTCGCGCCCCGCGAAACGAGGGTGCGGTCGCCTACGAGGCGCGCACCGCGGGTGGTGATGGGGGTGGTGGCGGCGGTGCCGGTGGGGGTGGCGGTGTGCATCGGGTGCTCCTGACGGTTGTGGAAAGCTCAGGGCGTAGTTCGCCCCAAGCCCAAACAACGTAACTTGTCGTGTCAGATTGTCAACCTCGGATTGTTGTTGCGCGGGGTAGGTGCGCGCCTGACGTACACGTGAGGTGCGCCTGACGTACACGTGAGGTGCGCCCGGAACTACGCGAGTCGCGCCTTTCCCGGATGCGCGTCCGCCCACCGGAACGCAGCACGAACGAACTCGCTGTACGAGAGGTTCTCCCGGTCCAACACGCGATCTGCGAGCGCACGCTCCTCCTCGGTCACCCGGATGTCCGGGAGCTTGGCCCCTGCCGTGGTGCCGCCCCGAGGTTTCGGCCCCCGCAACCCGCCCACAGCGCGGTCGAAGCGGGTGTCTACCCATGCCCGTGCCCGATCTGACGAGGCGAAGGTCTTGCGAGAGGCAGGAGCGAACTCCCCCTCCACGATGCGAAAAACCGACCACTCGTCCGCCGTGGACCGCACACACCACCCGTCCGCGCGCCAGATTGAGGCGTCTACCTTCCACGGGGCGGGCGGGTACATCTCGTCCGCCTCCTCAATGGCCCGGTCGAGGTAAGCGTGCAGCCCCGGCGTCTTCAGCCGCCGCTCTTGCGGCACCTCCGCCGTGGTACACGCCCACACGCCCCCCGAGAGGGCCACTCCCACGCCGTCTTCCCGAAGCGCCATCGGCTCCTTCTTCGACCGAAGCCATCGCGAGTTGCCCATCACGCCTCCCCTACGACGTTCCCCGTGAGGAACCATGCCGGCTCCACCAACGGGACCGACTGCACGACCCGGAACCCTCCCTTCTCGGCCACAAGGAGGTCGGCGGCCTCCTCTGCGGTGGGGGCCTCTACAAGCGCCTCCCTCCACCGAGGCAGGTCGCACGGGACATCGAGCAGAGCGAGGGCAATACCGCTGGCGGAGAGTCCCGCAGGGGTCTGCGCCACGATGCCCACCACCCTTCCGTCGCCACTGGTGAACGCGAACCAAGAAACCACGGTTCCTCCCCCGTTGACGTACACACTATTCGACACGACACATTTCCGCAAGAGGTAGCACTCCGTTTGGGGAGGCTGCCTCGTCGGGCCGAGGGTCTCGGGGTACGGTTCTTGTCTACCTCGGAGGCCCTATGGCCCGTAGTCGCAAGAACCCCTCCCTCTCCCTTCCCCTCCTCGTCGGGGGCGGCGTCGTCGCAGCGGGGGTGGTGTGGTACTTCTTCATCCGGGAGGACGGAGGGGGCGGCCTGAAGTACCCGGGGCTCGCCGCGTCCCTCGGCCCAAGGTCCGTCTTCTCTCCCTCCTCGGCCTCGGCCTTGGTGTCCATGACCCGGGACGAGCGTACGGCCCTGCGGCGTGCGGGGCTAGAGGCGTAGGGATGCGCCGAAACGGAGTAGGGACTCGGCTGGCCGCCAAGGTAGGGCTCCGAGGGGGCGGCAAGCTCCTTCCGGTCATCGGGGAGGCCCTCATGGCCTACGATGCCGGCTCCGAGACCTACCGGCTGGTGAAGGAGCGCCGCCGCGGGAAGAAGCGGAGCCTCCGGGAGAGCGCCGCCCGTGTTGCCGGGGCCGCCTTCATCAGCGGGGAGGGGGTGGATTGGGTGCAGAGTAAGCTCCAGAACCCTGCGGGGGCTTCCGTCAAGGTCGTGGGCGGTAAATACTGCGTCTTCCTCAACGGGAAGGACACCGGGAAGTGGGCGTCTACGGAGGCGAAGGCGAAGGAGATCGCGAGCCGCTTCGGGCCGGTCGCCGCACCTCCTCCAGTGGCGGCTCCCCGAAGGGTGGCCCTCCCCGCCCCGACGCCGGCTCCCCGAAGGGCAGGCCCGGCTCCGACCCCTCGTAGAGCCGCCCCGGAGCCCCCTCCCCCTCCTTCCCGCGTGTCGGGCCGCATCGGAGACATGCCCTCCGAAGTGATGCTCGCGAAGACCCGCAAAGGAGAAGACCCGACCGGCTGGTGGATGTCGGAGAAGCTCGACGGGGTGCGCGCCTACTGGACGGGCACCGACCTGTTCACCCGGAACGGCAACCCCATCGCCGCGCCCCGGTGGTTCACCGCCCCTCTCCCGAAGATGGCGCTCGACGGAGAGTTGATGGTCGGGCGGGGGCAGTTCCAGAAGACGGTGAGCGCCGTGCGAAAGCAGGTGCCGGTCGAGGCCGAGTGGCGTCGCCTCCGCTTCCATGTGTTCGACGCCCCGATGCAACCGGGAGGCTGTGAAAAACGCTGGCGGGAGATGGCGACCGCCGTGCGCGGCATCCCCCATGTCGAGGTCGTGACACAGACCGCCTGCACCTCGGCGAAGGCGTTGGCGAAGATGCACGCCGACATCGCGAAGCTCGGCGGCGAGGGTGTGATGCTCCGGGAGCCGGGGAGCGCCTACGAGCACCGGAGGTCGGGGTCGCTCTTGAAGGTCAAGTCCTTCATGGATGCCGAAGCGAAGATCACGGGCTACGTCGCCGGGGAAGGAAAGCACGCCGGGCGCCTCGGAGCCTACGAGGCGGTGCTGGTCAAGGGCACCAAGGCCCGCTTCCGTATTGGCACCGGGATGAGCGACGCGGAGCGGGAACGCCCCCTCCGAATCGGAACGGTGGTGACGGTGAAGTTCCAAGAGCTTACGGATGCGGGCGTGCCTCGCTTCCCCTCCCTGCTCGGAGCCCGTGACTACGAATGACCAAGATAACGAAGAACAACGGGCGCTACTGCATCTTCGTGGACGGCGTGGATACGGGGAAGTGGGCCTCTACCGAAGCGAAGGCGAAAGAGATTGCCGGGCGTTTCGAGTCGGTCGCCTCGGAGGCGGCTCCGGCTCCCCGAAGAACAGCCTCCCCCGAAAGGATCATCGGCTTCACCGGTACGAGGGAGGGGATGACCCCTCGCCAAAAAGCCACTGTGCTTCGTCTTTTCATCGAGAACATGCCCTTCACGTTCGTTCACGGGGATTGCGTCGGGGCCGACGACAACGCGCACGACCTCGCCATACGAGTCGGGGCTCCCGTTGTGCAGCGGCCCAGCACCTTCACCGGCCAGCGAGCCTTCGGAGCCGGGGCGAAGAAGGTCTACCCGCCGAAACCTCCCCTTGACCGAAACCGGGAGATCGTAGAGGGCAGCGACCTGCTGATCGCAACCCCCAAAGGTTTCGTGGAGGAGCCCCGAGGCGGAACGTGGTACACCATCCGATACGCGCGGCAGGTGAGGAAGCCCCTCATCATCGTGTGGCCGGATGGGAGAACAGGCTCGTAGCACTCGACTTCGGCGCGAAGCGGGACGCCTTTCCCCCCTCCGGTTACCCTCTCCGGCATGAACCCGTCCCTGAACGCGCTGCTCGGTGTCTGGGCCTCCATCCGGGCCGAGCATCAGCTTTTCTGGGCGTACCACTGGCGCGCGAGGGGCGCGGCCTCCTACGGAGACCACCTCCTGTTCCAGCGGCTCTATGAGGCCCGCGTGGAGGAGGTAGACCGGCTGGGGGAGGTGCTCATGGCCCTCGGCGGGGCGGCCCTCGTAGACCCCATGCGGTCGTGGGTCGCGCAGCGAGACCTCATCGACGGGGCAGAGGCCCTCGGGAAGACCGACGCCGCCCGAGGGGTGGCGCTGGTGGCAGGTACCCTGAACCGCATCGACACCGCCAACAAGCTCCTCGAAGGGGGCACCTCCCTCGCCGTGAACAACGTGCTCGCGGGGCTCGCCGACCGGCACCTCGAAGCCCTCTACCTGCTCCGGCAGCGGGTAGGAAACTGATGCCTCCGGGGCACCCGTACTCTGGGTACAGTGGGGTCCGCTCCAGCGGCCCCATCCTCGTGCCGGGGGTTGTGTTCCTCGCGACCCCTGCGGGCACCCCCTACACGGTAGGGGCCGCCGACGGGGCGATCTTCATGGACGCTACCGGCGGGAACGGCATCGTGAACCTGCCCGCCGCCACCGATCGCAGGGAAATCACGGTGAAGAACTCCGCCGCCGCAGCCGTGCTGAACACCGTGGCGGTGACTCCGAACGGCGCGGAGACCATCGACAGTGTCGGAGGGGCTCGCCTCTACACCGGCACCCAAGGGATCACACTGGTGGGGCGGACTGCCGTGGGATGGTACATCGTCTGATGGCAAACCTCACTCCTCCCCGGCTCCAAACCCGCGCCCCCACCGTGACGGACGACTCAACCACCGGCGCGTGGCGCGGGATGGTGTGGATCGACACCGTCCTGAACCAAGCCTACATCGCCGTCTCCGTCGCCATCGGGGCCGCGGTGTGGGCGGTGCTCGGCGCCGCGACGTTGACGCTCGCCTCGTCGAAGCCCTACGACTCCGCCTTCGGGCTCTCCCTCCTGACTGACCCCGTTCTCGCCGTTTCGTCAAACGGCACCATTGGCGGCCCGTAATGGCGTTTCCTCTCCCCGCGCTCACCTTCGCGCGCATGGCCGACGTGAGCCCTGCCGGCGTCCTGATCTCCGATCTCCTCGACGCGGTGTTCACGTCATGGTCGGCGGGGACGGACTACCGCGGGACCGCGCTCCCCTCGACGCACCTTTGGGGGGTCACACGGAAGCGCCCTACGGTCGTCACGGAGGCGGTCGTCGCCCTTCCCCCGGCGGGCACGCCGATGGGCCTGAGCCCGGCGATCCTCGTCGCCGGTCGCACCGCCAACGCGGGGACGATGGCGGCTCCGGACACTTCGGTAGCCTCGGCGCTTCAGGTGGGGATCAACAAGAACAGCGGGGCCTACGCGGACTGGTCGGCGGCCTCCCCCATGACTTCGGGGCAGTTCTTCGGATACTGGCGCGGCGGGCCGACCGCGATGAACGCGGCAGGTACGATCGTCCGGAGCTACATCAGCGCCGAATCGATCTTCACTCAGATCATCACGTCCGCGGCCGTTCAATCGTGGTTCTACGTCGGCGCCATCGCGAGCCCGTACAACAACGACGCGACCAACAACGCCGAGAGCGATAACCGCCTGTACGGAATGGTCGCCTCCGGCGGGACAAGCAGCGTCAATGCCTCATGGCTCAACTTGACCACCGCGGCGGCCTTCCTCAACCACGCCACCTCGGCCGGAGGTCATCACTGTGGCGTATTCCAGCCGGGCACCGCGAGCCTCTATCCGGGAGGGCGTCGGTGCCTGTGGGGGACCGCCGCTGTCGCCGACTCCTTGATCGACTCGGCGGGGTGGTACGACGGCGAGGCGGTGGAGATCGGAAAGTCGCTGGGTACAAACAACAACTCCGGGAACCGGCTCGGCGTGATCCGTGGCCTGTTCCTTGCCGGCTCGGTCCAGAGCGGGCGTTACCTCCGGAACGGTGCGACCGATCTCTACCACTACGTCAGCATGAACACGGGCGCCGCGGCTGACGGCATGATGCTTCCGGCGGTTCCGTGACCGACTACCGTTTCGTGGCGGAGAGCATGACGGAAGTGGGAGCGGTTCGGGTCGAGGCCCCTCCGGGCCTCGTCGCCGCGATCGAAGCCTCACTGGTCGAGGCTGGGGGAAACGCCGGCAAAGGAGAGAAGGGGGTGGTCACCCCCTACACGGAAGCTACTCCGGAGGCCCACCAGAAGTGCGGCTACCTATGTTACTTCGATGCGAGAGATCGACTGGTTTCCTCCCAGAACGTGTAGTCCTGAAATAAATCTGTCGGACAGCGTTTGACACCTGTCGATGGCGGAGCTACTCTCCTTGCCATGCTGGCTCCCCTTCTTCCCCGGCCCCTTCCCATCCTCGTCGTAGGGGGAGAGGCAGACTTCGTAAAGAGAAAGCTGGCCCCTCAGCTATCCCGACACGGGCTGGCCGTCGATGGGCATTGGGAGTGGAAGAAGAAGGTCGGAGCCTTCCCGGAATCGAGCCGGGCCGTCTTCATCCTGACCGACATGGCGAGCCACGCTCTCAACGACGCCGCCGTGAAGGAGGCATGGAGAAGGGGCCTGCGCGTCATCTACGGAGGTCGGAAGTGGGCACTCAACAAGGCCCTACTGGAGAGAGCCGGGTTCCCCTTCTCTACAGCCTCCCTCCCCTCCTCCCCTCCTCCGAAGCCTGTGCGGGCGCCCTTTGTCCCACCTCCTTCGCTCCTGCCACCACCACCCCCGCCACCACCAGAGGTTTCCGTGTCCAGAACCTTCCCCCCATCGCCCCTCCTCTCTCTCTACGAGAGCGTCTTCGACAGCAACCCGGGAGTGACCAACAAGGAGGTCTACGTCAGGGTCTGCGAACTCGCCGCGGAGGAGGGGATGAACCCCGGCAGTCGGAGAGACGACCTGTGTGCCTTCATTCGGTCGTCCCGAGGCATCGTCGTGACGGGAGGCCCCCACCGGCTTGCCCCCGTCAAGCCGGCCCCTTCTCCGCTTCCGGTCGCTCCCCCTGTAGAACGGGCAGGTCTCCCGCCCCTGCCGGAGTTGAAGTTCGAGAGGGTGGCCCCGGCACCGGCCCCGGCACCGGCACCGGCCCCCTCCAAGGGAGGGAGCGCCTCCCCGGACCTCGCCGCCGCGGTGGCCCTGCTTCGGGGGGCGATGGCCGCCGAGGGCATCACGGACCTCTCCGTGAGCGAGAAGGGCGTCACCTTCCGCCGGGTTGTGATCGAAGAAGGGAGCTTCTCGCTATGACCCCCCAAAAACTGCTGATCACTACGGAGGGCACCCTCCGGCTGATGGCGAGCAGGCACCACGCATGGACGATCTACCCCAAAGAGGCGGAAGCCCTCGTCGCGGAGATCGACCGTCTCCGCGCCGAGAACGAGAGGTGGCTCGCCGAGGAGCGGGTAAAGGAGAGCGACCCCCGGCTCTACGGGCACATCGTCGGAGGGCCTCCTCCGACCCCGGTGCTCGGCATGACCGTGTGGTGGGAAGACCCCCACGGGCAGGAGTGGACGACTATCGTGGGCTGTACCCCCTACTCCTACCCGCAGAGCCTCCTCCGGGTCTACGCTCCTTGGGGCGGGCCGCTCCTCTGGTCGGCCGAATGACTCGCGCCCGCCGAGAACGGGAGGTGGCTCGCCTCATGCACCAACAGCCGGGGGCCACCCCCGAGGTGTTCGCCATGCTGCTCGGCATCCCCGTTCAACAGGCCACCGCCGCCCTCCTCTCCCTTCAAGCGCGAGGTCTCGCCGAGCCTACGGCGGGCGGGTGGGCTCGGCGACCCCCCACCGTGCGCGTCTGGACGCGCGAAGCCCCCTCCCCGCCCCCTGACCCCAAGAGCAAACCATGACCCCCGAAGAACTCTCCTCCCTGACCTCGCTGAACGGGGTCGGGGCTCGCAACGCTGCCGCGAAGTTCACCGACCCTGCCGACCTCTACGCCCTGCTCCGGGCCGAGCGGGCCGAGAAGGACCGCCTCATCGTGACGGGGGCGATCCAAAGCCGTCTGCGCGCCCTTGGGCACCCCGACGAGCCCCCCGCCCCTCCCGAGAAGAAGCGCGCCCCTGTCGGGGACGAGGTCACCTCCGGCACCTGCTGTCGCTGCGGCAAGGCCGCGTACACCCACGAGGAGGTGGACAAGGTCTTCGGGTTCCGGGTGATGCCCGGCCCCGGAGGGGTGACGGTGCTTCGGCGCCAGCCCCGGTGCAAGCCCTGTCGCTCCGGCAAGAACGGGCGCCGGGCGGTGGCGGCGCCGGCGGGGGTGTCCAATGGGTAGCCCCTACGACTACTGCCCCGAGTGCGGGGCGCGGGGCGCGCGGCGAGAGCGCCGGCTCAACGGAAACGACGAGTGCGAGAGGGGACACGTCTACCCCAGCGTGAAGTCCGTGAAAGAGCCTCGGGCGACAGTAGTCATGGAGGGGCCGATGGAGATGCGAATGGAGATGACTCCTCGGCTGCACGAACACGCCCGCGCCCTCCTCCCGGGCTCCTCTACGACGACGAGAGTGGAGAGCCTCCGGGTTGAGGTGTCGAATGGAAAAACGGTCCTCGTGGTTCGCTATGACCTCGCGTGACCCCTGCCCCGAGTGCGGGACGCGAAGCTACCCCACCCCCGAGGAAGCCTCCGCGGAGAGCCTCCGCATCGAGAGGCTGGAAAGAGAGATCGCAGAGCTTCGGGACGCTGTGGCGGACGCCGACGGGAAGTGGGCCGAAGCCCGCATCGAGGCGACGCGCGTAAAGATGGACGCCCACGGTCTCCGCAAGGCGTACGAGCGGGCGTGCAGCCGGCTGGTCGCGCTCGGCGAGCACCCCCCGACGTACGACGACTCCGAGGAGGAGGCATGAAGCCCAGCCTTCCGGGGCCTGACATCCTGATGTGGATCGGAGCCGTCCTAACCGTGTGGGTGCTCGCCCTGCTCTTGGGCACCGTGGGCTACGTCACCGGACTCCTTCCCTGAACCCCTACCCTCCAAAGGAGTTGCCCGTGCAGACCATTTACCCCATGCAAACTACGATCAACCCCAAGTGGCTTGGCCCGGAGATTCTGGCCATCGGGCAGGATGTGGCGACCGGCGCCCTGACACAGTGGGAGGCGGATTGGCTGTTGGACCGCGGCCCCGACCTCCTGCCCCTGCTCGAAGGCTGGCCCCCGCTGGAGATCGCAAAAGTCTACTCGGAGCGGTCGTGAGCCCCCCTTGGTCCGAGGGGCAGGTGCTCTGGAGCGTCAAAGATCGCCTCGCTGCCGGAGAAGGCTCCGTCGGGCTCGACGGGGAATGGGAGCCCTCGATCTACCGCCGCGCGGAGGTCCGGTGGCAGGAGTGGACCGTGGAGAAGGTCACCCCCAAAGGGGCGTGGGTCCAGCCGGGGCTCCGGAGCCACAACATCCGGGGCTTCCGGGAGTGGGTATCGTTCAGCACCCGCCGGGTCTCCGCGACGAAGGCTGAGGCGAAGGAACAAGCGGTACGGAAACGCGCGTACCACCTCCAGATGTCGAAGCGACGCCTCGAAGGGGTGCGGCGGAGGTACGACGCCTTGCTGCGGCTGGAGGTACCGGATGCGTAGGGCCTCCGAGGCCCCTCCCGGCGCGATTCCCAACCGGTTTCCGAAGCGGTGCCAGAACTGCGGAGAGTGGATCGCGCCGGGCAAGGGGGTCATCTTCCGGGACCGGGCTGACCGGGAGTGGCTCGGAGAGCACCGCACCTGCCCCGAGACCGACGGCTTCGACACCGGAGGTTTCGGGGACGAGGACTACCCCATCTTCCACGACTGAGCCTACTCCGGGCTCGGTGCCCGGAGGCCCAGAGACCCCGAGGAGAGCACCCAGCGCGCGTACCACAAGGAGAGGCGCGAGGCGGTGACTACCCGTGCCGGGGACAGATGCGTGGGGTGCTCTCCGAACAAGAGGGCCACGTTTTTCTGGTGGGAGGGCCTACCCTCTCTCCGGAGGTCTTCCCGCGCTCGGGCCACGAGCCTGATGGCCGCCTCCCGGACCTGTTCCGGGGAGGCCTCCGGCAGCAGCGCGAGGCGCAGGGCCTCCTGTAGAAAGGCGTCGGCGATCACGGACATGAGAAACCCCTCAGAGAAGATACTCCGGCCGTGCTAAAGCCGCAACTGCTTATGAAAGGACTTGCTGATTCTGTAACTACTGTTTCGGCAAGATTGCTGATTCTGTAACTACTGTTTCGGCAAGATTGCGGATTCTGTAACTACTGTTTCGGCAAGATTGCGGATTCTGTAACTACTGTTTCGGCAAGATTGCGGATTCTGTAACTACTGTTTCAGCAAGGTTGCGGATTCCGCAGTTACGTTTTTGGTAAGCCCTTTGTCCGAGCGAAGTAGAGCCCGAGCCCGACGCCGTGCATCACGTCGTTGAGGTTCGCCCTCCGAGGGGGCACCTGCACCCGGGGCCACCACCCCCGGCTCCGAAGCTCGTCCTCGACGCGGTTTCCCATGACGATTCTCGGCGTTTGACCTTTCCATTCAGCCGGGAGTGGCCCCACCGGGACGGCATCGGAGAAGGCGCGGAACAGCCCGCCGCCGACCGCGGCGAGCGCCAAGAGGTCGTTCGGGTCGCCCTTGCTCCGGGTGTAGACCTGCATCCTCTCCACGACCACGACCTCGGGGCGGAGCGTGCCGAGAACGTCGCGGGAGGCCTCCTCCGCCGCCTCTACCGCCCTCGCCCACTCTGCGGGTCCGGTGTCCCCTTTGCCGGGGGCTCCGGGGGCGTACCGGGCATGGAGGAGCGCCCACCCGGCTCCCTCCCTTCCCCACCACGCGCAGCCGCAGCCCCGGGCGCCGGGGTCGATGGAGAGCATGAGGGAGGGGGCAAGCACCTCCCTGTGCTAACGGGGCACGTTCTCCAAGAACAGGAGCCACCGGGCGTACCAGAGGGCGAGACGGGGCTGGGTCGGCCTCCTCCGGCCGCTCAACGCCGAGGACAGGTTCGAGGGAAGCTCCCCGAAGATAGCGGCGACCGCGGCATGGGGGGAAGGGGCCTCCAGCCTCTCCAACTCGCTCCGCGCCTCGTCAATCAGAAGGGCTGCCGCCGTCTGAACGGTCGAAGGCATCGCCCCGATGGCGAACGCCTCCGCCATCTTTCTCCCGAGGTCGGGGGCTCCGAAGGTCAAGGGGGGCGGAGGCGCCACACGGAGAGCCCGGTCCTCCTTGAAGACAGGGCCTCCTCCCTCGCGAATGTCGGAGTAGGTCAACTGACAAACGGCAAGGGCGAGCGCCTCCCGCTCCGCCGGAGAGGTCTCGGTCAGCGTGCGGAGAACGGTCGCGGCTCCGTGAGTGAGCCCGAACTCGATGAAAGCGTGCATCGAACCCCCCGGGTACAGCGCCCTCAGCAGGGAGAGGGAGGTCGCGAGGGCATCCCCCTCGACCCCTTTCTGGCGCGTGCCCGAGACATGGCCATCCGGAGTTCCCGGCGAGCATCTCGCGGAGTAGCTGTCCACGTTCCGCGGAGTGGCCACCGTGTAGAAAAGAGCCCAGCGAAGCACCTCCGCCCGCACCCCCCACGCGGAGTCTCGGTGTCGGGCGACCCCCTTCACCAGTCGGTTGAGTTGCTGAACGCCCAGAGAGCAGAGGCAGGCAGAAAAGGCGTCGGTGGCGTACATGAAGGGGAAGATACCTGAAAGCGCCGGAAGTGTCAAGGAGGATGCGGATAGTAGGAAAGGTAGGTACAAACGCTGTGTTTGTACGAGCAGTAGAAAGCGAACAGGTTGAACGCCTTCTTTCTACGGTTGACGTGTCAAGTATAGCCCGTATTTCGAGATAAGCTAAGGATGTACGCCTCCTTTCTCGAAAATGTTTATAGAAATCGGATTGCTAAAGGGTGAAAAGATAGGAACTACCGACACAAACTCTTACCTATTGGTCAGGTTCGTTTTCTCGGAGATAGATTCTGTAGGAGTAGTGGATAAGAATAATGTCGATAGGTCAGAAATACACACGTTTTCTGCCAATAGCCTATAATGAGATTTTTTTTCTATAGAGTGCTCCCCCCATGATACATAGTAGGTTGTTCCTGTGTAAATCCGGCGTTTTTCGGAATCCTTACCTAACGAGCCTTTTCTGACACCTCGGTTACCTAAAGCACAGGCGTGGAGATGTGTCAGGAATAACCAGCAGTCTACGAAACATGGCTGTTCTTATCTTGCCCTTTTCCGGGGTCCGAGGTACCTTGCCGCATGACCCACACCGTCATCTGCTCTCTCCGCCCCTCCGACGCCTTCCTCTCCGCCTTCGTGGACAGGGGGGAGCACACCGCCAGCAACGCAGCGCGAGCCGCGGTTCTGGCGGCGGCGCTTACGCCCCCTGCCCTGTTCCGGGGGGAGTCGGGGAGGGAGTCGGAGCGGCGCACCACGGTCTCCCTTGACGCCTCCACGCACCAGCTTCTCGGCCACGTGTACTTGATGCACGGCCTGCGCGGTCTCACGGGGCTGTGCGCGAAGGTCGCCGCAGACGTGGAGTGCCGGACCCTGACGCTCACCCTCTTGAAGCTCTCCGACGGGGAGCGGGAGGCGCTCCTTCTCGGCACCTTGGAGGCGCTGGGCCTCGTCCCGGTCGATGGGAACCGACTGCTGGCGCGGCGAGCCGCCCGCATGGCGGAGGTGGCCCTCTTGGCGGAGGGCGTGTTCTCTCCCGAGGCTGTGATCCTTCTCCGACAGGAACTCGACGCCCTTCGGGGGCACCTCTCCGGAAAGTAGAGAATCTTCTTGCCGGGCCGCGCCTGCCGGCCTATGACAGTTGTCACCGCCCCTCCACCACCCCCTCCTTGCCCATTCCCCTCTCCGGGGAGGGTAAGGGCTCCTCGCTGGCCTCCTGATGCCCCTTCTCTCCCGACTTTCGGTGAGCGTCTTCGCGTCGCTGTCGGACAACGACCCGTCCGGGGCGGAGCTTTCGTGGCCGGAGGACTTCGCCGAGTGGCGGGAGACCCCGAACAAGGAGAGCGTGCCCCTGTGGTCTCCGGTCAGCTACCGGGAGGGCGGGCGCCGGGTCCGGAACGAGACTGAGCGAAACATCGAGACCTGTTCCGCGCTCGTCTTCGACTACGACAACGATGGAGATCATTCCGTCACGCTCGACCGGGCCGGGGAGGTCTGGGCGCCGTGGGAGCACGTGCTCTACACCACGCACGCCAACGGGCTCATCAAGCCTCCGAAGTACACGGGCAAGCCACGCTTTCGGGTTGTGATCCCCCTGAAGCGGAAGGTGACCACGGCGGAGTTCCGGAGGGTGTGGGCGTGGGCGCACCAGTTCGCTTCGCAGGTGGGGGCTCCCTTCGACCCTTTGGCGGACCCGGGGCGCATCTACTTCGTTCCGACGCATCGCCCCGGCTCCCCTCCGGAGTATCGCCACCACGAGGGCCGCGAGCTTCTCGACCCGGACGAGGTGTTGTCGGTCTTCTCCGGGGAGGTTCCTGCTGCGCCTCCTCCCACGGGCATCTTCTCCCCGACTCCCTCCCTCCCCGGGGGGCAGGTCACCGGCATCTTCTCCGGCATCGAGCGTTCCCAGCAGGTAGAGCGGCTTGACCTCATCGAATCCCGGTGCGCGTTCATGCGCCACGCCCGGGAGGAGGCGGCGACCCTCCCCCAGCCGGAGTGGTACGCATGGCTCTCCATCGTGGCCCGGTGTCGGGATGCCGAGCAGCACGCCCACGCCATCGGGTCGGCCCACCCGAGCTACTCGGAGGCGGAGACCGCCGACACGCTGCGGCGGGCGCTGACGGCCTCCGGCCCCCGGACCTGCGGGAACATCCGGAGCATGAGCGCCGCCTGCCAAGGCTGCCCGCAGAACGTCACCAGCCCGGTCCTGCTCGGGCGCCCGGAACCGGAGACCTCCACGGTGGAGGAGCGGCGGGAGGATGCCGCAGCGCGTGTAGAGGCGTCTACGGCTCGGGCGCAGGCCTCGCTCTCGGAGGCGGAGGCCCTCGTGGCTCGGCGCACGGTGGAGGATGCCACGGCGCGCACGCTCGCGACCAACGCGGCCCGCTTCGCGGGCTCCCAAGAGGCGATGGAGGCGGCGGCGACTCGGAGGGCCGAGGCGGGGCTCGCGCTCCGGGCGGCTCGGGAGGCGGCCCGGGAAGCGCGGGAAGCCCTGCGGGCAGCGCAGGTGGGGGAGAGGCGGGCGGCGGCGACCGCGCAGGCAGACCCTGCGGTTCTGGAGGAGCTTACCCTCGACCCTCGCACCGGCTTGCCGAAATCGACCTTGTTGAATCTGAGTAGGATTTTTGACGGAGATACCCGGTACGGACCTACATTTTTTCGACACGACGACTTTGCGGGCAAGCTCTACTACGGAAGCAGGTTGGCGGTTGATACTTTTGATACAGGTATCAACCAAGACATTGAGTCCCGGTACGGGTTCTCCTCGAAAACAACGCTGGTTCAAGAGGCCATTATGAAGCAAGCAGCCGACAACTCCTTTCATCCCGTGCGGGAGTACCTCGACGCGCTGGAGTGGGATGGGGAGTCTCGCCTCGACGTGCTCCTCTCCCGGGGCTTCGGGGCCTTGGGCACCCCCTCCTTCCTTGCAGACGCGGGGAGGAAGTTCGCCATCGGCGCGGTCGCCCGCATCTACGAGCCGGGGTGTCAGATGGACACCATGCTGGTGCTCACCGGGAAGCAGGGGGTCGGGAAGTCTACGGGGCTCCGGATGCTGGCCGCGGGGTGGTTCGCCGACTCCCCGCTCCCTCTCGGCGACAAGGACAGTTTCATGCAGCTTGCGGGCCGCTGGCTCTATGAGATCAGTGAACTCGACAGCTTCCGCAAGGCGGAGAACACGCGCATCAAGGCCTTCCTCTCCTCCCGGTTCGACAGCTTCCGCCCTCCCTTCGGTCGCCACGTCGTCGAGCGCCCTCGACAGACTATCCTCGTCGGCACGACCAACGAGGAGCAGTTCCTCAATGACCCCTCCGGCTCCCGCCGCTTCGTTCCGATCACGGTGCATCTGGTGGACCTCGCGTGGGTCACAGAGCACCGGGACCAGTTGTGGGCGGAGGCGGTTTCCCGATACCGCTCCGGAGAAATCTGGCACTACGAGGGGGTCAGCGCCTCCCTTCTTGCGAGGGAGAGCCGTGCATACCATCAGGAAGACCCGTGGGAGCCTGTGATCATCGACTACCTGAACCGGCAGCGCAAGGCGGAGGTCTCCGTCACCGACATCCTCACCGGGGGGCTTTGCGTCGCGGTGCCTCAGATCGACAAGCACCACAGGCAGCGGGTCGTTCACATCCTCCGGGGCCTCGGCTGTGTCGAGAGCCCTCTTGCGGAGGGGCAGCGGAGCCCGCTGTTCACGGTGCCTCCTGACCTTCGCACTCCCTTGTCGAAGGTCGGCCCGACGCTCGTCTTCTCCGGGGGTGTCTCGTGAGGCCGTTCAAGCGGGTCTCCCCGTCTCAGATCAACAGCTACAACGACTGTCCGCGCCTCTGGTGGTACCAGAGCGTGTTGGGCCTCGAAACGCCCCAGAGGCCCAGCGCGGCGCTCGGAGAGGCGGTTCACGCGCAGCTTGAAGCCTACATGGACATCGGCACCCTTCCGGACGAGAGCACGGAGGCCGGGCGCGTCGCGGCGGCGGGCATCCATCTTCTTCCGGCGCCCGAGACGTGCTGGACCGAACTGAAGATGCACGACGACGACATCCATTTCCGGTGGCCTCCGGTCGTCCTCTCGGGCATCCCGGTCAGCGGGTACATCGACCTCTGCGACATTACCGTGACCCCGCCGCTGGTTATCGACCACAAGTGCCTCCCCGCCTCTGCTGTCGTGCATACGCTCACCGGTCCCGTGCGGGTCGGGGAGTTGTCGGGGGGATGGGAGTGCGCGGCATGGGACGGGAACGCCATCGTCTCCGCAGAGGCGATAGCTCCGCAACCCGCGGGAGTGCAGTCCGTATTCAGCATCCGTCTGAAGAACGGGATGGTTGGGAGGTACGGAGGAACCCACCCGTTGCTTACGCGCCGTGGGTGGGTTTCCGCCGCAGAGGTGTGTGTATCGGACGAGGCGGCGGTTGTCCTTGACCTGCCCGACACGGAGGAGGTCCCTGTCCCGGACGCATTGATCAAGGTCTCGGCGATGCTTCTGTGCGACGGGGCGTTGAGGTCGGATGCGCTGACGTACACCAAAACAGGGGCCTCACGGGCTGAGTATATGCGGTGTCTCGCAGAACTCGGAGTGCCCTTCTCAGAGCGCGGGCTTTCTCGCTTGGGAAGGGCTCCCTACGTTCAGGTGTCTTCCGCTGCAAGCTCCCCTCTGCGCGACATGCTCGTAGCTATCGGGATGGACTTCGTAAACTCCCCGGAGCGGCGAGTGCCTCCTCTGCTTATGGGCATGAGCAAGCGGCAGATCGGAGTCTTTTTGGGAGGGATGTGGGCTGGAGACGGGGCGGCATACGTAATCGCGAATGGGGGCAGGGAAAAGGCTGTGGTCACGTTCGCCGGGCGCTCTCCTTCTCTCTGTGAGAATGTGCGGGACCTGTTGCTGCGAGTCGGCATCCCGGCCACGCTGACCGCCTCCTCGGTGGCGTACAAAGGGGAGCGTGTCCCTTACTACGCGACCACTGTGGTCGGAAAGAAGGGGAAGGTAGACTTCCTCCTTCGCTCGATCTCCGGAGAAATCGCCGTAGGCGACCGCTGCTCTGGGAGGCGTACTCGCGCGGGAAACATTCCTCCTTCCCTTCTTGAAGTGCTGCGGGTTGCGGAGACTATGGCTGAGCATCCTGCCGGGCCGTTTCCTGTTCGGGTTGATGGACCGATCTGGTGGGTTCCGGTTGCGAAGTGCACCCCCGACGGGGAGGAGATGTGTTACGACATCGAGGTTCCTGAGTACCATACCTTCGTGGCAGAAGGAGTGGTCACACACAACACCACCTCGGATTTGAAGTGGGCCAAGACGGAGGAGGAGCTTCTTTGCGACCCGCAGATGATCCTCTACGGTTCCTTCGTGATCGGAGCCTGCGACAAGCAGGACATCCCCACCGAGGCGGTCGAGGCGGGGCACATCGTCTACCTCACGCGAGGAGGCCCCAAGGCCCGGAAAACCACGGTGACTCTGACCCGGGGGCACCTCGCGGCGGAGCGGAAGAAGCTCGAAGTCACCGTAGACAAGATGAAGGTGCTCGCTCTCGTACGCTCTCCGGACGAAGTTCCCGGAGAGCCGAACTCCTGCAACAACTACGGCGGCTGTCACTTCCGTGACAAGTGCCGAGCCCTCGGCCTCATCGGAGGCCCTCAAACCTTCGCAGAGTATTTCCGCGAAGCCCCTGTCCCTGCCCCTGTCAACAACACCACCACGGAGTCTCCCATGTCTGCCATCGACCCTCTCGCCGCTCTGAAGGCCCTCAAGGCGCGCAACGCTGCCGCCGCTGCCGCCCGTACCGAAGCCGACACCCTGCCGGCCAAGCCCGTCGAGGGCGCCCCCGAAGCCGACACCCTGCCGGCCAAGCCCGTCGAGGTCGCCACCGAGGTCGCCACCGAGGTCGCCGCGGCGCCCGACCCGGACAAGGCCGCGGCCCGCGCCGCCCTGTTCGCCAAGTACGGCATCAAGGCCCCGGAGGGGGCGTCGGCGGCCACCGTGGCCTCGGCGGTTCTCGCCGCCGTCGCTCCCGAGGAGCCGAAGGCCTCGGAGGCTTCGGAGAAGGCGGTTCGCAAGCCCAAGGGGTACGCCGAGAAGCTCGCGGCGTTGGGGTGGACGGAGGCGCAGGTTTCCCGCATGACGGCGGAGGCGACGCGCGCCGCCCTCGACGGCAAGCTCATGGGGGCGTCGTACAGCGTCCGCAGCGACGGTTCGATCTTCGAGCCCGGAGTCGGGCCGGTGGACACGGGTGCGGTCTCGGTCGCCGAGGAGCCGGAGACCGAGAAGGACGCCTCCGGCGACGTGAAGTACGTGGAGAAGGTCGTCGAGAAGGAGGCCGTGGCCCCCGCCGCCGCCGCCGCCACCGCCGCCGCCGAGCCGAAGAAGGAGGCCGCGGCCCCTGCCGCCGAGCCGACGCTCACCCTCTACATCGACTGCTGGCCGGAGAAGGGGCGCGACCGGAACTACCTGCTCCTCGAAAATATCATCGCCGACTATCAGGAGGGGGCGGTGGCTCTGCACAACAAGAGCGCGAAGGACTCGGAGAAGGCGGACTACTACACCCTCATTCCGTACAGCCGGGGTCCGGGGTACGTCGCGATGATGCTCCTGAAGGCCCCTCCGGTCGGCGCGGTGGTGTGCAACACCCGCTACCCGGGCACCAACGCCTGCCTCGAAGTCCTCGTCCCGCTCGCGGACGTTGTGATCCGGAGCCGTTGATGTCTCAGCCCGCTACGGAAGCGTTGCTTCCTTTGTGCGAGGCGCTGATTGCGAGCGCCTTCCGCACCCACCCGAGCAGCACCGTCGTGGGCTCGGAGGAGTTCGACGCCCTCGTTCGGGCCGTGCGTTCCTGCCTCACCGAAAGCTCCCCTCCCGACACGCCTCTGGCGTGGGCGCAGGACCCCGTCAGGGGCAGGTGGCACCGGGTCGTCAGCGTGGTTTCGGGCACGGTCGCTTGCGGACAGGAGCTTCACGGCACTCCGATCTTGTGGGCCAGAGGTCGGCGGTGGCAGGCCCCGGCGGAGACCTGCGCGGAGTGCCTTCAGGCCCCCATTCCGGCACAGGTGCTTTGATGGCTCTCCTTGACCACCTGCTTCACGACCCTCCTTCGGAGGAGATCGCAGCCCGCCTCGAAGCGGCGGGGGCTACCTGCTGCGAGCATCGTGTGAACCCTTGCACGCTCCGGTGCGGGGTGCGGTGCCGCACCCGGCGACTGGACGACAAGAAGGAGGTGAGGGGAGACATCGTCTACGTCGAGGAGGTTCACGAGAAGCTCGGCCCGTGGGAGGTCATTCCTTACGCGGAGCGGCGCGCAACCGTCGCGCGCATCGACGCCGCCCAGCGGAGGGGGGCATGAGCCTCTACATCGGCGTCTGTCCGTCCTGTACGGAGGAGGTGGTCTTCAACAAGCCCACCGACTCGGTGATCTGCGGCGCGGGGCACAAGGGGAGTGCGCCGGAAACGTACCGGGAAGCGACGGAGGCGGAGTGCGCCCTCACGCTGGATGCGTACCGGACGATCACGATCCAACTCGTCTTCCCCTACGGGGCGGTGCGGGCGTTCTACGCCGCCAGCTTCTTCCAATGGGCTAAGCACCATAAGATCGAGTTTATCTCCGTGAGCGAGAACCCGCAGCGCCCGTGGACGTTGGACTTGGTCGTTCACGACGCTGGGTGGTCGGAGAGCGACGCGATGAAGGCGACCGCGTGGTGGAAACAGGTGCTCGGAAAGGGCGTCACCCGGACGAATATGCCATGAACGACGCCTTCGCCGCCCTCCAGCGCCTCCGCTCCGGAAAGACCTCCGCGGTGGCCGGGGTGCTCGTCCCTGCCGCAGCGGCTTTGGTACAGCAGGGGGCGCTGTCGTCGTCGGTGCAGACGCAGGCCCGGCGCATCCGGGCGCTGCCGGAGTGGGACTTCGAGGAGTTGATGCGGCAGACCCAGCCCGGCGGGCCGCTCGACTACACCGAGCGGCTCCGGGTGCCCGGGGGAACGATGGTGCTCAAACCCATCCAGAACCTCGCGTTGCATTGGGTCGAGCAGAAGAAGGGGCTGGTAGGCCCGCTTGCCGTAGGCAGCGGCAAGACCATCATCTCCCTGCTCGCGTCGGTGGTTCTCAAGGCTCAGCGCCCGGTGCTGTTCGTGCCTCCCACGTTGCAGATTCCTCTCCGGAGGGAGATTGAGAAGCTGAGCAAGCACTTCCGGCTCCCCACCAACCTCTACATCATCCCGTACAGCCAACTCTCCGTGGCGTCGAGCACGGCGCTCTTGGAGCAGATCAAACCCGACCTGATCATCTGCGACGAAGCCCATTTTATCAAGGCCTCGTCAAGTGCGCGTACAAAGCGTGTTTTGCGCTATTTTCGCCAGTACCCTACCACCCGTTTCATCGCGCTGTCGGGCACGCTGACCAGCAAGGGGCTCCGGGATTACGCGCACCTGTGCGAGCTTGCCCTTCGGGAAGGCAGCCCGCTGCCGACGGAGGAGGCCGACCTCATCGCGTGGGCGAACTGCATCGACAGCGGCAGCCAGCCGCAGGAACGTGACTGGAGCGCCTTCGCGGCGTTCAGCGACCTCCGACATATCGCCGACACCAACCGGCGGCAGGACGAGGCGCGGGCTGTGTTTCAGCGGAGGTTCACCCGGACTCCGGGGGTTGTCGCCACCACGGAGCCGTCGGTTCAGTGTAGCCTCAACCTCTACGAACGGGAGATCGAGACGCCTCCGGAGGTCACGGACGCGCTCGCTGCGTTGCGGAGGTCTTGGAGCCGTCCGGACGGGGAGGTGATGGAGTCGGCCCTCGATATGTGGAGGCTCGGGATGCAGCTTTCCCAAGGCTTCTGGCTCCGGTGGGTGTGGCCGAACGGGGTCGTAGACCACGAATGGCTCAACGCCCGCGCCGAGTGGCACCGGCAGGTTCGGTACGTCGTGGAGCGGAACATCACCGGGCTCGACTCTCCGTTCCTTGTGTGGCAGGGGGTTTCTCGGGGCTTGCTGACGCAGCCGGACATCATCAGGGCGTGGGCTGCGTGGGACGCGGTGCGCCACCGCCCTACGCCGCCGACGGAGACGGTGTGGATCAGCGACTTCCTGATTCGGGACGCGCTCCGGTGGCTTCGGGAGCACCCGAAGGGGCTCATCTGGCACAACGACCGGGCCACGGAGGCGGCCCTCCGCGCCGCGGGCGTGCCCACGTACGGGCGGAAGGAGGTCCCTCCGCTCGACGGAAGTCGGAAGGGGCTGGCCCTCTCCGTCCGAGTTCACGGGACCGGGCTCAACCTTCAGTACGCTCACTCCGAGAACCTCATCCTCTCGTTCCCGTCGTCGGGCAAGACGATGGAGCAGTTGCTTGGGCGCACGCACCGGCAGGGGCAGGAGGCGGACGAGGTGACGCTGCACTACTACCAGCACACCCCCGAGGCGAGGGCGGCGGTCCTGACGGCTCGCGCTGATGCCCGATACAATGAGGATACGCAGGGGTCTCCTATGAAACTTTGCTACGGGACGTGGGTATGATCTTCCTCGACCTCCCCGGAGAAGACACCCTCGCGCTCTCTCCTCACGGCCTCCAGAGGATGCAGGAGCGGGGCATCTCGCAGGACCGCGTCCGCACGGAGATTCGCGGGGCACGTCGGAAATGGGAGGCGGCGCGCACCTTGGCCCGGAGGGGGGACGAGGTGAAGGTCGTGTTCCCGGCGCTGACGCTGGTGCTCGGGCTGTTCGGAGGGGAGGTGTGCATCGTCACCCTCTGGAGCACCGGAGAGGGCAGCAAAGGTCGGAGTGGGCGGTGACCAAGGAGCAGGAGTACCAGCGGGAGTATTTCGAGAAGAACAAGGAGCGGCTGAAGGCGTACCGAAAGGAGTGGCACCAGCGGAACCGGGAGAGGGCTCTGGCGAAGCAGGCAGAGCGCAGGGGAAAAGACCCGGAGAGGACGAAGGAGGAGCGAAGGCTCAGCTACGCCAAGAACCGGGAGGAGACTCGGAAGCGCAGAGCAAAGGCGTACGCGGAGGACGAGGAGCTTCGAGAAAGGGCGAGGGCGAGGAGCCGAGCGGCCTACGCAAAGAACCCGGAGAGAAACCGCGCGTGGGCGCGAAGGTGGAACAAGGAGCACCCCGAGGAGGCGCGAGAGAGGGTAGCTGAGTGGGCGAAGGCGAACCCCGACAAGATGCAGGTGATTCGCCTGCGCCGCCGGGGGCTTCTGAGAAAGGCAGGGGATGCCAACCCGGCACACCTTGCGAAGCTCCTGTCGGAGCCCTGCTGCGCCTATTGCGAGGCCGCGTTTGAGCCCTGTTCGATGCGGGAGCGCACGATTGATCACGTGCGCCCGTTGGTGCGCGGAGGGACGAACGCGACGGAGAACCTGTTGGCGGCTTGTCGCCGGTGCAACAGCCAAAAGAACCGGAAGACCCTCGAAGAATGGGCAGCTACCGGAAGGGCGCCAAAAGGTGCGACAAAGCGCCTCGCGCGGGTTGACACCTGACACCCTCCGGATAGGATGCTCTTGCCGTCGGGGCTCTCCCCGGTCGGCCTTGTGATTGAAGAACGGTAATCAAAGACACGCAGCATCCCAACTCAACAAGCAAGGAGCCTATCATGGGCATTTTCTCTGGCATCGAAGACGCAAAGGCCACCGAAGGCGGCAACTACCTGAAAGCCGGCGTTTACGACGTGGAACTGATCCGCCTGACCACGGGCAAGACCCGCAAGAGCGTTCCGTTCTTCGCCGCCGATCTCCGCGTCCTCGGCAGCAACAACCCCGATCACCGCATCGGGGAGTTGGTGAACTGGTACGTTGGTATGGACAAGGAACCTTCGCTCGGCAACATCAAGGCCTTCGCGGTCGCCTGTCTCTCCTCGGAAGGCCAGATCGACCCGGAATCCATCACGGAGAAGGTGATGGAGGGTCTGGTGGACAAGAACGGCGAAGCCGTCGTGGGCACGCGCCTGAAGGTGCAGGTCACCTTGGTTGACACCAAGACCGGCGGCAAGTTCAGCAAGCACCTGTGGTTTGCAGCAGGCGCGCAGATCGCGGCGTAGCTTCCGCGACTCGTACCGGTCGTGCCTTCCTCCCTCCTTGCCGTCGGGGGGAGGGCACGACTACGCCTGCCCTTCAGGAGCCCCATGACACGCCTCGGCTTTGACACGGAGACCTACCTCAACCTCCCTGCGCCCAAGATGGTGTGCGCCACCTTTTGTGACGAGGAGGGGGACAAGAGCCTCTGGCTCCGGAAGGACACGATCCCCCTACTGCACTCCTTTTTAGATTCCGGGGTCGAGTTCGTGGCGCACCACGCGCGCTTCGATATGGCGGTGGCCTACAAGGCCGACCCTACCCTGTTGCCTTCGATCATGCAGGCGTACGACGAGGGGCGGGTTCGATGCTCGATGGTTCGGGAGAAGATTCTCGCGCTCGCCCGCGGGGAGCTTGCGGACGAATACGAGTCCGGCGCGAAGCGCAACATCAAGTTCTCTCTTTCCGCCACGGTGATGCGTCACTTCGAGGTGGACCTCTCGGCGGGCAAGAAGGGCGCCGATTCGTGGCGCCTCCGGTACTCTGAGTTGGACAACATCCCGGTAGAACAGTGGCCGGCAGCGGCCCGTGACTACGCGCTGGACGACGCGGCATGGCCGCTCGCGGTGTTCGACGCCCAGACCGCGCAGTTTCAAGCGGCCGGAGGCACCGGCAGCACCCTCCCCGACGAGCACCATCAGACCCGCGCCGCGTTCTGGCTCTACCTCCTCTCCATGCGAGGCGTCCGCACCGACATCGTTCGGGTCAACGCCCTCTCCGACAAGCTGACCGCCGAGTACGCGCGCATCAACGCGCTGGTGCGGGCGGCCGGCGTGCTCCACCCCAAAATGGAGAAGGGGGTGATGGTGTGGTCGCGGAACATGAAAGCGATCCGAGCCCGTGTCACCTCCGCGTACGCCGGAAAGCCTCCGAAGACCCCCGGAGGTAAAAAGACCGCCCCGGAGGTCAAGACCGACCGAGACACCCTCAACGCCGCCGCCAACAGGCAGGTGGTGGATTGGATCGAGGAGCAGATCAAAGAGCTTCCCCAGATGTCCGGAGAGGAAGCCGCCTCGATGACGCGCGCCATTTCCGAAGTGGCAGCGGTGAAGTTCGACAAAGAGCACGAGCAGGTCTACAACTGGATGGTGCTCAAAGCCCTCGGGGAACGCTCCGGCGTCGAGAAGGTGCTGAACACCTACGTCCCGGTCCTCTATTCTGGCACGCAGGCTCCCATCCACCCTTCCTACAACGAGATTGTCGCGACCGGGCGCTCGTCCTCGTACGAGCCCAATCTCCAGAACCCTCCGACGAAGGGTGGGGTGCGAGAGTGCTTTATCCCGAGGGATGGGCACTACTTCGCGTTCTGTGATTACAGCTACATCGAACTTTGCACCCTCGCCCAGATTTGTCTGTGGATGTTCGGGCGGTCTGTCTTGGCCGACGCCATCAACGACGGGCTCGACCCGCACCTTTCGATGGCGGCGGAGGACCTCGGCATCTCGTACGCCGAGGCGAAGGCTCGCCTCGCGCTCGAAGACCCGGAGATCGTAGCACAACGACAACGGTGCAAGGCCCGTAACTTCGGGTTTCCGGGAGGCCTCGGGGCGGACTCCTACGTGGAGTACGCGCGGGGGTACGGGGTGCATGTCACCCGGCACGTCGCGAAGCAGGAGAAGGAGAAGTGGTACCGGAAGTGGCCGGAGATGAGGGACTACCATCAATATTTCTCAGATCGCACTCTCGGCGGGCGGACCTTCACCCTCGTCCAGCCGGGCTCGGGCCGCGTGCGGGGAGGGGTCGGGTTCTGTGACGGGGCGAACTCCGGCTTCCAAGGGCTCGCCGCCGACGGCATCAAACGGGCCGGCTGGAACATCACCAAGGAGTGCTACCTCCGCGACCCCTATCGGAACGGAGCGCCTCCAACGGCGCTGTACGGCAGCGCCCCGGTGCTGTTCCTCCACGACGAGTTGATCCTCGAAGTCCCCGTGGAGACCGCCCACGAGGCGACTCACCGGCTCTCCGAGGTGATGATCGCGGGGATGCGAGAGGTCGTCCCGGATGTGCAGATCGGAACCGAGTTCGCTATCGCGGCCCGGTGGTACAAGGGGGCAAAGCCGGTGTTCGTGAACGGCCGGCTGGCTCCGTGGGAGCCGAAGAAGAAATCGTCCTGACGGGTATAGCCTTGTCAGGTGTCACAAGATACGGGGTCGCCATGAACGGAACCCGGCGGGTCTCTCCCGCCCCTCACCCTCCGAGCCCTCTTGTCCTCGGACTTCTCGCGAGCGGTTGGAAGCCTCGTGCCCTCGCCGAATGGCTCGGGGTGCGAGAGCGCACCGTGCTTCGCTGGGCGGCCGGAGACAGCCGCCCCCTCCCCGCGTTCGAGAGGGAGATGCGCTCCCTGAACGGCAGGCCTTCCTAACCACTCGACGAGGTGCCCATGCTTCTCCCATTCCTACTCTCCGTCGCCCACGCAGGTAAGCTCGCGAACGGTTGGCGGGGGCACCTCTACGGGGACGCGACGTGGCTCGCTTCCCCTCCCTCCGAGGGATGCACCCCCACCCCGGAGGTCGGCGTGCGCTGGCTCTGCCCCGAGAGCGTAGGGGGCGCGAAGGTGGAGGTCAACTACATGCTCGCTACCGAGATTGGCGGCGCCTTCACCGGCATCGTGCTCCGGTGCGAAGGCTACCTCGTCTGCGCCGCCGTCCTCGACACCCTCATGGCGGCGTGGGGCAAGCCCTTCCGCACCGAGGAGTACGGCACCCTCCCCGACCGGACGTGGGCGGACGGCTCCGTGCTCGCCGGGTGGGAGTACAACCAGTTCTCCGACATCGGGACCGCCACCACCTTCGACAAGGTGCTCTACGAGCGCATCAAGGTGGTCGAGGCCTCGAAGGCGCAAGACGCTGCGGGCGAGTTGTGAGCCGTTCCCTCGCTGTCCGGAGGCAGGCAGACGCCTACTACACGGAGGACGCCCTCGCGAGAGCCCTCGTGTCTCTCCTGCCCATCGGAGGGGGGACGACCGTGTGGGAGCCCCACGCCGGCGGCGGGGCGTTCGTGAAGGCCCTCGCGGCACAGGGGGCCTACGTTGTCGCTTCGGACATTACGTCCTCGGAGTGGTCGGGAGCCTCTCACTACTTTGAGGCGGATTTCCTGTCGCTGGAGCCCGACCCGGCGCGGGATACGATCCCTTGGATCGTAGGGAACCCGCCGTTTCGGGGGTTCGAGCAGCACGTAGACCAAGCCCTCCGCTTTGCGGAAAACGTGGTGTTTCTGCTCCGGCTCGCGGCGATGGAGTCGGCCGCAAGGGCTCCGTTCTGGGAGCGATGGCCGCTCCGCAAGGTGTGGGTGCTCGCCGAGCGTCCTTCATTCACCGGAGGGGGCACCGACAGCGCCGCCTACGGCTTCTTCCACTTCTCGAAAGGCTGGGGAGGGCCGGCGGAAGTCGTGCCCGGCTGGCGTTGGAAAGTGTGACCTTCTTCTCAACCCTCGGAGTCTCCTATGATCATCGGCCAGCCCAAGTCCCTCGACGAGTTCGACGCGCTCACGCCCGACGAGGTGGCGTACCTCGCCTCCCCCATCCTTCAGGCCATCCAGCAGGGGCACCCCCTCAACGTCCCTGTTCAGATCGACCTCCCGGTTCTCTGCCGCCTCCTCGCCACGGTTCGGATGCTCGGGATGCAGGTCGAGGCCCTCTCGAAGCTCGTGCCGACGGAGACGGCGGTCGAGCTTCCTCCGCTGCCGGTGCTCCGCCCCTCTTTCCTCCCGGAAGACCCGACGTGAGCTTCGACGTGAGCTTCGACGGCGCCACCTTCGACCCTACGGAAGACGGGGAGCGCCTGAGCCGGCAGCTTCTTGCCGTCCGGAGCCTGATGCTGGACGGCAGGTGGCGCACCTTCGTCCAGATTCAGGAGGGCATCGGCATGGGGACCGAGGCTGCGATCTCAGCCCGTCTCCGAGACCTCCGGAAGCCGAGGTTCGGGGCGTATGAGGTGCTGCGGCGCCGGGTTCCGGGGACCAAGGGGCTTCACGAGTACCGGGTGGTGCCTCCGGCACTTCTCCCCGGAGAGCCCTGCCGGCTCGACGCCTCGGAGGTGCTTCAGCGGCTCCGGACAAAAAAGGTAGCGTCAGGACGAGTTTGACACTTGACGCGGATTCCGGGGGGGGTAAGAGTGGGGCATGTCGGTTCCCACTCCTCTCCTCTCCCACGACATCATCGAGGGGGCGTTCGCCTGCGGCGTTCCGGGGTTCTCCCTCTGCGGGTGCCCGGAGAAGGAAGGCATCCCGAACTTTTGGGGCTCGGCGTCGCATGGGTGGGGTGCGGCGAGACACCGCCTCATGCTCCAGAGCCTCGACGGACGCGCTGTGGCCACGCTGACCTACGAGGACGGCACGCTGCCAGAAGCCCTCGCCAACGCCATCAACTTCCGAAAGACGGGGAACCCCGCCGAGCTTCCCCGGGGAATCCGGCTGTCTCTCCGAGCGCAGGCACACGTTGTCCGCCGGTTGCGAACCCCCGTGGAGTTGACGAAAAGCCCGCTCCTGAACGGAGCCCTCTCCGGAATCGTTGCGGGAACCTCGTGGGATGCGTACGACATGGTGAGGGCGGCGACGGTGCAGGGCGTGTTGGACGACGGGCTTCTGCGTGCCCGCTTTCGGGCGTGGTTCGAGGAGTGGGAGCGGGCACATCCCCCCGAGAGCACGCCCCTCTTTCTCGAAGACGAAGATCGCGACCACGCCGTTTCGGTGTGGCGCACCCCGGACGGGGAGTGCCAAGCGTTCTCCGAGGGCAAGGGGGCCTCCGGGGAGACCTACCCCGAAGCGGTGGGGCGGCTGTTCCAACTGCTCTACCCGGAGGGCGAGAAATGACCCTGCTGCCCGCCAAGCGCGTCTTGCGCCCCTTCCAAGTGTTCGCGACGGTCTCTCCTCCCGAGGGGGCTCACTCCCGAAATCTTTCTTTCGACACCTGCCTTCGGGATGCCTACGCGGGGACTGCCGGAGACAGGTTTGCTGTCCACACGGACTGTTGGCTGGCCCGTCTCTCGTGGCGGCGCGAGTTTGGGAACACCCCCCTGTTCGCTCTGACCTTCCACACTTTCTCGTGTAAGTACGTCGAGGTCTCCGTCGTCGGGACGGAGGGGGTCGTAGAGTGGCCCGACTCGGTGAGGCTCCCCCTTCTGCTGGCCGGGACGGTTCTTCAAGGCACGGTCCACTACCTGCAACAAAGCCCGCCGTACACCGGGCGTACGATCTTGACGTTCGACTTCCTTCGGGAAGGACGGGAGGGCTGATGGGCTACATTATCGCGCTGGTGATCGGTGGAATCGCCGGAATCTTGCTTGTGTTCCTCGTAGCGGACCCCCCGCGGGAGGCCGTCTGTCACGAAGCCTGCGCCCACGAGGGCTTCCCTCTCGGAGAGCTTCGCTGGGTCGAGGATGCAGACCAATGTTGGTGTTTCCGCGGGGCGGAGGCCAAGCAGATCACACCTCTCACCTACGGATGGACGAAGTGACCCTTGACGAGACCCAACTCCCCGGTTGGTGGAAGGTGGCCGGAGAAATCTCCGACTGCGTGGTTCGCACGGACGGGGTGCGCGTTCGGCTCGAAGCCTACGGCGCGGGGTTCGGTCAGCCGGCGGGCGTCCTGTGTCGCATCGAGAAACTGACGGATGAGGTACGCGGGGGCTTGGGCTTGGACCCCGGAGCAAGCGCCTTGGAGGTGAGGGGAGAGGGCTTGCTGGAAGGAGTCGCGCGGGTAGACCGGGCGAGCCCGCCCATGTCCCCTCGGCCGCCTCCCCTGCGGCCTCTCCCTCTCGGATTCCACTTCGTCGTGGACGCCGAAGGACGCCTCCTCCTCGAAGGAGATCGAACCGCCGGACTCTTTTGGATCAACTCTCTGTTTCGGGATTTTCAAAAATGACTACGCCAAAGCATCACATTACGATGGGGGAGGCCACGCTTCCGCTCAACTTCCACCTGAACCCGGAAGGCTTCATCTGGATCACAGACGCGCAGGGCTACTACGTCCTCTCCCTCGCGCCTCTCCAAGTTGCCGCGCTGGTCGAAATCATCGCCAAGGTCTCAGAGCCCCCGCCGTGGCTCGGACAGCCGATCTCAAAGGAGCCCGCATGACCCCCGACCTCGCCCTTCTCGAAACCGTCATCCTCCTGCCCGGGGGTCACGCCTCTCCCGGGGAGGGAGTCTGCGCGATGGAGGCCATCGCACTTGCGATGGG
>Ga0334722_10001038_pt1 | contig 36708 bp, 35 predicted proteins | sample C3_bottom_MG_FD_207210 | JGI IMG/M metagenome (GOLD analysis project Ga0334722, IMG submission 207210) | Sediment microbial communities from Yellowstone Lake, YNP, Wyoming, USA - C3_bottom | ecosystem: Environmental > Aquatic > Freshwater > Lake > Sediment | place: USA: Wyoming | collected... | reverse complement strand
GACGAAGAAATCGACTTCGTAATGGAACGACTGAACAACCGACCAAGAAAAATACTTGGCTTTAGAACACCGAATCAGGTACTCTGTGAACATCTAACCTGTTGCACTTGAAACTTGAATCCGCCGGAGCTTTACGGGTGGAAGGCCGTCATTGAGGAGCGGATTCCGAGGTCGCTTGAGAGCGTGGACGTGGGTTTGAGGAAGGATGACGTGAGGGTTGCCATTGAGATTTCGTCTACCACTAAGGTTGAACATGAAGTCCAGAACATCAGGAAGTGTCTTGAGGCGGGCTATGATTACGTCGTCTCGGTCTCATCCGATGATAAGCAACTCTATTTGCTCAAAACCGGGGCCAAGAAGAACTTTACCCTTCGGGAGCGTGAAAGGGTCCGGTCTTGTCTTCCGTCGCAAGTAAAAGCCTTCCTGTCCAGGGTTGACCCCCAGGGCGTTGTTTCTGAAAAAGGCGTTGTTTCTGGGCATATTTCTAAAGAGAAACAACTGTTGGATACGACAGAAGCCGCCGGTTACTTAGGAATCAGAAAGAACACCCTCTATGAGTGGGTGGTCCAGGAAAAGGTTCCGCATATCAAGGTGGGACGGTTGGTAAAGTTCAGAAGAGAGGATTTGGATGAGTGGCTGAAAAAAAGAACGCGGGACGAAAGAAAAGATTTCGTATAATAGCCCGAATATGTTAAGATACTCCGATGTCTGTCTATAAAAAAGCAAATAACTGGTATATTGATTATTACGTCAAGGGCCAAAGGAAGAGGAAGAAGGTCGGGCCTTCAAAGAAGCTCGCCCTGCAGGTCTTGGAAGACGTACACGTCAAGATTGCAAAGCAGGAATATTTGGGTGTTTACGAGGAAAAGAAGGCGCTTTTCGAAGACTTTACCAAACTCTACTTAGATTATTCAAAGGCCAATAAAGCCTTATCTACTTATCAGCGCGACCAGATAAGCGTGGCCCACCTGGTTTTATTTTTCAAGGGAAAGCGTCTTTTTGAGATCGCCCCCGAGATGATCGAGAAGTACAAGGCAACGAGGCTTGAGAAGGTGGAACCCTCTCCGATTAATAGGGAGTTGGCCTGCCTTAAGCATATATACACTAAGGCCATTGCCTGGGAATATGTAAAAATAAACCCGGCCAAGAGCGTCAAGCTGTTTAAAGAGCCGCCCGGACGTCTCCGGTATTTGAAGCCCGACGAGATTGAGAACCTAATCAAGGTCTGTCCGAAACATATAAGGCCCGTTGTAATCACCGCCATAAATACCGGGATGAGAAGGGGCGAAATCTTTAATTTGAAGTGGCGGCATGTGGACCTGGAAAATCGCAAACTTACGGTGGTCAATTCAAAGAACAATGAATCAAGGGTAATCCCGATAAACCAGACCTTATACCAGGAGATCTCGGCGCTCTTTGAGGGAACCAAGGGCGAATACGTCTTTCCGGGGATAAACGGTCAGCCCGTCAAAGACATCCGCACGGGTTTTTCTGCGGCCCTCAAGAAGGCGGAGATCGAGGATTTCCGCTTCCATGATCTCAGGCACACCTTCGGCTCACATTTGGTCATGCAGGGGGTGAATTTGAGGACGGTCCAGCAGTTGATGGGTCATAAGGACATACAAATGACCATGCGTTATTCCCACCTTTCGCATGAGCATGTCCAAGAGGCGGTAGAGAAGTTAGACAGACTATGGACACCCTGTGGACACCCAGGAAATTCAAGACGTGAGCTAACTCTTGTAACTGCTTGAATTTATTAGGCGCGAGAGTGGCGGAACTGGCAGACGCGCTGGACTTAGGATCCAGTGGGCAACCATGGGGGTTCAAGTCCCCCCTCTCGCACCAAACAAGCGTGGGGGGAGCGCGAGGAAGAGCCGTTTTTTGTTTTCGTAGGGGAGGCCCTCCGCGGCCTCCCGCAGATGTCATTCCGAGGAGAAACCCGAGATTCTTCGCTTCGCTCAGAATGACAATCATAATGGCAAAACGACGATTTTGCTGACTATTAAGAACATGCTGTTGCTATAAGACAAAATAAACCAAAAGGAGCGTATTGACCGATGAAGTTCGAGATGGAAGGGCTGGGCGCGACGAAGAAACGCCTCAAGATTGAGATACCGCCGGAGGAGATCGCGACCGCGCTCGACGAGGCGTACAAGGAGCTCAACAAGAGCGTGAAGGTGGACGGGTTCAGGCCGGGCAAGGCCCCGAGGGGCATCCTCGAGAAGCGGTACAACGATACCGTGGAGGCCGAGGTCCTGGAGCGGATAGTGCCCCAGATGTACATAAAGGCCGTGGACGAGGCGAAGATCTACCCGGTCGCCAACCCCTCCATAACCGAGACTGGCCTGAAGCTTAAAAAAGGCGAGGCCCTGATATTCACGGCCGAGGTCGAGGTCAGGCCCGAGTTCGACCTTACCGAATACAAGGGCATCGAGATAAAGGACGAGCCGGTAGAGGTCACCGACCAGGAGCTTGCCGAGGCCATCGAGGAGATGCGCGGCATGCACTCGACGCTCGATACGGTCGCCGAGGACCGCGAGGCGAAGATGGGCGACCATACCCTGATAGACTTCGAGGGCTTCATGGACGGGACGGCAATCGAGGGCGGGAAGGCCGAGAACTACACACTCGAGCTTGGCTCCAGCACCCTGATACCCGGCTTCGAGGAGCAGGTCGTGGGGATGAAGAAGGGCGAAAACAAGGAGCTTCAGGTGAAGTTCCCGGACGACTACAGGAACAAGGAGCTTGCCGGGAAGGACGTAGTCTTCAAGGTGGCCCTGAAAGATATAAAGAAGAAGGTCTTGCCTGAGTTGGACGGCGAATTTGCGAAGGACCTGGGGCTTGGCGCGACCGTCGAGGAGCTCAAAGACCGGCTTAAGAAGGACATCGCCACGTACAAGCAGCACAACATGGCCTCCCAGCACAAGCGCGAGATAGTAAAGGTACTGCTCGATAAGTGCCAGTTCGAGCTTCCGGCTTCGCTCGTGGAAAAAGAGGTGCGCCAGATGGTGCTCCGCCGCCATCAGGAACTCCTGCAGTCGGGCCAGACCCCGAAGGAGGCCGGTTTCGAGCTGAAGGCGTTCCAGGACGAGGCGAAGCCCCTGGCCGAGGAAAAAGTCAAGACAAGCCTGATACTTACGGCCATAGCCGAGAAGGAGAACGTGACCGTCTCCGACAGGGAGATCGACCGCTACCTACAGGGCATGGCGGCCGAGACCGGGTACGGGGTGGACGAGATAAAGAAGCTCTACCAGAAGCGCGAGGGCGGCATGGACACCATACGCGCGGTCCTGGGCGAGGACAAGGTGCTGGAGTTCCTGCTGAAAGAGGCGAAGAAAGCGTAAACCTTCAAATATTGTCATTCTGAGGCCCGGTTTATGGGCCGAAGAATCTCGTAGTTAAGAGCTTGAGATTCTTCGCTTCGCTCAGAATGACAACATGTGGGCATGGCGTAGTTTTCCCGGGTAGCCAGTTTCCGGGTTTTGAGTTAGAATAATATCATGGTTGAATTACGCCCGGAAAAGGGCTATTATAAATCGTAACGTTTTGCAATAACGGGCAAAACGGGAGGTAACATGCTTATACCTTACGTAATAGAGCAGACGGCGAGAGGCGAGAGGGCATACGACATATACTCGCGCCTGCTGAAGGACCGCATAATCTTCCTCGGCACCCCTATAGACGACGATGTATCGAACAGCGTTATAGCCCAGCTTTTATTCCTCGAGGCCGACGACCCGGACAAGGAAATACACGTATACATAAACAGCCCCGGCGGCATCGTGACCTCAGGGCTCGCCATCTTCGACACGATGAACTATATTCGCCCCCCGGTCTCGACCATCTGCATTGGCCAGGCGGCGAGCATGGGCGCGCTTCTTCTAAGCGCGGGCGCGAAGGGCAGGCGGTTCGCACTGCCGAACGCGCGTATAATGATACACCAGCCGTCCGGCGGCTTCCAGGGCCAGGCGACGGACATAGACATTCAGGCGAGGGAGATGCTCCGTCTCAAGGAGCGCTTAAACGAGATACTCGCGACGGCTACCGGCCAGCCGATAGACAAGATACAGATAGACACGGACCGGGACTTCTACATGAGCGGCACACAGGCTAAGGAATACGGGCTCATAGACGAGGTGATTGCGCGCATGCCCATACAGGAAAAGAAGCAGTAACGGGCAGTCTTTGTTTGTAGTCGGCAATACTGATTTAAGTCAGGCTCCATTGGAGGGCAACAGGGATGGAAAACAAATCGGACAACGAAAAGGCAGTGCACCACTGTTCTTTCTGCGGAAAGAGCCAGGACGAAGTCCGGAAGCTTATCGCGGGCCCCACTGTATTTATCTGTGACGAGTGCATAGAGTTGTGCAACGACATCGTCGCCGAGGAGTGGGACGAGGAGCGCGTGAGCAGGCTGCCCAAGCTGCCCAAGCCCGCCGAGATAAAGAGGTTCCTGGACGAATACGTCATAGGCCAGGAGCGCGCCAAGAAGATACTCTCCGTGGCCGTGCACAACCACTACAAGCGCATAAGCTCGCCCGTCACCGAACTCGACGACGTAGAGCTACAGAAGTCGAACATACTGCTCATCGGGCCGACCGGCGTGGGCAAGACGCTGCTCGCGCAGACGCTCGCCCGGATGCTTGACGTCCCGTTCACGATTGCGGACGCGACGACTCTTACGGAAGCCGGGTATGTCGGTGAAGACGTCGAGAACATAGTCCTGAAACTGCTGCAGGCCGCGGAATACGATGCGGAACGCGCGCAGAGGGGCATAATCTACATAGACGAGATAGACAAGATAAGCAGGAAGTCGGAGAACCCATCGATAACGAGGGACGTCTCCGGCGAGGGCGTACAGCAGGCACTGCTCAAGATCATCGAGGGCACGGTGGCCGCGGTCCCGCCGCAGGGCGGCCGGAAGCACCCGCACCAGGAGTTCATACAGGTGGACACGACCAACATCCTGTTCATCTGCGGCGGCGCGTTCGTAGGCCTCGACAAGATAATCGAGCAGAGGGGCGGGGAGAAGGTGCTCGGCTTCGGGGCCGACGTACGCTCCAAGAAGGAGAAGAGCCTGGGCGACGTGCTCGTGCAGGTTCAGCCCGAAGACCTGCTCCGGTTCGGTATGATACCGGAGTTCATAGGCCGCGTCCCGGTGCTCGCCACGCTCGAGGAGCTCGACGAGGGCGCGCTGGTCAAAATCCTCACCGAGCCTAAGAACTCGCTCATCAAGCAGTACCAGAAACTCCTCTCGCTCGAAGGGGTCAAGCTCAGGTTCACCGAAGGGGCATTGAAGGCGATATCCAAGAAGGCGGTGCAGAGGAAGACCGGGGCCAGGGGGCTTAGGTCCATCCTCGAGGACGTGATGCTCGACCTGATGTACGACATTCCTTCGCAGTCGAACGTCAAGGAGGTCATCATCAACGAGGAGGCGATACTTAACCACGAGTCGCCCATCATGCTCTACGAGAAGGAAGAGAAAGAGGCCTCGTAAAGGGGGCTTCAAAGGATTGTCATTGCGAGCGAAGCGTGGCAATCTCCGTTCTTAAATCCAAGGGCCACGCGCAGCGCGTGGCCCTTTTAGTTTGGCGCAAACCCGGACACCTGGTTGGATTCACTCTCTCCCCCCGGCGTATCTCCATTTTATCTGTTATATTTAAAATATCCATAGCATGTGAACTATATCAGGAGTTCGACCATGAAGAAACTTGCCGTATTACCTGTGTTCTTCGCCGTTTTTGTCTATTGTCTGCCCGCATACGCCTGCGACCTTTGCGCCATTTACAGGGGCACGGAGGCCAAGGTGTCGAGGCCGGGCTTCAATATCGGGGTATTCGAGCAGTTCACGCACTTCGGCACCATGCAGGAGGGCGGACATGTCGTACCGAACGAGGCCGGCCAGCACCTGGACAGCTCCATAACGCAGTTCATCGTCGGGTACCAGTTCGACGAGCGGTTCGGGGTGCAGGTGAACCTCCCGTACATATCCCGCTCGTTTAAAAGGCCGGAAGGCTTCGCGACGGACAGGGGCACGGTGTCCGGGATTGGCGACTTGTCGCTTACGGGCAGCGCCCGCCTGTACGAGTCAGTCACGCAAAACACCATCTTCATATGGTCCGCGTTCGGAGGGGTGAAGTTCCCGACCGGCGACAGCGGCCGGCTGGCCGAAGAGCTGAACGAGACCCCGCCTCCGCCGGGCGCGCCTGAGTCCGGGATACACGGGCACGACCTTGCGCTCGGGAGCGGTTCGTACGACGGCATAATCGGCACCTCGGCGATGTTCCACTGGGAGCGCGCCTTCGTAACCGCCGGGGCGCAGTACGCGCTTCGCGGCTCGGGCTCCTTCGGCTACGGATATGCAGACGACTTCTCATGGAACGTCAAGCCGGGCGGCTTCCTGTACCTGACGGACGAGGCGACGCTGGGCCTCCAGCTCGCGCTTACCGGCGAGTGCAAAGGCAAGGACACGTTCATGGGCGCCAAGGCAGACGACACCGGGATTACCAGCGTATTCCTGGGGCCGGAGCTGTCTTTTACGTACAAGGAACATGTAAGCGCGGACCTCGGCGTGGATTTCCCGGTCGTGCTCCACAACACCGCGCTACAGGCCGTGCCCGACTACAAGCTGCGTGCAGGGCTTACGGTAAGGATGTGAGGTGTCGCCCTCTCCCCGGCCCCTCCGGGAGCTACGCCTTACCCTCTCCACCTGCGGGGGAGGGTGTTCCGCGCTTCGCGGGACGGGTGGTGTGAATTATTTTCTTTCCGTTTGACACTCTCCCGCCGATACTCTAAAATTGAGAAAATGATAACAGCGGATTCTTCGCTTCGCTCAGAATGACAGGCAGGTAATGGACGTCTCCAAATACATAGACCCCGCGGTCGCCCGGTACATGGCCGACGCGATCGCCGAGGCCGAAGGCAACGAGGTCTTCTTCATCGGGGTATGCGCCGATGAGCGTAAGGTCGTGCGCGCGCAGGTGGTCGCACGGGGCGACGAAGGGGCCGTACCCGCGATAGCCGGGGAGGCCGCGGTCGGCGACGTCGTGATGCACAACCACCCGAACGGCCTGCTCACCCCGTCCGGCGCGGACTTAAGTATAGCCTCCGAGCTTGGCGGGCGCGGCGTTGGCTTCCTTATAGTCAACAACCCGGTCACCGACGTGTACGCGGTCGTCGAGCCGTTCGCCCGCGAGACGCTGAAGCCCATCGAGGCCGAAAAGGTTGAGCACGCCCTCACGCGCGGCGGCGCTCTCTCGTCCGTGCTCGACGGGTTCGAGTCGAGGCCGGGCCAGGTGGCGATGGCCCTCGAGGTCGTGCGCGCCTACAACGACGGCAAGGTAGCCGCGCTCGAGGGCGGGACCGGGGTCGGCAAGAGCATGGCGTACCTCGTACCCTCACTTATGCTCGCGCTCCAGAACAAGGAGCGTGTCGTCATATCCACCAACACGATAAACCTGCAGGAGCAGTTGATCGGCAAGGACATACCGCTGCTCGCCCGCGTCTTCCCGGAGCCGTTCAAGGCGGTGCTGGTCAAGGGCCGGGCAAACTACCTATGCCTCCGGAAGCTCGACTCCGCGCTCTCCGAAGGCGACTTCCTGTTAGAAGACGAGGAGAAGGAGACCCTGTCGGCAATCGCGGCCTGGGCCGAGAAGACGAAGGAGGGCAGCCGCTCCGACCTGAACTTCATGCCGGGCGAGGAACTATGGGAGAAGCTCTGCTCGGAGTCGGACTCATGCACAAGGCTTAAGTGCAAGCACTTCCAGCACTGCTTCTTCTTCAAGGCGCGCCGCGAGGCCGCCGCCGCCGACCTGCTGGTCGTCAACCACCACATCCTGCTCGCGGACATCGCGCTCCGCTCGGAGGCCGGTGGCTCGTCCGAGATGGCGATACTGCCCGGCTACTCACGGCTGATCATAGACGAAGGGCATAACCTCGAGGACGTTGCGACGTCCTATTTCGGGAGCCGCATATCGAGGCTCGGCCTGATAAAGACGCTCGGGCGGCTCCACCACAGGCGCGACCGCGACCGGGGCGTACTCCCGTTCCTCGCGGCCCGGCTCGGCAAAAAAGGGCGCGGCACGGAGCTGGCCGAGGCATGGCAGGCGTCGATAAACGGCCGGATACTGGCCGAGAAGGAGTCCGCCGTCTCCCGCGTCAACGAGGCCTTCGACACGCTGTACTTCTTCGCCGACAAGTCCAAGGCTGACTCAGGCGAGATAAAGCTCCGGCTTACCGAAACGGCAAGGAAGGCGCAGGGCTGGCCCGAGGTGGAGGACGCGTTCGGCAGGCTCGGCATCGAGCTTCTCCGGCTCGCCCGGTCGCTCAACTCGCTCTGCCAGGAGATTAGCGAGGACGGACGGACGTCCGACCGGCTGGCCGACCCGCTGGTCGAGCTGAAGGCGCTCTCGGAGCGGATAGAGGGTTCCGCGCTGGTGCTCGAAGGCCTGCTGAAGGGCGAGGGCGAGGGCGAGGTCAGGTGGGTAGAGGCGGCCGCGAACAAGGCCGGACGCGTGATATCGCTTTGCGGCTCCCCGCTTAACGTCGCGCCCGAGATAAAGGCCCGCATCTACGACCGGCTGAAGACAGTAATCATCACGTCCGCGACGCTCACGGTCAAGAAGCGGTTCGACTTCCTGATGAAGAGGACCGGTCTCGACCTGGTCGAGCCGGACAGGCTGATTACCGGCGTATTCCCGTCCCCGTTCGACTACCCGCACCAGATGGTCATCGGCATACCGAAGGACATACCCGACCCGACCGACAAGGCCTTCGCGCGCGCCCTGACCGGGCTGGTGCGCGAGTCGCTCGAGGTATCGAAGGGCCGCGCCTTCGTGCTCTTCACGTCGTTTCGGATGATGAACCAGGTTTACAAGGAGCTTCAACTCGACCTCGCGACTATGGGCATGAAGGGCATGCGGCAGGGCGAGGCGCCCAGGCACCGGCTCCTCGACGACTTCAGGAAATACCAGTCCGCGGTGCTCTTCGGCACGGACAGCTTCTGGGAAGGCGTGGACGTGATGGGCGACTCGCTCTCGAACGTCATCATAACGAAGCTGCCGTTCTCCGTCCCGGACGACCCGGTAATCGAGGCGCGTCAGGAAGAGATTACTGCAAGGGGCGGCAACCCGTTCATGGAGTACATCGTGCCTCAGGCCGTAATAAAGTTCAGGCAGGGCATAGGGCGCTTGATACGCTGCAAGACCGACCGGGGCTGCATAATGGTATTCGACAAGAGGGTCGTCGAAAAGAACTACGGCCGGGAGTTCCTGTCCTCGCTCCCCGACGGGAGCGTGGTAACAGGCACCAGGCACGTGGTCTTCGAACGAGTACACGAATTTTTCACACCGGAGATGGTATGAACTCACTCGACCTTACAATACTTCTAATCATGGCGGTTTCTATAACCATAAGCACGTTCAGGGGCGGCATCAGGGAGCTTTTCTCGCTCGCGGCTGTAATCGTGGGCTTTCTGCTCGCGGCCAACTTCTCGCACTACCTGTCCGAAGGTTTCCTAAGGCTGACCACGCACAAGGAGGTGAACGACATAATCGGGTTTGTCGCCGTCTTCATCTTCGCCGCCATGCTCATAAGCTTCATCGGGGGCAGGCTCTCAGAGGTCGCCAGGAAGACCGGGCTCGGCTTCTGGGACCACATGTTCGGCACCGCCATCGGGACTCTGAAGGGAGTCGTCATCTGTACCCTCATCGTCTATGCACTGCTGGTCTTCCTGCCCGCGAAGAGCACGGTACTGTCCAGGTCCCGCGCGTTCCCTATACTTTCCCAGGCGGCGGGCCTCGTCTCGCCCATCGCGCCGCAGTTCTTCCGGGATGAGTACCAGAAGAAGGCAGACGAGATACGGGGAGTCCGCCATCCGGCCGCGAAGGAGTCCAGTGAGCCCGTCCCTGAAAAAAACGCCAAATAATTTGACCCCCATCCCGGCACCGGCTATACTTTAACTGAAGCCTTTCCATTAAATAACGACATTTGCTCGGGTTGCTGACAAACCTATTAAAGCTGTCATTGCGAGCGAAGCGAAGCAATCTCCGTTTTAAAAGTTCTGAGATTGCCGCGTCGCCTTCGGCTCCTCGCAATGACGAATTTGGCATTTTGTCAACAAACCGTGTTCTTTTTTTAATCGTGGGCAACACGCAATATTACCGCCAAGGAGGTCTGCTCGATGTACTTCGACAGGTTCGACCCTTTGAAGGGCGAGAGGCTCGAGATAATGGACAAGGACGGGAACGTGGACGAGGCCCTGCGTCCCGACCTGTCCGACGACCGGATAAAGGAGCTTTACGTCCGGATGTCCGTCATGCGCGTCGCGGACAGGACCGCGCTCAACCTCCAGCGCGAGGGCAGGATGGGCACCTACGCCCCGGTCTGGGGCCAGGAGGCGGCCCAGGCGGCCTCGGCATTCCTGGGCGAGCAGGACTGGCTGGTGCCTTCCTATCGCGAGTCCGGCGCGATGTTCATGCGCGGCGTCCCGCTTGCCAACATATACGAGTACTGGATGGGCGACGAGCGCGGCATGCGCTTCCCGGAAAATTTGCGAGTCCTGCCGATAGCGGTCGTGGTCGGGAGCCAGACCTTGCCGGCCACGGGCGTCGGCTGGGCGATGAAGCTTAAGGGCGAGAAGTCCGCTGCACTTGTCTGCTTCGGGGACGGGGCCACGTCCGAGGGCGCGGTGCACGAGGCGATGAACTTCGCGGGCGTCTTCAAGGCCCCGGTCGTCTTCCTGTGCCAGAACAACCAGTTCGCGATAAGCGTCCCGAGGAGACGTCAGACCGCCGCAAAGACCATAGCACAGAGGGCGTCCGCGTACGGGTTCAAGGGCATACAGTTGTACGGAAACGACCTGCTCGCGGTCTACGCCGCGATGAAGGAGGCGCTCGATAACGCAAGGGCTGGCAACGGCCCGAGCTTCATCGAGGCTCTGACGTACCGGTTTGGCCCGCACACCACCGCGGACGACCCGACCAAGTACCGCGCAGATGAAGACATAGAGAAGAACAAGCCCTTCGACCCGCTCATCAGGCTTCGGCTTTACCTCGAGAAGAAAGGCCTTTGGACCGAGGCCGAGGAGTACACAATAATCGACGACGCGAAGAAAGAGGTCGAGAAGGCGGTAGCCGAGGCCGAGGCGATAGCCCCGGCCGACCCGTCAGACATATTCGCGTACACATACGAGACCATGCCGCCGTATCTAAAGAAGCAGAGGGACGAGCTTGCCGCCTACATTGCCGGGAGCGGGAAGGGAGGCGGGCATGTCTAAGCTGAACCTCGTATCCGCGATTAACCTCGCGCTCGACCAGGAGATGGCGAGAAACCAGAAAATCGTATTGCTGGGCGAGGACGTGGGCCGCGAGGGCGGCGTGTTCCGCGTCACCGACGGGCTCCAGGCGAAGTACGGCCCGGAGAGGGTCATTGACACCCCGCTTACCGAGGCAGGCATCGTGGGTTCCGCGCTCGGACTTGCCGCCGGGGGGCTTCTGCCCGTGCCTGAGATACAGTTCGAGGGCTTCCTGTACCTTGCGCTCGACATGCTCTGCAACCAGATTGCCCGCTTCCGGACAAGGAGCCGCGGCAGGTATCCCGTGCGGATGGTGCTCAGGGTGCCCTGGGGCGGCGGGATACGCGCGCCGGAGCACCACTCCGACTCGCCCGAGACCGTGCTCGTCCACACGCCGGGCTTAACTGTCGTGACCCCGTCTAACCCTTACGACGCGAAGGGGCTGATGACCGCGGCGCTCCGGCACCCCGACCCGGTAATATTCTGCGAGCCTAAACGCATATACCGCGCGATAAAGGCCGAGGTCCCGGATGAGGAATACACCGTCCCGATAGGCAAGGCTAACATCGTCCGCGAGGGCAGGGACGTGACAATCGTCGCCTGGGCCGCGATGGTCAGGGAGGCTTTGAAGGCCGCCGAGGAACTCGACGCCGAGGGCGTGAGCGCAGAGGTGGTAGACCTCCGCACGCTCTCGCCTATGGACAGCGAGACTATCGTTGCGTCGGTGAAGAAGACGGGCCGGCTGGTCGTAACGCACGAGGCGCCGAGGACGCTGGGGCTCGGGGCCGAGATTGCGGCGAGGGTTTGCGAGGACGCGTTGACGAGCCTGCTTGCGCCGGTCGTCCGCGTCACCGGCTACGACACCGTTATGCCGCTATTCAAGCTTGAAAACTATTACCTGCCGGATGCCGGCAAGATAATTGCCGGAGTACGGAAGGCGATGAACTTCTGAGTCCGTCCTTTTGTAGGGGCCGTACTAAGCGAAGCGCATGTCGGCCCTGCCTGTCATTCTGAGGAGTGTTAACGACGAAGAATCTCGTAGTTAAACGCTTGAGATTCTTCGCTTCGCTCAGAATGACATTGTGGTGCAGGGACCTTTAGTTTCACCCGGATTATATATATTGACGAGGTATGAAATGGCCTATGAATTCAAGTTCCCCGACATCGGCGAGGGGCTGACCGAGGGCGAGATAGTCGAATGGAAGGTCAAGGTCGGCGACATGGTTGCCGACCACCAGGCCATCCTCGAAGTCGAGACGGACAAGGCCGTCGCCGAAGTGCCGTCCCCTAAGGCGGGCTATGTCATAAGCCTCAAAGGCGGGCCGGGTGATATTATAACGGTCGGCGAGGTCATTGCCGTTATCGGCGACAAGGCCGAACTGGACGCCGCTTTGAAAGGCACGAAACCGGCGGCTGTCACGCCACCGCCGCCGCCCGAGCCGGAAAAGAAACCCGCGCCCGTCCCGCCTGTCGTCGTGAAGCACGAGTCGGTCGGAGTGGTCGGAGAGCTCGAAGAGGCCACGGACGAGGAAGAGGTCATCCCGCCGGTGGCGGCTGAGAAGCCCGCGCAGTTGACCAGGCCGAGGGTGGACGCCCTGCCGAAGGACCGGATTCTGGCAAGACAGCTCGGCGTGGACATCGAGACTATTCGCGGCACCGGCCAGAAGGGCCGCGTGACCGAGGATGACATACGTAAGGCCGCCGGACGCGGCATGCCGGAGAAGGGCGTACCGGAGGCCGAAGGAGTTGCCGGGTCGGACGCGTACGGCTCGGTCGAACGAGTCCCGCTCAGGGGCGTGCGCCGTAAGATCGCGCAGGCGATGGTCGAGTCGCTCACCAAGGCCGCGCAGGTGACCTCCACCGACGAGGCTGACGTCGGGCTCCTCTGGCATATACGCGAGAAGGAGAAGGCCGAGGCCGCAAAGCGAAACGCAAAGCTCACGTTCCTGCCGTTCATCGTCAAGGCCGTGGTCGGCGCGCTCAAGCGTAACCCGTTCATGAACTCCGCAATGGACGACGAGCGAGGCGAGATACTCGTAAAGGGCTATTACAACATCGGGGTCGCGGTCGAGACGCGAGACGGGTTGATAGTGCCTAACGTAAAAGACGCGGACAGGAAGTCCATCATCGAGCTCGCGGCCGAGATAGAAAACCTTGCCGACAAGGCCCGGAAGCGCACGCTCGACATCAGGGACTTGAAGGGCGGGACATTTACTATCACCAACTACGGCTCGATAGGCGGTATATTCGGGACGCCGATTTTAAACTATCCGGAGGTAGGCATTCTCGGCGTCGGGAAGATAATGGAGAAGCCGGTCGCGGAGGACGGGGCGATAAAGGTCAGGAAGGTGCTGCCGCTATCGCTTACGTTCGACCACCGTGTCGTGGACGGCGCGAAGGCACAGCACTTCTTAAACGACGTCATCATGCACCTCGAAGACCCGGACTTGATTTTCGTAGGGATATAAACCGCCACCTTTCTTGTAAGAAAGGTGCGCGCCAAAGAACTTTAATTTTTGGAGGCCAAATGAAACGCAAGGCATCGGCTTTATGGCAGGGCGGATTGAAGGACGGCAAGGGCGTGGTCTCGACCGGGAGCGGGACGCTCAAGGATACACCGTACAACTTCAACATGCGTTTCGGGGAGGATAAGGGCACGAACCCGGAAGAACTTGTCGCCGCGGCCCACGCGGGCTGTTTCGCGATGGCGTTCTCCGCGATACTGGGCGAGTCGGGCATCACGCCCGCGAGCATAGGCGCGAATGCGACGGTTACGCTGGTGCAGGTGGACGGCGGGTTCGCGGTTACCGGGAGCCACCTGGACGTGGTCGTCAAAGCGCCCGGCGCGGACAAGTCTAAGGTCGAGGCCGCCGGTAACGCTGCGAAGGCCGGCTGCCCGATATCCAAGCTCCTGAACTGCACGGTCACTATGGAATTGACGGTGGAGGTCTAAGGCGTCGGCACCTTGCCGAGTATCCGGTCTATTATCTCGTCCGTCGAGACCTCGTCCGCCTCGGCCTCGTATGTCAGAGTCAGGCGGTGCCTGAGCACGTCGTGCGCTGAATTTTTCACGTCCTCGGGCGTGACGAAGCCGCGGCCGTTCATCATGGCCTCCGCCTTCGCCGCCATCGTAAGGTAAATAGAAGCCCTGGGCGACGCCCCGAACTCGATAAGGTCCTTTATGTCGAGGCCGTACTTGACCGGCTCACGGGTGGCGAAGACCACGTCCACGATGTAGCGCTTCACCTTCTCGTCTATGTAGACACGGTTGACAAGCTCCCTGCATGTGAATATCTCGGATACCTCGGCGACCGGCCCTACCTCGACCTCCTTGCCCGTCGTCGTCAGGTTGATTATCGAAAGCTCCTCTTCCTTCGTCGGGTAGCCAATCTTCACCTTAAGCATAAAGCGGTCCACCTGCGCCTCGGGCAGGCGGTACGTCCCCTCGCTCTCGATGGGGTTTTGGGTCGCCATGACGAGGAACGGCTGCTCCAGCTTGAAGGTGTCCGGGCCTATCGTCACCTGCTGTTCCTGCATGACTTCGAGGAGCGCGGACTGGACCTTCGCCGGGGCGCGGTTAATCTCGTCGGCGAGAAGCAGGTTCGTGAAGACCGGCCCCTTCTTCGTCGTGAACTCGCCGGTCGCCTGGTTGTAGACGCGTGTGCCGAGCAGGTCGGCGGGAAGCAGGTCGGGCGTGAACTGTATCCGCGAGAAGCCGGTGTTGAGCGCCTTCGCGAGCGTCTTTATGCATAGCGTCTTTGCAAGGCCGGGCACGCCTTCGAGCAGTATATGCCCGCGTGTCAGCATGCCGACCAGCAGGCGGTCGAGCATCACCTCCTGGCCTACGATTACCTTCTTTACCTCGGCCCGGATGTTCGACAGCACGCGGCTGTGCTCGGCTATTCTTTCGGATAGTTCCTTAATGTCGGGGGTCATGTTATATTCCTCGCCTGATTCCCCTCTCCCCCGCCCCTCTCCCACAAGGGGCGAGGGGTGCCAATTTCTCCAGTCCCTCTCCCTATTATGGGAGAGGGTTGGGAGAGGGTGATTCCAAAAATCTATATTTCCCTCACCAGTGCTTTTGCCCTCTCCATAACCCGTGCCTTCTCTTCATCCGTAGGCACGTGCTTGGCGAACTTCACCAGGTCGGCCTCGTAGAATATAGCGCCAAGCTTGTCGCGCGCGGGCTGGGGTAGTGCGGCCTTCTCGGTACCGGCCATCAGCTCGGCGGTCGTCGCCTCGAGCGTGGCAATACCGCGCGATTCCTTGAGGTATACCCGCACCGCGTCGGTCACCGCGCTGTAGAACGCCTTCGCGTCCGGCTTGAGCGTCTCGGCGCGCGCCAGAGCGGCCAGCGCCTTGTCCCTCGGCGCGAGCGACGCAGGCATTGACGGGACGGCGCCAGGCGCGGGCTTCTTCTTTCGCCTCACCAGGTATATCGCGAGCCCGATAAGCGCGACGAGCACAAGTATCGCAATCGCGACCATCAGCCGGAAGACGAGCCTCACCTTGTCGAGAAACGTCTTCGGCTCCTTGATGTCGCGGATGTCCTCCTGCAGGCCCTTCAGTACACCCGGCCCCGACTCCGTCACGACCACCTTGACCGGGTTCGAGGTCATCTCCTGATGCGCGCCGGTCTTTGGATCCGTAAGGACCAATTTCGCGGGCGGGATGGCGTGCTCGCCGGGGAGCGAGGACGAGATGCGGTACTCCTGGTCGGTAACGCGCCTTGCCTTGCCCTGTATGACCTTCTGCGACGAGGACGAAAAAGTGCCTGTGACGTCGAAGCCGGTGAAGTCCGGCGGCACGAGCTGGACCGGCTGGTCTGCCTCGCCCTCCTCGATTATCGAGAGCTTGTAGGTGAAGGTCTCGCCCTTCGCGACCGCAGGCTTGCTCGCGGACGCCTCGAGCGCGACCTGGTATGCGTGCGCCAGGGCGGGGAAGGCGAGAATAAATGTCAGCAGAAGTATTGTAAGCTTGTTTTTCATTTTTGCAGACTAATGTTTATTACTATACCAGCCCCCACCCTGCCCTCCCCCGCAGGTGGGGAGGGTAAAACCTCACAACCCGTCATCCCTGCGTACGCGGGAATCCAGTGACTTTCCCCCTCTCCCTTTATCCCTCTCCCACAATGGGGAGAGGGAAATATTTGTTCCCCCTCCCTTGCATGGGAGGGGCAGGGGGGAGGGCTATTTTACTCCTTCACATCTATCTGTATCTGCTTCGGTTTCGCAAGGGCCGTCTTCGGCATCCTTATCTCGAGGACGCCCTTGGTGTACGACGCCGAGATCTTTTCCTGGTCCACGGTCTGGGGCAGGGTGAACGACCTCGAGAACGTCCCGTAGGCGCGTTCCACACGGTGGAAGCTGTCCTCCTTGACGTCCCTTTCCATCTTCCGCTCGCCCTTTAGGGTAAGGGTGTTGTCCCTCACCTGGATGTCGATGTCTTTCATCTCCATGCCCGGCAGTTCCGCGGTCAGGACGATTTCCTCGCCCGCCTCGAATATGTCAACCGGCGGCGTCCACATGCCCGGCATGAGCGGCTCGTCCTCGCGCCCCCTCTGGACGGTCTCCTCGAAGAGGCGGTTCATCCGCTCCTGGAGGGTCATCAGGTTACGAAACGGGTCCCATCTAACAAGTGTCATGGTCTCCTCCTTCCTTTCCGTTGAGGTTAGCACTCGCCACCATAGAGTGCTAGCAATTTACCACCGGGAAGGAAAACTTGCAATTCCGGAAAAAAGGCTTTAAAATCCAACAAACCCGGAGCAAGACGTTTTTAGGCCGCAAAACCTCTAAAATCTACCATTTTTTTGCTTTTTTGTAAATTTATATTTTACGGGCGGGACGGCTTGACAACTACCCGATAAATGTAGGAAAATCAAAAGATGAAAAAAGACACGCTCTTTTCGGATTTTCTGTACAGGTTTACCCGGAACCCGCTCGCCCTCGCGGGTAGCGCGGTGATAATAACCCTTTTCGCCGTGGCGATACTCGCGCCCGTAATAGCCACGCACAACCCGGACCTGATAGACACCGGCAATATACTTGCGGCGCCGGGCGCCGGCCACCTGCTCGGGACGGACGAGCTTGGCCGGGACGTCTTCAGCCGCATGCTATACAGCACCCGGATATCGCTGCTTGTCGGCTTCGTCGCGGTCGGCATCGCTACGGTAATCGGCGTATTCATAGGCGCTATCGCGGGCTATTACGGCGGCTGGGTGGACAGCGTCCTTATGCGTTTCGTGGACATCATGCTCTGCTTCCCGACGATATTCCTGATACTCGCGGTCATAGCGATTCTTGAGCCATCCATCTGGAACATCATGATAATTATCGGCATCACCGGCTGGATGGGCGTGGCGAGGCTCGTGCGGGCGGAGTTCCTGACCTTGAAGGAACGGGACTTCGTGCTCGCATCGCGCGCGGTCGGGGCCAGGGACCTGCGGGTAATATTCCGGCACATCCTGCCTAACGCGATGTCGCCGGTCTTCGTCTCGGCCGTGCTCGGCGTCGGCGGCGCGATATTGATCGAGTCGTCGCTCAGCTTCCTCGGCCTCGGCGTCCAGCCCCCGACTCCGTCCTGGGGCAACATGCTGACCTCCGGCAAGGACAACATAGAGATAGCCTGGTGGCTGTCGCTATTCCCTGGGCTGGCGATACTTATCACCGTGCTCGGGTACAACCTCTTGGGCGAGGGGCTCCAGGACGCGCTGAACCCAAGGCTGAAGGACTGATGAAACACCCTCACCCCCAACCCCCTCTCCCGGTAGGCGAGGGGGATTTATATATCCCTCTCCTCGCGGGAGAGGGATTACAGGGTGAGGGGGAACAATAAGGTTTTATGCTCTGGTTCTCCCTCACCATCCTCGCCGCCTTCGCACAGGCCACGGCAGACGCCTTCACAAAGAAGGCGCTCGTCAATACCGACGTCTTCATGGTCTCCTGGCTCAGGAACGTCCTGTCCATCCCGTTCCTGATAGTCATATTCCTCGTCGTCCCGATACCGCACTTGGACACCACGTTCTGGTGGGCGGTCGGACTTGCCCTCCCGCTCGAAATCATAGCCACACTCCTATACACCAAGGCGATAGAGGTCTCGCCGTTATCCCTTACGATGCCGTTTTTAGCGCTCACGCCGTTCTACCTCTTGCTCACCTCCTTCCTGATATTGGGCGAGAGGCCGAGCGCATCGGGAGCCGCCGGGGTCTGTCTGCTCGGCGCGGGCGCGTACCTGCTGAACGTCCACTCGATGAAGGAAGGCGGGGTATTCGCGCCGTTTCGGGCGATATATCGGGAGAAGGGTTCGATGATGATGATGGTCGTGGCGGCTATATACGCGCTTACCTCCGACCTGGGCAAGCTCGCGATGCTGCACTCATCTCCGTATTTCTTCGGCCCGTTCTACGTGGCCGTATTCTCGGTCGTGTATACGCCCGTGCTCCTGCTTGCCAAAAGGCCGGTAACGCTCCCGAAGGGCGAGCTCTGGCTGTACCTTCTGATTGGCGCGTCCATCGCCTCGCTCACGATACTCCAGCCGGTGGCGCTTTCGTATACGCAGGTGAGCTACATGATAGCGGTCAAGCGGACGAGCCTGCTTTTCTCGATAGGGTACGGCTATTTCATGTTCCGTGAGGCGCATATCAGGGAGCGGGTAATTGGCGGGGCCGTGATGCTTGCGGGCCTTGTCGTTATGGCGGTATTCTGAGGATAATTTGGTATACTCTAAGGTAACAAAACCTGGACCCCCGTTTTCACGGGGGTGACAAGAAACAAAAGGCGCAAATGAACAACGTCTGCAAGACATGCAAGGCCCCGCTCGTCAACGGGGCGGTACATACCCTCAAGGCAAACTCGAAGAACTTCGAGATAACCATCGAGAAGATACCGGTAACGACCTGCCCTAACGGGCACCCCGGCCTCTACTGGTTCGACAAGAAGTTCGGCCCGTCGTTCATGGACAGGCTCGAGACCGAGGGCATCATGGCCAGGGGCAGACGAACCTGGACGCTCCGGCACAGGAACGTCTGCGTCGGCTGCGGGGCGGACCTGGACAGCCACAAGTCACTTCATACCTTCAAGTTCGAGTTCGATACGGTGACCAACAAGGGCAGGATGATGCAGGTGACGCTGACGTGCCCGGCGCTATTCTGCAAACGTTGCAACAGGCACTTCATGCCGCACGACAAGGGCGAGCTCGACATGTATTACGACGAACTGCACAACCTGCTTCAGCATGCGATAAAGAAGGAGTTTATTTTCTGACACACCCAATACTGTCACCCCGTGCTTGACGGAGCCTGCCCTGAGCGAAGCCGAATGGGGGACCCAGGTTTTAAACCTGGATTCCCGCCTTCGCTGGAATGACAATTTTTAATACCCCAGCTTCACCGCACGCCGCACCTCCGCCATCGTAACCTCTGCCGCCTTGCGCGCACGGGCCGCCCCGTCCGCGAGCAGCGCGCGCGTCTCGTCGTCCCGGCCAGCGAGCCCCGCCTTCCTCTCGCGGTACTCCGCAAGGCTCCCGGCGAGTATTTCCCCCAGGTACTTCTTGTGCGCGGTGCATCCGAGCCTGCCCGCCTGGCATTCGGCGTCGTGGGCCGCAGCGTCCCCGGGCCTGAAGACCTTGTGGTAGTCCTGCACCGAGCAGATGTCCGGGTTGCCGGGGTCGGTAGCGTGCACCTTCGCCGGGTCGGTGACGAGCCGTTTCGTCTTTGCGGACAACTCTTCGGGCGTGTCGTCTAAGTACAGGCAGTTGTCGAGGCTCTTGGACATCTTCCTGCCGTCCACACCGAGCAGTTTCGGGGTCGAGGTGAGAAGCTCCTGCGGCTCCGGGAATACCGCGCCGTAATACTTGTTGAACGACCGGGCGATCTCGCGGGCAAGCTCCACGTGCGGCGCCTGGTCTATCCCGACCGGCACGGCGGCCGCCTTGTATAACAATATATCCGCGGCCTGTAACACCGGGTATCCCATCAGCCCGTAGCTCATGGACTTGATGTGCATGTCCTCCATCATGGCCTTCAGGGTCGGGTCGCGCTCAAGCCAGGGCATCGGCGTGACCATCGAGAGCAGGAGGTGAAGCTCGGCGTGCTCCTTCACGTCCGACTGGACGAACACGGTCGACTTTTCAAAGTCTATCCCGAGCGCGCGCCAGGTGTTTGCCATGTCGAGCGTATTTGCGGATATCCCGGATGTGTCGGCGTAGCCGGTGGTCAGCGCGTGCAGGTCGGCTATGGTGAAGAAGCATTCGTAGCCGCCCTGGAGCCCGGCCCAGTTCGAGAGAGCGCCGACCAGGTGGCCCAGGTGCAGCCGGCCGGTCGGCCTCATGCCGGAGAAGAGCCTCATAGGGAGAACTCGCCTTTCTCCAGGTGCTCCTTTATACGGTGCAGGAACTCGTTCGCGGTAAGGCCGTCCACCACCCGGTGGTCGTAAGACAGCGAAACGAACATCATGGGCCGGATGGCTATCGCGTCCTCGCCGTCGGCCTCGACCACAACCGGCCTCTTCACGACCTCGCCCATCCTGACAATACCTACCTGCGGCTGGCTGATTATCGGGGTGCCGAATAGGTTGCCGTGCCTGCCGGGGTTGGTGACGGTGAACGTACCCCCGGCCAGCTCGTCGGGTGTTACCTTCCTGTCGCGCACCCTGACAGACATCTCGTTGACCGCCTTCGCAAGCTCAAGCAGGCCCATCTCCCCGGCCGACCGGATAACAGGCACCATCAGGCCGCGCTCGGAGTCAACCGCGACACCTAAGTGTATGTCTTTTTTGGTTAATATGCTGTCGCCCTGGACGACGGAGTTCATCAGCGGGAACTCCTTGAGCGCCCTTATGGTCGCGAGCATAACAAACGGCAGGAAAGTAAGGCCAAATCCCATCTCTGCCTTTATTTTCGCCTTATTATTGTCTCGCATCCCCACAACATGGTCTAAATCGGCCTCCGCGAATGTAGTAACATGGGCGGACGTCCTCTTGCTGTAGACCATGTGGTCGGCGATGAGTCGGCGGAGCCTGGAGAACGGCGTCACGGTGTCGCCCTCCCCGGCCTCATAGGCCGGGACGCGATAGGTGCCAAAACCCTCTTCCTCGCCAGTTCTAAATCCCCCCATCCCCCCTTTGTCAAAGGGGGGTGAAGGGGGGATTTCCCCTCTACCTATGGGAGAGGGGGCAGGGGGTGAGGGCTGTTTCGTGGCAGGGGGTGAGGGCTCTTCCACCGACAGGGCTTCCTTTTCCAATCCCTCACCTACCTCGAAGTATGACGGTGGCGAGGGCGCTTCCACCACTGCCATCACATCCGACTTTGTGACCCGACCGCCGGAGCCCGTGCCTTTAATCGTCCGCACATCGATGCCGTGCTCGACCGCGATGCGCATCACGGCCGGGGAATAGAAACCCGACCTGTCCAGCTCGGCCCAGGCAACAGGCGGCGCGGCCTTTTGTATCTCCGGTATTATCTCCGGCGGGGCCTTGACCTCCTCATGCGCCGGCATCTGCTTCAATGTCTCGACGGCGGGCACGCCCTCAACCTTCAAGGGGTGCTCAGCGGGGCCCTCCTTCTTCGCGGGCAACTCGGGGGGTCTTCCCTCTATTTCCCCTCCCTTGATGGGAGGGGTCAGGGGAGGGTGTGCATTCGCCCCCGCCGTCTCGTCAATCCTTGCAATCAGCTCGCCTATCTTCACCGTCGTCCCGGCTTCGGCCAGTACCTCCGCGAGCACGCCGCCGACCGGCGAGGTTATGTCCACGTCCGCCTTGTCCGTGCTGACGGTAACGAGCGGCTGGTCGGCCTCGACCCTCTGGCCGACGTCAACGAGCCAGACAGATATTGTACCCTCGGCTATGCTCTCGCCCATCTGCGGCATTTTGATGTCGGTCATTTAACACCCAACGTGGTTAAGGTTTAACATCCCCCTCTACGACGGAGGGAAGTTCCTTATCCCTCCTCCCCTGCATGGGGCCTGCCTTATTCTTCCCCTCCCCTTGCGGGAGGGGACTGAGGGGAGGGGAATGCAGTGCAGTTGCTCCTTATCATCTCCAACACGCCTTGAATATTCTGCAATACTTCATTATTCCAGAACCTCAGCACCTTAAATCCGTTTCTTTCAAGATACTGGCCTCTTTCGTTGTCTTTGTCTTTTTCTCCCGCATGTTGTCCGCCGTCTACTTCAACGACAACACGCATTTCAAGGCACACGAAATCCACAATAAAGTTATCTATCGGCTGTTGCCTCCTGAACTTGAAACCTTCCAGTTGCTTTTGCCTTAAATGTTTCCATAATAACGCCTCGGCATTAGTGGAGTTTTTTCTTAGTTCCTTTGCCGGGGTTGTGAGGTTGTTCTTAGTCATCAATCAACTATGCCATACTGGTTCACGGGTAACTCTATGAATAAAGTTCTTCTATAACAGAGCGTGTATTCTTGATGTGCTCCAATGCCTCTTTTTGCCCTGCACCTTTCCCGCGATGTACGACTTGTTTAGCGCATAGGCGGACGCGATGCAGCCGATCTTTCAAGGGTCCCTTTAAATACAACTTCTCATCCCCGATAAGGCCGTAAAGGTCTCTTTTCCAAAGGTCTTCGATTTCTTTCTCGGAGGTTACGTTCATCTTTTCTTTATAATAATTTTTCAAGACCTCTTCTAATAAAGCTCGGCATAATACGACGGAAGATGCATACTGGCTTAGGGAATAACAACTTCTTTTTTCTTCAAAAAACCCTGCCGATGGTTTGGTGTTTTTCTCAACAAGCAGGATTGGGCCGACCTCCAGGGACCGTTCCCAATAACTATACAAATCAAGCTCGTCGTATAGCTCAACTGGATTAACCGTAGCCGTATCTATGGCAAAACTGTTCCTATCCAAATCATCTTCCGTTAGCACATGCCGCGAGGGTCTGCGTTTATATGTTCCAGTAACACTCTCTCTTCTTCATCGTTAAGTGGATTCTCTTTGGTATCTCCGAATAACCACGAATCCCACAAACCAATTTTCTCCCAAATATCGGGGTGCTCTTTTTTAAACGCTTCGGTGTGTTCGCTGTCTTTTTCCTCGACCAATTTAAGAAAGCCAAGCAACTGATCGTCCTTGTTATCCCTGATACTACGCAACGTCTCAATTATTGTCGCGTCCGGCAGGGTTATGTAAGTTTCTTCACATAATCTGTCATAAATAATTTTCCTGTTTTCATAGACACCGTCGGATGCGCACGATGCATCTTCAGCGTTATGATCCTTAACGGCTTTAGCAAGCTTCTGCATCTGTAAAATGTACGCTTTAATTAAATCGACAATAAGCTTTGTGTCTGACATCTCTCGCCTCGGTATAATGATTATCCCCCTCCCCTAACCCCTCCCGCGAGGGGAGGGAACATTCATATTCACGGAACATCCGGCTTTAATACCCCGCCAGCTTCCGCGCCGCGTCGAGCACTTTATCTTTATTGGGCAGGATAAACTCCTCCATCGGCCCGGCGAATGCATTGTGCGTGTCCTTCGAGGCTACGCGCACTATCGGAGCGTCTAAATACTCGAACGCGTTTTCCGCGATGATTGCCGCGACCTCCCCGCCCACGCCGCCGGTCATCCGGTCCTCGTGCACTATCAACACCTTGCCCGTCTTCTTCGCGCTCCGGAGGATGCTCTCCCTGTCGAGCGGCAGGAGCGTCCTTAAGTCCAGCACCTCGGAGCTTACGCCCTCTTTCTCAAGCTCCGCCGCCGCGTCCAGGCAGTGGTAGAGCGCGGAGCCGTAGGTGATGAAGCAGATGTCGGACCCCTCGCGCCGGAGCGCGGCCTTCCCTATCGGCACGATGTAGCCCGCCTCGGGGATGTCCTCCTTGACGCGCCTGTAGAGGTACTTGTGTTCGAAGTATACGACCGGGTCGTCGTCCTGTATGGCCGCGATAAGCAGGCCCTTGGCGTCGAACGCGGTGGCCGGGGCGACGACCTTCAGGCCCGGCACCCTGGCGAACCATGCCTCCGGGTTCTGCGAATGGAACAGCCCGCCCCGCACACCGCTGCCCGACGGACACCGAAGCACCATCGGGCATTTTGCCTTGCCGCCGTGCCTGTACCTGAGGGTAGCGGCCATGTTCACGACCTGGTCGAAGCCGCACGTGACGAAGTCGGCGAACTGCATCTCGGCCACGGGCCGGAGCCCCGCAGCCGCGGCCCCGACCGCCGCGCCGACTATCAGCGCCTCGGATATCGGCGTGTCGATAACACGTTCCGGGCCGAACTCGTCCAACAGCCCCTCGGTCGCAAGGAAGGCCCCGCCGAGCCCGCCTATATCCTCGCCCAGCAGGAACACGTCCTTGTCCTGCCGCATGGCAAGCCGGAGCGCGTCGTTTATTGCCTTTATGTAGGTCAGTTCCATAAATCAATACACGTTGATGATGAATACGTTAGCGATGAACACGTGAGTAATAAACACGTGCAACGTGTGTACACCACGTCTTAATGCTCACGTCCTTTCACTCACGTCCTTTCACCCACGTCCTCTCGCTCACGTCCTTTCACCCACGTCCTCTCGCTCACGTCCTAAACCGGCGTCGCGTACAGCCCGTCCATAGCCTCCGGCCCCTCGGGCTCAGGCGAGCCTTCCGCGAACTTTATCGCCTCGTCGACAATCGACTTTACCTTTATCCCGGTCTCCTCGATAACCTTGGTTGTATCGTAGCCCTTCTTCATAAGGAAGAACTCGAAACGCGAGACAGGGTCCCGGCTCTCCCACTCGATAAGCTCTTCCTTCGTCCGGTACGAGGCCGGGTCATGCTCGCTGTGGCCTGAGTAGCGGTACGTCTTGCACTCTATCAGCGTCGGCCCGCCGCCCCGCCTTGCGAGCTCGACCGCGGGGCGCATCTCGTGCAGGACGGCGTACAGGTCGTTCCCGCTGCACACATGCCCCTTGAAGCCGTAGCCCACGGCCCGGTCGGCCACGTCCTCTATGGCCATCTGGAACGGCTGTGGCGTGGAGAAGGCGTAGTAGTTGTTCTCGCAGACGAATATCACCGGGAGCTTCTGCACCCCGGCGAAGTTCATCGCCTCGTGCACGTCGCCCCTCGAACTCGCGCCCTCGCCGAAGAAGGCGACCGCTACGTTGGGCTCGCCTCTAAGCTTGAACTTAAGCGCGACGCCGCATGCGACCGGCAGGCTCGAGCCGAGCATCGAGGTCGCGCCGAAGATGCCCATGTCGAGTATGCCTGAGTGGAGGAACGAGTCGCGGCCGCCTGATATGCCGGCCTTCTTGCCGAGTATCTGGGCCATCAGGAGCTTCGGGTCGGCGCCCTTTACGAGGAACGCGCCCAAGTCCCGGTGCAGGGGAAATATGAAGTCTTCTTTTTTTAGTCCGTATGTCGCGCCGACGACCAGCGCCTCCTGGCCGAGGCCGGAGTATACGCCGCCCGGCACCTTGCCCTGGTGGTGCAGCTTGGAGACCCGGTCCTCGAACTCGCGGACCAGACGCAGGTAGTAATATAACTCGAGTTCCTGTTCCATTTTTAGCACACGTGAGTGAAAAAGACGTGAATGAAAAAACGTGCATATAAAGGACGTTGCACGTGTTCGTCACCCACGTGTTTTCACCGACGTATTCTCACCCACGTCCTTTATAAAATGAACCCCTTGTTCTTTTTTAGGTACGGCACCAGCCCGCCCGCTTCGAGTATGTCGGTCATCACCTTCGGCATCGGAGGGAACTTCAGGTCTATGCCTTTCGTAAGATTTTTCAGGACGCCGCCGTTTAAGTCGAGCTCGAGCAGGTCGCCTTCGTCTATTTTGTCCGTGTCAACCCGCACAGCGGGCAGGCCGATGTTTATGCAGTTTCTGAAGAATATACGCGCGAAGGACTTGGCCGCGACGCACGAAGTCCCGGCCATCTTGATTATGGTGGGCGCGTGTTCACGCGAGCTTCCGAGCCCGAAGTTGCGGCCGCCCACGACGAAATCGCCCGGTTTCACCCCGGTCCTGAAGTCGTCCCTCGCGTCCTCCAGGACGTGTTTTGTCAGCTCGGGCAGGTTAGTCCTCAGATACGCGTACCGGCCGGCCGCGATTAAGTCGGTGCTTATGTCGTCCCCGAACTTCCATGCGCGTCCGCTCATGCATACCTCCTCGGGTCGGCCAGCTTGCCCTCGACGGCTGACGCCGCGACAAGCGCGGGCGAGGCCAGGTATACGAATGAGTTCGGGTTCCCCATCCTTCCCTTGAAGTTCCTGTTGATGGAGGCGACGCAGTTCTCCCCGTCGCCCAGTATCCCTGCATGGCTTCCGGGGCATGCGCCGCAGCCAGGGCTGTTTATAACACCGCCCGCGTCGAGGAATATACCGAAAAGGCCGGTCTCCATCATACGCCTGTAGACCTTCTTCGTGCCGGGCGTTATGACGAGCCTCGTCCCGGGCGCTACATGCCTGCCCTTAAGCACCCTGGCCGCGGCCTCCATGTCCTCGTAGTACCCGTTGGTGGTCGAGCCGAGGTACGCCTGCTGGATCGGCACGTCCTTGCAGTCCGGGTGCGTGATGGGCCGCGTGTTGTCCACGGTATGTGGGAACGAGACCATCGGCACAAGCTTGGTTGCATCAATATTTACGACCCGCACGTATTTCGCGCCCGGCTCGTGTTTTATGTCACGGTAGTCGGCCTCGCGGTTATTCTCCTTCAGCCAGTCCATCGTGTGCGCATCCGACTGACAGAGCCCACACTTCGCACCCGCCTCGACCGCCATCGACGTCAAGGTCACTCTGCCCGGTATGCTCAGTCCGTCTATCGTGTCGCCGATGAATTCGAGCGACTGGTACGTGGCCCCGTCCGCACCTATCAGGCCAATCAGGTAGAGTATGACGTCCTTTGCGTATACGCCGTCCGGGAGTTTCCCGGTCACCTCGACCCTCGTCGCCTCAGGGCACATCATCCATGTCTCGCCGCTTGATATCGCGACTGCCACGTCGGTCGAGCCCATCCCGGTCGAAAAAGCGCCGAGCGCGCCGCCCTGGCAGGTGTGCGAGTCCGCCCCGACCATCAGCATGCCGGGGCTCGTCACCTTTTCGCCCAGGACCAGGTGCGAGACCCCCTCGCCTATGTCGAACAGGCGGCAGCCGGACTTGCCCGCGTAGTCGCGCAGCTTTATGTGGCCGGTCGAGACCTCCTTGAACGAGGACGGTGAGGCGTGGTCTATGAATACCGCAGCATGCGAGGGGTCCTTCGCGAGCGGGCCGCCGAGCTCGTAGATCTTGTCCACGGTAAGCGGGCCTGTCCAGTCCTGCATGTAGGCGAAGTCTACCTTCACCACGGTCAGCTCGCCCGCCCGGACGTCCGAGCGAGCGTGCATGGATATTAGTTTTTCGGCCAGCGTCTGCGGCAATTTAGACCTCCGTTACTTTCTCAACCCATCATGTAGGGGCTTGATTCATCAAGCCCGGCTCTTTTTCGGGCGCAATAAATTGCGCCCCTACGGTTAGGTCAAGAAAAGTACGATTTAGTGTTTAAAAGTATAACAGATGCATATCGCGTGTCAACGGTTTACGCCCATATCCACCACTATAGCCGCCATCAGGAACATTATATAGACTATGGACGCGGCAAAGGCGCGTCCGTACCGGTTAGTCGCGACCACGTTCCGGTAGCAGCTCATGAGGTAAAAACACCCGAGCAGGAATGCAAAGCACGCGAAGTTGGCCGAGCAGTACCCGAACAGCCAGAGCGACGTCGTAAGGAGCGGCAGGGCCGATGCGTATATGAATATGAACGATTTGGTAAAAGGCTCGCCAAACGCGACCGGCATCACCGGGAGCCCCGCGGCCTTGTACTCGTCTTTGTACTTCAGCGCCAGCGCGAGGAAGTGGGGCGGCTGCCAGAGCAGCATGACGAGGAAGAGTATCAGCCCGTCCAGGCCGAGGCCGGGCCGGACAGAGGCGTAGCCGATCAGCACCGGGAGCGCGCCGGGTATCCCGCCGGGCACCGTCCCGTACGGCGAGCGTTTCTTCAGGTAAAGCGTGTAGAGTATCGTATATATAAGCGAGGCCGCGAGTATCAGTAGCCCGGTCATCATGTTAATCAGCAGGAACGATAGCATGACGGAAGTTATAACCAGGACCGCCGACAGGGCAAGCGCGTTTCCCTCGCCGAGACGGACGAGCGCAGTCGTCCGCCTGTCCACCCTCGGCATCGCCTTATCCGATTCGGACTCGAAGACGACGTTAAGTATGGCGGAGCCGGACGCGGCCATCACGATGCACAGCAGGCAGAGCATACCCATGCCCGGACTCGGCAAGCCCCGTGCCGCGAGCGTCATCCCGGCGAAGCCCGATACTGCGACGCCAAAGGCTATGCCCGGCTTGCCGACAAGTATAGCGGACGCCGCAAGCCCGTCCGCGCGCCTCCGGCGCGAGCCGGAGATGGCCTGCTCGTTAGCTGAACCTGAAATCCCCACGGTATCTATGGCCGGGCCTCCTCTGCACGCGCCTCGCCCGTCCACATCCAGGTGAGCACGGTAAGAATGGCGAGCGCGACCGCTAAGTGCAGCGCCGTCGCCACGTAATACAGCCCCGTCCTTACAACAACCGCCCCGACCGCAATCTGTCCGAGCACGAGGAACATCAGCATCAGCGCCCCGCCCTGGCTCTTCTTCATCCGTCCGTCCGTTATCGTCACTACGAAAAGCGCGGCCATCGTAAGGAATATCAGGTAGGCCAGCAGCCTGTGCGTGAAGTGCAGGAGCACCTTGCCACCGAGCACCGGGGGTATGAGGCTGCCCAGGCAGGACGGGAAGTCGGGGCATGCAAGGCCCGCCTCCGAGTGCCGGACATACGCCCCGAGCACGGCCTGGAAGAACACCACCGCGCCGAGCGAGATGAACAGGAGCGCAGGCCCGTTTGCCGGAAACGCGGGTTGGTTTTTTACCCCGTCGAAATGCATCATGTAATACGAGAGCAGGAAGACCGAAAGCGCGATTGCGAAGTGGACCGTGATGAGCCTGCCCGGAAGTCCGAGCAGCACGACCATCCCGCCAAGCACCACCGCGATAAGGACAAGCCCGACCGCGACTACCGGCACGGCCTTCGCCTTGCCCCGGTAGACCTTGAACCGATTATAAGAGAGCAGGACGAGCGATACCGTCGCCGCCGCCGCGATCACCCTGTGCAGGAACTCCATGTATGTGTCGAGCGCAAGCGGGGGCACTACCCTGCCGTGGCAGAGCGGCCAGTCCGGGCATCCGAGCCCCGCCTCCATCCCGGCAACGAGGTTGCCCCAGACAAGCAGCAGGAAGAACAGGCCTACGGTGACTTTGCCGAGCATCATAAACCTCCATAAATCGACACCCTGGGGCTCCGCCCCAAACCCCGCTGGGGCCATTGGCCCCAGACCCCAATGTTTACCTAAATAATACGTCCGTCAGTGTCCCGAAGATAATGAGCGCGAGGAACGCTATCGGGAAGAGCGCGAACGCCCAGACAAGCTCCTTCTCGTTTTTCAGGTGCATGAAAAATAACGCGACCAGCGACGCCTTGGCAGACGCGATAATCAGCGCGACCACAGCGTTGAACATACCGAGCGGTATGTACGACACCCCCCAAGTTACGCCCGTCAATACTATGAGCGCCGCCCAAACTATAATATATGTCCAGTAAGCCGCCATATTCACCCTATAAGGTAAAGCATCGGGAACAGGTAAATCCATACCAGGTCCACGAAATGCCAGTACACGCCGGTAATCTCGACCGGGGTCGAGTATTCTTCCGAGAACCGTCCCCTCTGCGCCATTACAAGCATGACGGCAAGCGCGGCCATGCCCGCCAGGACGTGTATCCCGTGCAGGCCGGTCATCATGTAGTAGAGCGAGAAGTATATGTTAGACGACGGGTACAGCCCCTGGGCGAAGTGCTCCTGCCACTCGAAATATTTTACGACCAGGAACACCGCGCCGAGGAAGATGGTGAGCGCAAGGCACGCCTTCAGCATCGCCACCCGGCCGCGCTTTATCGCCGCGATGCCGAGCGCGACCGTCAGGCTGCTGCATATAAGCACGACCGTGTTCGCCGCGCCAATCACCTTGTTCATATGCATGTGCTGGGCGTGGAACATCTCCGGATACTTGAGCTTGAATACCGTATAGGCCGTGAACAACCCTCCGAAGAGCAGGACCTCGGTCGCAAGGAACGTCCAGATGCCGAGCTTCGACGCCTCGTGCACGACGGACGGGTCCTCAGGCGCTATGTTGTGTTTTATGGGCTGAGTCTCCATCTATTGCCCATCCCTCCTGCCCATGTCGTACGGCCACTTGGTCACGACCGGTATCTCGTCGAAGTTGTGTGTGGGCGGCGGCGACGTCACCTGCCATTCGAGCGTCCTTCCGCTCCAGGGGTTTGCCGGGGCGATCTCGCCATTTCGCATGCACCGTATGAAGTTATAGAACATTATGATTATCCCGACGGCGAGTATCCACGAGCCGACCGTCGAGACGATGTGCTGGCCCTGGTACTGCGGCTGGTACTCCGCGTATCGCCTCGGCATGCCCCTGAACCCCAGTATGAACATGTTGAAGAAGGTTATGTTGAACCCGATGAATATGAAGAGCCACGCGAGCTTCGCGGCCTTCTCGCTAAGCATCCTGCCCGTCATCTTCGGGAACCAGTAGTGGAGCCCCGCGAACAGCCCCATCACCGTCCCGCCCATCATCGTGTAGTGGAAGTGCGCGACCACGAAGTATGTGTCGTGCAGGTGAACGTCGGTTGCGAGCGCACCGAGAAACGGCCCGGTCAGCCCGCCGATGATGAACAGGAATATGAACGTGAGCGCGTATATCATCGGCGAGTCGAGGTATATTTTCCCTTTGTAGAGCGTCGTTATCCAGTTGAAGACTTTTATACCCGTGGGTATTGCCACCGAGAACGTGAGGAATGAGAATATTATGGCGGCGATGTTCGAAATCCCCGCGACGAACATGTGGTGGCCCCAGACGAGGAAGCCCGCGAACGCTATCGTCAGCGATGAGTACGCTATCGCCTTGTACCCGAATATCGGCTTCCTGGAAAATACCGGTATCACCTCGCTGATTATGCCCATCGCGGGCAGTATCATGACGTAGACCACCGGGTGCGAGTAGAACCAGAAGAAGTGCTGGAAGAGCAGCGGGTCGCCGCCCTTAGCCGGGTCGAAGAAGCCTATCCCGAATATGCGCTCCGCCGCAAGCAGCAGGAACGTGATGCCGATTACCGGTGTCGCGAGCACCTGTATGATGCTTGTCGCGTACATGCCCCAGATGAATAGCGGCATCCGAAGCCAGGTCATGCCCGGAGCGCGAAGCTTGTGTATCGTCACGATGAAGTTGAGCCCGGTGAGTATCGAGGACATCCCGACCAGGAATATCCCGAACGACAGGAGCGTGACGGAGGCCGCCGTCTTCGCGGAATACGGCGTGTAGAACGTCCAGCCGGTGTCCATCGGGTGCACGAGCGAGCCCGTCACGACGAGTATCCCGGCTATGAATATCCAGTAGCTTGCAATGTTGAGCCTCGGGAAGGCGACGTCCCTCGCGCCGACCAGAAGCGGGATAAAGAAGTTGCCGAAGCCCGAGGGGATGCCGGGTATGATGAACAGGAATATCATCATAGCCCCGTGCATCGTGAAGAGCTCGTTATATACCTGGTCCGAGAAGAGCCACGACGCGGGTTTTAAGAGTTCTAACCTGATGAGAAGCCCGAAGACCCCGCCCACGAGGAAGAAGAAGAGCGTCGTGAACAGGTACATCACGCCGATGCGCTTGTGGTCGAGCGTGTACGCCCACGACCGGAAGCCCTTGTCGGTTAAGTAGCCGCGGTTTTGAAGAACATTTTCCATAACCCTTGCCTCTACTAAGCTGTCATTCTGAGGCCCGGTTTGTGGCCGAAGAATCTCAAGCTTGAGATTCTTCACTTCACTCAGAATGACAAACAAAACCAGCGATTGCCGCGTCGTCCCGCGCTACGCGGGACTCCTCGCAATGACATACCGGAAATACTATTTCAGCGTCTTGATGTACGCTATCACCGCCGTTATGTCCTCGCCGGTCAGTATACCCTTGAACGTCGGCATAATTGGCTTGTATCCCTTCACCACCTTTGCCCCGGGCTCAAGGATGGACTCCCTTATATAGTCCGCATCCGCCGTCACGACGCTTTCGTCCGAGAGCGGCGCGGCGCTCCCATAAAGCCCTTTGAACGTCGGGCCTACCCTGGCCGTCCCGTCCACCGAATGGCAGGCGAGGCATCCGTACTTATCCACGAGGAGCTTCCCCTTGTCCGAAAGCGGCATAGTCTTTTCCTCTGCCTCGACCTGGCCGCCCTCCCACTTCCGGTACTCGTCCTGCGGCATAACAATCAGGTGCGCGCTCATGTTCGAGTGACCCACCCCGCAGTACTGCGTGCAGAATATGATATACGTGCCCGGCTTGTCCGGCTGGAACCAGAGGTACGTGTACCTGCCCGGCAGGATGTCCTGCTTGATGCGGTAGTCCGGGATGAAGAAGCCGTGTATAACATCCTCGGAAGTCATCGTGAGCTGGACCGGCTGGTTCACCGGCACCCTCAGCTCGTTTACCGCCGTCCTGCCGTCGGGGTACTGGAACTTGTAGAGCCACTGGCGCGCGGTAACGTGTATCTCTTCCGCGCCCACAAGCGGGGTCCTGATGTCGTCCCAGACCTTGTATCCGTACGCAAATATTGCCATTACCAGGATGGTCGGCACGGCTATCCAGACGCCTTCCAGTACCCGGTTCGTCGTCATGTAGGGCGTGTCGCGCTCCTCCTCGCCCTTCCTCATTCGGTACTTGAACGCAAAATATATCAGCATCCCCTGCGTGAGCAGGAAGAAGAACACGGCTATGCCGGTGATGAAGACATAGACCGAGTCCACCTCGCCCGCAATTCTTGTCGCCGCCCCGAAGGGGATATTGTTTACAGGCATAACCCTGACCCCTAAGACCGTTCTTTTCTTTCGGGTGAAAGAAAAGAACCAAAAGAAAGCCGGTACTTAAAATAGCGGCTTTTCTTTGTGTTACTTTCTTTTCCCCCGAAAAGAAAGTAACGATATTAAAAGAACCAGAAACCCCAGCGTTACCGCGCCGCCCGCCTTCATCAGCCTTGTCGCGGCGAGCGCGTATTTCTTGCCGACCGGGTCGTAGTGGTAACAAAATAGCAGCACCTGGTTCAGGACCTTCGACGCGCCTATCTTCCCGCCAGCGGCCTCGGTCAGGGCAAGCCTCACGTCGTTCGGATCCTGGCTGATGCCGTACAGGTAGCGCGATACCTTCCCGTCGGGCGTCAATACGACCATCGCGGAAGGGTGCGCGAAGTTGTCCCTCCCTATCTGGACGTACCTGTAGCCGACCGCGTCCGCAAGCGACTTTATCTCCGGCGCCTTACCGTACAGGAACGCCCACCACTTAGCCGGGTCGGTTCCTGCCTTGACCATTTTATAGGTCTCGGCCGCTTTGTCGCCCGTCCTCTGTCTGTCCTCGTCCGGGTTGATGCTGACCGTCACGACCGCGTAGTCTTTGCCGGGCGTAAGCCCCTTCATCTCCTGCATCGTCCGGGCGAAGTTGGCAAACGTTATCGGGCAGAGCATCGGGCATTCGTAGTAGTTCAGCGTCAGTATAACCGGGACGCCCTTGAAATAATCGCGCAACTTTACCGGCCTACCGTCCTTGTCCATGAAAGAAAGGTCGAGCGGGACCCCGGCCCCGGGCTTCTCGTCCACCCGCACGTCCTTCAGGACGGCTTCCTGGTCGGCCTGAGTCTCGAACATTCCCGCCTCCGACCGGGATATAGCCCCGAAGGCGAAGGTCAGCACAATAACCGCTGCCGACAGATATGTAAACCGGCTACTTTTTTTCTTTACGAGCATGTTTTGGATGGACTAAATGCGTGTTTATCGTTAACTACGCAATCTTTTACTATTATTATAGCATAATTGACTTTGGACGGGCTAAAAGCCTATAATATCTGACATTATGCTATCACGTGAAATATTACGGAAGATAAAGCGGCTTGAGATCAAGACCTCGCGCCTGGTGGAAGGCGCGGTGGCCGGGAGCTACCTGTCCACGTTCAAGGGCCGCGGCATCGAGTTCACCGAGGTGCGCGAGTATGTCGAGGGCGACGACGTCCGGGCGATAGACTGGAACGTCACGGCGAGGATGGGCGCGCCGTATGTCAAGACCTTCATGGAGGAGCGCGACCTGACGGTCATGCTGATGGTCGACCTGTCCGGCTCGATGGAATTCGGCACGATAGCCCAGACCAAGCGCGAGCTTGCGGTCGACCTCTGCGCAGCCGCGGGCCTGCTTGCCGTCCAGAACGGAGACCGGGTCGGCCTGCTCGCGTATACCGACCGGGTGGAGCTTTTCGTACCGCCCCGGAAGGGCAGGCGGCACGTCATGCGGCTCCTCATGGAGCTTGCGGCGCTAAAACCCGTCGGCAGGACGACCGACCTCGCCCCGGCATGCGGCTTCCTGATGAGGACGGTCAGGACGCGCGCGACTCTATTCTGGATATCCGACTTCATGGAAGCGGGAGATGTCCGCATTATTAAAGCCGCAACCCGCCGTCACGAGTTGATACCCGTGCTCATCAAGGACCGGCTGGAAAGCGAGTTCCCGGAAGTCGGGCTTGTCGAGCTTTCCGACCCGGAGACCGGGGGGAATTTACTTGTGGATGCGGCATCCCCGGCATTCGCGGAATACCTGAGGGGATACGTGGAGCAGCGCGAAAACGCCCGTTCCGCCCTTTTCAAGGCGCTGAAGGCCGAGCCGTTGACGCTCTGGACGGGCGCGTCGCCCATAAACCCGCTTGCCCGGTACTTCCTCCGTCGGGCCCGCCTCAGGAGGCATTGACCCTATGGAGTTCATGCATCCGGGCCTTCTATGGCTGTCTGTGGTTGTACTGGCGCTGGTCTACCTGAAACTCAGGCGCAAGCGTCCAAGCCTCCCATACCCCGGCCTCGCCGGCATGAAAGGCCTGCCGAGGGCGCGTTACGTGAACCTCCCCTTATACCTGCTTGCCGCAGCATGCCTGCTACTGCTCGTCGCCTCGGCCCGGCCGCGCCTGGCCGAAAGCGGAGAGGAGAAGAAAATTCTCGGCATAGACGTCGCCCTTGCGCTCGACGTCTCGGGGAGCATGAAGGCGGAGGACTTCAAGCCGAACCGCATCGAGGCGGCGAAGGCGCGGGTCAAGGAGTTCGTGCGTAATTTCAAGGAGGGCCGGATGGCCCTGGTCGCGTTCGCGGGCCGGTCGTTCACGCAGTGCCCGCTGACTCTCGACGGCGGGATACTCGAAGGGCTGATAGACCAGCTCGACGTGGGCACGGTCGCAATCGACGGGACGGCCATCGGGGACGCGATAATCAACTGCATTAACAAGTTCAAGGAGGACGCGGTCAGCCGCGTCATAATACTCCTGACGGACGGGGAGAACAACGCGGGCACGGTAGACCCGATAACCGCGGCGCGTGCCGCGGCATCTAAGGGGATAAAGATATACGCGATTGGCGTCGGCACTCCGGAGGGCGCGCCCATTCCCGCTTACGGGCCGGGCGGCGAGAAGTTCTACCTACGAGACCCGATGGGGAACCTTATACTCGCGAAGGTGGACGAAGATACCTTGAAGCAGGTAGCATCGATTACTGGCGGGATGTACTTCAGGGCGACTGACGAGAATGCGCTCGGCGACATCTACAAAAAGATAGCCGGGATGGAGAAGCGAGAGATTAAGATAAAGACCGCGAAGAGCTACAGGGAGCTATTCCCGTATCCCGCGGGTGCGGCGTTAATTCTGCTCGTAGCGGGCGGCGTCCTTGCGGCAGGCAAATACAGGGTGTTTAAATAGAAAGGGCGCATTGTCATTGCGAGCGGAGCGAAGCAATCTCCGTTCTCAAGTTCTGAGATTGCCGCGTCGTCCCCCGCGTAGCGCGGGGTACTCCTCGCAATGACAGTCGTAAGTTGCATATTTATGATTGTTTTAGGTTATCCATACCTGCTTGCGTTGCTTGTCCTGGCCCCTTTACTGGCGCTTTATTATTATCGTGCCAACAACCGGGACAAGGCGGCGCGTGATTCTCTCGCCCGGCCCGAAAGCCTCGCCGTAATGGGGCTGGATGGGCCGAACAGGAAGAGGCTCATCACACCCGCGCTGGTTATCGGCGCGGCGGCGCTCGCGTCCATCGCCCTTGCAAGGCCGCTCGGCCCTCCGTCCGGCGTGGGCGAGAGGACGGCGGGCATGGACGTAATTGTCGCGCTCGATATCTCGGACAGCATGGCCGTCCCGGACGCGGGAGACAGCCGCCTTGCCGTTGCCAAGAGCTTTGTATCGAAGCTTGTCGCCGCGAACCCGAACAACCGTTACGGCCTTGTGCTTTTCTCCGGAGACGCGGTAGTCTCGTGTCCGCTCACGATG
>Ga0334722_10001037_pt1 | contig 36743 bp, 26 predicted proteins | sample C3_bottom_MG_FD_207210 | JGI IMG/M metagenome (GOLD analysis project Ga0334722, IMG submission 207210) | Sediment microbial communities from Yellowstone Lake, YNP, Wyoming, USA - C3_bottom | ecosystem: Environmental > Aquatic > Freshwater > Lake > Sediment | place: USA: Wyoming | collected... | reverse complement strand
GTGCGTGAAGACCGGGCCGTTCTTCATCACGACTGCACGTTGCGCAATCGGCGCGCCCTTAGGGGTGCTGCTCAGTGGGTTCAAGGGCTACTTCGCCGATAGCTCGGGCGGCATCGCCACCGGAATCACCTGTCTGCCGTGGCGACGGTACACGCGGAAGTCGCCATCAAGAGTCATCAGCAGGCTGCGGTCGTCCAATTCGGTCATCCGTACCAGACACGCGTCAGCCAGCGACATCGGCACGTTGGCGTACCTCGCCATCAGCGCGGCCAGCGACTTTGCATGGGGGGAGACTTGAAAGGCCACCAAGAGAACGCCGCGTTCAACCAGCTTCAGGACCGCGGCTGCGCCTCCGGGAATATCCCGCAACAGGAAACAGGCTTCCGCCAGCACTGGCTCACAGGCGCAGATCGGCGGTTCCAGCTCATTCAACCGCGCCTTCGCCCAGCGGTGAAAGCGATCCCGACGGTTCAGGCTGGCCACCAGTGGCCCAGCATCCATGAGCACGCGTCTGGTCACTTGCCAAACCCCTCGAGATGCGCCTTGTTGTGCGAGAGGTCCGCGGGGCCCTCGACAGACCCAATCAAATCGGAGGCGAGCGCCAGACAGGAGTCGGAGTGGGCGGACGCGTCGGTCAGAAGACGCTCCAACGCTTCGCGGATCAGGTCGGACCGAGTGGTTCCCCGGCTCGTCGCCAGTCGAGCCAGTCTTCGTTCGAGCACGTCCGGCATCTTCAACGACACGGTAGTCACGGTCGGACTCTCCTGGGTATTACCATTACGCCATAATGGTATTATCCGGTACCTGAGTCGTCAAGTCCTGCTCCAGACCTGAACGACATTTGAAGCGGCCGGTGACTGATGTCGATCCCGATACCGATCTCCTCAGCATTTCGAAGAAGGGCCGCACGTTCATGGACGAGGTGCTTGCGGGATGGCAACGACACCTCGAGCTGCTCGAGAACGCCGAGTTGTGGCCGGCCCTCTACAAGTCGCGCTGGGGATACGACTACAGCATCGAGCAGATGCTCGAACACGCCGTGGTGCACCCGATGCGGCATCGGATCCAATTGGAGCGACTCATGGCGCAGCGCTGATTCCGGATCGGGCCGCGCTCCCAAGTCCTCCATACCGAGCCCAGCCTCACCGACGCCCCGTCTAGACGAGGCGGCGGTCTCGCCTCTCGGGTCTGTTAGTACAGCGCAAGAGCCGTGCCTGTATCGTGCAGCCATTGCACGGACATTGATGATCGAAGATACTCTGTGCAAGTCCACTGTTGGCGCTTGACATCCCTTCCGCCGAAATCCAGGATACGAACATTACCAGCGCCCCTGGTCGCGGATGGTCTGCAATGCCCAGGCGCAAGCAACTGCACATATGGCTGTCCGACGGGGACCACGAGTTCCTGACGCGCTACGCCCGGCAGCGAGACGAGACTATTGGCGTCATCGTTCGACGACTGGTCCGACACCTGAAGCAGCCCCACCGGCCCATGTCTGCTTCACCCACGTTGGACGACGAGCAGCTCCACACTCAAGGTGTGCTGATCAGCGACGACTAGATCGGCTGTCCGGCAAGAGTCACTGGCGCTGAACAGAGCCAGGTCGGGGGACCGTTCAGCGAACGAATTGAGTACCGGAGTGGTACCACATCGGTACCAACCCCCTCGACACCCACACACCACGGAACCTAGCATGTTGCCCACGACACAGGCGCAGCGCCGAGGACGGACGGCGGTGGTCGCGGTGCTGCCCCAGACGGTCGACGGGTCTGTACAAGGATTGCTTATGCGATCACCCGCGGACGACCCGTTTCCATCGAGAAGCCGGCGTTCGACTTAACACCGTCTAATAGGAGGTTGTAGTGATCCGACGACAAATGCCACGGTTTACAGTGCTGGTAATGGCGGCGGCTCTTTCATGGGCTCTCGGCGCGTGTCAAGGCCCACCCCCACCTCCTCCGGGCTTCCACAGTATCGGTGTTCCGTACTTCGAGCAGGTGCAGCCTCACTACAGCGGCATTGCTGCCGCACAGATGTTCATCCGCTACGCATGGGCTCAAGCTCCGAGTCAGGATGAGATCTGGAGCTTTCTCGACGGATGGGGCTACGCTCGCTGGTACGACCCTGGCGCCACACCAGAAGGCATCGCACTGGCCGTACAGAACTACTCGATGATCGGAATGATTCCGGAGAACTACTCAGGCACCAACGAACAGCGCCTAGCAATCGCCGACATGGAGACAGGGATTACCCAAGGGTATCCCACGATCGCCATCGTATTCGGCGGCACCCACGCAGTGATAGTGAAGGGCGGCACGTGGCAGCAACTCTACAGTGGTCAGCCATCGAACGACTCAATCCAGTTTCACGATTCCGCTGGTTACGCCAACATACAGGTGACAATGGCGAATTGGCTGAATATGGACCGAAGTGCTCCTGGGGGAGGCGTGCTTGTCACGCACGTTCAGCGCATGGGACAGCGCTCCTCGGGAAGCGACGCGCTCGACACGTTCGACGCACTGGGGGGCACATATGGCGGTGACCCTGAGCCGCCAGTCTGTGAGCCGGATCCCGACCATTGTGGACCCCCGCTGATGCCGTCGCCGGCCGCGAGCCTGCTGCAGGGAATCAAGAATGTGTTTGCTGGTCTCTTCCATCGGCCTTCGGAGATTTCCGCAACTCGCTCGATCGGGGCCTCACGCAGGTGGGTCACCGAAATTCCAGGGGCAGGTCCTGTGGTATCGGTTCTGCAAGAGAGTGCCGTAAATTACCTCAAGGTGAAAGCGCGCAGGCAGCGGCTCAGCCCTGAGCGCCGTGCCACCGGCCCCCGAAGCCGCAGCTATGTGCCACACCCGCACGCGCGTTCTGTTGTTGACGTTGTCGAAAACGTCGAGGCGGGGATCCGCCAGATGAAACTAGGCGAAGCGGATCCTGCATACGCGAGCCTCTTGCAGGATCCAGCGCTGAAGGCGTCATCCGTGCGGAAGGTGCGGTCGGTGCAACGTGACGAATCGTACACTCTTGTTGCGTTCGGGAACCAATCCGGCCGACAATGCGTTCTCGCAAGTCTGGACGAAGCCGGGTGGCTACTCGGGCTGGTGACGGTAGCTCGGACCTCCGTTGCCGTGATTAGCGACTCCGACGCGCGGACCGCGCTGTCGGCCCACGGCCTGCCGGAGGCGGATGATATCGAGTGGCTCGAAACGCGTGGCACGGCCATCGACGGGTTGTCTCCAGTTGCGCCGATAGCTCGTGTGAAGACCGCTGGAGAGATCTTCTTCGTCTCGCCTCGCGGAAACGTGTACGTGGAGGACGCGAACGGTGACATCGAGCTTTCGACCAGTGACGGTGCCGTGAAACTCCGAAAGCTCATCGGGCAGTAGTTTGACTTGGCGGGCTTCTGGTGAGGGACGAGCGGCACGCCCGTTCCTCACCAGACGGTAATTCCCAACGCTCACTCTGCCACGGAGGCCGGTATGCGCGGCGTGACCATGGCGGGCATCATCTGGATGGCCGCGGGGGCCTTGGTCGGATGTCACAGTCCCGCATCGCCCAGCGCGACGTTTTCGCGCGGGGGGACGACGGCGCTGGAAAAGCAGTTGATCGCGGCTGGATTCCAGTGGGCCGCAAGCGTGAATAGCCCCGACTTGCAACAGTTGGCACACGATCCCACCGTGCGCGTGACGCGCGTGACACCTGTGCTCTCTCTGCTCGGACTTCCGAAGAACTATTACGCCCTGTCGCTCGTCAATTCCTCAGGACCATGTGGCACGATGGCGGTCGATGATGCGTTCAACGCCATGGGCGTGGGTTTCGGTTCGTTGACGTTTCCTGACGAGGGCGAGATCTCATCTCTTCTCCTGTCCCACAACCTGCGCGCGACCGGTCCCGTCGTGTGGGTGTTCTTCGGAGGAGATTCGATTGGAACCTCGTCCCAAGTTCTGCCGGTAGCGAAGATCCCGATAACCGAGGGGGTCCTGTACATCACCCATCGCCGGGAGGTGTTCATTGAGGACCCGAACGGACCGTTTCCCATCCTCACCGACGCCGGCTGGTTCCGGGTTCGCCGGCTCGATTGAGAGGCGCGTCACCTGACGGTCATCAACGCACCACGCGTAGCGACGGTCCACTGATCGCAATACCGTTTGCTCAGGGCAATCGGTGATGTCCCACGGGCGCCCTGGCAGCAGGACACCTCCACGAGCCGGCCTCGATAGCCGAGCGTGAGGCAAATGGCCGGGAGCAGGTCAGGAGGAACGTGATCTTGTACTTCTCCTTTTGCTTCGCGACGTCGCCGGAAACCACGCAAGGACTCTTCCTCCGCATGTTATGGTCACGCGGTTTGATACCGTATTTTCAAATACCAGACCTCGCGCTCTTCGGGCTCAAGTTTCACTTCTTCGGCTTCATGGTGGCCCTTGGCTTCATCTTGGGGGCGTCGCTGGCGGCGAAGCGAGCCCGGGAAAAAGGGCTTTCGGCAAGAGCGATCAACGACGTTGCGATACTCTGCCTGATCTTCGGGATCCTCGGGGCCCATGTCGTGGCTGTTCTTGGCGAAAACCCGTCGCAGCTCTGGAGTGAGCCGTGGCGGTCGCTTGAAGTCCGGTCGGGTCTCTCGTCTTACGGCGGTCTTATTGGGGCGGGAATCGCCGTCGCGATCTACTTCCGACGGAAGGACCTCCCGTTTCTTCCTTATGCCGACGCCATCATGTTCGGCCTCCTCCCCGGCTGGACGTTGGGAAGGATCGGCTGTTTCGGCGTTCATGATCACCCGGGACGCTTGAGCACCTCTTTCCTGGCGGTGCGTTTTCCGGGAGGGGCGCGACACGATCTGGGGCTCTACGAGGCGATCTTGACTCTTCTGATCTCGGGCGTTCTCTACTGGCTAGGCAGAAGACAGCAGCCCCGAGGTTTCTTCTTCACGATTCTTCTCTTTATGTATCCGATTCCCCGGTTCTTCTTGGATTACTTGCGGGCTTTTGATCTTGCGGACTCGAATCCACGGTACGGAGGATTGACGTTTCCGCAATACGGTTCGATCGCGCTGGTCCTCTGGGGGGTCTATCTCCTCCGGCAGATTCGCGGTACACGCCGGGCGTAAACGCTTCGAAAACCTATCGCCACCGCAATCCGGGCGGTTCGCGGATGTTCACGAACTGATCCGTTGAGACTGCGCCCGTCGCGGCGACCTCCTTGCGCTGGGAACCGAGACCGAAGCGAATCTGCGCGCCGAGCGGATCACAGCGGAGGTGCGGGCGATCCTCCAAGGCTTCGTGACCGCCCGCTCGACGCGGTAAGCCGGCTACTTCGCGCGCCAGCCCTTCACCGGCCCCGGGTGGAAGAACGCTTCAGGCATCATCACCCCGTCGCGCTTGAAGACCATGCCGTTCTTCATCACGAACTGCACGTTGCGCACGGCGTCGATATCCTCGAGCGGATTGCCTGGCACCGCGATCATGTCGGCGAACATGCCGACGTTGATCGGCCCGCGCTCCGCGATGATGCCCGATGCCTGATAGCCGCCGATCGTCAGGGCCTTCAGCGTGTCGGCAGCCGGAATGCCGGCGGCTTTCCAGGTGAGCAGGAAGTTGATCGAGAGCTCGCCACGCGACATCCAGTCGCCGTTGGGCTTCTTCATCCGCTCGTTCCAATAGTCGAAGTCGGTGGAGAAGGTGAGCGGCACCTTCTTCTCCCACGCGTCGCGCAGTTTGGCCACGGTGTCCTTGAAGGCCGCCTCGGTGCCTCGGTAGGGCGTGAACGGCGTGTCGGTGCCCGCCAGGAAGATACCTTTCTCCGCCATCTGGCGATGATGCTCCGGCGTCAACGCCCGGCCGTGCGCGATGATGTGGATGCCGGCGTCGATGGATCGCTGCGCGCCTTCGGGCGTCTGCACGTGGCCTTCGACGAGGCACCCGCCCTTTGCCGCCTCGCGCATCGCCAGCTTGATGTCCTCAACCGAGTAACCCCACGGCTTGCAGTCGATGCACAGCTTGATCGTCTTCGCCCCGAACAGCATGTTCTGTCGCACGGCCTTGACGATCTCGTCGGGGCTGTCGGCATCGATGTACTCGGGGTACATGATGTTGTGATCTTTGTACATCTCGGGCGTCGGCCAGAACTGGCCGCCTGTGCTGCCAATCATCGGGCCAGATGGAATCACCGTCGGCCCCGGCAGCCAGCCCTGTTCGATGGCCATGCGCAGGGCCACGTCGGCGTACATCGCGTTGTTGCCGACGTCGCGCACCACGGTAAAGCCCGACGAGAGCATCTGCATCCCGTTCGCCGCGGCCTGAATCGCGCGCAGCGGCGTCGCGTCCATCACATACGTGAGGTAGTAGTAGTTGTTCTCGGGGACTTCCTTGTAGGTCATCGCCATGTGGGTGTGGGCATCCACGAGGCCAGGCAGGACGGTCATCTTCGATAGATCGATCACGGTGGCGCCGGGCGGGATTGTGACGGCCGGGCCGATCTCCTTGATCTTCTCGCCTTCGATCAGGATGATCTGATTGACGGCCGCGGTTCCGGTCGCCGGGTCGACGAGCTTGCCGGCCTTGATGACGGTGACTTGCGCGGCCGAGACGACGGGCAGGATGAGTAATGCCGCCGAGACGATGAGACGCTTCAACATGTGATCCCCCTCCATGTGGCGAACCGGACGCGCCGCCCGCACCCTCCGCCCGGGCGCTATCTTATGCCAGCTCGAGGTTCGGGATTTCCGCCTTCGCCCGCCTTCGCTCTTCGAGCTGCGGCGGGCTTCGGCGGGACAAGCGGGATTCGGGCTTCGGAACGTGGGATTCGGGCTTCGGCGGGGCAAGCGGGATTCGGGCGTTGGACGACGTGGCCAGCGGCATTGGGGGGGCGGCTGCAGGCGGTCGGAAAGTTTCGCAGCGAACTTCCCAACCAAATCCTCCGTCTATCCGTCTAGAGATCACAGACGCGGGGCCAGGTTTCGCCCTTAGCTGCCGCCCGCGCCGGAGCCTCATGCACACACTTGCATCCAATCACGGCCAATTGGCCGGGGCCGCGCTCTTACCGACGGCCGAATTCGTCCTGGGGGAGTGGCTCGTCGAGCCCGACCTGAACCGCGTGAGCCGCGACGGCCAGTCGGCGCACGTGCGGCCGCAGTTGATGGACCTGCTCGTCTACCTGGCGCACAACACCGGGCGAACGGTGCCGCACGACGAACTGCTGGCCCAGGTCTGGCCCGATCAGCCCTTCGTGACGGGCACCGCGCTGCCGCGCTGCATCGCGGAACTCCGGCATACACTGGGGGATCGCGCCTCCAGCTCCCGCGTGATCCAGACCATTCCGAAGCGAGGCTATCGGCTCATTGCGCCGGTGGCGCCGGTGGCCGACGCGCCGTCAGCCCAACGACCCGAAACGCCGCATCCATCCCAGCCCGCGCCAGCGCCGGGGATGGAGCCGTTGTCGAGCGAAGCGTCGTCGCCTGTGCAGCCGTCCAAGCCGCGTCGCTTCGGGTGGCTGGGAGCCGCCCCGTTTCAGTCCGCCTCCGCACTGGTGTCGCGCCTCTGGAAGCACCTCGGTCTTCGCGCCGGGTAGTCTCGCCCGCCGGGTCAGACCCCGCGGCCCGTCGATCATCGAAGGAACAAGAAAAGAGGGCGCAACCGTTGCGCCCTCTTGCTCGTTTGGCTGGTGCCACCGGGCTCCTACTGGGGCGTGCCAGTGGCGGTGCGCACGTCTTTTCGCACCTTGCGTTCGACGTGGCTGGCGGCGGACGTCTCGTAGCCGCGCGACCGGGACGAATCGCGCCAGCCCAGCATGGTCATCAGTCTCTGAAATTGCGCATCGTCGTTGACCCACGCTGTGGTTGCCGCCTCAGCGACGTGCTGGAGCTCGTGGCCAAGCAGCTCGATCCGGCGATCAGACGAGGTCTCATTCGAGATTGAGATCAGCACAAATCGCTGCACCTTTGACCGGCCGACAAACGTCAGGCCAGACTCGGGCGCGTCCTTTCCCGCGGACACCACGCGCACGTACGCCACCATGTTGCTGGCCTCGAGCGTCGTGATCAAGTCACGCACGGTCTCTGACTTCTGCTGGGCGTCCTTCATCAATGTACTGCCGGCCTCGTTGACCGCCCGCAAGTGAGGCGCGTCGATGCGGCTGTCGCGGGCATCGGCGCCAGCGGCGAGTGTCAGTGTCAACGCTGCCGAGAGCAGTACGACGTGATATTTCATGGCTGTCCCTCCAGTGGTTCGGGGGCCGTTGTGGTCCCGTTCAGTTACTAGAGTTGACGGGGCCCGCGGGACCGAAGTTGGCCGTGAAACCTTCTGATCGCATTACGAACGGCTTCGAGATCGCTGCCGGTGCCGAGCCGGAGTATCATCTTGCCGTGAACACCAAGCCAACCGCCGCTCTATCCGCCCTTCTGTTGTCGTTGACCCTGATATTGACAGCGGCAATCGCCCTTGCAGGCCCGGCACCGCAGAAGCCGGCCGGCGGGTCCGGCTCGCTGGTCACCATCCACTTCCGAGCCACGACCGGCGAGGCCGTGCCAGTCACCGACCTGCGGTCCAACGACGTGACGCTGAAAGTAAAGGGCCGCGACCGGGAGATTCGCTCGTTCGAATTGATCCAGTTTCGCGGGCTACCCGGCGGCGTGGCTCGGGCCCCGATTCCGCCGCCATTTGCCACCAATGGCAGTCCCGCCGGTCGCCGCGACACACTCTTCCTCATCGACGACGAGTCGATTCCGTCGGGCGCCGAACCTCCGGTGAGAGTTCCAGTCGATCAGTATCTGGCTGGCCTTGCTGCCGGCGACCGCGTCAGTGCGGTGACCGTGCAGGGCAATGGTGTCAACATCGGACTGACCGACCAGCATGCCGCCCTGCGGTTGGCCGTCGCCGGCCTGGTTGGCCGGGGGAGCCGCGCGGAGTCCGCAGACGACTCGGCGTGCCGGACAAACCGGGTGCTGGGTGCGCTGACCGGCCTCGCGGAGAACTTCCCGGCGGGTGGCGCACCTGTCACCGTTCTCTTCTTCTCCACCGGGATCTCGGCTCCCGGCGTTGCGACCATGTCGAACATGGGCAGGACCTCCGGGATGGCCGCCAGCGCCATGTGCGAAGTCGGCGCCAGGGACTTCCAGCGGTTCCAGGAGGCCGCGTTCAGTTCGGCCGTCAACTTCTACGTCGTTGATGCGGCAGATAGCTCCGCGTCCGCGGCGGGCGCCTCAAACCCGCTGCGGGCGGGGCTCGAGCATCTGGCCGGCGTCACTGGAAACGCGTTGATTCAGCCGATCAGAAATGGCGAGCAGGATATCCAGCGGGTGGTGCGCGAGAACTCGGCCTTGTATCGCGTGGCGTTCGAGTCGGAGGTCGGCGAACGCAACGGCTCGAGCGTCAACGTGGAAGTGGCGGTCAAACGGGCCGGTGTTGAGGTGAAGGCGCGGCCGAAAGTGGTGATTCCGAAAGACGGTGGTCGTCCCGCCAACGCGAAGGCGCCTGCGGCCAAAGATCTGCTGCGCGATGCGAAGGTCTCGCGCGCCCTCGAGCTTCGGGCGGCGGCCTATGCGTCCCGGGAGGCCGGAACCGACAGGATCAGGCTTGTGATCATCTTCGAGCCCGTGGAGCCGTCGGTGGAGATGAAATCGGCCGTCGTCGGTCTCTACGACGAGAAGGGCAAGCTGACGGTGCAGGGATCGGCAGACATCACGAGTCCCACGAGCACGCCGCTCACGGTCGCCGTTCTGGCAAACGCCGGCACGTACCGGATGCGCGTGGCCGCCGTCGACAGTGCGGGGCGCGCTGGCACGGTCGACACGCAGCTGGACGTCAGACTGGCGCCCGCCGCTCCGCTTCAGCTGAGTTCGCTCGTCCTCGGCGTGGCCGAAGGCGGTTCGTTTGCCGGACGGCTGACGTTTACCAGCGAGCCGATGACCGTCGGGTACCTCGAAGTGTATGGCGTCGGCAAGACGTCGAACGTCTCGGCCACGGTTGAACTCGCCGACTCGGAGGACGGCCCCACGCTGGCGCAGGGAACGACTCGGGTCGCGGGCGACGGTTCCACCGATCGGCGCGTGATCCTCGCGGGTGTTCCCATCGGGCAGCTCGCCGCGGGCGATCACCTGGTTCGGGTGCTGGTCAGCCTCGATGGAAAGCCTGTGGGGCGCGCGATCCGCACGCTGCACAAGAGCGACAAGTAGAAGCCTGCTACGCGGCCGGCTCCGTTTTCTTCTGCTGATTGAGCACGTTCATGGCCAGCGAGACCATCGCGCCCACGTCGGCGACGTTGGCCGGCAGAATCAGGTTGGTGCTGCCCTTGGCCAGCTGACCAAGCTGCGTGACGTACTGTTCGGCGACGCGCAACCGGACCGCATTGCCGCCGCCCGGGGTCTCGATGGCAATGGCCACCTGCCGGATACCCTCGGCCGTCGCCGTCGCCACCGCCAGGATCGCCTGCGCCTGACCCTCGGCCTCGTTGATCTGCTGCTGCTTCCGCGCTTCTGACGCCTTGATCACCTGCTGCTTCGAGCCTTCGGCACTGTTGATGGCCGCGTCGCGCTGGCCTTCCGACGTCAGGATCACGGCGCGCTTTTCCCGCTCGGCGCGCATCTGCTTTTCCATCGCGGCCAGCACGTCGGCCGGCGGCGTGATGTTCTTGATTTCGTACCGCAGCACCTTGATGCCCCACGGTTCGGTGGCCTTGTCGAGTTCGCTGACGACGGCCGTGTTGATGTTGGTGCGTTCCTCGAAGGTCTTGTCGAGGACAATCTTGCCGATTTCGCTGCGCAGCGTGGTCTGGGCCAGCTGCATGATGGCGAACAGGTAGCTGCTGATCCCGTATGAGGCACGCTCGGGGTTCAGCACCTGCAGGTAGAGCACGCCATCGACGTGTACCTGCACGTTATCGCGCGTGATGCAGATCTGCGCGGGGATTTCGAGCGTTTGCTCCTTGAGCGTATGCCGGTAGCGGATCACGTCCACGAACGGCACCAGCACGTGGAAGCCCGCGTTGAGCGTCCCCGCGTACTTGCCGAGGCGTTCCACCACGGCGGCTTCCTGCTGCGGCACCACGATCGCGGTCTTGACGAGCACGATGATGACGAGGACTGCCAGCGCGACGAAGACGATCAGTGTACCGCCCATGCTGTCACCTCACTCCGGTTCAATCGTGATGACCAATCCGTCGATCTGGACCACTTTGCACCGGCAGCCCGCCGGAATGGTCCGTGTGCCGCGGTTGCGCGCCGTCCACGTCGTGCCGCGCAGTTCGGCCTTGGCGACTTCGCCTGGTTCAATCGGCGTGACCGGGATGGCAAGTTCGCCGACCAGTGTCGCAGTCGGCGTATTCTGTTCGGTCTTGCGCTGCATCATCCGTAACAGGGGATTACGGAACAGCGCCAGACTGACGAGAGAGCTGAGCGTGAAGAGCAGGACTTGCAGCCAGAGCGGTCCGCCGATGCCCAGCAAGGTCAGGGCCGACACCACCAGGCCGCCCACCCCGAAGAACAAGAGATAGAACCCGCCCGGCGTGAGGATCTCGAGGGCGGCGAGACCGAATCCCAGTACTGCCCAGTGCCACCAGAACATGACTCACGCTCCCTCGCCACGCGAACCAGTTTCTTGCGATTGTGGCCGCGCCATTATCGGGCAGGGGAGGCTGCGGTGTCCACACATCTGATCGGCACTTCGCGGGGACACTCTGAACCGTCCACTTCCCAGGACGAACGAGGTGAAGCCTAGCCGCCACCGGATCCGCCGCGGCCGTCTGTTCTGACCGCCCTTCACCGTGACCACCACGCCCGACCCCAGCTTTTGGCGTGTCGCACCCTACGACATCCGCCGACAAATGACGACACGGGGCCTCAAAGCGCGGTTTCGCCTTGTGGACGATCCGCCACGCGTGTAGATTCGCGCTCGATAGGTCGTCGTCGCCGGTAGCAGAACAGGGAGGCCAACAGTGCGAATCGTGCCACCTGGATGACCCCCGAGTTACTGCCGACAGCCCCGGGGGACATCGAAACGGCTGCCTCGGAGGAAGCCGGGAGGAAGGGGCGCAACTGAAGAAGGGTCGCCCCGCAGGCGGCCCTTCAAGACGATAGAGGCCACGATGAGCAGACGCACGGTCGCCGTCCGTGGAGTGCTATTCACCTTCGCGGTTATTCTCGTGGCGCCAGCGATCGCCTCACAACAGGCAAAGCCGACGCGCGGCGCGCGGATCGCCGTTGTGGCGATTCACGACTCGCGCCTGCTGACGCTCTGTCCGTCGTACGGCAAGAACGTGATCGCCGCCGACGGCTGGCAGGGGACAACCGGGGCAGAGTTCGTTGTCGGTCACCCCACAGACGGTGTGCATCTCATAACGGGGCGGTTTGGCAATGAGTCCGTCTCCCGCCTATTTCTTCCCGTTCCGCCCTCGGCCGCACCGAGCGGCGCGGTTAATCCTGCGGCGTCAAGCGCCAAGGAACTTGATCGCCTCGCGCGCGACGTCGAAGTACAGCGCCGTGTCGAACAGCAGTTTCGCAAGCTCAAGACGTACACGGTAGTCGAGTCGGTAGCCGATGCGGACTTCGTCTTTCTGTTGGAAAGCAACTACGTCCCGCTCGCGGCCAGCTCGAATCAGCTCCCGCCAAGTCCCCGAACCGACAACCGGCGAGATACGCCCGAGCGCATCTTTTCGGACTCCGACAATGAGTGGACCCGTAGGCAATGGCGGGGAGAAGACCGTCTACCTCAGTCATCAGCCGAACTGGTTCCAGGGAGTTTCTTCGTCAGTATGGCACGCGGCGGAGACCGGTACGCGAGGTGGCGGGAGTCGGCCATCGCGATTGCCGTCACCGGCGCTGCCTACCGGCAGCACAGCGGAGATGGCTCGGCGCTCACGGCCGCAAGACTCTGGCAGGGGGTATCGGCTGTCGAAACGGAACGCGGACCCGCTGGTCCGACCGTCAAGGCGGCCTCACCTGAAGTCCTCGTCGATCGGTTTCACGGCAAGGGCGCCAAGCATCCGGACTACTTGCCTGTCTGCGCCGCCACGAACGGAACGATACGGAGTATCGGGGATTTCGTTGACCCACCGAGCGATGGTCCGCGAGAGTCCATTTATGCGCCCGATCCATTACAGGTGCGCGAACCAAAGACCGGGCTCTTCCGATCAAACATTACGCTCGTCACCGTCCCCGTTACAGTCAGCGACAGCGACGGCCGAAGCGTGGCGGATCTCCAGTCGTCCGCATTCCACATCTTCGAAGACGGCGTCGAGCAGAAGCTCGACCGGATCAATCCCGGCACATCGCCATCCCACATCGCGTTGGTCGTCGATACATCCTCGGGAATGAGACGGGCGAACGAGAGCATTCGAGCAACCGCCCTTTCCCTAGTGGACTCTCTGCGTCCAAACGATCGCGCGATGGTCGTCTCGTTCGACGGTCGGATCCGAGTGAACGCGGAACCGACTTCGAATCGGACAGAGTTGCAGCGAGCGATTTCCACGTTGCGCCCGTGGGGAGGAGGCACTCGATTGTACGATGCCCTGACCCTGGTGTTGCTCGACCGACTGAGCGCGGTCAATGATCGGAAGACGATTGTGCTCTTCACCGATGGAGTCGACACAGGGAGCCACTTGACCGACGCCGCGGGCACGCTCGCGGCGGTCGACACAGCAAACGTCGGCGTTTACATTATCAGGTACGACACCAGCGACTCCGCCATCCGCATGCCGGCGAAATCGACGGAAGGTCAACAATGGCTACTAGCCCCCGATGATACGCAAAAGAGCACTGAGGTGCACGATGCGGCGGATCAGTTCCTCTCACGCCTCGCCACCGGCAGCGGAGGCCGAATGTATTTTGCGCGAGGCGACTCAAATGTGCGCGAGCTGATTGCGGAGGTATCCCAAGAGCTGTCACGCCAGTACGTCCTCTGTTACTACCCGACCAACGACAAGCTCGATGGTGCTTACCGCCAGATCCGGGTCACGGTGGATCGCCCCGACCATGTTGTTCGAGCGCGGAACGGGTACCGGGCCGGCGCCATGCAGACGGGCCGCTGACAGGGCTTGGGGTTGATCCACTTGGATGTCACTTCGAATTGCCCATCAACCGGCCGGTCCACACCTCCAAGGAATCGAAGAAACCACAGACGCCTATCTTCAGAGGCTGGGCCCGGTTGAAAGGCATTGATGTTAGAAAGGGTCGGATCTGTGCGCTGGTGGGGAAGGCGCAGGAAGCGTTCGGTGGCGGACTGGGTCTTTGTTGCAGCGGGAATCGCGAGCCTGGCGCTCGGCGTCGGCGCCAACGCTGCGATCTTCTCGGTCACCAGCAGTCTCTGGTTGAGACACCGTGGTATTTCTCGACCGGATCAAGTGGGGACGGTCTACTTTCGTCCGGCCGCACGGGCAGACGGGGCGCTGCTTGCGTCCGCCTCTACCCGCGAATGCCAAGCACTGCGGTTCCTGGAAAGAGCCTCCGTCGCGTATGAGGTCTTGGTGCAATCGGACCTGAGCAAGTGGATGAGGCCGCTTGTGAGATTGGCGAGTGGCGAGAGTCTTCGGGCCACTGCTGTGAGCTACAACTACTTCGAGGTTCTCGGGGTCAATATCGCGGGCCGGGGCTTCCTGTCCGGCGACGACAGAGCGGATAACCGAGTGGTCGTCGCGTCACACAGATTTGCGCGCAGCTACTTCCCGTCAGATGCCGCGGCGGTCGGACGAACCATCTCCCTCGATCGCGGTCCCGTGACTATCGTAGGAATAGCGCCTGAAGACTTCACCGGAACGCGGTTGGGCCAGCACGCTGATCTGTGGATCCCGCTGGGCGCAATGTCGACGTTTACTAACGTGCCCCAGGAGGTCCGGAATCTCGTTCCTCTCGCTCCGCTTATCAGGCTCCATCGTGGGGGAACATGGAAGGATGTGCAAGCCCAGTTGGATGGGCTTAGCGATCACAAGGCCGTGGTGTTTACTCTCGCAGACCTGCAGTACGTGCCTACCAGCCTCGGGGCAGTCGAGCGTCAGGATCAATTGATTCAAGCGCTTCGCCTAATGGCCGCTGTGATCCTGATGGCGACCTGTCTGAATCTGTCTGGCCTCTTCATTGCACGGATTGGCTCGAAGCGACAAGAGCTCGCGGTGAGGCTTGCGCTCGGCTCCAGCAAGTGGAACATCATCAGAGTGTTTCAGGGCGATGCGGCGACGTTGGTGTTCGTAGGTGTGCCGATCAGTCTGATCACCGCGTACCTGGTGACAGGCAGCATTCGGCATCTCAGCCTGCCGGGCGGTGTCGCTGTCGACGACCTTAACCTGTCTATGGACTGGCGTGTGGCCGCCTTCGGAGCGGTGCTGGCTATCGTCACTGTGGGCACCGCCGCAGCTCTTCCTCTCTATAGGGCTCTGGCGACAGAACTCCGTGAGCTGCTGACAGGAAGCGTCTCTGATGGCGATCGGAAAGCATCGCTGTCACGCCAATGGCTGGTGGCGGCGTACGTGGCGCTGTCGGCAGTCCTGGTCGCGGGAGCGGCGTCACTTGTCGAGCGCATCGCAACTCTTCAGTACGGGGATCAAGGCCTGGACGCTCGCTCTCTCGTTGTGACTTCTATTACGCCCTCTACAGAGGCTTACCTGGCGGTCTCACCGGAGGGAGCGGCGCGCGTGGTGGCTGACTTTAGACTGGCCCTGGAGAGGGCTCGCTCGTTGCCGGGAGTCGAGGGCGCAACATATGGTGACGCCCCGATTGCGAGCGGCGGAGTTGTGATTCCCCGACGACTGAAGACTGCCGTGTTGTCAACCAGTCTACCGGTAGTCGTCGCCCGGGGAGGCCCTGGGTATGTGCGGGTGATCGGTGCTCGACTGGTGGCGGGCCGCGATCTTCTTCCCGAGGATCTTGGAGCACCTCAATTGGAGGTTGGTCCCAAGGCCGCGCTGAAGCCGACACAGCCGATTGGTGCAATCATCGATGCAACATCGGCTAGAGCACTCTGGCCACGCGGCGACGCCGTGGGGAGCTTCTTGGAGGTCGATAATGGCCAGTACGTCGTCGTCGGGGTGATGCGAGATCTGCTGCCCGATCTTCCTGGGCGGATACGAGCGTCAACGGTGATCGTCGGGAGTCAACCGTCCGGATGGCTGGGCTCGTTGCTGCCTGCCATTCTGGTCAGGAAGCAACCCGCCGGCAGCACATCGGTTCTTGACGTGGACCAGACAACTCGAGCCGCCTTCTTGAGCGGAACTGACGTTCGCACTCAGACGCTGTCTCAACGCCTTGGCGAGGTGATGGCCAACGAACAGTTGGGAGCGCGTGTCTTTGGCTGGTTGGGAACGGTCTCCAGCCTGATTGGCATGATAGGGACTTATGGACTGGCGGCGCTCCTCGTGTTCAGTCGGAAACACGAACTGGCCGTCCGGGCGGCTCTTGGGGCCACACTCGCTCGCCTTCGGTGGCTGTGCATTGCGCGGGTGATCGTGACCGTAATGGCAGGCACGGCAGTCGGCCTCGCGATCACAATTGGGCTGTCGCACATGGCCCAGGCATCGGCCATCGGTCTTGGCGAGATCGCCGGCTCGAGCTATGCCCTTGCTGCCCTTGTGGTTCTGGTGAGTGGTGCCGCTTCGGCCGTGGCTGGGACCGCTGAGATTCGACGAATCCACATTCAGAGCATGCTCAACGACAGCCGGTAGCGATCACTCACGCTGGGGCCGCGAACTTCGGACGGAATGGGTGGAGATGAAACATGAGATCGACGGGCGTGTTCCTGAGGCCGGACGCGGGCCGCCCGCCAAAATATCATCCGTCTTGCCAAGTTGTCGCTCACCGATTCCGGTTCGAGGAGTTAGCCCGAATCCACTCCATTTCCGCAAGACCAGGAACGTGGGGCACCGGAACGCGCTCGCCCGGTCGGAGAGTCACCACGGCGAGTTCACTCAGCCACGGCGTGCCTTTTGGATCTCTGCTCTCCAACCGCGAAATATGCACCCGGGCTCCTCCGTCGAAGAACTCGGCTGAAAGAACATACGTCCCTTGGCCTGCCACACCGAACGTCGCCGTGCCGCCCACCGGAATTCCGATTCCCGCAGCGGCCCCGCTTTCAAACTTCAGGCGAACGGGGACGCTAGCGGGTTTCCCCGGTGTTGCTCCTGGCGTTGCGAGGCTGCCAGCGCTCGGGAGCCGATCAGATTGCAAGTCCGTCGTCGTGGTCATGGACGGCTCACCACGGACAAACGACCTGGCAAGAGACACGATCCCTACGAGGGCGGCTACCGCAACCAGGGATAGCGCAACCCACGAGGCGGCGGCGCCGCGTCGGGAATCGCGAGCCTTCCGCTGAAGCTCAGCGACACCCCGAGCGGGATCCGTCTGGGCCGGCGGTTCGATCGCTGCTTGCACCTCTTCTTGCAAGACCGCTACTGAATCAAACGAACCGTCAGCTTGCGTCTCTTGATCCGGGACCGTCACGTCCGAATCGGGCAGGGCCGCGCGTCCCCCGATCGACTCCAGCCAATTGTTCAGCTCCTGGCGACTCGCAAACACGATCGCACTGGCCGATGTCTCAATGCGGTGAACAGGGAGGTGGAGGGAGCTTTCCCATCGCTGGACCGTGCGATCCGAAGTGTGCAAGAAGGCGGCGATCTCCTTCCAGCCTTTCAGGCGATCGTCGTCGGGTTGTGGATCGTTCGCCTTCGTCGCCATGGGGCTACTCCCGTTCAGTCAGGGCGGGAGCATACCAGAGAGCTCGCTTGGCCCCAAGTCTCCTCGCCTTCGCGGGGACACTTCGCGGGGACCTTCGCGGGGACCGTCCGGTGTATGGTACGGCATCGGGGCAGTCTAGGATCAGCGACCAGTTCAAGGTGGCAATCTCGTCGAAGGCAGCATCGCGTGCCCTGCTGGGCATGCGGTGGGAGCCCGACGAGGTGATCATGAAGAGACTTCTTGCGGTGTGTGGGTTCGTGTTGGCGATGGCGTCCCTGGTGATGGCGCTGCAGCCTGCGTTGCCTTCGGCCAGGGCGCCTCACCACGCCCAAGCCGTCAAGCGTCTCCTTATCAAGAACGCGATGGTGGTCTACGGCAATGCCAAGCCCGCGTACGGCCCCACCGACATCAAGGTGATCCACGGCGGCGGCATCGAGTGGACGATCAAAGATGGCATTCCGTATCACGTGCCGACGTTGATGACGCAGACGCGCGACATGGTGACCCAGGCTCGCGCCGAGCTGGCGAAGAAGGCCAAGACGGGAAAGTGAGGGCGCCGGCCAGGCCCGACAGATCTGGCCGACGCCTGATTGCGGGACTGCCTACTTCTTGCCGATAAAGATCTTCTTCTCGACGACGCCACCGCGGGTGGACGCGTAGCGCAGCGTGCACTCGGTGCCGCTGATGCCGTTGAGCTTGATCTTGAAGGTGACGGGCTTCTTCTCGCTGCCGGCCAGCCGATCGATGGTGATGCCCAAGCGACCCGCCGGCTCTACGATGGTCACCTTGTCTTTGTTCGCCGCCGGCGGCTCCTGCGGAGCGCCCTCGGCTCCGCGCCCGCCACCACCGCGTCCGCCGCCGCCCCCTCCACCGCCTCTACCACCGCGGCCGCCCATGGCCATCGCCGACGTCATGCCGGCCGGAAACACCATCGACACGGTGTCCGGACGCACGATCTTCACCAACTGCGCCTGCTTGAGCGCGGTCGGAATGACGCCCTGATTTTCAACGGCGACCTCAATCGTGTACTCGTCGCCCTGGTTCGTGATTTTCGGATCCGCCATGACGACGTGAGGCAGGCTCGCCGCCAACATCAGATTGAACCGGGCCTCTTTCTCTGCCCAGATCTCGAGCAGTTCCGGCGGCGGATTCTGGCTCCAGAACTTGGGATTCCAACCGCCCACTTCGGCCTCGCCGTAGTCGGGATGAATGATCTTCGTCCACGGCTGGAAGCGGCTGATCTTCAGTTCTTTGTCGTTGTACTGCAGCTTGTCGAGGTCGTCGTTGACGATGCCGTCCTTGTTGTAGTCGCCGACATTGCCGCCGTTCCAGAGTTCGTCACCGTACCAGATGGCGCCATACTGCCAGTAACCGAAATCCGGGCTGTGGCCAAATAGTGGGCTGCCGCCGCCGTAGTCGTTATAGACATCGCCGGCCCGCGCGTAACCAGTAATCTCTTTGCCCTTCGTATCGAATCCCTTGTAGAGCGCGAGGTCTTCCGGGTACATCCGCTCCTCGCTCGGCGAGGTTGACGGCGGACGCAGCAGCATCGGGACCGTGGTGTCCATCGTGTTGACCACAGACACGTTCGGATGCGCGAGCAGGAACGTGACGACGGCACGGGTCTCCACTTCCGACAGCGGATAGTCGCCGGCACCGCCCTGCGTGTAGCCGCGCCCGGTTTCCTCTTCCTCGGGGCGCCAGTTCTCCGGGTAGTTGCGGTGCAGGTCGAGACCCCCGATGCCATCTTCGTTGACCCGGCCGTCCTTGTCGTTGTCGTAGCCTTCGGTCAAGAGCAGGTAGTCGCCCTTGCCGGCGCCGACTCTGCGCATCAGGCGGCCCTTCGGATCGCGCGTGTCGATGATGGAATCGCCCTTGCCCATCTCGACTTTCACGCGCATCTGCCGAATGAACCCGTCGCCGTCGAGGTCTTCAGCCGGGTCCTCATCGAGCAGGCCATCCCCGTCATCGTCGTGCGGCTTGATCGTGCTGCGCAACGTCTGGGCCGTCTCCAGATACAGCATGCTGCCGTCCGGATTGTTCACCGGGCGGAAGTAGTACGTGAAGGTGTCGAGCAGGCGCGTGACCTCTTTGTCCTTCCCGTAGTTGGTCAGCATGTAGTTGAGCATCCAGAGCGCGGATTCGGCCGCCGTCACTTCACCTGAGTGGCGGTTGCCCTCGACGTACATGGATGGCTTGTCGGTATCCTTGCCCGTCTTCTTGTTGGTGACGGTCACCTGGTAGATATCCTGGCCGCCGAAGGTCTGCGCGACGACGTAGAGTTCAATCAGGTTGGGATACTGCTTCTCCCACTTCTTGAGGAACTCCACCGTCTCGGTGTACTTGTGGTAGTGCTTGAAGTCCATCACGCCTTCCTGGAGTGGCGTGGTCTCCACCAGGAAGTTGCGCTTGAAGGCGCTCGGGCCGTGACGGTAGCCGGGCACGGTCAAGAACTTCGCCTGTCCTTCCTTGGGCGCCTGCACCTGGGCCTCGGTCGCCCCCATGATCGCGAGCGCACCGAGACTACAGGCCCATGCGATCGCTCGTCGTGCTGTCCTGTTCATAAACGGTCTCCTCCGCCTGACTGAAAATATTAGTACTTCCAGGGATCGTCATCCCCGCCATCGGGCCTGGCACGCCGGTCGCCCCGCTGTGCCAGTTCGCGGGTGACCTCGACCATGTCGGCGTCGTTTCGGGCTTCGCCGAGCAGGTGCTGGCAGAAATACTCCGCCCTGGTCCAGTTGAACCAGTCGCCGCCCAGCCCGTGGCGCGATCCAGGCACGATCACCATGTCGAACCGCTTGTTGGCCTTGATGAGCGCGTCGACCATGCGGAACGTGTTGGCCGGATGGACGTTGTTGTCGATGTCGCCGTGCATCAGCAGGAGTTTGCCCTTGAGGTTTCTGGCAATCTCCGAGTTCTTGTCGATACTGTACTCGAAGGTCACCTTGCCGCTCTTGTCGGTGACTTCCTTGATGCCGTGGTGCTTCTCGCTCCACGTGTCGTTGTAGATGTTGTTCTCGTGATTGCCCGAACTCGACACCGCCACCTTGAAGAAATCGGGATACACCAGCATGGCCGCCGTCGACATGAAGCCGCCGCCTGAGTGGCCGTAGATGCCGACCTTGTTGACGTCGATAAAGCTGTACCTTCTGGCCAGCTGTTCAATGGCGGTCTTCTTGTCGGCCAGGCCGTAGTCGCGCAGGTTGCCGTACCCGTAGTTGTGGTACCACTTGCTGCGCGCCGGCGTGCCGCCGCGGTTGCCCACTTCGATGACGATGAAGCCGAACTGCGCGAGCCAGTGCGTGTAGGGCGCCGGGCTGAACGTCTTGGTCACCTGCTCGGTCTGTGGACCCGGGTAGACGTACGCGATGACCGGGTACTTCTTTTTCGGATCGAAATCGTGCGGCTTGTACATCACGCCGGCGAGATCGGTCACCCCGTCATCAGCCTTCACGATAAACGGCTCAGGGTACTTGTAGCCCTGCTCGAGGAGCAGGCTGACGTCTGTCGCTTCCAGGTCGAGCACCGCATTGCCGAGGCTGTCGCGAAGATCGGACTTCGGCGCCTGGTCGACGCGGCTCGTGGTATCCACGAACCAGCGCGTGTGTTCGGGCATCGACACGCTGTGATTCGTGTTGCCGGGATCGAGCAGCTTCAGATTTGCGCCGTCGAGGCCGATGCGGTAGGCGTGATCGTAGTACGGATCTTCGCCCGCCTCGCGCCCGTTGGCGGAGAAGTAGAGGATGCGCGTCTTGTCCTCGACGCCGACGATGTTCCCGCTGACGAACTCGCCCTTCGTGACCTGGTTCTTGAGCGTGCCGTCAATGTTGTACAGATACCAGTGGCCCCAGCCGTCCCGCTCAGACCACCACAGGAATTCCTTCTCGCCGTCGAGGAAGCGGATCGGCTTGGACTCGATGTAGGTGTTGAGGCGTTCCTCGACCAGGACCTTGATCTCCCCGCTCTGAACGTCGACGCGACAGATATCCAGTCGCTTCAGGTCGCGGCTCTGGCGCGTCATGATGAAGGAGTCGGAACCAGGAAGCGCCCATTGCGCCGAGACCACCGGATTCGGATTCTCTGTCCGCGCTCTTCGTTCCTTGTCGGTGGTGCGCCGAGTCGGCAGGGAGAGGCGCTGGTCCTTGAATGCATCGGCCTTGATCTTCAGCGGCTGCCGGCTCGCCACGTCGAAGACCAGCAGTTCTTCGAGGGCGATGTCCTCGCCAGGCATTGAGTAGCGGTAGGTCTCGAGCTTGGGCCGCGGCGAGGCCAGCGAGTCAATCACCCACAGGTCTTTCACCTTGCGGGCATCCGATCGCTCGACCGAGAACTTCTTGGAGTTCTGGCTCCAGATGAGCCCGGCGGGCGCGGATCGAGGCTCGAACGTGTCTTTGACGTCTTCTTTCGTGTCAGCCTTCTTGTCGGTCTTCTGATCGGCCTTCACGTCGGTCTTCTGATCGACTTTCTGGTCCACCTTCTTCGTCGTGTCGTCGGTCTTCTTGTCGACGGTCTTCTGGGTGGTGTCGTCGGTCTTCTTCTCTTCTTTCTTCTGTTCCTTGCGCAGCCGATCCTTGTCGTCTTCGCTCAGGTAACGTCCGTAGCCGTAGTACTCCACGCCGTCCTTGGTGAGGCGATTCTCGACGATGGACGCGTCTCGCGGATCCTTGATGGCTTTCTTCAAGTTCTCCATGTCCATCGTGTAGAGGTCGAAGCCGCGCACGAAGACGGCAATCGTCTCGTCGGGAGAGACGCTGGCCCAGGTCGGCCACTTGGCGTCCTTATCCTTGTCAGCCTGGGCCTTTACCTCGTCGGGGTGCACGAGCACGACTTTCGTGGTCGCCAGGTCGTACTCGAAACGCAGTGTCCGGGTGGCCTCGCCCGCAGCCGGCGCAGCCGGTGCCGCGCCGCCGCCGCCGCCGCCACGTCCGCCCCGGCCTCCCACGGCGGTCGTCGTCTCACTGGAGTCGGCCTTTTCGACCAGGCCGGGGATCTTGGTCTCCTTGGGCACGGTCAGCTCGAACTGCAGGACGGCGTCCTTCTTGATGAGCTTCATCGCCGTCAGCGGCAAGTGCGCGCTGTCGAACGGCACGCGGACGATGCTGGTGAGTTGTGCCGCCATGTACGCCGGGTCGAACAGCGGCGCCTTCGACTTCTTCAAGGCGTCAACCACCATCCAGCGCTGGCCCTTGGCGGTGGCGAACGCGTACCAGAAGCGGTCGCCGCTCTCGAACCAGTTCGGAGTCACCGAGGAGGTGAAAATCATCTTGTTGGTGACCTTCGACGCGGTCCAGCGTGAGGCCAGTTCGTAATTAGGCCTGACCTTCAGGCTGTCGTCGCCGGCTCGCGCCCGGACAACGGGGGCCTCGGCTGACGCCAGCACGAGGACTAGAGCAAATACACAAACGGCAGACAGTTGTCGCATCCAAATTCTCCCGTCAAGAGGATTGGTGATTCGATGGCTCACGGCTGGAAGCTACACGACTTCTTGCAACACTGGCGGTCCCAGTATCGACATCCAGACGCGCTTGTCAAGCGGATCGGTCCGGCGGATCGGTCCGGCTGGTCCGCTGAGGGAGTGGCGAGCCGCCAGGCTCCTCCGGCCCGAGACGTTACGGTCTGGTCGTTGGGCGCCTTTGCTTTGGAAAGTACTTCTCGTACCACGCAATCGAGCGATTGATGCTGTCGACCACGTGCGCACTCTCGCGCAACCCGTGGCCTTCGCGCGGGTAGCGCAGCATCACGGTGTCGACGCCCACCTCCTTCAGCGCAATATAGAGCTGCTCGATTTCTGCGATGCAGACGTCGTTGTCGTTCTCGCCGTGCACGAACAGCGTCGGCGTCTTCACCTTGTAGGCCAGACGAATGGCGGACCGATCCCACAACTCTTCGACCAGTCTGCGGGGCGGGGTGCGATCGTCGGCGCGCCACATCTCATGCGGGTAGGCGCCGTACTCGACCGGCAGGTAATCGTGGCAGCACATCATGTAGTGCTGGGTGACGAGATTCGAGATGCTCCTGTCGGGCACGGCGGCCTTGAAGCGATCGGTCTGCGTGATGATCCAGTTGGTCAACTGTCCACCGTAGCTGCCACCCTCGATGCCAAGGCGGCTCGCGTCGATCCACGGGTACCTGGCGATCGCGGCGTCGACACCGGCGAGAATGTCCCTGGCTTCGCCCCCGTTCTGGTCCTTGGCAATCGCGTCGGCGAACTTCTGTCCGTACCCGATTGATCCCCGGTAGTTGACCATCAACGAGGCCCACCCGCGCGCGGCATAGACCTGCGCCTTGTGGTTGAAACCGGGCCCCTGCTGGCCATGGGGTCCGCCGTGGATCATGACGATGAGCGGGTGTGTCGATCCGGCCGGCACCGCCAGCGGAAGCGTGATGAATGCCTCGATGTCCTTCCCATCGAAGCTCTTGAATCTGAACGATTCGACGTCGGCGACCTTCTTGACCGCCAGCAGGTCGCGATTGACGGCCGTCAGTGCTTTGGGTGCAGACGATCCGCGATTCAGGAAGAGTTCTGCCGGTGCCGCGGGGGTCGAGAGTGTGTAGGCGAGCACGTCACTTGACGCCAGCGACCAGGCTCCAATCGCTCCTCGCACCCCAGCGGCAGGCACCACCACGGTCGGCTGACCGCCTGCACGCGGAAGTCGATACAGGCGGGTGTCGCCGCCTTCCTGCACCGTGATGTAGACAAACTGACCGTCGGATGACCATCCCGCCTGTCCCTGCCGGTTGTCGATTGCGCTCCCGATCTCGCGCTTGTTCCTTCCCTGCTTGTCGATGGTGTAGGCGTGGGTGTCTTCCATCGTCGTTTCAGACGAGGTCTTCGGGCGAGTCGTGGCGAGATAGAGAATCGTCTCGCCGTCGGGCGACCAGCGCGGCCGGTATTCAGCGCTCGGCGTGCGCGTGAGCTGCCTGACGCTGCCGTCGGCCATCTTCAGCGCAAAGATGTCGTAGTTGAAGACCCGGTCGGGATCCGGTTCGTGGTTCGTGATGAACAACAACTCCTCGCCGTTCGGCGACCAGTCAATCGAGTGCTCGTAGTAGTTGCCGGTCGTCAGCTGACGGACCTGCCTGGTGCCGAGGTCCACGACGAAGATATGGACGCGGCGGTTGTCGTCGAAGCGGGTCATGCCTTCGCCCGGCTGCGGTTTGTACGAGTAGCGCGTGATGATGACCGGGTCGCCGGTCGCATCCTCGGTTTCGGGCCCAGGCGTCGTCGACAGGAAGGCGAGCTGTTTGCCGTCTGGCGACCACGCGATTCGTTCGCCCGGCGATGGCAGGACGTGATTGGTCCACGTCGTTGGTGCCACCAGCGTCGGGGCGCTGCCATCGGCGGCGCAGATGATGACGCCGCTCTTGCCGCCCGCACTGCCCTGGTACGCTATCTGGCGTCCGTCGCGTGACCAGCGAGGACCCGACCCGCTGTCCTTCTCCGAACCCACGCGAGTCGCCTTGCCGGTCGCGATCTCCATGATCCAGAGCTGTGAGTACGGGCGTCCGGGGCGATCGGACTGCTGGATGCTGTATGCGATGCGGGTGCCGTCGGGCGAGATCTGCGGGTCGCCCACAGACTTCAGCAGGTAGTGCTCGCGAGTCTGGAACGCCGGTCCCTCACTGGGGCCGGCAACGGCTGGCGCTGGCTGGGCCGGCGTCTTCGCAGCCGGCTGCCCTGCGGAATTCGACTTCGGCCCACATGCGACAACGCTGCACGCGAGCGACACGGACAACACGGCAACCAGCGACCGGACGTGAGATCGATGCATCAGTGTTCCCCTCTCCATGCGATGCGCGACAGGTGGCTAGTGATGGTGGGACGGACTCCCGCCCGGGCCGGCGTGAACCGGCCCGGGCGCTCCCAGCGGGGTCAGTGACCTGATCCGTTAGAAGGAAATCTTGGCCTGGAGGCGAATCACGCGACGCGACTGATAGGAACTGGCCAAACCGTACAGCGGGTTTGGCCGAATCGCCGAATTCGCCGCGGCCACGGTGACTGGATCCCACGGCGCTCGGAAGAACCCGAAGTTCTCCTTCGCATCCGCAATAAAGAACTGGTCCCGGTAGGGAGTGACGCCCTTGCCCGTGACGATCTGCTGGTCGAAGAGATTCAACGCGTTCAAGCCCACCGACAACCTGACGTGGCCGCGAAGCTTGATTTCCTGCTGAATCAACAGGTCGGTCTTCGAATACGTCGGATACCGGGGCAGGTTATTGCGTCCCCACGCCATCACGTTGATGCCCGGTTTGTACGAGATGACCTCCGTGGGAGGCGTGCCGCTGGTGATCAGGAAGTTCACACCAATCAACGTTCCCCACGGCAGATCGTATGTGGCCTGCAACTTGAACTGGTGCGGGCGGTCGGTGCCCAGCAGCCCCAGCGTTTCGTGCAGGCCGGTCTTCGTCGCGGGGTCGTAGGCGCCCTTCGTATCGTAGTTGTAATAGAGGAAGTCGAAGTTGCGACCCGCGTAGGGCTGCAGCCCGCTGTAGGCCTCGTCGGTGCCCGCGATGCCCGACCAGTTTCCCCACAGGCGGCTGAGCAGGTAACTGGCCTCAGCCGACCAGCGGTTCGAGAACCGCTTGCGAAGCTTGAGCTCGAGTCCGTCGTATCTCCGAATGGCAGGCGGCTGCTTCGGATAGTCCTGTCCCCAGGGGTACACCGCCGACTGACCGGTGCCGCCGAATAACCCGTAGCCCGGATTGTTGACGCCGCAGAGTTCCTGTCCACCCCACAGCGAGCAGACCGCCTCGATGGCGTAGTCGACCCACTTGTGCGTAAAGCGGGCGCCAATCGAGAGCGTCTGGCCGAGTTCGTGGTCGAGGCCTCCGGTGACCTCCTGCATGCGAATCGCGTGCAGGTTCGGGTCGACCATGTTGGTCGAATCCGGTCTGTTCGCGATCGTACGGCCGTCGTAGTTGTCGATGTAGGTGCCCGGGTAGGCCGCACCCGACGGCGGATAGCCTCCCACGGCGCCGATCGACGGCCAGTCGTACGTATCGAGCTGGTAGTAGTACGTCACGCTTCGCGTCGCGCCGAACATGACATAGCCAAGGCCGAGCTTCATCAGGTCGTGGTACACGCCCCAACTGCCGTACGCCTTCCAATGGCTATCGCCCTTGATGTCCCAGGCAAAGCCGATGCGCGGCGCGATCTTGTCGCCGAACCCGAACTGGAGGCCGGGATTCTCCGGACGATACGACGGCGCGTACTCACGCTCGGTGCGGACGCCGAGATTGACGGTCAGGTTCTTGCTGAGTGTCCAGGAGTCCTGCACGAACAGACCCCAGTTATTGGCCAGCGGGTCGCCCGACGAGAAGGTGCGGCTCACGGAGTAGTATCCGTACGTGCCGCGCTGGTAGGTGCCGTTGTTCGCGGCGCGCGACGCGCCCCACGAGAAGCTGACGGTCGGCTGCTGGGCACCCGACAGCAGGTGGGCCCCAAGCCGTTCGAACTGAACGCCCGCCTTCAGCGTGTGCTGGCCCATCCAGGAGATGTAGCGCGTGACATTCGCGTTCACGTTCACGTGGAAGTAGTTGTCCCGCACGTTCCGACTGCTCGACCGGTTGTCGGAGTACCCTGAGACGTGCTGGAGGCTCGCCGGGATTTCGGGGAACTGGAAGTTGGACGCCGCGAAGCTGTGAACCACCGCGTTGCTGAACTCTCCGACATCCTTACTGCCGTAGCCGAGATACGTCCCGGTGAGGTTGGCATACGTGCGGCTGTCCGGAACCCAATCGAGCGAGAGGGAATAGGTGTCGTTGTACGACTGGGAACGCACCACCCCAGGGAACAACGCGGAATTGGATGTGCTGGTGTGATCAGGTTCGATGCCTGGCAGGGAATAGCCGCCTGTCTGACGAAGGATGTTCGTTGAGAATTTGCCGCGCAGGTTCTGTGCAATTTGACCCGTCAGGTTGGCGTTGATCGTCCACGGCGCCGTCTGGTTGACGAAGGTCCGCGGCCCGGCGGCGAGACTGTCGCGGAAGGTCACCGTTCGTTCGGTGCGCGCCGGGGCCGGGTTGTACCCGACATAGAACCAGAGACGGTTCTTCAGGACCGGGCCGCCGAGATCGGCCACGATTTCCGCGTTGTACCACTTGTCGGGCGGACTGGTGATGTACTCGGCGAGCTTCTGGTCGGACGGGTTCAGGCGCACCGACGGCCGGATCTTGCCCTGCAGCCCCTCCGTCGTGTAGTAGCCGCCAAAGCCACCGCTCCACGTGTTGCTGCCCGACTTGGTGATGGCGCTGACCACGCCACCGATCGAGGCGCGGTATTCGGCGCTGTAACCGGTCTGCTTCACCTGCACTTCGCTGACGAAGTCGGACGCGACGCTCTTGCCGGATTGGCCGGTTCGGAGGTTGGTGGTATCGACGCCGTCCACCATGAAGCGGTTGTCGGCACCGCTTGCCCCATCGATCTGGATGCCAAAGCTCCGCGCTTCGTCGGTGATACCCGCCGACGACGTGATGACGGTTGTAAAGTCGCGCCCCTTCGGCATGCGGGCGATGATTTCCTGCGCCACGTTGGCGCCCGCCGAGTTCTGCCTGACGTCGATGAGCGGAGCCTCGCCCGTCACGACGACGGACTCGGTCACGCCGCCCACCTGGAGCGTCAGATCGACTTTCAAGAGCTGGCCGAGCTCCAGCACGATATTCTCTCTCGCCGCAGGTTTGAATCCCTCGAGCGTCGCGGTGACCGTGTACCGTCCTGGAGCGAGCGCCGGGAACCGAAACATGCCATTGGAGCCAGTCACGGCCATAGACGCGCCCACCAGCGCGGGGCTGCGCGCTTCCACCGTCACGCCGGGCAGCACGCCGCCCGACGAGTCTTTGACCGTGCCCTCGATCTGACTGCGCTGTTCCTGGGCGGCGGCTGGCGCAGCCAGGCACAGCATCAATGCGAACACGCCACAGAGTCTGCCCATCGATGTCCTCCTCCGATCGTTGACGCTGCCTGAACCGGTGCCGCGTCTGGCGCCCGCCCCCCGGGCCCGACGACGCGCGACTCAAGGATTACTGGCGTCTGGTAAACGACCCCAGCGCCCCCTACTTCTTCGGTGTCTTCGTCGGCTTTGCCGTCGGCGGTGGCGGTATTTCGACCAGGCCAGCCTTCGCCAGCACGTTCACGTAGTCGATGATCAGCTGGAGGTCGGCTGGCCCTGGCGCCTGCGCCTCGAGCATCTTCTTCATGTCGAAGAGGTTCTGCTTACCGTTCACCAGCCGCTGCAGCTCGGCGGTATCGAGACCGCGGAACTTCGCGAGTTCGGTTGCCGGCGGCAGGGCATCGCGGTAGCCCTGGTAGCCGTTGGCCGTGACCTTCGGCGTCTGTTTCGGAATGATGACCGAAGCCTTCAACTCGAGGTCGGTCGGTTTGAGTACGACTGGTGCCACCTTGAGGCTGGCCGCGGCGGCCTTCATGTGGGTATCGATGGCCGCGAGCTGCGCGGCCCCGGTCTGATCGATCGTCTTCTGGAGCGCCAGTACATGGGCGGCGACGCGGGCCTTGTCGACGGCCAGTTCGTTGACGGTTTCGAGCGTGTTCTTCTCGTTGATGACGTTCGCCTCGATGTGTTCGCGCGCACTCTTGTACGTGTCGGCCAGCGTCTCAGCGGTCGCCGCATCCATCTCGGCCAGGCCCCGCGCCAGCTGGTGTCCGATTCGCTGCGCGCCGTTGCCCGCCGTCTCGCTCGCGATCTTCGCCGCCATGTCGTCGTCTGCATTCGCGATTGTGAAGGCGGCGGCCGCGCCGATCACGGCCACGCGCTTCATCTGGGTCGGGTCGGTGTTGTTCACGTGATCGCCGGACGTGTGGTACCAGCGATCCGGCCAGTCGATCATCATAATGGCCGGCACCTGCACGCCCCAGTCGTTGAATACTTCGTGATCGGAGGCGCCATAGTGCGTCTCGATGCTGTAATAGAAGGGCTCATCGGCACCGGTCGGCGCGACGATGCGCTGCAGTACGGGATACGCGGTGCTCCGGTTCTGGATCCGTTCGCGGTTTCCCTCGCCGACGAACCGGTAGTAGTTCTCCATCACGTCGTTGATGTAGTGCGGATTGCCGAACGTCGTCCGCATCATGCACATGAACGACTGGCTCTTGCTGAGCAGCAACCCGACCATGTCGAGATTGATGTTGCAGAGCGTCTTCTCCATCAGCGCCTTGTTCGCCTTCGCCCAGGGCCCGGTGCCCGAGAACTCCGGGCCGATGACGAAGCGGATCGTCCTCTTCGGGCGGGGCAGACGTCCTTCGGCAATCAGCGTGTTGAGCGTGCGGCCGATTTCGACCAGCGCGGCGCTGCCCGAGATGTCGTCGTTGCCGCCCTGCTTCACGTAGCCTTCGAACAGGTGAGCCGAGAAGAGAATTTCGCCGGCGTTCGGGTCGGTGCCCGGGATGTGCCACACAACGTCCTGGTTCGTGTAAGCGCGCGTGGCGGCTTCGACCTTGGCGCTGACGGTGATCTTCTCGTTTCTGAGCAGGCGGCGCTTGAGGTATTCGCCCTCGCGCGGCGGAATCTGGAACGCGAACTTCGCAGGCTTCTCAGGCGTGCCACGGACGCTCGCCCAGCCCACCTGGAGCGGATCAAAGTAAGGCCGCGTGCCCTGGATCGAGATGACGCCGAGCGCGCCCTTCTCGATGCACGCCATCTGGTGCACGTTGCCGGCCGAGCCTTCGGTGACCACGATCTTGCCGGCGACGTCCTTGTTGGCGAAGTCGGCGGGCTGACCGCTGCCCACCCAGACCAGTTCGCCGGTGGCCTGCCCTGTCGTGCTGCCGGTCGCCAGCATGGCGGCCATGTCCAGATACGATGCCAGCTTCTGCCGCATCGGCGTCACTTCCCAGAGCTCGCCCTTCGCGCCATCCCATGATTCGCCGCCCGGGAACTTGACGACTTCGGCGCCGGGCAGTTTGTACGCCTTCGCCTTGTCGAGATAGAACTGCGTCTCGTGAAAGAGCCCGGAAAATTCCTCGGGCGTGCGATCCATGTCGTAGCCGCCCGTCTCCATGATCATCTTCCAGGCGTTTTCGCCAGACGCCTCGCCGACGATCTCCGCCATGTGTGTCTTGGGCAGCAGCGTCCACTGCAGCCACGGGGTCATCTGCGCACTGACGATGGCGGCGCCCGCGACGAGGACGAGGGCGCAGGCGATAAGGGCTGATTTCCTGCTCATGATGTCTCCTTCGGGATGCTCAAAGGACGGCTACGCCGGCTCGCTGCGGGGGCAGGGCAGGGTCACGGCGTGTGGGGCTGAGTTTACGTGAAGTCGAGCGCCGGCGGATCAGCTTTCTTGGCCGGGTCTTCCCGCCGTCGCCGCAACGACGGGTGCTTCGAAACGCCCAGCTACTTGACAGCCGAGAACGGAATGTCCTGCACCGCGTACTCCCGGAAGTCCTTGAAGTCGTAGTGCCACCATTCCTCGGGGTATACAAAGAAGTAGCCGTCCTTCTCCATGGTGTTTCGCAGAAGATCTCGATGCGCGCGCTGCTCGGCTGTCCCGCCGGTGTACGTGACGAACGAGCGCTCGCTCATTTCGTCATAAGCGCCCGGCATTTCGACGATGCGTCCGGTCTTCAGGTCGTAGAGGCCGATGTCGACGGCGCATCCGCGATTGTGCTTCGATCCGACGGCCGGATCGGCGACGAACATCTTCTTGTCGGCCGGCGTGATGTCCCAGAACAGCTTTGTAATCGACCAGGGGCGATAGGCGTCGAACACGACGATGCCGAGACCCTTGTCCTTCAGGCGGCGATGGGCGAGCAGCAACGCATCGGCGGCGGGCTTCTGCAAGAAGGCGCGGGCCTCGGGATACACGGGCTTGCCGACGAAGTTGTTCGCCGTGGCGTACCGGATGTCGAGCTTGATCGTCGGATCGAGCTTCGCCAGTTCGACCAGCGCGCTGGGGCGATAGGGACCGCCCGTTTTCGGCGGCCCCGACGGCGTCTGTGCCGCCACCACGAGGCCGACCGAGGCCACCATGGCGCAGGCCGCGAGTCTCCTGACCGTTGGCGTCACTGTTCTGCGGTCATTCCAGTTCATCGGTGCCTCCGAGTTCCGAGGTGGCGACGCTCTTCGACTCAACCTGTCCGTCTCATCGCGAGTCCATTATGCGGCAGAAACCCGCGACAGACAGAAACCAGCGGCTTGACGTGGCCGGGTGCCGCCTGTCATAAGATGCAGGTCACGAATCTGGCAATTCCTTCGACCCCTGTCAATGACGCAGGTCGGAACCGCTGCTGCTGAATCCCTGAGAAGAAGGACGAGACGATGAAACGAGCACTCCTGGCACTGTCGATTGCGGTGATTCTGCCCATCACCTACACGCTGGCTGGGCAGGAGTCCGGCGCCGATCGCGTCTCCTCGGCGGTCTTGAAGGGGATGGCCTTCCGATCCATCGGCCCCACGCTGACGACCGGCCGTATCTCGGACGTCGAGGTCGATCCGAAGAACTCCAGCGTCTACTACGCGGCCACGTCGGTGGGCGGCCTGTGGAAGTCGGCGAATCGCGGCGTCACCTGGACGCCGATTTTCGACAGTGGCGGTTCCTTCAACCTCTGCTGCGTGGTCATCGACCCGAAAGACTCGAACGTCGTCTGGCTCGGCACCGGGGAGAACTCCAACCCGCGCAGTTCGATGTACGGTGATGGCGTCTACAAGTCGACCGATGCGGGCGCCACCTGGCAGCGGGTTGGCCTCGAGACCTCCGAGCACATCGGCCGCATCCTGATCGATCCGCGCGACTCGAAGATCGTCTACGTCGCGTCGCAGGGACCGCTGTGGTCGACCGGCGGAGACCGCGGTCTCTACAAGACGACAGACGCCGGCAAGACGTGGAAGGCGGTGCTCTCGATCAGCCCCGATACGGGTGTCAACGACATCGTGTTCGACCCGCACAACCCCGACATCCTCTACGCCTCGTCCTGGCAGAGGCGGCGTGCGACCGGGCAGTTCGTGGGCGGCGGTCCAGAGAGCGCCATCTACAAGACCACGGACGCCGGAAAGAACTGGACGAAACTCGCCAACGGTCTGCCGAAGGGGCCGATGGGGCGGATCGCGCTCGGTGTCGATCCCAAGGCAAAGCCGACGCGCGTCTACGTGCTGGCTAATGCACTGCGGGACGAATCAGGATTCTATCGATCTGATGATGCCGGGAAGACGTTTACCAGAATCGGTGTGATGGAACGGCCGGCGGGCGGACGCGGAGGTGGTGCTGCGACCACGCCGCCAGCCGCGCCTCCTGCGGGCGGGAGAGCTGGTGCACGCGGAGCCGGAGCCCCGAGCGCCCCGCCCGCGGGAGCGCCAGCCGGCGCGCCAGCCAGCGGCCGAGCGGGCGGGCCTCCTGCCGACGTGCAGGCCGGCGGGCGAGCGGGCGGGCCTCCGGCCGACAACTGGTATCGCGGCAGCGACCCGGGCTACTACCACGAATTGTTCGTCGATCCGATTCGCCCCGACACGATCTGGTCGGTCGGCACCAATCTGGAACGCAGCACCGACGGCGGCAAGACGTGGATGGCCGTTCCGAATCTCGACGGCGTGCACGTCGACTTTCACGATGTCTGGATTAACCCTTCCGACCGGAATCACATCATTGTCGCCAACGACGGCGGCATGTACGAGACGTGGGACGAGGGGAAGACGTGGCGGTTCTTCTCGAACCTGCCGGTGACGCAGTTCTACCGGGTGTCGACCGACAACGCGCGGCCCTTCTACAACGTGTGCGGCGGCGCCCAGGACAACGGGTCGGTGTGCGGACCGTCGCGCACGCTGAATCGCGTGGGCATCCGCACGAGCGATTGGATCACCGTGGGGGGCGGCGACGGCTTCCAGTCGCGCAACGATCCCGAAGACTCCAACATCGTCTACGCCACGTCACAGGGCGGCGCCATCACGCGGCTCGATCTCCGCACGGGACAGAGTAAGTCGATCAGGCCGCGAGTCGCGCTGCCTGGCGCGGCGGGCGGTGGCGCGGCCGGGGCGGCCGCCGGCAGGGGCGGCCGAGGAGGACAGGGCGGAGGACAGGGCGGAGGAGAAGAAGGCGGCTCGTCGGCCGAGCGCCCGAACTGGGACGCGCCCTACATCATCAGCCCCCACTCGTCGACGCGTCTCTACTGGGCATCGAACTTCCTCTATCGCAGCAACGATCGGGGGGACAACTGGGAACGGATCAGCACCGATCTGACGCGCCAGCTCGACCCGGTCAAGATCCCGATCATGGGCAAGCTGTGGGTGCCGTCGGAGACCGTCTCGTGGAACGCGGCCACCACCGCGCTCAGCAACATCGTGTCGCTCGACGAATCGCCGCTGCTCGAGGGCTTGCTCTACGTCGGCACAGACGATGGGTTGCTGCAGGTGTCGGAGGACGGTGGCAAGAACTGGAGACGGGTCGAGCGGTTCCCGGGCGTGCCCGAGGGCACGTACGTGACCGACGTCTTTGCATCACCGCGCGATGCGAACACGGTCTACGTCTCGTTCGGCAACTGGCAGCGCGGCGACTTCAAGCCGTACATCCTCAAGAGCGCCGATCGCGGCCGGACGTTCACCTCTGTGGCGGGCGACCTGCCCGATCGGCAGAACGTGTATGCCATCGTGCAGGACCACGTCAACGGCAACCTGTTGTTTGCCGGGACGGAGTTCGGCCTGTGGGTGAGCGTCAACGGCGGAAGCCATTGGGCGCAGATGCGGGGCGGACTGCCGACCATTCAGGTGCGCGATCTCGCCGTGCACCGGCGTGAGAACGATCTCGTCCTCGGGACGTACGGCCGCAGCTTCTACGTGCTGGACGACTACAGCCCGCTGCGTGAGTTGACGGCACAGGCGCTCGGGGAGGAGGCGCGGCTGCTCCCATTGCGCGACGCGTATCAGTACAACATCCTTGGCCAGCAGCAGGCGGTTGAGAGCAACTGGCGGGCGCCGAACCCGCCGTACGGCGCCGTGATCACGTATCACGTGGCGTCGGCGCAGCCGGCTGAAACGAAGCTCGTGTTGACGATCACCGATGCGAACGGCCGCATCATCAGGCAACTGGACGGCCGCGACGCGGCCAACACGATTCCGCAGGAGCCAGGCCTGCATCGAGTCGCGTGGGATCTTCGTGCCGACGCCCCACCGCCGGCGGCCGGTGGCGCGGGCGCTGCTGGCGGACGAGGCGGCCAGGGCGGCGGCTTTGGCGGCGGACGAGGCGGCGTGCCTCAGGGGCCAGTCGTCGATCCCGGACCCTACCGCGTCACGCTGAGCAAGAAGACGGGCGACGCGGTGAAGGCGGTCGGCCCTGCTCAGACATTTGCGGTGGTTCGAATTCCGCAGTAGGAGATCTCGGTCGACCGCGGGCGTTGCTTTCGCGTCAGCGTGTGCACGAACGTCTCCTGGGCCGTCGCTGTCGGACGACCAGCGAGGTACAGCGGGCAGGTTCAGCATCGTGGCATTCGGCTGGTGTTGGAGTAATTGACAACACCCGTCTATGTTGGTATTCTCTCCAACATGCGGGCAGTGGCCCTGATTCGTCGTCGCGTCGTGGTGGCCGAGGACGCCTTCGCCGACGTGGCGGTGTGGCGCCTACCACGGACAGGACGCCTTCCGGGGCATGGCTTCAAGTACCGGCTTGCCTATGTTGTGGCTGGCGAATGCGTGCTTCGCTACGACAACGAGCACGGGAAGGGCGATCATCGGCACGTCGACGGCGTAGAAACCCGATATGTCTTCTCAACGCCGGAGAAGTTGATGGCCGATTTTCGTGCCGACATTGCGAGGTGGAACCATGAACACGGTCGTTCTTGAAGTGCGTCCTCTGGACGACACGCTGGCCGACGCGGCGCGAAGCATGAAGACCGGCCGAGCCGATCGTGAGGCACGTATTGCCTTCGCCACTCCTGAGTTGTTGTGGCGCGTGCTCACGGCCAAGCGCTGGGAGCTTCTCAAGGTGCTTGCAGGCGCGGGCCCAATGTCGATTCGTGAAGCAGCGCGACGCGTGGAGCGAGACGTCAAGGCGGTGCACGGTGACGTGATGGCGCTGCTCAGCGCTGGCATCATCACACGCGCGGCGAGCGGCGGGATTGAGTTCCCGTTCGACGCCGTAAAGGTCACCTTCGTGTTGCAGGCGGCATAGCGCTTCGGGCAGACCGCCCGCCCACCATCGTCGCCAACGCCTTTGCGGCTGGGGCGATGGTCGTCACCGAGGATCAGGCCGGCGGCCTGGATGGCCGCTCTACTGCGGCAGTTGCCGGCGCCATCGAAGCCACGCCCGAATGCAGCGGTGTCCAAAGTCGACGGGTTCGCAGAACATCAGCGGGCATCCGCCGACGATGCACGGGATTGACTGACGCTCGCAGGCCTGGACAGCTTCGGGCGAGACGCTCCCTTGTCCGAATGATCGGTGAAACCACACTCGAACCCCCGGCCGCTCGGCGGCCTGGCCGACGACATCGGCGGCAACACGCGGATGCGTGGCGATCACCACGCCGTCCAGGCTGGAGGGAATCGACGCGAGGTCTGGATAACAGCGAACGCCTTCGATTTGAGGCGCATTCGGGTTGACCGGGAATACCTCGTAGCCGCTCGTGCGCAGCTTGTGGAAGATCGGGTTCGCGGCGCTGCCGCTGCCGCGGGAGACGCCAGCGACGGCGATGCGCCTGCCTTTGAGAAACTCGGCGATGGATGCGGGAACGTTCGCCACGATGCTCCTCCTGTCTGTTCCTCGACCGAACGCCAGGCCCTACGCGCTGGCGCCCATTATCGCACCGGGCTGGCTCGCGTGATGAGCAGCCCGAAGATGATGAGGCCCTAGCCTTCCTGAACGGTCAACGCGACGAATGTGCCATCGAAACTGGCCACGGTGCTGCCGTCGCACTCGAGCACCGACGAGACGGTAATTCTCGCGCGTCCTTTCCGTTCCAATGCGCGCACGAATATGGCCCAGGCATCCGGTTCGATGTGCGAGCGAGCGGTGAAGTCGCCGTCGATCGGCAGGTCGAACTGCATCGTGTGGCGCTGAATCACCAGGCGGCGCGACACGCCACCACTGCCGAGCCGGGTGTGAAGCAGCGACCACGCGGCCAGGATCGCGACGGCTGCGGCGCTTCCACCAAACACCGTTTCGC
>Ga0334722_10001036_pt1 | contig 36746 bp, 31 predicted proteins | sample C3_bottom_MG_FD_207210 | JGI IMG/M metagenome (GOLD analysis project Ga0334722, IMG submission 207210) | Sediment microbial communities from Yellowstone Lake, YNP, Wyoming, USA - C3_bottom | ecosystem: Environmental > Aquatic > Freshwater > Lake > Sediment | place: USA: Wyoming | collected... | reverse complement strand
TGCCACCCTCCAGTACATACACACCCGCAAGACGGGCGCCCTGATACGGGCGTCGGTCAGGGTGGGCGCAATCGCGGCGGGCGCGGACGAGCATGGCCTCGCCTCGCTCACCCGCTACGGCGAGGACGTGGGGCTTGCCTTCCAGGTGGCCGACGATATACTGGACATAGAGGGCACCGAGGAGGAGATAGGCAAGGACGTAGGGAGCGACGTGGCGCGCGGCAAGAAGACGTACCCCGCCTTCGTCGGGTTGGAGGAGTCCAAAAGGCGCATGCTCGAGCTTTCGGAGTCCGCGGTGTCGGCCCTCTCTGGATTCGGCCCAGCGGCCGACCCGCTCAGGGAGATTGCCCGTTATATCGTTTCAAGGAAGAGCTGACTGGTATGGGACTAAAAGGAGGTAAGGATGGCCTTACTCGATAACATAAACAGCCCGCGCGACCTGAAGGGCCTGGGCATGAAGGAGCTGGTTGAGCTCGCCCAGGACGTGAGGGAGGACATAATAGCGGTCGTATCCTCGAACGGCGGACACCTTGCCTCCAGCCTGGGCGTGGTCGAGCTGACCCTGGCGCTGCACTACGTATATGATACGCCCGAGGACAAGATAGTGTGGGACGTCGGTCACCAGGCATACGCGCACAAGCTCCTTACCGGCAGGCGTGGTGTATTCCACACCCTTCGGAAGGAGGGCGGCGTGAGCGGCTTCCCCAAGCGCTCGGAGAGCCCGTACGACGCATTCGACGTGGGCCATTCGAGCACGTCCATCTCGGCCGCGCTCGGCATGGCCGCGGCACGGGACGTGGCGGGCAAGGACTACCGCGTGGTGGCAGTGATAGGAGACGGCTCGATGACGGCGGGGCTCGCCTTCGAGGGCCTGAACCAGGCCGGGCATTTAAAGAAGGACATGCTCGTGATATTAAACGACAACGAGATGTCCATCTCGAACAACGTAGGCGCCCTCTCGACCTACCTGAGCAGGATAATCACCGGCCAGCACGCCGAGAAGTTCAAAAGGGACACCGAGAAGTTCATAAAGAAGTTCCCCTCCATTGCGGAGCCGATGCTTAAGGTCGCATCCAAGGCGGAGGACTCCATAAAGGGGCTGTTCGCGCCCGGCATGCTCTTCGAGGACATGGGATTTTCGTACGTCGGCCCAATAGACGGGCACAACCTCGAGATGCTGGTGGAGGTCTTGAAGGACGTGAAGGACCGTAAAGGCCCGGTGCTCCTGCACATCATAACCAAGAAGGGCAAGGGCTACGAGCCCGCGGAAATCAACCCGACCGCCTTCCACGGCACCCCGCCGTTCGACGTGTCCACGGGCAAGACCCAGAAGTTCTCGGGCGTCACGTATACCGGGGTGTTCGGGGACACGATGATAGAACTTGCAAAGTCGGACCCGGCCATAGTGGCCATATCGGCCGCCATGCCGGAGGGCACCGGGCTCTCCAGGTTTGCCTCGGAGTTTCCGGCCCGGTTCTTCGACGTGGGCATTGCCGAGCAGCACGGGATGACCTTCGCCGCCGGGCTCGCGGCCTCCGGCCTTAAACCCGTCACGGCTATATACTCCACGTTCATGCAGCGCGCCTACGACCAGGTGGTGCACGACATATGCATGCAGAAACTGCCGGTGGTGATAGCGATGGACAGGGGTGGCATAGTGGGCGAGGACGGCGAGACCCACCAGGGGCTATTCGACATCTCTTTCATGCGCCACGTGCCGAACCTGGTGTTCATGGCGCCGAAAGACGAAAACGAGATGCGGCACATGCTGTACACCGCATTCAGGCTCGGAGCCCCCGTGGCCATACGCTACCCGAGGGGCAAGGGCGAGGGCGTGCCGATGGACGCGGAGTTCAGGGAGCTCACGGTCGGCAAGGCCGAGGTTTTGGCCGAGGGAGCCGACCTCACCATAATAGCGATAGGCAGCACGGTATGCCCTGCGGTAAAGGCGGCCGAGGCACTGCGCGGCAAGGGCCGCTCCGTCGGGGTGGTCAACGCCATGTTCGTAAAGCCTTTAGACAGGGAGCTTATAATAGGCCTGGCCGGACGCACCCGGAGGATACTGACCGTGGAGGAGAATGTCCTCGCCGGCGGCTTCGGCAGTGCGGTACTGGAGGTGCTCGAAGAGGCGGGCATAGGCGGCATGCCAGTCAGGCGCATGGGCGTCCCGGATGTATATGTGGAACAGGGCACCCAGGCGCAGATAAGGCGCAGGCTCGGCCTGGACGCGCAGGGGATAGAAGAGGCCGCAGCCGACTTCCTGGGCAAACAGGTTGGGGAGGCCATCCTCCTTGAAAACCGTTAAAGACAGGCTGGACAAGGAACTGGTGCGCCGCGGCCTTGTGGAAACCCGGCAGAGGGCACAGGGGCTTATACTATCCGGCAAGGTGCAGGTGGACGGGGCCAGGGTGGACAAGGCCGGCACCATGGTCACAGAGGACGCGGATATAAAGATAACCGGGGAGGACATCCCCTTCGTATCACGCGGCGGCCTCAAGCTCAAGGCAGCTATAGACAACTTCGGCATAGATGTGCGAGGGCTGGTCTGCGCGGATATCGGGGCCTCGACAGGCGGGTTCACCGACTGCCTATTGCAGGAGGGCGCGTCCAGGGTATACGCCGTGGACGTGGGCTACGGGCTTATAGACTCCCGCCTGAGGAATGACCCCAGGGTGTCCCTGATAGAGCGGACCAATGTCAGGTACATCGCCCCGGACGCGTTCGGTGGCCCGGTAGACTTTGCTACTATAGATGTATCGTTTATATCCCTCAAGCTTGTGCTGGGCCCGGTCTCGGCCCTGCTAAGGCAGGGCGGAGCCATCGTGGCCCTGGTCAAACCCCAGTTCGAGGTGGGCAAAGGGAAGGTGGGCAAGGGCGGCATAGTCAGGGACGAGGCGGAGCGGTCCCGGTCCCTTGAGGCCGTGAAGGACTTCGCAGGCTCCATAGGCCTTGAGGTACTGGGCCTTATTGAGTCCCCTATAAAGGGTGCGAAGGGGAACGTGGAATACCTGCTCTATATGAGGAAGCCGGCCTGATTGCGGATTACAGATATATATAACGTATAATAGATACGTAGAGGGGCAAGGCGGTATGGACGAGGAAGAGAAGAAGGAAGCAGAGCCCGGTCAGGTCGAGCACTGGAAAGATCTCATCATCTCCCAGCCTGAGACGCTCCACCATGTCCTGGGCGAGATGCCGAAGGAAGTAGCCGAGGCGCTGGTCAAGGACCCGGACATCCACCCCTTTATATCCGAGATGATTGCCGGCACCTTGCCTGACACCGGCGAGGAAGAGGGTGAAGACCCGGAAGGCGGCGGGGCCGGCGGGGCCGAGATGGCGTCCAGGGCCAGGAGGCAGAGAGAGGACAAGGAAGAGCAGGTAAAGAAGCTCAGCCTCTACGCCCAGATCGCGCGGCTCGATGTCGGCGCCAAGGCTAAACTCGCCCGCTCCGGAGACAAGGACGTCCGCAGCATACTTATAAAGGACGGCAGCAAGCAGGTCTCGCTGTCCGTCCTCGACAACCCGAAGATAACCATCCAGGAGATAGAGATGACCGCCGCATCGAGGAACGTCAGCGAGGACGTCCTGAGGATTATAGGAAACAACAATGATTGGACCAAGTTCTACACCGTGATGCTCGCGCTGGTCAACAACCCAAAAACGCCTATAGGCGTCAGCCTGACGCACCTGGGCAAAATACACACCAGAGACCTAAGGTTCCTTGCAAAGAGCAAGGGGATACCGGAGGCTATAAAGATCTCGGCGAAAAAGCTTGCACAGAAGCGTACTGTTTAGCCCGCCAACCATTAATACCACTTAATATCACGGGATAATTTTCAGGGAATTTTCAACTTTTTACGGACCTCGATAAGCCCATTATATTGTAGCCATCCCCTTGTACTCACACACCACGTGGTGTTTTTGCCCCGCATATTACGGTGTAACTCTTTAGAAACGCTTAAAAAAAGTCTTGACAATCCGAAACACTTAGTATACTTAGTATAACAACGCGGCTAATTCATTAAATTAAGTTAACATTACACGGTACATGCCATGGCGAGGTTACGGACAGGTCAGATGAAAAAAGAATCTGCCAAAAGGTTCAAGACCAACGAGATCTGCAAGCTCTTCGACATCTCCAGGGCCACGCTTTTCAGGTGGGAGAGCGGCGGTCTGATCACCGGGGTCGAGCGCGACTGGAGGGGCTGGAGGATCTATCATCAGGGCAACCTCAAGGAAATAGAGCGCATAATGCAGAAGAAGAAGTAGGCTCCGCCTGGCCTGCAGGCGGGGGTGTTTATACCCCAACGGCCTAGTAGCCAAAAACTTTAGAGGTGAACCGAAGTGCTTTTTGGCAAGAAGTCGCAGATTATAGGTCTGGATATCGGCTCGCACACCGTCAAGCTGGCGCAGATAGTCGAGCACGGAAAGGACCTCGTGCTGGTAAAGTTCGGCATGAAGCCACTGAGCCCGGAGGTAATAGTAGACGGGACTGTCATGGACCAGGGGCAGGTGGTGTCGGCCATCACCGAACTCATGCAGGAGCTCGACTTGAAGGCCAAGGACGTCGTCATCGGCGTCTCCGGCCACTCGGTGATAGTAAAGCGCATATCGCTCCCTGAGATGAGCGAGAACGAGCTTTCCGAGTCGATCAACTGGGAGGCGGAGCAGTACATACCGTTCGCCATAGAGGACGTGAACCTGGACTTCCAGATTATCGGCCCTACCCCAAAGGAAGGCGCCAATACGATGGACGCGGTCCTGGTCGCGGCAAAGAAAGACAAGATTAACGACTACGTCTCGCTGGTGACCGAGGCCGGGCTTAACCCGGTCATAATGGACGTAGACGCCTTCGCGCTCGAGAATATGTTTGAAGTCAACTACGAGATAGAGCCCGGCAAGGTAGAGGCGCTCGTAAACATCGGCGCAGCGGTAACCAACATAAACATACTCAAAGACGGCCAGTCGGCATTCACGAGGGACAGTTCGGTAGGCGGCAACCTCTATACCGAGGCGCTCCAGAAAGAGTTCGGCGTAAGCTTCGAGACGGCCGAGCGGATAAAGAGGGGCGAGGACGTGGATGAGGTCGGCCGCGAGCAGGCCCAGCAGCTGATGGACAGCATAACTGAGGACATAGTAGCGGAGGCCGGGCGGTCCATAGACTTCTTCCGGGCAACCACGGGCATCGAGGGCGTGGACAGGGTCATACTCTGCGGGGGCAGCTCCCTGACGAAGGGTTTCGTCGAGAAGTTCTCCGAGAGGACTGAGTCAAAGGTGGAACTCGCGAACCCGTTCCGGAACATCAGCATAGACCCCAAGGTTGATGCCGAACTTATCCAGAGCGTCGCGCCGGCCGCAGCTGTTGTGGTCGGGCTCGCATTGAGGAGGGTGGGGTACTGATATGATAAAAATAAACCTCCTCCCGCATAGAAGGGTAAAGCCTGCCGACAGAAGCCTGATGAAGGTCAAGGGCTTGGTAACACTGATCACCGTGCTCGTGGCATTGGCCATATTAGCCGCGCTCTATCTCACCGTCAGCGAGATGTCAGACCTCAAGAAGACCAAAGAGGAAACGGCGGCGAAGCTCGCGGACATGAAGAAAAAGGTGGTCGAGGTGCAGGGCTACGAGAAGAGCAGGCTTGATTACGAGAACAAGCTCATGGTTATACAGAAGCTTGAAAAAAGCAGGGCGATGCTGACCCCGCTCCTCGTCGACATAAACAGGTCTACCAACCGTGAGGTCTGGCTCACGTCGCTGGGCGTCAAGGACAACGCAGTCTCCATCGAAGCCATGGGCATCGGCAGGGACAAGATAGACGCTTTCTTTGAAGGGCTTAAGCATTCCCAGAGCCTGACCGACCTGAGCATGAGCGAGGCGAAGGATAGCCCCACCGCAAACAGGCCGGACATAAAGACATATTCCTTTACTGTTACGGCAAAACTGGCCGGCGTCACGCCGCTGTCTCAGCCCTCGCCGGCTGCCCAGCAGCCCGCTGCAGGGGCGCCAGCACCGCAAAAGGCCGGGGCCGCCATGCCGCCGCCTGCCGCACCTAAACAGCCGGCCAAGAAGTAGGGAAGGGAGCATATGAGCGCAATAAAGGACAAGCTGGACAAAATAAGCGTCAAACAGAAGACCATAGCACTTGCTTTTGTGCCATTTCTCATGATGGCGGCCTTCGTGTACTTCTACTACCTGCCCGCAAGGGCGCAGAAGAGCAAACTCGTGGCCGAGATACAGACCAACCAGAGCGAGATAGCCAAGAGCCAGGTAATGGAGCGCAAGCTCTCCGAGCTGAAGGAGGCCAACCGAAAGCTCCAGGAGGACTTCAAGGTGGCCACGGAACTTCTGCCCGGCAGTGACGAAAAGACCAAGCTCCTGGACAGGATAAACGAGATGGTCAAGGAGTCCGGCCTGCAGTTGAAGACCTGGACCCCGGGCGCTCCTCAGCAGGACCCGAGCGGGCTGTTCACCAGGACTGCAATAGCAGTCGAGGTAGTGGGCAGCTACCATGATGTGGGAAAGTTTATGGAGAAGTTGGACGGTATCACAAGGGTGCTGAACGTGTCGGACTTGACGATGTCGTCCGCCAAACTCGCCGGCAAGAAGATGGATATACCGGTGAAGTTTACTGTCGTCGCCTATTCCGCTGCCGGAGGTAAATAATAAAGTGGACAAAAGGACCAGGATACTCCTCATTGTTTTGGCCGCCCTTATTGCAGTGGGCGGGGGGTACTTCGGCTTTGTATATTTTACCGCCAAGACACCGGAGACGGTAACGCCGCCGCCGGTCAAGGTAGCCAAGGTCGCCCCTGCTCAACCAGCCCTTGTCGCGGCACCGGCAACAACCCCAGTTCCACCACCGGCATCCGCCGTGCCCGGAAAGCCTGCGGCTCCGGCCCAGCCGGCCCCTGTTGTAGCGGGGAAGCCCGCAGTGCCCGGAAAGCCAGCGGCTCCGGCTCAGCCGGCCCCTGTAGTTGCGGGCAAACCGGCCATGCTCGGAAAGCCTGCGGCCGCCCCGGCGCCTGTTGTGGCACCTGCGAAGCCTGCAGCCCCTGTGACAGCAGCGGCATCAGCCTCACAGGTGGAACCAGCGAAAGGGGCGCCGGTATATTCCTCTCTGAGCAAGCGCGACCCGTTCATGAACCCGCTGGAAGTCCCCAAGGTCTATCCACACGTGTCACCGGATGCAAGGCCTGTGGAGCGGGAAGATACCGAGAGGCTGCAGGTAAAGGCGATAATGTGGAGCAAAAAGGGATACAGGGCGCTTATAGTCACTCCGGACGGTCGTGCATACACAATGAAAGATGGGGAAACTATAGGCAACAAAGGCGGCAAGATAGTCAAGGTAACCGAGAAGATGGTATACGTCACCGAGAAGATAAAAGATATATTAGGGGACGTGGAGACGAAGAATATAGTACTCAAGCTTTACAAGTAGCAGCGGGGCAACAGCGGACATACGCCCCGAACCAGCTTTATGACTACTGTTTTCAAACTTTACTAAGGAGGCGGAGTAATGGGGGACGCCGGTGCTCTCTTAAGAAAAGGGCTGATAAGCCTATTGGTCCTGGGTCTTGTGGCTATGGGCTTGACAGGCTGCTCGACGGGCGGCTCGGCCCTGAAGCAGGATGGTGCCGGAGGGCTGGCCAAGCTCGAGAAGGTAGACGTCAGGGATTCTGATGAGTTCACCACGGTAGTCCTTGTCCTTGACAGGCCCGTGACCTTCACGTCGGTCCGCGTCAACGAGCCGCCCAAGGTGGTGGTAGACCTGGCGGGGGTGGACGTAGGCAAGCTTTCAGGGATGCTGAAGGTGGATAAGGGGCCAGTCTCTTACATAACGCCGTCCAATGTGGAGAACGCCAAGCGCATTGCCCGGCTCGAGATCGGCTTAACGCAGCCGTCGAGCTCAAGGATAGCGCAAAACGGCGGGACCATAAACATAATATTCTCGAAGAAGAAGGACGTGGCCGCCGGCGAGAAGAAACCGGTCTCAGCCCCGGCCTCGCCACCCGCCGAAGAATTGAAGGCCGACAAGGCCGAAGCGCACAAGACAATTGCAGCGGCTGAAGTCAAGGCCGAGCCTGCCCCTGCGCCCGCGCAGAAAACCGCTTCACCAGTACCAGCAGTTGTACCTGCGGAAAAGGCGGAGGCCGCCCTCAAGGAGGCCGCTACCGTCAAGGGTCTTACCTATGTCAAGACCGGCGGGGCCTACCATGTAACCGTAAAGGGCGACGGCAAGTTCAGCAACCCCAAGGTGTTTATGGTCGGCACCGACAGGCTTGTCATAGACCTGCCGGGTGTCGGCTCATACAAGGATAAGGACGCGATAGAACTTGGCGGCGGATGCGTCAAGGGCATACGCCTGGCCGAGCACAAGGGGGCTGACGGTAAGGTCAGGGTGGTGCTCGACCTGAAGGGCGAAGTGGACTATGCGGTCAAGGGCAAGGGTGAGGGCCTCGTCGTGACGGTTGCCCCCAAGGGCACGGACCTTGCCAAGCTGGATGCCCAAGACAAATCTGTCGACAGGAAGGATGCACCGGCTGCCCAGGCCCCGGTGGTCAAGGCCCCTGCGGCCAAGGCGCCGGCTCAGCTCGCGTCGAACACCGAGCCCTCTTCGGCCGCCGCGAGAAAGATAGACGTGACTCCTACACCGACGGCGAAGGCCGGCGGTATAAATATCTACGTGTCCAAAAAGGATGGCAGTGCCGTCCTCTCGTCCGCCCCGATAGACGAAGAGGTATCCTCTTCCAAGGACGACTCCAGGGACTACGTCAAGACCGAGTCCAAGATATACACAGGCGGCAGGATATCCTTCGACATACAGGACGCCGACCTGGACAAGGTCGTCAAGCTCCTTGCAGACGTCGCCGGGTTGAACCTGATAATGGACCCGTCAGATGTCAAAGGCAAAGTTACGCTCAAGCTCGACAAGGTCCCCTGGGACCAGGCCATGGACATACTGCTCAGGCTCTACAAGCTCGATATGATAGTGCAGGGGAACGTCCTCAGGGTCGCGCCCAGGGCGAAGCTCGACGAGGAAAAGAGGATGGACCTCCAGCAGTTAGCGGAGCAGAAGAAGCTTGAAGAGCAGGCCCAGGACCTCTTCACCAAGACCATCAAGGTAAACTATTCCCAGGCGTCCACTCTTGAGCAGCAGGTCAAGGCCAACCTCTCCTCGCGCGGGACGGTGATGTCTAACCTCAACACAAACGAACTGATAGTGCGCGACGTCAAGGCCAAGATAGACGAGGTTGCAGAGCTTGTCGGCAGGCTCGACAAGGAAGTAAACCAGATTATGATAGAGGCGAGGATTATAACCGTGGACACCGGCTACAGCCGGACACTGGGCGTCTCCTGGGGTCTGCAGGGAGCGAATACGTCAAAAAAAGGGAATGTCGGTTTTGCTTACACCAACGGCCCTAACGCCGGACAAAAATTTACGACAGGCGACCCGTCCTACCAGCTTACAGTGCCGGCAGAGTTAGCGCTTGGCGGCGCCAGCAGTGGTATAGGTACCTTGCTACTTGGGAACGTCATAAAGGACATGAACCTGGACCTCACCATCCAGGCGCTTGAGACGGTCAACAAGGCGCAGACCCTGTCCGCCCCGAAGATTATAACGCTCGAGAACCAGTCGGCCTCCATAACTCAGGGCACCACACTGTACGTCCAGACGACATCGGCTGCTGGCACCAAGCCCGAGCCGCTTAACGCGAACCTGAGCCTGACCGTTACCCCGAGGGTTACCGGCAACAACTACATAATGCTGAACGTTACGGCCACCGACAACAAGCCCAGCACGCCGCCGCCGGGCTCAACCGCCGCCATAGACACCAAGTCGGTCACGACGAACGTGATAGTGAAGGACGGCGATACTATCGTCCTGGGCGGGATATATACTCGCGATTCCAACCATTCGGAGTCTCGCGTCCCGCTTCTCGGCAGGATACCCATCATCGGCTGGCTGTTCAAGACCCAGACGTATGACGAGCCGCAGAAGGAACTCCTGATATTCATAACACCGAAGCTTATAAAGCAAACGTCGACCAGGGTTTAGGCTAAAAAATCATACGCCGCAAGGCTAAAATGCGCCCCAAGCGGGGCGCATTTTTTTTAGGTGAACAGGCAAAGGAGCGATGATGCTTAGGTATCTTTCCGCTGGCGAGTCGCACGGGCCAGGGCTCATAGGCATAATAGATGGCCTGCCGTCCGGGCTCGGCATAGACGCCGCCGAAATAAACAAGGACCTTGCGCGCCGCCAGAAGGGCTACGGCCGGGGCGGCAGGATGGCCATAGAAAAGGACACGGCGGCCATACTCTCGGGAGTGCGGTGGGGGCTTACGCTCGGTAGCCCTATCGGGCTTTTCATAGAGAACAGGGACTGGGAGAACTGGCAGGAGAAGATGTCGCCAGAGCTTAAACACGCCGGCTCACTCGCGGCGGTCACACGCCCGAGGCCGGGCCATGCCGACCTCACCGGCATGATGAAGTACATGCACGAGGACGCGAGGAACGTATTGGAGCGCTCGAGCGCGCGCGAGACTGCGATGCGTGTTGCCGTCGGCGCGGTCGCAAAGGCGCTGCTTTCCGAGTTCGGCATACGGGTGTTCGGCTGGGTGAGGGGCATAGGCGGCGTATCGGCGGGCAGCCTGTCCGGCACGCCCGCGTCATTGTTTAAGCTTGCCGAGGCCTCGGAGGTCCGATGCCCGGATGCGGAAGCCGCAGCTAAGATGATGAAGGCGATAGACGCGGCCAAGAAGGTGGGCGACTCACTGGGCGGGGTATTCGAGGTGGTAATCACCGGCTGCCCGCCGGGGCTGGGGAGTTTTGCGCAGAGGGACCTGACGCTCGACGGCCTCCTTGCGGGGGCGATGATGAGCATTCAGGCGATGAAGGGCGTCGAGGTCGGCATGGGCTTTGAGGCTGCGGCCCGGCCCGGCTCGCAGGTGCACGATGAGATATTCCACAGCGCGAAGAAGGGGTACTACAGGAAGACCAACAACGCGGGTGGCATAGAGGGCGGGATGTCGAACGGTTCGGACATACTGCTGCGTGTCGCGATGAAGCCGATACCAACGCTGTACAAACCGCTACGCTCGGTGGACATAAAAACGAAGAAGGCCTTCAAGGCCTCGGTCGAGCGCTCGGACACCTGCGCCGTGCCCGCCGCCGCGGTCGTGGGCGAGGCGGTCGCCGCGTTTACCGTAGCGCAGGCGATAGTTGAAAAATTCGGCGGCGACAGCATGGCCGAAATGAAGCGGAACTACGAAGGGTACATGGAGCAGGTGAGGGGCCTGTAGTCAAATTCCCTGCACCCTCACCCTGCCCTCTCCCATTGCAGAGGGAGGGTGTTAAAGGTGAGAAGTTTATGGTTTCTCCCCTCTCCACCTGCGGGAGAGGGGCCGGGGGTGAGGGTTCTTGGTTTTTATGCGTAACATTTCATTAGTCGGTTTCATGGGCACGGGCAAGACCACGGTAGGCAAGGTACTTGCCAAGAGGCTCGGCTACACCTTTGTGGACTGCGACGACGAGATAGAGAAGGGGCAGGGCACTACCATCTCGCACATATTCTCGGAGTTCGGCGAACCCTACTTCCGTGAGCTTGAGAAGAATATGGTAGCGAAGCTCTCGGCCAGGCAGGGGCTCGTAATCTCCGCGGGCGGCGGCGCGGTTATGGACCCTGCGAACATGGAGAACATGAAGAAGGGCGGGCCGGTGATATGCCTCTCGGCGACGCCAGAGGTTATACTCAAAAGGGTGGAGCGCTTCACGCACAGGCCGCTGCTTCAGGTGCCGGACCCGCTCGCAAAGATAAAGGAGCTGCTGGAGGCAAGGGGGCCGTTCTACGCGAAGGCGGACTTCACTGTAGACACCGGCGGCCTCGGGCCGGATAAGGTAGTGGATAAAATTATTGAGCTGGTCGGAGGGAAGCTTTAATGCCTGAGATACTTGAAAAGGTAAGTGTCGAGCTTGGCGAGCGCTCATACGACATAGAGATTGGCGCGGGCATCCTTGCGGCACTCGGGCCGAAGATGAAGTCGCTCGGACTTAAGGGCAGGGTGGCCGTCATCACGAACGACACCGTCGAGCCGTTGTACGGCGCGGCCGTCGTGGACTCGCTCAAAGGGTCGGGCTTCGACGTGACGCTCATCGTCATACCGGACGGCGAGGAGTACAAGTCGCTCCCCTGGGCCTCGTACCTCTACGACAGGCTCCTCACTATGCGGTTCGACAGGAAGTGCGCGCTCGTCGCGCTCGGGGGCGGGGTGATAGGCGACTTGACCGGCTTTGTCGCCGCGACCTACATGCGCGGCATACCGTTCGTGCAGGTGCCGACCACGCTCCTGTCGCAGGTGGACTCCTCCGTCGGCGGCAAGACCGGCGTGAACCACCCGCTCGGCAAGAACATGATAGGCGCGTTCTACCAGCCCGTATACGTATGCGCGGACGTGGCTACGCTGGGCACGCTCCCGCAGGCCGAGTTCCTTTCCGGCATGGCCGAGGTGGTCAAGTACGGCGTGATATACGACGCGGAGTTCTATGCGTACATCGAGGCAAGCAGGGAGGCGATACTCTCCAAGGAGCCGTCCGCCGTCAGCCGCGTGATAAAACGCTCGTGTGAGATAAAGGCGGACGTCGTAAACAAGGACGAGCGGGAGTCGGGCCTGCGTGCAATCCTGAATTACGGCCACACGGTCGGCCACGCGGTAGAGGCGCTTACCAATTATACCGGCTATCGCCATGGCGAGGCTGTCGCCATAGGCATGGTGGTGGCGGCGCGGCTCGCGCACCGCTCCGGCCTTTGCGGCCGGGAGGTAGAGGCCCGTGTCGAATCTCTTCTCTCTGCGATAGGCCTGCCGGTCAAGATGCCCGTGTTTGCCCCGGATGCCGTGCTCGCCGCGATGGCGATAGACAAGAAGGCCGAGGGCGGCAAGGTGAAGATGGTGCTTCCTACGAAGATAGGCGAAGTCGTCATCACCGCCGAATGGGATGAAAAGACGCTGGTGGAGGCGTTAAAGACGTAAAGCTACCCCTACATTTTTGTGCCCACATTTTACGCAAATGCCTAATAATTAGGCAACGGCCTGCTTAATAATTAGCCAAGCTCAACTCTCCCGCATTTCCACATACAGCAAAATCAGCACCTTACAACCCCGCCCTCCGTGGCACAATCCTTGCTACTGTTTTACAAGTCATTTCTATAATATGGAGGGCTTTTTTGATGGACGGACTTGTACAGAACCTGAAGTACAGCGGCGACGTACTTTTTATGGTGCTCGGCGCCGTGATGATATTCGCGATGCACGCGGGCTTCGCGTTTCTGGAGCTCGGCACGGTCAGGCGGAAGAACCAGGTGAACGCACTGGTCAAGATACTCTCCGACTGGTCGGTCTCGACCGTGGTGTACTTCCTGATAGGCTTCCCGCTCGCGTACGGCATAAACTTCATCCGGCCCGCAAGCGAGCTGATGAAGATGCAGGGCTTCGACATGGTGCACTTCTTCTTCCTGCTCACCTTCGCCGCATGCATACCGGCAATCATATCCGGCGGCATTGCCGAGCGGGCAAAGTTCTGGCCGCAGGTGGTAGCGGGCGGTATATTCGTCGCACTGCTGTACCCGTTCTTCGAGTCGCTCATATGGGGCAGGCTCTCGATGTCCGGCGGACAGCCGGCTTTGATACAGGGCTGGTTCTCCAATACCTTCGGCGCCACGTTCCACGACTACGCGGGCTCGGTCGTGGTGCACTCTATGGGCGGCTGGCTGGCCCTGCCTGCGATACTGCTCCTTGGCCCGCGCCTCGGCCGCTACGGCAAGTCCGGCAAGAGCTACCCCATCCCGGTATCCTCAATACCGTTCCTGTCGCTCGGCAGCTGGATACTCGCGGTCGGCTGGTTCGGCTTCAACGTGATGAGCGCGCAGTCCTTCACCGGGATATCCGGCCTCGTGGCGGTCAACTCCCTGATGGCGATGGTCGGCGGTGTGCTCGCCGCGCTTTTCATCAGCAAGGCCGACCCCGGTTTTGTGCATAACGGCGCACTCGCGGGCCTTATAGCCATATGCGCGGGCTCGGACATAGTCCACCCGCTCGGGGCCCTGGTCATAGGCGCGATAGGCGCGGCAATATTCGTATACGGCTTCCAGATAGAGCAGGAGAAGCTGAAGATAGACGATGTCCTGGGCGTATGGCCGTTGCACGGGATAACAGGCACGTGGGGCGGCATAGCGGCCGGCATATTCGGCTCTCAGATGCTGGGCGGGATGGGCGGGGTGAGCTTACTCTCTCAGCTTTCGGGCAGCGTCATCGCGGTGTGCGTGGCCCTGACGGGCGGCTTCATCGTATACTTCCTGCTGCATAAGACCGTAGGGATAAGGCTTTCCGAGGAGGGCGAGATGCGCGGCGCGGACCTCACGGTGCACCATATAGACGCGTACCCGGAGGAAGGCGTGCACGTCGGCCGCGGATAATTTGGTCTTTACAACCCGGTTTTATTCTGGTACCTTTATGGCTTGCTTATTCGAGTCAAACCGGTCCATCAAGGGGGTGGTTTTATTGAAGAAGATAGAGGCGGTAATAAAGCCGTTCAAGCTGGACGAGGTCAAGGACGCCCTTAACGAGATAGGCGTGCAGGGCATCACGGTCAGCGAGGTGAAGGGCTTCGGCAGGCAGAAGGGACATACGGAGCTTTACCGCGGGGCCGAGTACGTGGTTGACTTCCTGCCCAAGGTGAAGATGGAGATAATAGTGCCCGACAACATGGCGGCCAAGGTCCTGGAGGCCATCGAGCAGAGCGCCAAGACGGGCAGGATAGGAGACGGTAAGATATTCGTTACCGATGTATTAGAGGTGGTTAGGATACGCACCGGCGAACGGGGCGAATCGGCAATCTAAATTCCGGAGGCTAAAAAGATGAAACCGAAAGAAGTAGTAGATTTTGCAAAGAAGAACGGCGCAGTGATGGTGGACATGAAGTTCATGGACTACCCGGGGCTCTGGCAGCACTTTTCCGTCCCGGTGGACGAGCTGACCGAGGACATATTCGAGGACGGGCTCGGCTTCGACGGCTCCTCGATACGCGGCTGGAAGTCCATACACACCTCGGACATGCTGGTAGTGCCGGACGCGTCCACCGCGGTCATGGACCCGTTCACCCACTACCCCACCCTGTCGCTCATCTGCAACGTGGTGGACCCGATAACCAAGGAGAACTACTCCCGCGATCCGCGCTGGATAGCAATCAAGGCCGAGAATTACCTTAAGTCCACGAAGCTGGCCGACACCGCCTACTTCGGCCCCGAGGCGGAGTTTTTCATCCTGGACGACGTGATGTTCGACCAGACCTCCAACTCCGGCTACTACTTCATAGACTCGACCGAGGGCATATGGAACTCCGGTCGCGAGGAAGGCCCGAACCTGGGCTACAAGCCGCGCCACAAGGAGGGCTACTTCCCCGTGCCGCCGACCGACTCGCAGGAGGACATAAGGACCGAGATGGTCATGGAGATGCAGAAGGTCGGCATCTACATCGAGCGCCAGCACCACGAGGTCGCTACCGCCGGCCAGGCCGAGATTGATATGCGCTTCAACTCGATGGTCGCATGCGCCGACCAGCTCATGTACTTCAAGTACATCGTAAAGAACGTGGCAAAGCGTAACGGCAAGACCGCGACCTTCATGCCCAAGCCGCTCTTCGGGGACAACGGCTCCGGCATGCACACCCACCAGTCGCTCTGGAAGAACGGCAAGCCGCTCTTCGCTGGCGACGGCTACGCGGGCCTCTCCCAGATGGCGCTCTACTACATCGGCGGGATACTCAAGCACGCGCAGGCCCTGGCCGCGCTGACCAACCCGACCACCAACTCCTACAAGCGCCTCGTGCCGGGCTTCGAGGCCCCTGTCAACCTGGCATACTCGGGCAGGAACCGCTCGGCATCCATCAGGATCCCGATGTACTCGCCCAGCCCGAAGGCAAAGAGGGTAGAGGTGCGCTTCCCCGACCCGTCCTGCAACCCGTACATCGCCTTCGCCGCGATGCTTATGGCGGGCCTGGACGGCATAGAGAACAAGATCGACCCGGGCGAGCCGCTCGACAAGGACATTTACGAGCTCGGGCCGGAGGAACTGGCATCTGTCCCGTCCATGCCGGGCTCCCTCGAAGACGCCCTGGACAACCTGGAGGCCGACCACGACTTCCTGTTGAAGGGCGACGTCTTCACCCAGGACGCGATAGACACATGGATCTCCTACAAGCGCTCGAAGGAAGTCGACGCCCTGAGGCTCAGGCCGCACCCCTACGAGTTCTTCCTGTACTACGACATATAAAACCCGTGGCGCGTATTCGTGCTTCGAGTTTGTGAAGTTGGAAGGCCCCTCCGGAAACGGAGGGGCCTTTTTTGTTTTCTAAAGTAAAATTGTCTTTGAATAATGGATGTTTTAAATTATCATATTCACATGAATAAGGAGAGCAGATTTATAAAACTCGCCTCTATCACGCGCTCCATCCATATCCTTGCTGTGGTGCTGCTTGCCGTTGCGGTATATTTCAACGCGCTCTGGAACGGTTTTGTATATGACGACATCGACCAGGTTGTCCGGAACAACTGGATAAGAGACGTATCCAATATCCCTGCGATATTCAAGACAGGCGCGTGGGGTTTCAAAGGCTATATATCAAACTACTACCGCCCGATGATGCACCTCCTATACACGCTCGAATATCAGGTTTTCGGCCTTGCCCCCTGGGGTTTCCACCTCGTTAACATACTTTTCCACGCAGCCAATTGCCTTCTCGTTTTCATGGTTACCGAAAGGCTCCTTCGGGAATCTCCTGAACTGGACCGGAACGTTTTATTTTCGGTCCCGTTCATGACCGCTGTTGTCTTCGCCGTACACCCGGTCCACACGGAACCGGTTACATGGGTTGCCGGAGTGCCGGACCTCACGTATGTATTCTTCTTGTTGCTGTCCTTTTACCTCTACACCGTTTCAAGACGCAAAGCCGGCCACCGCTACAAATGGGCGATGCCTTTATCGGCCGCCTCCTTCTTTATTGCAATGTTTTGCAAGGAGCCGGCGGTAATCCTCCCCGCCATACTAATAGTATATGACCATGTAGTCGAAAAACATAAAGACCGCCCGGTCGCATATCTCAGGAGGTATATACCATACATTCTTGCATTAAGCGTATATTTCATTGTAAGGTTCCTGGCCCTCGGCGGTTTCTCACCCGACAAGCCGCACTGGAGGCTCAGTGCATACCAGTATTTTATTAATATATTCCCGCTGTTTGGTGGGTATATTGAAAAGCTTGCACTCCCACTGAACTTGAACGCCCATTACATATTCCATCCGGCCTCCTCTGTGTTAGATGCAAGTGTGCTGCTCCCCGCAGCTATGACGGTGGGTTTCCTTCTCGTTCTTTTCATGTTGCTAAATAAACGTTCGCTTTCGTCCATTGGACTCATCCTGATCATGTTGCCACTGCTTCCTGCACTATACATACGCGGGGTCGGCAAGAATGTGTTCACGGAACGGTACCTTTACCTGCCAGTATTCGGATATGGCCTGCTGCTATCGATGCTTATTTGCGGGCTGGTCTCAAGGAAGCCAGGGTTTTCAAAGGTTTTGGCGGCCGGCTTTATCGGTTTAACGGTGCTTTATTCCGCGGGGACTATTAACCGGAACGTGATTTGGAGGGACGAATATACGCTTTGGTCCGACACGGTGAAAAAATCACCCGACGGTTCAATCCCGCACGACGCATTCGGCGTTACCCTTTACGACAAAGGGTTGATAGACGAAGCAATTGTAGAATACAAAAAATCTGTCCGGCTTGATAGTGACAATGACAAGCCGCATGTAGACCTGTCCAGCGCATATATCAAAAAGGGCATGCTGAACGAGGCGTTGGAGGAGTGTGGCATCGCCCTGGCTATAAAGCCGGATGACGAGCTTGCCCATCGAAACCTCGGGATAATATATGCGGAGATGGGCCAATTGGACAAAGCCGTGGAAGAACTGCAGGCAGCTATAGTGATTGACCCATACTCAGCTGAGGCCCACAACAATCTCGGCAACGCATATGGTAGAATCGGACAGATTGACCAATCAATTGAGCAGCTGCGGGAGGCAATCCGGATTAACCCTGAGTACATCGAGGCCCATTTCAACCTTGGGGTATCGTACAGTATAATGGGCCAGACGGACCAGGCCGTGCAACAGTTTGAGACTGTGCTGAAGCTTGACCCTAAAGACTCTGCCGCGAGGGAAAACCTGGAAGAAGCAAGCCGCCGAAATAAATAAACACTTGGTGTTTGAACGTGTGTTTCGTGAAATATTAAAGGCCCCTGCCATACGGCAGGGGCCTTTTTTGTCCTATGGTGCTATAATAAATAGATAGAGGTCTGGATTACCGACGGCCCGCACGCATGTATTAAAAAGGATAACCCTCTATGCATGATTAAAGCACCGTCCAGGCCGGACGTATACACGTGCGGACAGGGAGGGATAAGATGGTAACACAGAAGCCGCAGAAGACAATACTCGTGACCGGCGCCACCGGCAACCAGGGCGGGGCGGTTGCGCGCCGTTTAATCAAGGACGGCTGGAGGGTCAGGGCGCTTAGCCGCGACCCGTACAAGCCCGCCTCCAAGGCCCTTTCCGAGCTGGGGATAGAGGTCATAAGGGGCGACCTGTCCGACAAGCCCTCACTGGAAGCGGCACTCAGGGGCGTCTACGGGATAGTTGCCGTGCTGACCCCGTTCGAGGACGGGGTGGAAGGTGAGGTGCGGCAGGGCAAGAACATCGCCGAGGCCGCCAGGAGCGCCGGCGTGGAGCACTTCATATACAGCTCCGTGGCGGGCGCGGACAAGGATACCGGCATACCGCATTTCGAGAGCAAACGGCAGGTCGAGAAGTACATCGAATGGCTGGAACTCCCGTGCACGACCTTCAGGCCGGTGTTCTTCACGTACAACTTCAACAGCGCACAGTTGAAAACCAGCATTTTAGGAGGCACGCTTTCACTGGCGATAAGGCCGTACAGGCCGCTCCAGATGCTCGCGGTGGAGGACTTCGCCGAGTTTGTGGCGCTCGCACTGGACAGGCCTGAGAGCTTCATGGGCCGGACGCTGGAACTCGCGGGCGATGAGCTTACCATGACGCAGACGGCCGAGGCCTTCTCCCGCGTTCTGGGCAGGCAGGTGCGCTACGTCGAGATGCCCATCGGGGAGGTGCGTAAGTACAGCGACGACATGGCAAAGATGTTCGAGTGGTTCAACGAGAACGGCTATACGGCGGATATACACGCGCTGAGGGATATTTTCCCCGGGCTCATGAGCCTTGAAACCTGGCTATTGAAGACGGGCTGGGACAAGCTGGTAACCGGGAGAAAAGCGGCGTGAGCTGCCCAAAATGTGGAAAGGCCCCTCTCTGGCGGGAGGGGCCTTTCCGTTTCGTGCTTACTTCTCGGGGGTGGGACTGGCTCTTCGTACGTTGGACGAAGCCTGTTATATTTCTGCAAAAGGCAGGAGACGGTATCGCATGTGAATACCTATAATGCCTCCGGTCCTGCCCCCTCCTTCACCGTTGCCTCAATTTAGCCGGTGCGACCAGCTTTATTAAACGCAATTATTCCGTATATGATTAAAGAAGTCAAATTCTATTTTCCGCAAACAATATGCCTTATAACAGGAAGTTTATGGCGCGCGTCCAATACTGAAATCCTCTGTTGTGATATAGTTAATGTAAAGGTAGGTTTCTCGCACACCAAGCCCGGGGAGGCCTTATGAAGATTATAATGATTGCCATGGTAATGCTTGCGGTCGCAGTTCCCGCATTAGCAGCCGAGAAGGGTTACCCGACGCCGGACGTATCCAAGTCCAGGCTCATTTACGAAGAAAAGCAGGTAGTGAAGGACAGGACTCCCGCGACCGAGATAGACATAAGGACATACAAGGCCGACGACGGCTCGCTGTTCAGGGAGTACAGCGTAAAGGGCAATATCTTCCGGTACGACGTAGCGCCCAAGGGCGAGCCTCCTTACGAGTACCGGCTGATAGACTACAACGGCGACAAGGTATTCGAGACGAAAGAGGACATGATAGGCGAGATGGTCGTCAAGGACAAGGGCCGTAAGTATTACATAGACCTTGGCGCCGAGCCGGGCAAGGAGTACAAGTACGGCTGGGAGGAACGCACCAAGCCGCCTACAGACCAAAGGGAGGTCAGGGATTCGCTGATGGGCTACCCCATCTACATCCCGCAGTGGGTGCTTGTAGTGTTCGATATACCGTAACCTTTCTCTACAACGGCTAATTCACCCTCTCCCCTGTATCCCCTCTCCCGCTGGTGGAGAGGGGAGAAGTATTGTAGGGTGGGCACGGCCCACCAAAAGCCGTCATTCTCGAGAAAGTGGGAATCCCGCGGTTTTTTTGCGGGTGACGAATTATCGGCCAGCCCATTCGCCGGACGTGCCGAGCCGGGCTTCAAACGAGCTGTCGCCCGCTTTCAGCAGGCCCGGCATTACGCCCGTCTCAGAGCGCTGGGCCGGATAATTAGCACCCGCGTTGGCAGGGGAAGAGCTTGACTTCTGCTATTTACATATACCCCTCTGTTGTGATAAAACTAACCCATGTCCGATATTATAGAAAATCGCCCGCTGGTAGAAAAATATTATCTGAAGCTCTCCCCGCCGGGCCTGGACGACCAGACGTCCGACCTCGAGCGCGTGCGTGCCGGGCTTAAGGCGTGCGGCGTGGAGGAGGTGGACGCTCCGCTCTCCGTCGCGGTCAGTATACCACGCGTGCTTCGGGAGTCCGGTTTTGCCGTCACCGTATCGGTCGGGCACGTCGGCAGGCCTAGGCTCCTCGGCATCGAGCCCGGCGACACCACGGGCAGGAACTTCGGCCTTGCCATTGACCTGGGCACTACCAACGTAGTCGGTATGCTCGTTGACCTGAGTACCGGCGGCACGGTGGCCGAGTCCTCGGAGGTAAACCCTCAGGTTGCCCTGGGCGAGGACGTGCTCACGCGCATACACTACTGCCTGAACAAGGGCGGGCTGGAGGAGCTGAGGGCCAGGGCGGTGGAGTGCATCAACACCCTTGCGGCAAGGCTTGCCGAGAAGGCGGGCATAAGCCCGCAAGAGATAAACTGCATGAGCGTATCGGGCAACACCACGATGGCCCACCTGTTTCTCGGGCTCGACCCTTACCACATCTGCCGCTCCCCTTACGTGCCGGTCGCCAACCGTTTCGGCCGGATTGGCGCACAAGAGGCCGGGCTGGACATTAACCCGGACGGTATTGTCTACGTGCTGCCGAACGTGGGGAGCTACGTGGGCGGCGACGTACTTGCGGGTATACTGGTATCCGGTATGCACAGCCGCAAGGAAGTATCCCTTCTCGTGGACGTGGGCACCAACGCGGAGATAGTGATAGGCAACTCCGACTGGCTGCTCGTATGTGCTGGCGCGGCCGGGCCGGCGCTCGAGGGAGGCGTGGTGCGCTTCGGGATGAGGGCCATGCCCGGCGCCATAGACAGGGTAATTATAGACCCGGCGTCGTTCGAGCCGAAGTATTCCGTAATAGGAGGCGGTAAGGCGAAGGGGCTTTGCGGCTCCGCGCTCATAGACCTTCTGGCCGAGCTTTTCACCGTCGGCCTGTTGGACGGTCGCGGCAGGTTTGCCGGTCCGGCCAAAAGCGCCAGGGTGATACCGTACGAGGGCCGCGCGGCCTATATTGTAGTGCCGGGTGGTGAAAGCGCCACGGGGCAGGACATTATAATCACCGAGACGGACATAGACAACCTGATAAGGACGAAGGCGGCCATGTACACAGTGCTGAGCGTGGTGACCCGCGAGCTCGGCATAACATTCATGGAGCTTGCGGACTTCTTTATAGCGGGCACCTTCGGCGCATACATAGACGCAGGCAAGGCCGTGACCATCGGGATGGTCCCGGATATACCGCTCACCAAGTACAGGCTGCTCGGGAACTCCTCCATCATAGGCGCATGCCGCGTCCTGGCAGGGCGCGACGAGACCGCCGAGCTCGACCGCATCGCCTCGATGATAACCTACAAGGAGATGAACGTAAGCACGGACTTCATGAGCGAGTTTAGGGCCGCCATGTTCCTGCCGCACACAGATTCTTCGCTGTTTCCCGGCGTACAAAATTAACCTTCCTTATAAGGCTGTTTTTAGCATTCCCTGCAATTTTTGCTTGACACCAATCCCTGTTTAGACTATTTTAGTCAACTATAAGGGCGCTTAAAGCCACGGTTATGATATTTATTGTCGCAACTGCGCAAGTGTGCAGGTACTCATCCATTTAACTAAAGCTTCAAGGAGTAAATCATGCCCGTCATGGAAGTCAAGAATTCGAAAAGCAGCATGCCGCTATACCCGATAAGCATTGCGGCCGAATTGGTAGGCGCGACGGACCAGACGCTCAGGCTCTACGAGAAGCACGGCCTCGTGAAACCCGCGAGGAGGAACAAGAACCGTTACTACTCCGATAACGACATAAAGTGGCTGAAGTGCGTGCGCGACCTCATCCACAACAAGAAGATAAGCATAGAAGGCGTCAAGAAGCTCCTCGACTACGCGCCGTGCTGGGAGATAAAGGGCTGCCCCGACGATAAAAAGACCGCCTGCTCGGCCTTCATAGACAGGACAAAGTCCTGTTGGGAGCTGACCAAGAGCAGGTGCAGCAACGGGATAGAGTGCGACTCCTGCATAGTGTACCTTGCAGGTTCCAAGAAGAAGCCAGGCTCCGATAAACCCAAAAAGGAGGGTAAAGGTGCAGGAACGGAAAAGGGAAATTAACAGGAGAAGGCACAGGCGGGACCAGGCGCAGAAGGCCAGGAAGAAAGAGGCATTGGAGGCCGCCGCCGCGTCCAAGTTATCCGGCAAGAAGAAGTAATGGCGCCGGGTGCCGCATTTTGGGTGACTGGCCTGCCGGGCTCCGGCAAGACCTCGCTCGCCCTCGCGGCCCAAAATGAAGTACAGCAGCTCGTCGTCCTGCATATGGACGAGATGCGCAGGATAGTTACGCCAACCCCCACCTACAGCGCCTCGGAGCGCGAAACCCTTTACATGTCTATCGTCTACACCGCACTCGTGCTTACGAGGGAAGGCCACGACGTCATAATCGACGCCACCGCCAATATGCGTGTATGGCGCGACCGTGCGCGTGCGCTTATACCCGATTTCCACGAGGTATACGTGAAATGCCCGCTCGAAGTTGCGGTAGTGCGCGAAGGGGAGAGGGTGGACGCGCTTGCGCCTAAGGGGATATACAAAAAAGCGGGCGCCGGGTGGCCTGTCCCCGGCGTAAACGTCCCTTACGAAGAACCGCTTAAGCCCGAACTCACCATAGATACGTCCGCTTTATCATCCGAAGAGGCGGGCAAAATGCTGGCAGATTACATTAAGTCTGTACTGGCGCGGTGAAGCCGGGCTTCCTACTTCACAATATCCATCTTAATATGCAGCTCGCGAAGCTGTTTCTTGTCCACGTCCGAGGGCGCGTCGGTCATAAGGCAGGTCGCCTTCTGCGTCTTCGGGAAGGCTATCACGTCCCTGATGGACTTCTCGCCTGTAAGTATCATCGTCAGCCTGTCCAGGCCCAGCGCGAGGCCGCCGTGCGGCGGTGCGCCGAACTCCAGCGCGTCCAGCAGGAAGCCGAACTTGAGCCGGGCGTCCTCTTCCGAAATGCCGAGCGCCTTGAACATCTCTGACTGCACGCTTGATTGGTGTATCCTTATGCTGCCGCCGCCTACCTCGCTGCCGTTCAATACAATGTCGTAGGCGCGCGCGTGCACCCTCGCCGGGTCGCTTGTGAGGAACTGCAAATCCTCCTCGTACGGGGCGGTGAACGGGTGGTGCATCGCCTCCCAGCGCTTCTCCTCCTCGTTGTACTCGAACTGCGGGAACTTGACCACCCAGAGGAAGTTGAACTTCGTGTCGTCTATCAGCCCGAGCCTTTCTGCAAGCTCCAGCCGCAAATGCCCGAGCGTATCGTTTACCACCTTCGGCTTGTCGGCGACGTACAGCAGGAGGTCGCCTTCCTTTGCATCGAGCCTTTTGGCTATCTCGTCCTGGTGCTCAGCCGAGAAGAACTTCATTATGGAGGATTCGAGCCCCTTCGCGGTGACCTTCATCCATGCGAGGCCCTGCGCACCGTAGACCTTCGCGTGCTCGGTGAGGTCTTCTATGTCCTTGCGCGACAGCGTAGAAAGCCCCTTCGCGTTGATGCCCTTTACTATGCCGCCCTTCTCGACCGCGCCCTTGAATACCTGGAAGCCGCAGTCCTTGGCTATGTCAGAAAGGTCCTTCAGCTCCAGCGCGAAGCGGGTGTCCGGCTTGTCCAGCCCGTAGCGGCCGACCGCCTCGTCATAGCACATGCGCTGGAACGGGAGAGGAAGCTCCGTCCCCTTTATCTCCTTGAATACCTCCGACATCATCCGCTCAACCAGCGATATTATGTCGTCCTGGTCTATGAACGACATCTCGAGGTCTATCTGCGTGAACTCGGGCTGGCGGTCGGCCCTTAAGTCCTCGTCCCTGAAACACTTGGTTATCTGGTAGTAGCGGTCGAAGCCGGATACCATCAGTATCTGCTTGAAAAGCTGCGGCGACTGCGGCAGTGCGTAGAACTTGCCGGGGTTGACGCGGGAGGGCACGAGGTAGTCGCGTGCGCCCTCCGGGGTGCTCTTGGTAAGCATCGGGGTCTCGACGTCCACGAAGCCCTCGCCGTCCAAAAATCCCCGCACCGTGCGGGTTATCCTGTGCCGGTCCATCAGCGCCTTCTGCAGCGAAGGGCGGCGCAGGTCGAGGTAGCGGTACTTGAGCCTCAAGGCCTCGGCGGCCTCGGTGTCGTCTTCGAGCGGGAAGGGCGGGGTCTTGGAGGTGTTTAAGACCTCCAACTCACTGATGTATATCTCTACCTCGCCGGTGGGGAGGTTGGTGTTGACGGTGCCCTCCGGGCGCGCGAACACCTTGCCCTTGACCGCGAGCACGTACTCGCTCCTCACGTCCTCGGCCGCCTCGTGGGCATCCTTGCCTGAGTCCACGCTGAATGCTATTTGTGTTATGCCGGAACGGTCGCGGAGGTCAATGAATATGATGCCGCCGTGGTCGCGCCTGGTCCTGACCCAGCCGGCCAGCACGACCTCGCGGCCTATGTCGGAGGCCCTAAGCTCTCCGCAGTAATGCGTCCTCTTGAGTCTCACGCCTTAAATCTCCCTTATCCCTTGGTCCCCGTCCGTCTCCTGGGCGCCGCCTTCTGCACCTCTACGCCGGCCGCCTCTAGGAGCGCCCTTATCTCGCCCGGCGTAAGCTCCCTGTACTGCCCGGGTGGCAGGCCGCGAAGCGTCACCGTCCCTATCTTAGTGCGCTTGAGTTTCAGCACCGGGTGGCCGATTGCCTCGCACATGCGCCTCACCTGCCGGTTCCTGCCCTCGTGTATCGTAATCTCGACCCATGAGTTGGTGTCGGTCAGCTTGTGCTTTCTCACCTTCGCCGGTGCGGTCATCCCGTCTTCGAGCCTAACGCCCGTGGCCAGCTTCGACATCTCGCCGTCCGTCATCACGCCCTTCACCTTGGCCATGTACGTCTTCTCTATCTCGCGCGAGGGGTGCGTGACCGCGTTGGCGAACTCTCCGTCGTTGGTCAAAAGAAGCAGCCCTTCCGAGTCGTAGTCCAGCCTGCCGACCGGGTAGACCCTTCTGGACTTGCCCAGAAGCTCTATCACGGTCCTTCTGTTCTGCGGGTCCTTGAGGGTGGATACGTAGCCGGAAGGCTTGTTGAGCATGAGGTAGACCTTGTCCACGCCGGTAATTATCCGGCGGTTGCCTACCTTTATCACGTCCTTGTCAGGGTCGGCCTTGGCCCCGAGCTCGGTCACGGTCTTGCCGTTTACCCGGACATTACCTTCGAGGATCATCGCCTCGGCCTCACGGCGCGAGCATACGCCCGCGGCGGAAAGTATCTTCTGCAACCGTTCCAGTGCCAATCGTCAATCCATCCTGTAGTTGGGGGCTTCCTTGGTTATCACCACGTCGTGGACGTGTGACTCCCTGAGGCCCGCGCCGGTTATCCTGACAAAGCGCGCGTTGGAGCGAAGCTCGTGTATGGTCTTGCAGCCGGTGTAGCCCATGCCCGCCCTGAGGCCGCCTATGAGCTGGTACACGAATGCGGCAAGCGTCCCCTTGTACGGCACCCGGCCCTCGATGCCCTCAGGCACGAGCTTCTTGGCCTCGGCCTCGTGCGCCTGGAAGTAGCGGTCCTTGCTCCCGGCCTCCATAGCCCCAATAGAGCCCATGCCACGGTATACCTTGTAGCTCCTGCCCTGGAATATGACCGTCTCGCCGGGCGACTCCTCGGTGCCCGCGAAAAGACCGCCTATCATGACCGAGCTGCCGCCTGCGGCAAGGGCCTTCGTGATGTCGCCCGAGAACTTGAGCCCGCCGTCCGCTATCACAGGCACGTCGTAGCGGTCGGCAACCTTCGAGCACATGGCCACTGCTGTTATCTGCGGCACGCCCGCGCCCGCCACCACCCTGGTGGTGCAGATCGAGCCCGGCCCTATGCCGACCTTCACTGCGTCCGCGCCAGCCTCGATGAGGTCTTTGGCGGCCTCGCCCGTGGCTATGTTGCCTGCAATCACCTGTATCTCATGGTGCTTTTTCTTTATCTTTCTGACGGTGTCCATGACGCCCTTGGAATGGCCGTGCGCCGTGTCCACCACGAGGATGTCCACCCCTGCCTTGACGAGCGCGGCCGCCCTCTCCGGGCTCTCAGGCCCGACTCCTACCGCCGCCCCGACCCGGAGACGGCCCATGTCGTCCTTGCATGCATTCGGGTACTTTATCTTCTTCTCTATGTCCTTGATGGTGATAAGGCCCTTAAGGACGTAGTCGTCGTCCACTATGAGAAGCTTCTCTATCCTGTGCTCGTGCAGGAGCTTTATCGCGTCTTCTATGGTGGTGCCGATAGCCGCGGTAACCAGGTTCTTCTTGGTCATTACCTCGGACACCTTGATGTCCATGCGGGTCTCGAACCGAAGGTCGCGGTTGGTCAGTATGCCGACCAGCTTCCCGCCCTTCTTGGTTACCGGGACGCCTGATATCCTGTAGCGCTCCATTATGGCCATGGCCTCGCGTATCTTGTTGTCCGGGCCGATGGTTATGGGGTCCACTATCATGCCGGACTCGGAGCGCTTGACCTTGTCCACCTCCATAGCCTGACGCTCTATGGACATCGCCTTGTGTACGATGCCTATCCCGCCTTCCTGGGCGAGCGCAATGGCGAGCCTAGCCTCGGTGACCGTGTCCATGGCGGCTGACACTATGGGTATGTTGATGTTTATTTCCCTGGTCAGCCTGGTCTTCGTCTCGACGTCCTTCGGCAGTACCTCGGACCTTGCCGGGAGGAGCAGTACGTCGTCAAAAGTCAGGCCTTCGAGCACGTTTTCGTCGAGCATATGGTCTTACTCCTGAGTTTTAGGTTGATGTATTTGATAAATTATACAATTTAGCACATTGGGGCGGTTAAGTCAAAGGCTTTCTGGAAGGTTCCGGGGTGCGGTCAGGCGGGTTTAGGGTCCCGAAGCCCCTCGGCGTGGAACTCCATTTCGGTGGCGGGGGTGTAGTTTTTCCGCACAAGCTCCACCAGGTCGAAGCCCAGGTCCATGCTCGAGGTGACCTTCTTGGCCCTCGATAGTATCTCTCCGGGTGTCATCTCCGCCTCGTTGGTTTCCGCCACGAAGATGTAGTTGTAGGTGTACGACCGGAACTGGTGCAGACGGGGGAACGCCTCCTGGAGCGTACGGGCGCAGGCCCCGAAAAGAAGGTTTACCACCGAGCCCCATAGGTTAGATACCACTACCCCGCCGGGCTTCAGTACGGCCTTAACCTCCTGCATGAACTCGAGAGTGGTGAGGTGCGAGGGAACGCCAAGGTCCCGGTAAGCGTCTAAGAACACGGCGTCGTAGCGTCTTTCGGTATGCTGTATGAACTCCCTGCCGTCGCCAACCGTGACATGCAGTTTTTCGTCCTGGTTGAGCCCGAACCAGACCTCGGCGGTCTCAAGTACCGCCGGGTCTATCTCGACCACGTCAACCCTTGCGCCCGGCTGGACGACCCGCATGAACGCGGGCAGGGCGCCCATGCCGAGGCCTATGAACAGGTAGTCCCGGGGCTGGTCGAGGAATATGAGCGCGGCAAGGGCCGAGCGGAAATAGGGCAGTACGAGCCTTTCGGGCCGGCCGGGTAGGTGGCCGCCGTGCTGCACCCCGTTAAGCGTCATGTAGCGAAAGCCGTTACGCTTGTCGAATATGCGTATCTCCTGCAGCGCAGAGGTCTTTTCGTATATGAGTTTGTCCTCCTTGCCGGGGTAGATGTCCATGCCCGGCATGATATATTGCCGGGCATGGACAAGTCAAGGGTAAAGCCCGTGAGAGTTCTTTGTTGACAAAAACAGTCCCATGGGTTTAAAATTGCGTAGCTTTTCATATTTTTCCTTACCGGGGCCGAGGGGTTTTGATTCCATGATACCGACGATCGAATGGAAAGACGGCAGGGTCTGCATGCTGGACCAGACGAAACTGCCTGTCGAAGTATGCTACGTTGACTGCCTGGACTACAAGACCGTGGCCAAAGGCATAAAAGAGCTGTGGATAAGGGGCGCCCCGGCGATAGGTATAGCCGCGGCGATGGGGGTTGCGCTTGCGGCGCAGGAGATAAAGGCGAGGGACTTCGAGTCCTTCTACAAGAAGCTCATGCCCGCCTGCGACCATCTTGCCGCGCAGAGGCCGACCGCGGTGAACCTCTTCTGGGCGATAGAGCGGATGAAGAAGTTCGCCAAGGCCCACAAGGACGCTGGTGTCGCAAGGCTTAAGGAGATGCTCGTCGAGGAGGCCGAAAGGGTGCTCGAAGAGGACGTGAAGGTGAACCGCGCCATAGGCGAGTACGGAGCGCAGTTTATCAAGGACGGGGACACCATCCTCACCCACTGCAACGCGGGCTCGCTCGCGACCGGCGGCTACGGCACCGCCACCGCGCCCATGCGGGTTGCGGTAGAGCAGGGCAAGAGGATAAAGGTATTTGCCGACGAGACGCGGCCGGTGCTTCAGGGCGCACGTCTGACGGCCTGGGAGCTTATGCAGGACGGCATAGACGTGACGCTCATAACCGATAACATGGCCGGCTACTTCATGAAGAAGGGCGAGGTGGACCTGGCCATAGTAGGCACCGACCGCACCGTAAGGAACGGGGATGTAGCGAATAAGATAGGTACGTACACGGTCGCGGTGCTCTGCAAGGAGCACGGAATACCGTTCTACGTCGCCGCGCCGACCTCCACAGTGGACCTCGACATGGCCTCGGGCGACCTGATACCCATCGAGGAGAGGCCGACACACGAGGTGACCGACGTGTTCGGTAAAGTGCGCATCGCACCCGAGGGCGTGAAGGTGGCCAACCCCGCCTTCGACGTGACGCCCGCAAGGTATATAACCGCAATCATCACCGAGGCAGGCGCCTTCCACCCAAGAGACATAAGGAAGCTAAAGAACTATGCTAAAAGGTCTAAAGCTTAAGTTCGGCATCGTAATAGCCGTACTCTTCGTGCTGTGGTCCGCGCTCGGGGTCTACATCAACTTCTTCCGCTACGAGTCCATGACGGGCGCCGAGGTGGACAAGGACCTCCAGAAGACCGCGAAGGTCGTATCCGCGGCGGTCGCCAAGGACATGCAGGCCTCGGACTATGCGGCCATAGAAGGGATGCTCGGGCCCGTTGTTGCGGGCAAGGACATTGAATACATCAAGCTCGCCGACGCCTCCGGGGCGACGGTCAAGGAGCTGGGCGTGATGGCCAAGGGCAACGGTATGCAGTCGTATACCCAGCCGGTCGAGCTCGGCGGCCAGAAGCTCGGCAACATTACCGTCGCCATATCCGTAGCCGAGTACAGGAAGGCGCTCAGGGGGCATTTCGTAGGGCAGGCGGCCGCGGTGGCGCTCCTCGGGCTTATCAGCCTGTACGTGCTCGTATTTTCCTTCACCCGCTGGGTGCTCCACCCGCTGGAGCGGATGAACGGAATCCTGAAGGGCATGGCCAAGGGCGGCGGGGACCTTACCCAGAGGCTCGACGTGAACACGAAGGACGAGATAGGCGAGCTTGCGGGGAACTTCAACACCTTCCTCGTGCAGCTCAAGGAAATGGTCGTCAGGGCCCAGGACTCGGGTTACAAGGTGCTTGGGCTTACCGAGAGGATACGGGAGAAGTCAAGGATATTCCTGACGGGCGCGCAGGAGCAGGTGACCGCCGCGAACAACAACTTCAGGTCCATAGAGAGCATGAACCACTCCGTACAGGACGTGGCCGGGAGCGCGGAGAGCCTGAGCATCACGGCCACCGACAGCTCGGCCACGGTCACGGAGATGGCCGCACAGGTGGACATGGTCGCGGACAACACGATGGACCTCTCCGGGCACGTAGAGGAGGCCTCCTCCTCGATAACGGAGATGTCGAACTCCATCAAGGACGTCGCCGAAAACGTCAGGATGCTCGCCGACGTCGCCTCAAGGACCACCACCACAGTTAGCCAGATAGCGTCCTCCATCAAGGACGTCGAGGCGAGGGCCAAGGAGTCCGCATCGCTGTCGCGCGAGGTCTCGGACGACGCGGACACGCTGGGCAACGAGGCGATAGCCCGCACCATCGAGGGCATGGAGAGGATAAGGGAGACGGTCGAGGAGAGCTCGGACGTCATAGAGAGGCTCGGCGCACGCTCGGTGGAGATAGGGCAGATAGTTAAGGTCATAGACGAGGTGACGAACCAGACATCGCTTTTGGCCCTCAACGCCGCCATACTCGCGGCACAGGCGGGCGAGCACGGCAAGGGCTTCGCGGTCGTGGCCAACGAGATCAAGGACCTGGCGGAGCGCACATCCTCGTCTACCGGCGAGATAACGAGGCTCATCAAGTCCGTCCAGAAGGAGTCTAAGGCCGCGGTGGAGTCCATGCGGATCGGACGCGAACGTGTGCTCGAAGGGGCGCAGATGGCATACGGCGCGGCCGACGCGCTCAAGAAGATACTCGAGTCGTCCAACCGCTCCATGGAGACCGCGATGAGCATCGAGCAGGCGACTACGCGGCAGGTCTCCTCGGTCAGGCAGATGACCGAGGCCGTGACCAACATGCACGACAGGATACAGTCCATCGAGCGCGCCACCATGGAGCAGAGCAAGGGCAGCGAGTTCATAGCGGCCGCGGCCGAGAAGATAAACCACATCGCCAGGGAAGTGCGTAAGGCGATGTCCGAGCAGGCGCGCGCCATAAAGGAGTTCGCAAGGAGCCTGGACGAGACGAAGGAGACGGTATCCACTATCGCCGACGCGACCCGTAACCAGAGCGAGGAGAGTACCGGCCTGGTCAATTCCATGGAGAAGATACTGGACATCTCTCAGGGCAACTCCGACATATCGGCGGAGATGGAGTCCGCGGTGGATGAGCTGCTCAGGCAGGCCGACGCGCTCCGCACCGAGATGGGCAGGTTCAAGGTATAAGGCACGAGGGGCCCGTAATGGCCAAGCGCCTCCTGATTACAGCCGCAGTCCTCCTGCTCGCCTCCTGCGCCGCGGTGCCGAAGGCCCCGCGCGGGGCCGAAGACGCGCTCGTGAGGGTTGCCCCTTCAAAATACCCAGTCCTCGCCGACTTGGGAGACGCGGCCGCCCTGGCCGCATCCGTCGGGAATACCATCGAATACCTGAACAAAGTTCCGTCCACCCGTGAGATATCATTCGGGACCGAAAAATACACGGCCTCCGGCCAGGCACGCGCCCTATCGGAATTCCGCGATTTTCTGCTGACCAACCCCAACCCGTCCGCGCTTGGCAGTTATGTCCTGGACCACTTCGACGTATACGCAGCGGCGGGTTCGGACGGGAGAGGGGGAGTGCTCTTCACAGGCTACTATACCCCGGAGCTCGAGGCGGCCGAAGCCCCGGACAGTACTTACCGCTACCCGCTATACGGCCTGCCGCCAGACCTCGTGACGGCGGAGCTCGGGCTTTTCAAGGAAAAGCTGAAGGGTGAGAAGGTCTCAGGGATGGTGCAGGGGGGGAAGCTCGTGCCGTACCTGCCCAGGGCCGATATAGATTCCGGCGCCCTTGCGGGCAGGGGTCTCGAAATTACCTGGCTGAAAGACCCGGTGGACGCGTTCTTCCTGCACGTCCAGGGCTCCGGCGTGCTCAAGTACCCGGACGGGAGTATCAGAAACGTGGGCTATGCGGGCGCAAACGGCAGGGCATACAGGAGCATAGGGAAGTACCTGATAGAGCAGGGCAGGGCGACCCTGGACGAGATGTCTATGGGCTGGCTAAAGCGCTACCTCGCCTCCCACCCGGACGAGGCGCCGGGCATAATGGGGTATAACGAGAGCTACGTATTTTTCAGGTTAGTGGAGGGCGGGCCATACGGAACTGCGGGTGTCACCGTTACGGCTGAGCGGTCGGTCGCCGCTGACCCGGCGTATTACCCGATGGGTATGGTATGCTTCATAGAGACCGAGGAGCCGGAGTTCGCGGGCGGGCAGGCTACAACGCCCTCCGGCTGGGGACGTTACGGCCGCTACGCGGTATTCCAGGACACGGGCGGGGCAATCAAGGGGCCTGGGCGCGTGGACATATACTTCGGCGTCGGCGAGTGGGCGGGGCTAAAGGCGGGCTCGATGAGGCGTCCCGGGCGGCTTTACTTCCTTGCAGGCAAAAGGCAATAAAAAAGCCCCGGCGGGTCGCCGGGGCTTTTTTCGTTCAACTTATCAAGTTATTACGCGGGCACGACGTTGCTGGCCTGAAGGCCCTTCGGCCCCTCAGTCACGTCAAACTCGACCCTCTGTCCTTCGGCCAGGCTCTTGAAGCCTTCCATCCTGATCGCGGTATGATGTACGAATACGTCCGAACCCTCATCCTGCTGAATAAAACCGTAACCCTTCCCGTCGTTGAACCACTTCACTGTACCCTTCAATTTTCTGCTCCTCTTCTTCTTCCGGGTTTCGGGCGCCTGCCCGAGTGTCCCGTTTGCCCATTCCGAACTAATGGCCCGGGCTCTCCATAAAAAAAGCCGCAACACAACGCCGCGGCATTGAACGAGGTGAATATACCGCAGTTGAAAGGAGATGTCAAGGAAATTAAATGGCTGGTTAATTCTTGCTATTAATACGGTTGTGCCATTTCCAATATTGTTCAAGGTTATGATAAGGCACTTCTGAGTCGATGGCCTTTGCCATATCTTCCGTCAAGTAGTTCATCCAGTAGTCGTCAAATAGCTCTTGGCCGTGGGCGGCAAAGGGGCCAGCCCCGCTGGCCAGCGCCTTTATGTTTTTGACCGAACCGATGTTCTTCGTGTTTCCGCTTCCAGGAAGTTCCCCGGCAATCCTCCATTTCTCCTGAAGCAGGAAGCTGAAATCCCTTACTACCGACACGATATTTTGCAGGTCGTCCAATTTGAAAACGCGACGCTCGTCCGAAACGCCGTCGCTCCGGCTGTAGATTACCCCTAAGACGAAGTGGGCTGCGTAATCGCCGTATGGATAAGTGACGTTTTTTGATGACGTGCGTTGCCGGAAATAGCCAGTGAACGCCCCAAGCGTGAACCCGTTTACCGTTTCCGGGTTCACCCTGTATGTGCTTTTCAGGTCAAGTGCGAAGGTTGTGCCGTCTTTAGCAATCAGGCTTACGTCAGGATAATGGTTCTGGTGCTCGCTTAGCACCATCTTGTAGCCGTGTTTAACGGCGAAACGGGAGATGACCGGAAACAGCATCAATTCTATAATTTTAGATACTACCTTTGTGTCCACCGAAACAGTATAGATGTTCTTATAGACATCTATAAAGCCTTTGACGACCCAGTCTCCTGCATCAGTGGCGAGGGTGCCCTTGAACTCGTCGAAATGCGCAACCAGCTTGTCCCTAAAGTCGTGTGCCGTCATTATCTCCCTACTCAGAAATATTAGGTGCCTATAATAAGTAGTTCTCTGGATTCCGTGTTGTTGGACAGCACGTACTTATATTGGCCGAAATGCTCAACCCGCACGTTCTGTTTGTACTTCTTCATAAGGGATACCAGTTCGAATTCCGAGGGTATGCCGTCGCTTCTGTAAGAAACCACCATTATGCTTTCTTTATACTTATTAAATAAGCGGTCGAACGCCGTATATATTCTGTTCTTGTTTGACCAGTCATTTTGCCGGGGAATTAGACGGCGGTGTTTTGATTTGTGGTCTATATGTCCTTCCCATTTATCATACATAGCCAGCCCTTCAAGGAAGTGATAAAACCCTAAATAATCTACAGGTGCCCCATGTATGGGTATATAGGGCGTATCGACATATACGAGGTCGTACTCTCCTGACAGTTCAACGGCGTCGGAGTTCAAAGCGAAATTAACCTGCCCGTTGTCAAAGACGGCCCTGTTAGCCTCCTCCACGAAAATTTTGAACCACTCGTCAAAAGGCCTATCCCAGGTGGTTTTGTTGCCGAAAGAGCGTTCGACCTCTGCAAAACGGATATACAGGTTCTTTCTATGGAACAGGTTGTAAGGCCGTTTAATTATGCATGCCTGGCAAAGGGCAAAAAAGGCGAGGGCAAACTTGTAAGGGTCGGAGATATGCCGTATATTGGCGACCGTTTGGTCAATCCAGGCATTTTCTTCATCAGTATAATAAATGTCGTGAAAGTTGTCTTGTACGAAACGGGGGTAAGTTATTTCCGGGTGCCTTGCAAGAACCCACTTTATGTCATCCTCGTCGAGGCGAACATGGCTGTTTTCGATGAGCGCAACGCCGAAGTAGTAGTTGAACCGAAGCAGGTCGTTGTATGTTACCTGCTTTTCGGCCTGTTTAAGCTGGTAAGCGACGACACCGGTCCCGCCGAAAGCGTCCAGACAGGAAGTAAAATTCAGGCCAACGATCTGTCCCCAAATCCATTCAACGAGTTTGGATTTGCTGCCCTGATAGCGGGTGGACGGAAACCTCGCCGTCAGGTCGGGGAACAATGATGGCTGACATGTCATGCTTTTGCGCATAAATACCCTTTTATCTTTTCCGGCTATATTAGTAACACATCCAGCCCAAAAATAAAAGGGGTTTTCAGGTGTGTATGCGGGCGTGCCTCAGTTTCTTCCCCTGCTACCTCCACACCAGTAAAACCGTGCTCCTCGGGGACGCTATGTAATACTCCGCGGGGTCGAGCGCCACCTCGGCCTCGGGCTCCATGACCTCCTGCCCCTCCGGGAGCGCTGTGTCCACGACCCTCCGCCAGCGCTTCCCGTCCGGCGGGGCCGGGAGCATAACCTTCTTCTCGCGCCAGTCGGAGTTCATTATCATGAATATCTGGTAGTCGCCCATGTCCGAGCTGTCCTCGCCCCCGTCCAGGCGGCAGCAGAGCGTACGGCACTCCGGGTCGTCCCAGGCGGGCCTGTCAAGGTTGGTGCCGAACCATGTTATGTCCGGCACGCAGTCACGGTCCAGGTCGGCCCCTATGAAGAACTTGCGCCTCTGGAGTATGGTGTACCGGCATGGTAGGGCGGCCGCTTTCCTGAAGAACTCGACCATCCCGGCGTTTTTCTCCACGAGCCCCCAGTCGAACCAGCTCGTTTCGTTGTCCTGGCAGTAGGCGTTGTTGTTCCCCTTCTGCGTACGCATGAACTCGTCTCCGCCCAGCACCATAGGCGTGCCGGATGAGAACAGAAGGTGGCAGAAAAAGTTCTTCACCTGCCGTCTGCGGGTGTCCATGACGGCTGGGTCGGAAGTATCGCCCTCGGCCCCGCAGTTCCATGAGTTGTTGTCGTCCGTGCCGTCTCTGCCTCCCTCGCCGTTTTGCTCGTTGTGCTTTGTGTTGTACGAGACCAGGTCGTACATGGTGAACCCGTCGTGGCAGGTTATGAAGTTCACGCTGTTGTATGCGGAGCGGCCGTCTTCGCCGTAGAGGTCGGATGAGCCGGTGATGCGCCTCCCCACGTCCGGGACCACCCCCGGCTCTCCCTTGCCGAACCGGCGCATGGTGTCTCTGAACTTGCCGTTCCACTCGGACCAGTCTATCGGGAACTCGCCCACCTGGTATGTACCCAGGTCCCACGGCTCCGCGATGAGCTTCGCCCGGCTCAGTACCGGGTCCTGGGAGATGGCGTCGAAGAACGATGCGGACTTTTTGAAGGTCGCCTCCTCGCGGCCCAGGACCGAGGCCAGGTCGAACCGGAAGCCGTCCACGTGCATCACCTCGACCCAGTAGCGCAGGGAGTCCATCACGAAGCGTATGACGTGCGGGTTGTCCAGGTTGAGCGTGTTGCCGCAGCCGGTGTAGTTCATGTAGTACCGGTAAGGCTCGTTTGCCGTACCGGTCAGCCGGTAGTACGTCGGGTTGTCTATGCCCCGGAAGGAGAACGTGGGGCCCATTTCGCTGCCCTCGCCTGAGTGGTTGTACACCACGTCCATGATTACCTCGATGCCCGCCTTGTGTAGCTCCCTGACCATTGTCTTGAACTCCGCCACCTGGCAGCCGGGCGCACTGCCCGTGCAGTAGGACGACTCGGGCGCGAAGAACCCTATGGTGTTGTAGCCCCAGTAGTTAGTCAGGCCGCGCTTACCCAGGAAGTCGTCCACGTAGAACTCGTGGAGCGGCAGAAACTCCACCGCGTTTATCCCGATATGTTTCAGGTATGGGATTTTCTCGACCACCCCGAG
>Ga0334722_10001035_pt1 | contig 36789 bp, 29 predicted proteins | sample C3_bottom_MG_FD_207210 | JGI IMG/M metagenome (GOLD analysis project Ga0334722, IMG submission 207210) | Sediment microbial communities from Yellowstone Lake, YNP, Wyoming, USA - C3_bottom | ecosystem: Environmental > Aquatic > Freshwater > Lake > Sediment | place: USA: Wyoming | collected... | reverse complement strand
GGACAATAAAAAACCCCATACCGTGTGGGATATGGGGTGATATTCGCACAATCAGGACGTGTTTTCAGAAGCGCAGGCGGGGGCGGAATGGGGGTAACAGCGGTGCGATGTATGGGTATGGACGGGGTGAAGCGGGGTGACAAACGGGGTGCCTATTTTTTAGTATGCCTCAGCATCCAAGCGTTTAGCTCCGAAGGTAAAGCTGTCACTCTGCCTCCGCCTATAGGCGAAGCAGGGAAGTCTTTATGCTTTTCCCTCCATTTTTTGATGGTATCCACATGCACAGCACAATGGGCCGCAATTTCCTTCATGGTGGACAAGGGTTTTTCCGCTTCCCTTGGCCTGCCTGTAGGTTCTTCTTGCTCGCCGCAAGAGTTCAAGAGCTCAGTGTGCTTTGCTTCCATTTGGGTGACGATGTCACTGCCTACGACAAGATCAGCCTTGGTAACTTTGCAGTCTTTGCCATGCAGAAGCGTAGTTGTGCCAGGGGGCGGGTCGATTGGCCAATAAGTGACACCTGCCATCGTAAAATATATGGGGGCCTCTCCATGTGTCATTATTAAGCGTATGATGTCGGCCCCCAAGTTCAATCTTCTTGGCAAATAGAATGATTTTCCGTCTGGAGTAGCTTCCCTTTTTCCTGAATGCCCCTCTTCGCCAAGATACCCTGCAAAGTTCATTGAAAAAACCAGCTTCTTTGTCGCTCCCCATTGAATAAGCTTATTCTCTGTCTGACCCCACTTCTCCGCCAGTTCCTTGAGCGAATAAAACAGTCCTTCGGGTAATGCCATCTCTCAACCTCCCTACGTTTAACACTGACAAAAGATCAGTCCGGCAAACCGCCAAGGTAGCGGTCTTTGGGGGTCAGCCTAGCCGGTCTGAAAAATGGTTATTTGATAGAAACAATCTTCTGCCGGTCCTGGTTCATCGCATCGCTAATAATGTCACCGGCTAGGTCTGCGGCCTGTCTCAATGCGTCATCCCTTAAATGGGCGTACCGCTGCGTCATAACCGGGGTCTTGTGCGTCATGAGCTTTTGCAGTGTGTAAATGTCAACCTTGCCACTTGAGGCCAGCATGGAGGCGTAGGTGTGGCGCAGACCATGAAGCGGCCTGAAATCATCAGGAAGCCCTGCCGCTTTTTTAATTCGGTTGGCACTCTTCTTAATATCGACTAACTGATTGCCTCCTTTGCCGGGGAAAACATATTTGCTGGCCGTCCTGTCGTGACTCTCTAGCAATCGTCTTGCGGCATCATTAAGGGGTATGGATTGGCTTTTGCCGCCCTTTGGGTCACGAATCAATATAAACCCTCGCTCAAAGTCTACGTCTGCCCATGTGAGCTTAAACATTTCTCCGCGCCTCATGCCTGTATAGAGTGCCATCAGCATCATATTACCAACTTGCTTATTCTCATCAGCGACGATGGCGTCAAGTAAGCGGTGCAACTCTTCTTGGCTCAAGTCCTCCGTCTTCTTGTTGTCAACATCGGGCATCTCGATAATGAACGGAATGGGGGGGCATAGCATTTTCTTCAAACCGAACCTGCTGATTCGTTTCAAGATACCAAGGACGTGCAAAACAGTTTGGGGGGATTTGGTCTTGAGGAGGTTGAGCCGGAGCCGGTCAACATCAAGGGGGATTAAATCTTTTGGTTCTTTGTCGCCAATGGAATCTTTAAGGTAATTATCAAAACGGCCACTGTCGGTCTTGATAGCCTTATTTTCTGGCTTCCCGCTTTTATATTCCTGCCAGAGCCGGGCAACTGTCCATCTGTTCTGTTCTGCTTGCTTCGCCTCGATCCCTGCTTGGCGTTTCTCTGTGTTGGATTGTTGCTTGCCTTCAAGTCTGGCCGACCTTATGCCTGCTGCTCGGGCTTCACTCATGTCGTCTTGATATTGCCGCCCTGCCTTTTCTTCAACCAGTTTGCCGCCCTTGCGGTACATGATGTAATAAATCTTCTCGGGCTTTTTGGTTCCAGGCACGGTTGATTCGATGTAATAAACGCCAGGATATTTTGTCTTTACTCTCTTCATTGCCGCCATTTGCAAGGCCTCCGTGGTTTCATATTCCCAACAGTATTCCCAACACATGAGGCATAATACAAGGTAATTTTAGGTAAGTCAAGAGAAGCACCAAAAGCTTAAAAGTCAATGCCAATAAGGGTTAATGCACTTTAAGGTAAAACGAGGGGAATATACCTCCCCGGCCTGTCACGCCGGAGGTCGCCGGTTCGAGCCCGGTCGGCCCCGCCACAAGTGACAACTAAGGGATTCAGTAATTTACTGAGTCCCTTTTTTATTGCCCTTTTTCATTTAGACGGCTCCCATGACGGCTTTTTCTCTTTGCCCATGTTCGCCACCCCCCTCCTGATTTATCACAAAGACGATTTTCACTCCTCGTTACCAAGCTCCAGCTTGGTAAAGTCAGGCCTTGGTCAGCTCCTGCTGACTGAAACGTCCACGCTGGTAGGACTTGGCCAACAACTCCGTTACGGGACTGGATCTACCATAACAGAGTAAATCCATAACCCTTAAAAACGACAATGTACTCCCGCCTGCGAGGGAAAGACATGGTATAAAATTTCTGCCTTTTGTCTCCTGACTGCTCCCTCATATCCCCTGCCCTATGTCTGCTGCCTTAAATCAGCAGGAGCTGACCACAGCCCTGGCATTACCAAGCTGGAGCTTGGTAATGCCAGGATGAATCTTTCTCGTAGAAGGCTTGCTGGAGGCGGTCCATGGCTCAAGCCTCTGTCTGGTCTGGCTGCTCTTCACCCCAGACGCGGGCGAGGGTGGTCTGGATCTTCTTTTCAAAGCGAGCTATCAGTTCGCGGTTGGCTGCGACCAGCGCCTGCTCGGCTTCGATCTCGGCGACAATGGCTTGCTGGGTGACAAGAGGCGGGAGGGGTAATCTTAATCCCTTAAGAATCTCTACTGACGCCACGTTCTTAATCGCAGCTCCGTAGGTAAAGTCAGATAGGCTTTGCTGAAAATTATCGCTTTCCATCCAGAGCTTCAGAAAAATGCCCAAGATTCGATCTGTCGGGGTCAGTTTCAATAGGGCTTGATTGATTATTCCGGCCGGCGCGTCCTCTGGGATAATAGCCACCTTTCCCATTGTCCCTGAACAACTCATAATAAGTTCGCCGGGACGCACCTGAAAGCCGCACATTTCGGCGAACTTATCTTTATCAATAAAATACCTGAAGTTAGAGAAATCGTTGGCGATAGCGTGACTCTGCTCATAGACCGCAAAGCCGCTTTTAACAAAGATGTCCTTCTTCAAACTGCCACCAAACGGCCCGCGTCTGAATAGACAGATATCTCCTAACTCCACTTTCGGCCAGTCGGGTTGGATGGGGATGTGTGGACGGTAGTTGTCGAGGACGGCACGAGCACCGTTGATGACTTTCTGGTATCCCTCTATCTCCGCCACGATCTCATTCTGTACTTCCAGCGGTGGCAGAGGGATTTGGAGTTGCGTGAGTGCGTTACCGTTGAACTGAGGTTGTCCTCCGCCAGTGACAAGAGTTCTCGCCTGAACCCAATATTTTTCTGATTGCGCAAATGACCAGTAAAACTCTGGCAACAGGCGGTTCTGTGGAAATCTGAGTCGAATTAGATAGGATGCGAAGACTGCCGGATAGTCCTCGTCAAACAACATCGTCTTTCCAAAAGTGGCACCTGTTCTGGCGACGAGAAGGTCACCTTTCTTCAACATATACTGCTCCGACTCACGGGTGAGACTAATGTATTTGGGGTCTTCTTTCCTGAGCCGGCCATCTGGACCGATGTCCGTGATTCTAATGAAACGCGCATCTCCATTATCCGCAGCACTTGCTGTGAAACCATATTCTGGCTTGCAGATGCTACCCAATACAACCGGAGCATACTGTCTTTTCTTCTCGCTTGATGACTCCCTATACCGCTCCCCGCTCAGGTTATATTCCCCATTCGCGGCGATCTTCTCCTTCTCCACAACAAGCCCCAACGTAGGAAGGAAGACCGCTGTCGATTCGCCTACATTCTGGTGACGCAGGTATTCCCCGATTTCGACTTGAGCCTGGGGCAGGTCATTCTTGTCAATCGCCCGTCGCTGGGCACCAAGGCCAAAGCCGTCGTTCTCCACCTTAAAGAAGGCGATGGTGTTGGTCTTCTTGGCCAACGACTTGTCGAGAATGAGGATCGAAGTCTTGACGCCAGAATAGGGCTGGAACACCCCGGCTGGCAGCGAGACCACGGCAACGAGATACTCCTCCACCAGCATTTTGCGCAGTTGTTTGTAGGCGGTCTGGCTTTGGAAGATGATGCCCTCAGGCACAATGATACCGGCCCGGCCGCTTGGGGTGAGGTGTTCGGCCATGTAATCCACGAACAAAACCTCAGAGCGTTTTGACAGTACAGAGAAACGGTTGTGCGGCTTGATGCCGCCCTTTGGCGACATGAAGGGCGGATTAGCGAGGATGACATCGGCGTGCTCGTTCCAGCGCTCCTGGCTGGTCAAGGTGTCGTACTCTGCGATATGCGGATCAGCGAAGCCATGCAGATACAGATTCACCAAGCTGAGACGCACCATGTCGGGAGAGATGTCATAGCCCTTGAAGTTTAGCGCCAAGCGCCCCTTATCATCGGGCGTCAGCAAGTCGCCGGTGGCAACCCCCTCACCCTCCGCTGCGCTCCTCCCTCTCCCGCTGGGAGAGGGCCGGGGTGAGGGGCTTGAGGAATTGTTCCTCAGAATGTGCTTGTAGGACGAGATCAGGAATCCGGCAGTGCCGCAGGCTGGGTCAAGCACGGTTTCGGTCTTCTTTGGGTCGATGACCTTGACCATGAAATCAATGATATGGCGCGGAGTGCGGAACTGCCCGGCGTCTCCCTGGGAACCGAGCACGGAGAGCAGATACTCGAAGGCGTCGCCAAGCCGTTCGCTGTGGTCGTAGTTGAACTCGTCGATAATTTTCAAAAAGGCACGTAGGGTCTCCGGGTCGCGGTAGGGCAAATAGGCGTTCTTGAAGATGTCACGGAAGAGAACCGGGATGCCTGGGTTTTCCGGCATCTTGGCGATAGCCTCAGCGTAGAGGTTCAGGGTCTCATGGCCACCCAGGCCGGAACGCATGAGTTTGGCCCAGCCGTAGCGGGCAAACTCACCAGCGAAGAACTTGCGCTTGCCGCCGAACTCCTCACTCTCGGCGTCCATGTCATCCATGAACTTATAGATTAGGGCGATGGTGATCTGCTCGACCTGGCTCTTGGGGTCTGGAACCTTGCCGACCAGGATGTCGCGGGCGGTGTCGATGCGACGTTTGGTGTCCGTGTCGAGCATGGTCTATTCCTTGAGTTGTTTGATAGCCGCCGAAGAAGTGAGCACCTGCATCTGACGGATGGCAATTTCGTTCAAACGTTTGAGTCGTTCCCCCTGCGATAGCCCCATGTGGATAAGCTCGGCGTTCATGCTTTCGATATTGGCCAGTACCAGCAGCTGTTCGATGGTGGCCGACTCACGCATATTGCCTTCCAGGTTGGGGTTGGCATCCCGCCATTGTTTGGCTGTCTGGCCGAAGAGGGCGACATTGAGAATATCCGCCTCATTGGCGTAGGTGATGGTGGCCTGCTTTGCCGTAACTGCGGCTGGAATCAGGTGCGCTTTGATAGCGTCGGTGTGGATACGGTAGTTGAGCTTAGACAGAGTACGATTCAGATCCCAGGCGAGGGATAGGCGGCGGTTCTCATCCTCCTTGAGGCGCTGGAACTCCTTGATGAGGTAAAGCTTAAACTCCGGGCTGAGCCAGGAACCGAACTCGAAAGCGATGTCCTTGTGGGCATAAGTGCCGCCGTAACGGCCTGCGCTCGCGATCAGCCCTTTGGCCCCGGTAAGGTCACCCCATTTTTTTGCCGACAGGAAAAAACTGTTCCTCCCTGCTTCATTTTTAATTCCCTCGAATTCGATGGAATTAAAATCGGGGTTGTTGATCCGCTCCCAAACGCCGAGGAACAGGACAGTGTCCTTGTTCTTGAGCCATTGCTCAATCAACGCGCCTCCCCCATCAAAGTTCCGCACCATGTCGGTGAGCGAAATATAGTCCCCGCTCGGCTGAGAAAGGATGCTGATGGAGGTGCCCTGAACCTCTATGGTGATTTTTTTTGCTTTGCTCATGTGGTTGGCCTTTGGTGTGTGACGCTAAATCAATCGAATTCGAGGAGCTTAACTATGGCGGATTCGCCACAATTACTTCGAACCATGGGCTGATTCACGGTTCATGCGGCGAATTGATTCAGTGAAACGTAGTCTTTGACGTATTCGGGGATCATGGTGCGGTACTTCTCCGGCACAGCCCGGAAGTCACGGGTGGAAAAGACCGGGTTGGTGGCCAGGTCGGTGAAGGCGCGGCTCTCAATGATATGGCGTACCTGATCGCTGGTGACGTAGGCCTTGAAGTAGGTTTTGATAGCTGGGATGGCCTCGGCCTCCTCGGGCTTGGTATCGGCAATGAACTTGGCAAACTCCTCTTCCAACAGCTCGTCTTTGGACTTAAAGCGTGGGATAAGGCCGAATATCTTCTCCAGGATCTCACGAAGGGTCAGGCGACGATCCACGGCGGTAGCTTTGCGCAGCTTATCGAGGGTGTAGTATTCCTCCGGCTTGTCGAAGACCTCCTGATTCACGTAGTCGATGACTCTATCCCACTGGCCAGCATCAACGGCTTTAGCTATGAAGTCATTTTCCCGCACGGTGTCTTCAAAGCGATCAAAGAACATCCGGTCTATCTTCATCCCCTCGTAGCCTATGGTCTCTTCTTTGATCTCGGAAAGAATATCGGCTCCCAGATGCTCATACGCCCCGCCGACGACCACCGGCCCTGTTTCACCACCGTTATCAGGGCGGCTGCCTTGGGGCCTGGGGAGTCTCAGCACCTCATCATAGTTGAACTCCTCCTCAAAGTATTCGCAGTTGGCGAAGAAGTCAAAGAGCTTAAAGGCTGATTTCTGCGGCTGTTTGACACCATCCTTGATACTGTCGTCAAAAAGCTCTTCCAGAAAATTGTGTTTGCGGGTGCCGCGCCCCTTGATCTGGATGAAGTCTGTCGGGGAAAATATCGGACGGAAGAGCCCAAGATTGAGGATGTCCGGGCAGTCGTAGCCGGTAGTCATCATGCCAACAGTCACGCAGACACGCGCTTTACTGGTTTTGTAGGCAGGGTGGAAGTTAGCTGAACCGAGCAGATTGTTATTGGTAAAGTTGATGGTGTGCTGCTGGGCGTCGGCAATCTGAGAAGTAACCTGAACGGCAAAGTCTGACTGGTACTTGGCCGGAAACATACGATCGGCCATCTGGTTGAGGATCTGTGTAAGCTTTGCAGCGTGGTTCTGGCTAACCGCGAAGATGATGGACTTGCCGATTTCCCCGCTGACCGGATCACGTAAGGCGTTTTCCAGAAAGGTCTTACATAGTAGTTGGTTGGTGGCGTCAGCAAAAAACCGTTTCTCGAACTCACGTTGATTAAAGGCCTCCTGTTGGTCTTCCCCTGCATCGTCGGTGAATGAGACAATGAAACCCTCTTCGGAGAGCAGTTCTGTGGTAATCTCGGTGCGGGCATCCACCACCGTGGGATTGATGAGGAAGCCATCCTTTACGCCATCAAGCAACGAGTATCGGTAAGTGGGCTGACTGTTTTCGCAGCCAAAGGTACGGTAGGTGTCTAACATCAGTCGGCGTTCGGCTTCGCGTGGATCACGAGTAGTAGGACTGGCCTTGTCAAACCGCTTGAGATAGTCGCGAGGTGTGGCGGTGAGGCCGAGCTTGTAGCCGATGAAGTAATCGAAGACGGCACGGGCGTTACCCCCTATGGAGCGGTGGGCTTCGTCGGAGATAACGAGGTCAAAATCAGTCGGTGAGAAGAGCCGTTGATACTTGTTGTTGAAGAGCAGCGACTGAACTGTGGTGACCACAATTTCAGCACGTCGCCAGTCGTCGTGGTTCTCCTTGTATATGACCGTATGGAAATCGGCCGAGAGCTGTGAAGCAAAGGCCTTTTTGGCCTGATCCTCCAGTTCGAGACGATCCACCAGAAAAAGAGTGCGTTGGACATTGCCTGATCGTATGAAGAGCTTGATGACAGCGGCAGCAGTGAGGGTCTTACCGGTACCGGTGGCCATCTCGAACAGGAAGCGGTCTTTGCCGTCCTTGACTGCCCGTTGAAGGGCGTGAATAGCATTGAGTTGATAGGGCCGCAGAAAACGCAGTTTGTTGGCCTGAATGTTGTAGCCGGGACGCTCCGCTTCGTTCTTCCACGCCGCTTCGGATTGGTAGTTAGGGCGCTGGGTCAGAACGATGAAGTCGTCGCCAACCAGATCTTCAATAAGACGTTGAGGATTAGGCGTGACCTTTTGGTACCCGCTAACCGAGTCTGGAGAGGGAAAGGATGTGATGACGTAGGGGTTCCCCCGCTCCAGATCCCAGAAATAGTGGAGGTTTCCGTTGGAGAGGATGACGAAGCGGCAATTCTGAGACTTAGCGTATCTGCGGGCCTGCTCCTTGCCGACGAGCGGGTTTTTGTCTTCAGATTTAGCCTCAAGGATGATGAGAGGGAAACCTTTGGCGTCGAGTAGCAGGAAGTCAATGAATCCCTTGCTCATCTTCTCGAAGTTCTCGCCAAATGCATCAAGGTCGGATGACGTTATCGTCACACCGGGCTCAAGGCTGATGTTGGCGGGAGCGCTCCCTTCTGGGAAGAAACGCCAGCCTGCTGTTTCCAGTAGCTTGTTGATCTTGATACGGGCTGTGGCTTCTTTATTTGTCATTCGATTTTTTAGCGTCACCACGCTGGGCTAAGGGACACAACGGCCTGCATCATCAATAGATATGGGAAGCAGCGAGTCTGTACGAACTAATAATAAAAGCTGCCCAGACAACCTACTCTAAAAATATTGAATATCAAGGGGAATGAATGCGAGTTGCTGGGTCCATCCGGCTTTGACAATATAGATGTAAAAGACCGTCCATGATCGTCCTCCGTCCAACGTCAGTAAATTAGGGCTATCCCAACGGACGACACCCCAGCATGACCGCCCAAGGTATCGACCAGCTCACCCCTGACACCAGAACAGTGACCAAGGCTGAATCCAAACGTATGGACTGTAGTAACACGGAAGGTAAAACTAAGAACAACAGGAGGGATTACAGAGACAACGAGGTCGGGCACGGTGTATCACATTGACGATGTACGTACCCGTTACAGTGTGACAGACACACCCCCTCACCATATGTATTTTTTAGTACCGGTTTGGCCCAAAATAAATTATCAAGAAGCTTGCTGAAACTGAATTACCTTTGAGATCGCTGACGGCTTTTTTGACGGCTTTTGATTCCCATCGACGGCTTTTGGAGCCGTCGAAAGGCTGTGAAATGCGGTTGGAATACGCACTGGAGCGCCCTGTCACGCCGGAGGTCGCCGGTTCGAGCCCGGTCGGCCCCGCCACAAGTGACAACTAAGGGATTCAGTAATTTACTGAGTCCCTTTTTTATTGCCAAAAAATCCATTCCCCGCACGCGCTCTTCTTCCCCGCAGCCCATGGCTAAAAAAGTGCAATATTAACCACCATCGTAATAAGACTAAAAGGTAAAGGCCCATGAACCTTCACTCTTCTCCCCCCCTGCGCCAGGCCCCCGCCTTCTCCGATCCTGCCGGTTATGATCGGTTGCGTGAACTGCTTCTTCGCGAAGGCTATGACGAGAACACCATTCTCGATGCCGTCGGCCTTGACCAGTTTTCGGTCAATGATCCTGATAAGTTGCCCCTGGTTCTCCACCGGACAGCGAGCGGCTCTGTCCTTCATACCCTGATCCGGCTCTTCCTTCTGGAATTTCCCTGCGAAAGCACCAGACTGGAACAGGCCATCGGGGCTCCTGAGCTTGCGGTCTGGCGCGAGGCCGGCCTTGTCCAGGTTGACGGCGAAAAGGTTACCGCCGCAGTCAAGCTTCTTCCCTATCAGGGGATGGTTCTTGCCTGCGATCTTCTTACTACCCTGGAACATGGCGATGCCAGACATTATGTCATGGGGGTCAGCAGCAGCACTCGGACTTTGGCCAATCTCCTGATCCCCCGGCAGGCACGCCATACGCTCGACCTCGGCACCGGTTGCGGTATCCTCGCCTTCCTCCTGGCCGGCCACAGCGACCGGGTCATTGCCGTCGACCGTAACCCCAGGGCTGTGGGCATGGCCGCCTTCAATGCCCAGCTCAACCATCTGCCCCAGGTAGAGTGCCGGGAGAGTGACTTTTTCTCAGCCCTTGTCGGCGAAGAGTATGACCTCATCGCCACCAATCCACCTTTTGTCATTTCCCCGGAAAACCGCTATCTCTTCCGCGATGGCGGCATGACCGCCGACACCATCCTCCAGAGGATTGTGACCGAGGCCCCGCGCCACCTTGCCGAGGGTGGCTTCTGCCAGATTCTCTGCAACTGGGCCGAGACTGGCGAAGAGGACTGGGGCCGGCGGCTGGCCGCACTTTTCCGGGAGAGCGGTTGCGACGTCCTGGTTATCCGCTGTGAATCGAGTGATGCCGCCACCTATGCCGCGACCTGGATCATGCACACCGAACGCGCCGATCCCGGCCGTTATGGCCGCCTTTTTCAGGAGTGGCTCCGCTACTACGAGGAGAATGGGATCAAAAGCATAAGCAGCGGGATCGTGGTGATGCGCAGACGTAGCGGCGCCAACCACTGGTTTAGGGCTGTCTCGGACCCGCCCCGGATGGTCGACCACTGCGGCGAGGCGATCCTGCAACGATTCCAGGCCCAGGACTTTCTCGCGGCCCATCAGGATGCTGCTGCCCTGCTAACAGCGGCCCTCACCATCTCACCCCAGGTCCGTCTCGAAAAAAGATTACTGCCCAACCAGGGGCGCTGGGAGGATGAAGCCGTGATGATCACCCTGCGCCAGGGCCTCGTCTATACCGGCACTATCGATCCGCTTATGGCCATGGCGCTGATCCGCTGCGACGGCAGCCAGTCCCTCGGCGCGATTCTCGCCGGCCTGGCTGCAGAGCGGGGTCTGACCCAAGCAGAGATTGCCCCCCCCTTCTGCCGCCTAGTCCGCAATCTGCTCGAAAACGGTTTTCTGCTGCCGACGACGGTTAACCAATGACCGCACTTAGATTTTACGACGGTGTCTCCCCGCTGTTGGTGTGGCATAAGCCTTTTAACTCAGTGTGATTGCAATCTGTCACAAACTGAGCTACAATTCAGCCATACAAACAGGAGGTGGAATTTGTCATTTTCTTCAAGGAGTTTTTATGCCAATCGTGCCGATCTTGTTGGGGATACTTGGGGCGGTCGCACTGTTCTATGCGGTCAGTCTTTACAATAATCTAGTACAGATTAAAATGGCGGTGGCCAAGGCCTGGGCCAATATCGACGTACTGCTTAAGCAACGACACGACGAACTGCCCAAGCTGGTAGAGGTATGCAAACAATACAAGCATTTTGAGCAGGAGACTTTGGAGAGGGTGATCTCCGCTCGGGCGCAAGTACAGGCCGCCGGTAACGGCCAAAACGTGGCGGCCCTCGGCCAAGCAGAAAACGCCCTCCGCTCTAGCCTAGGAGGACTGTTCGCCGTGGCCGAAGCATACCCCGACCTGAAGACCAACCAAACTTACATGCAACTACAAAGCCGCATTACCGGCCTCGAAAACAGCATTGCAGACCGCAGGGAGTTCTATAACGAGTCGGTGAACATTTATAATGTTGGAATCGCCCAATTTCCCGCCTCTCTGCTGGCTTCCAGGTTCAATTTTACAACCAAACCGCTCTTGGAATTCACTGAGGCAGAAAAGACTGATGTGGATATCAAGGCACTGTTCAGTTGATTGATACGGCGTAGCGCTCACATCCTAGCTTCCTAAAGAGGAGACAATGATGCCGAATGAGTGGCCAGCATCTCTCTCGACGTCTAACCAAAAGGCCAGCGCTCGTGTTTCGTTGCTGCAGACCAAAGACTCCCGTTCAACAATTTCTTCGTTGATCATCGGCGGTCTCCCCCAGATCGGTTTGGTATGGGGGGGCTTTCAGCTTCAAGAACCTTCCTGTTGGTTGTTGGTGATAAGTCTGATCTCCGTCCTTAGCCTGATCGCCTGGGGGATGGCGTTGCACCGAATGAGGGCGGTCCGGGATACCCCCACTTCCAAAATTGTCTCTGCAGCCCAAGGGTATACTGAACTCATCGGCCGGGGCCATGCTTTTACCACCAGCAGCCTACAGGGGCCTTTAAGCAACAGACCTTGCCTCTGGTACAGATACCACGTCGAGCGTAAAGACAGTAAAAACGAGTGGCGAATCGTGGAAAGTGGGGAGAGCAGGGATCTATTCTTTCTGAAGGACGATACCGGACTATGCCTCATCGACCCAATAGATGCGAACATCGACAGCAACCATTATCAACAATGGAAAGAATTCGAGAGCGAGCGAAAAAGCGAAGCGGTTCTTCTTCATGATGATAGCTTGTACGCCATCGGTCAATTCAAAACTGTAAGTCCAGCGAGCACCGGCATTGCTGAGGACGAAAGGCTCACTCGTGCCGCCCAGGAATGGGCGCAGACACACCAGGGTTCTGAAGCCTGCCCAAGCCCGCCGGATATCAATCTCCTTGTCAAACCCCAGGATGGTCGCCTTTTCCTTATCAGTAACTCCCCTCAAGCAGGGGTAATTAGTGACTACTCCTTCGGTATCCGAGCCCACCTAACTGTTTTTTTCATCTCACTCGCTATCGACTCCTGGTTGTTGATTCACTACGGATTTCTCTAGCCCATGAAAGAGCTGACAGAAAAAATCTTGCTGTGGGGACTAGCGGCGCTATTTCTCTATGGCCTTTTTGCTTCAGGGAGATTCATCTACCGGAATTATCGTGATCAGAAAGAGCGCAGTCGAAGTCTCAGTCGCTTTTTGGTCTCACTGCCACAAAGGGGGTTGCAAAAACTGCTGCTGACTTCGCCGGAGCAAGATGAAGTTCAACATATTCTGGACCGCTACTATGTTCTGCGCAGCACCACCTTTCCGATCCTCGAACTAAAAGCGACCAGTTCCTTCCTCTCAAGCGGCTCCCAGTTCCCGTTGTATTTCCTTATTACCTACGAAAAAATAGATAGCTTCGGCGCCCCAATCGGAGCAGGTAGGCGGTGCCAATCCTCGGAATTTCAAGGAACAGTGGTTGCGGTCCGAATGCCTCTGGCAAGCTCCGGGCGGTTCATGATCTCCCGTCAACCTGCCCCAGACCAAAACGATAGCTGGGACTGGCTGTCAGATCCTCCACTCCTTGGGGCCAGCACTGCCCGGATCGAAGAAGGGTTGATTCCAGACTTCAACAGGGAATTTATCGTTAACAGCACAAACAAAAATGGCGCAATATCAAGGTCTTTTCAGGAATTGCTGCTTAAGGGAAAAGGCTTCTTTGTCAACTCCATCGACCGGCGCTCAGCCTTAGTTATCGATGAGCACGGTTGGGCCTTTGTCAGTGATATTATTAGTGATGAAGAAACATTGAGCAGGCTCATGGATTTCCAGGAGGGGTTAACAAGGTTTTTCAAAGAATCCGGGAAAGAGTAGCAGGGCCTCATCTTGTCGATGGCCTCGGTATAGAGACTCAAAATCTCATGACCAACCAGGCCGGAGCGCATGAGCTTGGCCCAGCCGGAGCGGGCAAACTCGCCAGCGAAGAACTTGCGGGTGCCGCGCCCCTTGATCTGAATGAAGTCGGGGCGGGGAGAATATCGGACGGAAGAGGCCAAGATTGAGGTCCACCCTAACGTAACTCCCAGCTCAAGCCCACTAATTGAGGGCCTGGCGGATCGCCTCACGCATTCCGGCCAGATGATATGGCTTGCCCAGGAAGGCCTGGGGCAATTCGGGATGGTCACCTGTCAACACCTGGGCTTTATCGTAGCCACTAGACAGTATCACCGGGATGCCCGGAGCAAGTTGGCGCAAGGCTGTAAGCGTCTCCCAGCCATCCAGACGCGGCATGGTCAGGTCACTAATCACACAACGGATTCTGTCCTGGTGTTGCCGGAACACCTCCACGCCTTCCATACCGTCCGTTGCTTCGAGCACGGAAAAACCTAAGTACGTCAGCATGGCCTTAGCCATATCCCGGACCGTAGGATCGTCATCTACCAGCAGGACCGTGCCACTCCATTCAATTTCCTGATTTGGAGCAGCTTCCTCCGATGGAGGCAATGGTTTACCCGATATTGGCAGAAAGACCCGGAAGACGCTGCCGTAGCCCAGTTTGCTTTCGACTGTGACGGCGCCCCGATGTACCCGGGTAAGTCCCATGACCACAGCCAACCCAAGCCCACGACCCGTGAACTTGGTGGTGAAGAAAGGGTCGAAGACCTGATCGATATTCGTTTCCGCTATTCCGCAACCGGAGTCCGTTACTTGCAGACAGGCATAAAATTTCTCCTGGGGCTGCCAGTTCAGCGGAAAACGGTGTTTCGTGGGGATTTCCGTCAGGTCAACGGTTTTGACGGCGAGATGGATTGCGCCCTTTCCGTCGGCAAGAGCCTCCCAGGCGTTGATGGTCAGGTTGGTGAGGATTTGTTGGATATGAGGCTCATTTGCCTCAATGGTTGGCCCGGGGGAAGGAAAATCGACCTCCACCTCCACCCCCTTCGGTATAGCGGCTCGGAGCATGGGCAGTCCTTGGCGGCAGGCAGCGGAAAAATCCAGCGGGTCATGCGTGACAGGTACTTGCCCAAGGTAGGTCAGCATCAGTCCGCTCACCTCCGCCGCCCGGTGCGCCGCCATCATGGCCTGGGACAGGCAAGCAAAGGGGTTTGTATCCTTGGGGAGCTCATCCATGGCAAGTTCAAGGTTTCCCATCACTGCCGCCAACATGTTGTTGAAATGATGCGCGATGGCCCCGGCCATACGCCCAAGACTTTCCGCCTTCTGGAGTTGCTGGCATTGAGATTCCAATTGCGCCTTATCCTCCTCAGCCCGCATACGCTCGGTGGTGTCGCGGTTACTGACCCTCCGTCCCTTATAGTGTCCCGCCTGGTCACGAACCGGACGACAGACATGCTCGATCCAGCGAATCTCGCCATCCCTTCGGACAATTCGAAATCCCAGACTCCCGTCTTCCCGATTGCTACTTTCATGCCGGTGCGCGACGAACAGTTCGCGGTCTTCCGGATGGATAATTGTTGCTATTAAACCGGGGTCGGCGGAGAGCTCGGCGCGGGTATACCCGGTGACAAACTCGCAGGAGGGGCTCATATAGAGCATCTCGTCCTCCGGGCCCATCCAGTATTCCCAGCTCAAGGTGAAATCGGCCACGGTGCGGAATCTCTCCTCGCTTTCGGCAAGTGCCTGCTCGGTCCGCTTACGTTCAGTAATGTCGTGGCCCACGGCCAGCACCATCACCTGCCCGTGAAGCGTGATAGGGGTGAGGCTGATGGCGACGAAAAATTTACCGCCATCCTGCTTGAGATGCAGCCACTCAAACCGCTGCATTTGACCACCCGCTGCGGCGTCAAAAAGCCGGTCCGCCTTGACGCGCGAGTTCTCGCCGTCTGGTTGGCGCTCAGGCGAAAAATCCGCCGGGTGACATTTAAGCAGTGAGGTCTTCTCTCTATGGCCAATGATCGCCACTGCCGCCAAGTTACAATCAACGATTTTTCTATTGGCAAGAATCCATATCGGATCCGGCGAAGACTCAAACAGGGTGGAGAAACGCTGCTGGCTTTGTTGCACGAGCCGCTTTTGCACTGCGAGTCGCACGGTCATGGCCGCAATCAACACCAGCAGCACGCCCATACTAATGAGTTTGACGAAATAACGCTTCCAGATGTCGCCGAGGGTAATGTCAGGTGGGGTATCGAAGGGCGGCAACCGCAGGCGGTGCAGCAAGTCCTCCACGCCATTGTAATCGGCGGGGATGGTAAAGCCGTGGATTTCGGCGGCTCGTGCGCAGTCACTTTCTGGTTCAATGGAGAGCAAGGCTACGGCCAGATGGCGGGCAAGCTGTTCATCGACCCGAGGCGTCACCCCCAGCGGCCATTCCGGGTAAATCCTGGTCGAGCTGGCATAGGGGAAGGAGGGGAGGTTCTGCCGGTTGATGATTTTGATGCGGTCAAGGTCAAGCTTGCCTTCTCCCGCCATGGATTCAAGTACGCCGGTCCGTACAAAACCGGCATCCGCTTGGCCGGCGAGCACCGCCTCCACCACGCGGTCATGGGGGTTATCAGTAAGGAGCAGGTTATCCCCCTCTGGCAGTCGCGCCCCGGCCTCCAACAGCTCAAAGGCCTGTATCTGGTAACCTGCCAGGGAATCCTTGGAAGTGGCGCCGACACGTTTGCCGCTAAGGTCGGCGAGGGTGTTGATCCTGACTTGGTCGGCCTTGGTGAAGATCGCCCCGCCATAGCCGGTGAGCTTATGCCCGCCTTCTTTGGTAATCTTGGTGACAAGCGGGGCCGACAGGTTGTATCGCTGCTGTAGTAGGATGAAATGCCCCGAATTGGTGAGCACGATATCCACCATGTTTCGTTCCACGGCGGCATTCAGCCCTTGGTAGTCATAGGCCGACAACTCGACCGGTCGGCCCAGTTGGGCGGTCAGATAGGCGGCCAAGGGCTGCCATTGCTCCATGGTTTGGGGCTTGGGCCGGAAGGCGAGCACGCCGAACTTGAGGGGGGCCTCACCCCACGCCGGCAGTGCCGATAGGGTGAGCAGTAAAAGCAGCAGCAGGGCGGTAATCACTCTTTTCATGTTATCGTGCCTCGTTGCGTGGTAGCCAAGTTGAGGCCATGAAGCTGTCAAGCGCGTCTTCCTGTTTCAGCAGGCCGCTCTTCACCATCAGGGAGGAGAGATTCCTTGCCGGAGGAAGCAGTCGCCCCTCGCGGGAAACAAGATACTCCCGGTTAGCGGAGAGCGAAGGCAACATGACGCCGGCCAGCGCCTTGACCACCTCGTCGGGGCTGATGCTCTCCCGAGCGGCAATGCGATAGATCGCATCCTGGCGATTGGTCTGCATGTGTGCCAAGCCTCGGAAATGTCCGGCTACCAAAGCTTTCAGCGCATCCCGCAGGCCTCCGGCCCGGTCGTTGCGGACAGCGAGGATATCGAAAATAGTGTCTGGCACCTGGCGGCTATCGAACAGGAGCGATGCGCCTTGCCGCTGTAGCAGGGTGACGGTTGGCTCGTAGCTGATGACGGCATCCACCTCTCCTGCCTGCCAGGCTTCCAGTTGCCGGTCAGGCGGGCAGTCGATCACCGTGAGCGCCGAGGCTGTCAGCCCGGCTGTTTCCAGCAACTTGTCGAGCATCAAAAAGCCCAGCGCGTTGTGCTCGACACCAATGCGCTGGCCAGCCAGATCGGTGGCGGTGCGGATGTCCGGACGGGCAACTACAGCATCGGCCCCGGCCGAGACATCGAACACCAGCACCACGGTAAGAGGCACGCCAGCGGCCCGTGCTTGCAGGATCTCGTCCAGTGTCAGGCAGGCCGCATCCACCGAGCCGTCGCGCAGGGCGGCGGCGGATTCGCTCAGACTTTTCGTTTCGTAGAGTTGGACGCTGACGGGCAGCCACTTGAAATCACGGGCGAGATAAATGGCTTCGTAACCGATCCAGGGACAGATGGCCACTTTGAGGGGTCGCGCGGATGTGCAGGCAGGAGACAACGAGGAGAGGCAAAAAGCGCCTAGAGCGGTCATGAACTGCCGCCGGTCAACAGATTTACGTTGTAAAAATGCTGGAATGTTGAGAGGGGTGCCCATAGGACAAGTCTATACAGAAAGACTTCATCCGGTCAAGCAAAAAACTGTCTGCTAATCGTCGAAGCGCGCTCTTCACGGATGGCTCCAGGCTACCTCTCAGGGCAAGTGACAATAAACAAGGAAGCGGAACAGAGTAACGAGCGCGCCATTGGTAACCATCTACGAAAAAATAAATTTTTGACGAAATTTTAAATGAACATGGTATAGTTAATTTCATCAAAATGAAATGGTTCGTTAGGGGGCTGTAGCTCAGTTGGGAGAGCGATACGTTCGCAACGTATAGGCCAGCGGTTCGATCCCGCTCAGCTCCACCAAAAAAAAATCAAGCACTTAGCTCTTTATGAGTTAGGTGCTTTGTTGTTTTTATGCCCCATAGGGTTGTATAGGGTCAGTCGTCTGGAGAAGTGAAGGCTTTCCCTCCATTGACTATTTTGGCCAATGCATAAAAACCGCCAACCTCGAAAGAAGAATATTAATTGGATTGACGTAATCAGAATTATTCTGTACTTGATTCGTCTCGATTCCTGGTAGGAGGAAATCTTGTTTTGGTATTTGCATGGGCCTGTCGGCTTTATTATGACTGGCCTCCTACCGTTGTTTGTTAGGGTCAGCAGGCCCTTTCAAGTACCAAGCTCAGCTTTCTGGATTTATCTTCCCTTCTTTTTCAATCGCCTTATTTGCAGGGCCGTTGGATCAACTATCCCCTTGCCCCCTTCCAGCCCACACCACAAAAAAACAACATCTGCTTACACAAATGAAATTTGTACATGAATTCAGAACCATTGCGAATCTTATATGGGTAACAATCGACGTCATCGAACAGACTGTACGGTATCTTGAAAACGATGGCGCAACAGCTGAACTTCTAGGTGTGTTGGCCAAAGATAAAGAAATGCTCAAAGCTCTTTATGATTCAGCTTTAGAAATATCCGACAGAGACATTGATAAGCAAACCAGTGAAACTTTAAGGATAACATCTTTGACCACTCTAAGTGGAATCTTAGACGAGTACAGCAAGACAGTAGACACTACCCTGCATAACATGGATTTGGAACACCATGATGATATTTTGTATTTTTTAGGAATAACAACTAAGCAATCGCAAACGATCAAAAATGAAATTGGCTTAGCTTCAGTATAGGATGGGAAAATCTAAGCTCCGCCTGACTCCGCCTTCACAGTTTGAATACCTTCGTCAATATAATCCAGCTTACAATCAGCGCCGATATCATCAGGATCATCGAACGGTGGCCGTGCAAAATCGCGGCTATGGACAACAGTAAGCCAGGTTTGGACGGCTTCCTGCATGACACGCACTCCTCGTCAAATACATGTATCTCTTTGCCGCAGTGTGGACAGGCTCTATTCATATCATCAACCTTTTTAATGGAGCGACGTTTACGCCATCACCTTGCTATAGGTTTCTTCGTAAATGTCGCGTAGAAACTTGCCTTGATAGTCCAGAACGGCCCTGGTAGCGCTTGAAAGAGGCGCTGTTTTTTCAAGACCCATTGCTTGCTTCTTAAGGGATTCTCTGTGTGCCTCCCGGAATTTCGAGACCAGCAGGTTGACCGGTTCTGTCCAATTCATCGTGATACACATTTACATCCTCAATGGCTTTATTAGTCTGGTCATTCAGAATAACACGCTGCGTGGGTCCGATAACATATTTCCGAAGAAGTGTTTCTAGGTGTTTCTTATAAATTTCGACGTGCCTTTTTTCGTGGTTTTCAATAGAAGAGCGCCATCTATTGAACTTGGCCTGATGTTCTTGTGGTTGAGAATTCAAAGTGGTCCAAGTGGGTAATGTGGTCGTCAAGAGTATTTTAAAGGAAACTTGTGTAGCGACATCATCATCCCCACCACCTGTGGGGACAAAACTGATGTCCTCCCAATTTAATTGTACTCTGCCAGCTTCTTTGTCCGCATTATTTCTAGCTTCAGTAGCTCGTTTGTTAACTTGTCCATAAAGATCGTTATAGTTACTGGCATTAAAGATGAGATCACCAGAATCTTCAGGCTTGTTCAGTTTTTCTTTGATTGAAACGCTAAGTACCGACGTCTTGGTTTTCTGAGATGTGTCTAAAGGAATACCTGCTGCCGCCAACTTCATGATGTCAGTGTCTGAAGGGTTCAGGTTACGCCCCACAGGAGAGAGCGGATGAGGAATCGGTGAAGAGTCATTGCCTGGGCATCCAAGACTACTAGGCGAGCAAAAATAACCATTGCCACCCCCACCAACTGGTGCTTTAGGGTGGGCTACTATGCCATTTCCATTCACCCAAGGACTGGTCGTTTCAGCCGTATTTAGAAGATTCCCCCCCATAATAATTACCCTCCTGATAAATAGTATTTTCCCTTAAGCAACCTGCCCGTAAGTGTTTTATCATGAACCTAACGCTAAACGGTAATACCGTCAAGTTGAAAGCCTATTTGTTGGCCTCTGCCGGCATTGGTACTACTCAGCGGTGATCTTGCCGAATCCGGTCAACTTGTCATCGAAAAGGCAATATATTTTATTGTTTATTATCAATGTGTTGGGTGTAAAATCGACCGCTTGACACCCCAGGCAAATGTCGTTATTTTATCGATAGAAGGAGGTGGAATGCATGATGAAGGATAGAGAACTTGGATTCCTGAGAGGGCTGGACGTAGTGACAGCGATATTCCTGGTTGTCGGAGGCCTGACCATGGGGTTAGGAGGGATCATGGGCTTTGAGCCTGTGGTGACATTCCTTAACAGCTTCGGGATGATTTCCAGGGTTGTTTCTGTGATTATCGGCCTGTGTGCTATCTATGAGGTAAGCATGTGGCGCGCTATTCCTCGGCGGTGGTGCGGCATTTTTAGTGAAACCCCTCATGGTGTAATGAGCTAAAGGGCTGACTTGATGGAAAAAAAATTGTAAGATGATACATTAGATCCTTTCCCTGAAGGGGGAAAGGGGAAAAAAGCATTGACGATACTTTGCCGGCTCAAAGTAACTGCAAGCGCCGACAGAAAATAATCCTTGACCGATAGGTTGCAAAATCGGCAAGGATTTTTTATTGCCAAAAGATGGCCGGTTTTCGTTCCCTCCCGATCAACAAAAGTGATTCCGTGTTGTTTTTGTTGTGGCGGATCTGCAAGAATTAATTGCGACCATTAATCCCCCCAGAAGGGAAAACATCATTAAGGACTCTTGGTCGCCTTATACGTATCGAGATAGCGAATGAACTGGTCAGGATCGATTTTATCGGTAAAGCAGAACTTCGTCCCATCCGGGTCGGTTATGACAACCCCCTTCGGATCGAGGAAAAGGAGGAGGCAATCTTTCTTATAATCGTGTTTCTTACCCAAGGCCTCTTCCTCGGCGTTGAGCGCCTTGGCCAGGTCGATTCGGATCGGGATAAAGTCCCGCCTGATCTTCTCGGCGATGCCGGGGTCATCATAGACTTTGGTCTGAAGAAACTCGCAACGGGGGCAGCCCTTCCCGTAGAAAAAATCGACGATCATCGTCTTGTTTTCCACTTTCGCTTTTTCCCTCCCCTCCTTGAGGGTGAACCACTTTAGATCACCATCCGCCCGCGCAAATGAGGTGGTGGCCAACACTATAATCAGGGCCAGAACTCCGATCATTCTCATTTTCTCTATTCTCCTTTCAAGGGGGTTATCTATGGCGGCCACAGAGCGCCGCAGCAGATGTGTTTTCCATGACGGCATGGGACTTAGACCGGGTATCATTTTTCTGCCGCGAGGGCCTGTGCCTTAACAACGGCGGTATCGATGTCCGGCAGATGGCTGAGTTCCGGGACGACTTGAATATAACGTACTAACCCCTCCCTGTCCACCAGGATCACCGTTCGGGCAAGGAGCATGCTCTCTTCCTGCAGGAGGCCAGTCGACCGCCCGAACGACCCGTTCCGGTAGTCGGAGAGATAGGTAAGGTCGGTAAGCTTGGCCTCCCCGGCAAATCGTTTTTGGGCAAAGGGGGTATCTCGACTGATGGTGATCCTGACGACATCTTCAGGGAGACGATCTCTTTGCGCGCCCAAGTTGTGGGTTTGGGCCTCACACACCTTGGTATCGAGTGATGGGACTAAACTAAGAAACAAGACCTTGCCCTTCATTCGGGAGAGGTCGACCTTTTCCATGGTAAAGGCATCGATCAGCTCCGTAGCCGGCAAGGGAGCGTCAATCTTAAGCGGTGTCCCAACCAACCGGCGAGACTCTCCCTTCAGAGTGACCATGCCACCAGCGGCCGCAGAGGTGGTATCAACCGTGATTTTGGCGCCAGTCGTGGCGCAGCCGGTCATGAAAGGGTAAACGGACAGCACAAGCATCGCTACAAAGGGATAGATTTTCATGGCATACCTCCTCGGTTGATTTTCCTATCGCAGAATCGATGAATCTGATTGCCTTCAGGCCAGAATGTTGGGGCCGATGCGCGCAAGATCCGGGCAGCCGGTCATGAACATGGCCCGTTGCAAGGTTTGATGCAACCGCTCCATTTGCAGGTTGACCCCCATTGCGCCGCAGCCTACCGCAGCCCGGGCGACATCCCGGCCAATGAGGACGGCATCGGCGCCCAGGGCCAGCATCTTCAAGACATCATAGCCGGTGCGCACGCCGCCGTCGGCGGTGATCAGCACTTTGCCTCCCAGCCGCGCAACGATTTGCGGCAACACCTCGGCCACGCCGGGAGTGGCGTCGAGAACCCGGCCGCCATGGTTGGAAACCGCCACCACCCGCACCCCGGCCTCGGCGCAGGCCTCTGCATCTTCCGGGGTCATGATCCCTTTGGCGATAAAGGGCAGGGAGGTTGCCCGCACCAGTTCCCGCAAGTCGTTGACCGATTTCCGGTAGACCTGTTGTCCGTGTCTGGCCATGATTGTGGAGCCGCAGCCGTCCAGATCCACCCCGAGTGCCGGGCAGTTGGCCTTTTCCGCCCGCTCGATAAGTCTCTTCAAAATATCCTGGGACCGGGGTTTGAAGATGGGGATGCCGTAGCCGCCTTCCTGCTCCAGGGTGTCGAGTGCGGGATAACTCTCTTCGGTATAAAACCAGGTGTCGCCCCGCCAGGTCATGGAACCGGCTTCCCGGCAGCCGCGAATGGTGGCCCGGCAAAAATCGACCTCGGTGATCGCCTCGGTATATTTCCCGATCCCCGAAACCGGGGCGCCCATGATGGGCATGACTAATTTCATGCCGCAGAAGCTAAACGTCGTGTCCGGTTCGAAGTGCGGCCCGACGAGCCGGGTCTTTAAGCGGAGCGCCGCCAGGGAGGCAACATTGGCCTGGAAGCTGGACCCGGAGCCGACCCCGCCGAAACCGATGGATTTGCCATAGGCCTCACGCTGGCAAATCCTTTCATCCTGGCCGTCACAATGCGGGTAGACGGCGCAGACGCCTTTCAGCCCCTTTCTGGCGAGATCCCGGACTTCTTCAAGGGTTTGCGGCTTCGGAGTGATCGTGGCTGCGGCGGGATCGGTCTTCTCGGCGTTCACCAGCAGGAGAGAGCTCACGCTCGCCCGGCACTGCGGACAGGAAACCGGTGGCGAGGACGCTTCATCCTCATGATAGCAAATGGTGCAGAACCATTTTGTGGCCATTGATTTCTCCCTGAATATGGCGCTTGCGGCTTATTCCATTTCTAAATCAAGCGTTAACTTTGTACCCGTCGAGCGGGTATTGAACTGAATCGGCTGCGCTACGCGGCTCCTCGCCGCACTATCAGTGCTGTCTCGTCGCTGCTCGCTGAACTTTACACCCCCTTGCGGGGTGTTCGCGTTTCCATCTTGATTTAGAAATGGAATTACCTTTCGTTGATCGGGGTCCAGGTGCACCCTTCCAGACCGCAGTAGCGGCCGACATACTCGGCCTTGGGCCGGTAGATCGTTGGTTTGGCATGAGCGCCGCCGAAGCGCTCTTCGAGATAGTGAGCGCACCAGCCGGCAATGCGGCCGACGGCGAAGACCGGGGTGAACATATCGACCGGGAAACCGATCATGGAATTGACAATGGCGGAGAAGAAATCGACATTGGCGTAAATCTCCCGCCCCTTGCGGCGCTTGATCTCGGCGGTGGTGACCCGCAGAACCTCATTGGCGATCTGGTACAGTTCTTGCCGACCGGCTTGGTCGGCAAGTTTCGCGGCCATGGGGCCAAGGATTTCGGCCCGGGGGTCGGTGACCTGGTAGACCGCGTGGCCCATGCCCATGATGCGCTGCCCGTTGTCCAAGACCTTGGTCACATACTCACCGACCCGGTCCACCGTGCCGATCTGCTGGAGCATCCGAAACACCGGCTCGCTGGCGCCGCCGTGCAGCTCGCCGGAGAGCGAGCCCAAGGCTCCGGCGATGGCGGCATAGAGATGAGCGCGGGAGGAGGCGATCTGCCGGGCGGTGAAGGTCGAGGCGTTGAAGCTGTGATCGGCATGCAGGATGAGGATGGTGTCCATGATGGAGGCCCGCTCCTGGTCCGGGGCCTCGCCGTGCATGGTGTAGAGGAAATTGGCGGCATGCCCCAAGTCCGGTCTGGCCGCCACCACCTCTCGCCCGCTGCGCAATCGCTCCCAGGCTGCGACCAGCAAGGGCAACCGGCAGATCAGGCGCAGGGCCTGGCGGCGGCAGGCATCAAAAGTGGGCGCCCCGGCCTCGGGATCGTGCGTGGCTAACAGCGGCGCCGTGGCCTGCAGGACATCCATCGGAACTGCCTCTCTGGGCAGGGTCCGCAGGGTAGCGATGACCGGTTCGGGCAGCACCCGGCAGGCCGCAAGCTCCTGCTGCAAGGTCTCCAGCTCGGCCGCCTTGGGCAATTCGCCGACCAGGAGCAGATGGATCACTTCCTCGAAGGTGCTTTTTCGGGCCAGGGCGGAGATATCGTAGCCCCGGTAGATCAGGATGCCCCTTTCACCATCCACCTTGGAAATGGTTGAATCGGCTACCACGACGCCGCGTAAACCGATGTTCTTGGTCTCTGTCGGCCCCGATTTTTCTTGGCTACTCATCTGCGTATCTCCTCTGTCATCGGTAACAGCTTAGGTTGTTTAGTCTATTAGACAGAGGCTCTTGCAAAAATACCACATTATGGTTCGACAAGCTCACCACGAACGGAAATCACGAATAAAATCAAGCGGCATCCCGTTCACCCTGAGCTGTGAGCTTGTCGAACAGTCGAAGGGTGTTTAGAGGAGTTTTGCAAGAACCCCCGACAGTAAAAAACTTGATGTTTTTGACTAACTCATGAGTTCTCAGCTGCTACTAGACTAAACACCCGCGGTCTATCCACCTCTGCCTTGGTTGTGCGACGGCACGTCATCAACGTCGTACCCAAGGTGGAGGATGGGGGCAGCATGGTGGATGCTCCGCTCTGTCATCGCTTACCTCACCGAGCTCCTTGCGGATAAAATTTATCGCCCGCAGGGGACGGACATCCTTGGGGCAAACCTTGACGCAGTTGGCATGGCTGTCGCAGTCCACCACCCCGCCCGGCGCCCCGGCAAATCCGGCCCGCCAAGCCTGGCTTGAATCACGGGGGTCGAAAAAGAATTTGTAGAGCTGGACGCTGGCGGCCGGGCCGATGAAGTTCGGGTCCGCAGCCCGCTTGGGGCAGTCGGAAAAACAGGCGGCGCACTTGATGCAGTCGATCGAGCGATCAAGCTGATCGAGTTGCGGCGCAGTCATCGTGTCCTCCCAGGTCAGCTTTTGGTCATGCTGCTCTTTCTCTCGGACCAGGAAGGGTTGCACCTTGTCATAGGCCTCCCAAAAGGGAGCGAATTCGCAGATCAGATCCTTAACCACCGCCAGGTTGGCCAGGGGGTCGACCACGATTGTCTCTTTCTCCGCCAGCGGCAGGAGCTGGGTCTTGCAGGCCAGGGTTGCCGCGCCGTTTACCCGCACGGCACACGATCCGCAGATGGCGCCCCGGCAGCTGTAGCGGTAGGCAAAGGTGGGGTCCAACTCTTCCTGGATAGCGTGAAAGGCGTCGAGTATCACCATGCCCGGCCTGGCTTCGATTTCGAAGACCTGCCGGTAGCTGTCGCCGCCCGCCGTTTTTTGGCGGAATATGTCCAAGCGAACTTTCATTGCCTCCTCTCCCGTCTTTGCCTGTCAGTATTTGATTTCGTTTAAGGGCTTGGTGTCGACTATTGTTACGTCCCGGTACGACAGAGTGAGTCCTCCCGCCGGGGATCTGGCGATCAGACTGTGTTTCAGGAAATTGTGGTTATCCAAGTTCGGAAAGTCGAGCCGGTAATGACTGCCCCGGCTTTCGGCCCGGGGCAGGGAGGCCATGGCGCAGGCCCTCGCAATGTCAAGCATGGCCCGGAGTTCCAGGGTGCGAATCAGGTCGAGGTTGAAGACCAGATTGCGATCCCGGACCCGGACCTTGGCGAAACGCGCCGCCAGGTTTTCGATCCGGTCAAGGCCGGCGCGCATCCTCTTTTCTTCCCGGAACAGGCCGAAATCAGCAACCATCGTCTCTTCCATCTGCCGACGCAGGGTGGGGGTGTGTTCCTCTCCCTCCCTGTCGAACAGGGTGGTGAATTGCTCCATCGTCTCGGTCAGCAAGGTCTGCTCCCGGACTCGATCAGGCGTCTGGTGGTCTGTCAGATAGGTCGGCATCGTCTCGGCCGCCCGCCGCCCGAAGACAATGGTCTCCAGTAACGAGTTGCCGCCGAGACGATTGGCGCCGTGCACCGAGACACAGGCGGCTTCGCCCGCCGCGTAGAGGCCATTGATCTTGGTGGCGCAATCGGTATTCACGTCGATGCCGCCCATGGTGTAATGGACCGTGGGCCGGACCGGGATGGGCTCGTGCACCGGGTCGACGCCTGCGAAATTGATTGAGATGTCGCGGATCTGCGAGAGGCGCTCGTTGATTCTCTTTTCGCCGAGATGGGTAAGGTCGAGCCGGACACAGCCGTCAGCAAGGCCCCTGCCTTCATTGATCTCGGTCTGGATCGCGCGCGACACCAGGTCGCGGGGGGCCAACTCCATGAACTCCGGGGCATAACGCTGCATGAACCGCTCACCTGTCGCATTGACCAGGGTGGCGCCTTCACCCCGGGCCCCTTCGGTGATCAGGATGCCGTTGGGCAGTCCGGTGGGATGGATCTGAAAGAACTCGATATCTTTGAGCTGCGCCCCGGCGCGCAAGCAAAGGGACATGCCATCGCCGGTGTTGATCAGGGCATTGGAGGATTGGCCGTAAACCCGGCCAGCGCCGCCGGTAGCCACCAGCCCGGCCCGGCAGGCAAAGTAACCGATGGCACCACTACCGACTTGGCAGCCGAGAAAACCGAGCAGTGCGCCTTTGTCGACGATAAGCGAAAAGACATACCATTCGTTATAAAATTGCACCCCCTGTTTAATACACTGTTCATACAGGGTGTTGAGCATGGCATGGCCGGTCTTGTCGGCCACGTAGCAGGTGCGGTTGCGGCGTTGGCCGCCGAAGGGCCGCTGGGCAAAGGCGCCGTCGGCGCTGCGGTTGAACTTGGCCCCCCAGCGGTCGAGTGCGTAAACCGCCTCCGGGGCCTGCCGGGTCAGGATCTCCACCGCGTCTTGGTCACCTAGAAACCAGCCGCCCTTAACCGTGTCGTAATAGTGGTCCTGCCAGCGGTCGTCGAGCGCCACCGCCGCGTTGACCCCGCCCTGGGCCGCACCCGAATGGGAACGGAGGGGATGGACCTTGCTCAGTACCGCTACCTTTATGGTTGGATGTTTTTCCGCCATGGTCAGGGCGGCAGACAGGCCGGCCAGGCCGGCCCCCATGATGACGATATCGTGATCATGGTATTCCGAGATGTGCACGTTTTACCTCCCGCGCCAGACTATGTCCGGTTAGAAATTTGCTTTAGCGCCACGAAATAGTCCTGCCTCCCTGGTTTGGCCCTGTTCCTAGCATTACGGGAGATATAGGTATCGACATGAATGCGAACCGGGACCAACGGAGAACATAGGTCTCTCTTACTTATCGAGGGTAAGTTATGCTCCAGGTAAAATGAATAGGGTGAACACCCTAATTTGCAGGAAAGCACGTAACTGCCGAGTTACAATCTAACAAGATAACACTGTCCAATGAGGCGGATGCCATGATTCGACTCAAACGCGTCTATGACCGCCAAGAGTCGGAAGACGGCCCCCGCTATCTTGTGGATAGGCTTTGGCCTCGCGGCCTCAACACATGGGCTTTGACTCCCGTGTTTCAGGATAGTTTGGCATGGAGGGCGGCTCCTACAGCGCCGGTGTGCTCAGGAAGTGAAGGGACAAGCACTTCGACCCCCAGCCGTTCCTTTAGCAGAGCGACGATGGCGGGATTCCTGGCCACGCCGCCGGTAAAAACAAGGGCTCCGCTCTCCTCCAGCCGCCTGATCATTCCTGCCAGGCGACTGACAACAGCGAGGTGAAGGGCGCGGGCAATATCAGGGGCAGGAACCCCATGATTTTTGAGAGAGATTACCTCCGATTCCGCAAAGACCGTGCACATGCTGTTGATTGGGGCCTCATGGTCTGAGGCAAGGGCCATCGGTCCGAATTCGGCCAGGGTAAAGCCAAGGCTTGCGGCCATTATCTCCAAAAAGCGCCCGGTGCCAGCGGCGCACTTATCGTTCATCTGAAAATTAACGACCTTGCCCTCCTGGTTCAAAGTGATGACCTTGGAGTCCTGACCGCCGACATCGAGAATGGTCATGGCCTGGGGGAAAAAATAGCGTGCCCCTAAGGCATGGGCCTTGATCTCGGTGATAACGCCATTGGCAAAGTTCTTGTGGGCCAGATGCCGCCCATAGCCGGTGGCCATAATTCGGCGCGGCTGCAAGTCCCCAATCAACTCTTCCGCCTGCTGGTGCGGGTTGAAGCCGCTTTCGACCATCCGGCACTCTACCAGTTCGTCGCCCTTAAACATGGCCATCTTCAAGGCCCGTGAACCGAGATCAATGCCAATATCCAGTAAGCGATCACAGGGCGCCACATCTGCTTTGGCAGCGCCTTGCTCACATAGGCTAGCTATAGCTCGCAGGTCTCTTTCGCGCATCTGCGGCACCCCGTGATCATTTACAATATTCATCGTTAGCCCTCAACCTGTTCCAGAAAGGCCTCGATCCTGGTCTGCAACTGGCCAACATCGTCTGGCGAGTAGTCGCTCTCGATGGATAGGTAAGGAATCCCCTGGCTCTGGCAGGCCTCGCGGATTTTAATTTCTTCTATGTTATAGGTGTGGCAGAACTGCAACGAGTAGTGAATGATGCCCTGGGCCGCAGACGCCTTATACTCTCGTATGACCTGGTCTACCCGTTCATCATTGGGGGTGAAACAAGAGCAGTCGATCCGCATGTAACGGTCGGTGAGCGCGGCCAGCTGTTGGTCCATGTCTTCAATGCCCTCGGTGATGAGATCTTTGAAGTAGCGGGTGCCGATGCAGGACTCCTCATTGACGATGACGGCGCCGGCGCTCTCCACCAGGTTGTGGATCTTCCAGTTGGGCAGAGCCATGGGGGTGCCGGAGACCATCACCCGCAGCGCGCTCTTGGGGAAGGCCCCTTCTCCCTTGGCGACGCGGGCCTCCAGTTCATCGCACAGTTCATTGACCTTGGCCGCGAAACGGACGGGTTCATCGTAAAAGGCGATCTGCTCGATAAGCAAGGAGTCCTTGCCGCTGATGGGGGCTGGGGTTGCCGCTCGCAGCCTGGTGAGGCGTTGCAGCGCCCGGCGTTTGCCGTTGATGACCTTGGTGGCCTCGGCCAGTTGCTCAGGGCTGATGTCCTTGCCGCTGACCTCTTCGATCTTGGCCTTGAAGTCCTTGACCTCTTCCAGCCACAGGGCGCGATCCCGCTCCCTTTTCATCTGGGGAATCTCCATGACGTAGGTCGGCACCAGGCGGTTGAGGATCTCCCAGGTTTTTTTCTTGGCGTCGCAGGTCGTCTCGCCATAGACGAAATCGACGGCCTGGAAATAGGGGCAGATGCGCCCGGCCTTGAAGCCGAAGGCCGATTTGACCATGGGGCAGATGTTTCTGGGTAGGATTTTTTCCGCATCGGGGATAGAGCCTGGCGAACCGCCGCAGAGACCAACGCAAATTCCATTTGCCGCCACCACGATCTCCTCCGGGATATAGACGCAGAAGGTGCCGACCACCGGTCGTCCTTCCTTCTTCGCCTGCATCAGTTCTTTGACCCGGCCGCCGAAGATTTCCGAAATCATCTCGTCGAAATAGGCCATCTTTAGCGGACGGTTGGCCTGGGATTTGAAAATTTTGGCATAGGCGCCGCCCAGCATCTGGCGGGCCTTGTCGAATCGTTCTACGTCCATGTCAAGTTCGTGCCACATTTCGGGATAGGCCTTTATTTCAAAGTCTTGCATAGTGTCTCCTTGTTGTTTTTGGGGTGATGTTTTATTAGATTCCTGTGTTGTGGAGAGTTAGGACTTCCATCAGCAATAATGGCGACCCTTGAGCGGGCAGGAATCATACTCCGGGCATTCGGCGCAGGCGGCGTATCTGACGGCGTCTTCCGCCCCCCACAAGCCTTTTGCGGTCAGGGTGCACTTTTGCGTACACTCGTTGCATGAAACCGGTTCGCCATCTCTGATCTTCTGCCAGCCCGCTTTGGCAAGACCGGCGGCGGACTTATCATTGCAGGCATGGCAGAGGTGGAAGAAAAAGGTTTCTCCCTCTGTCTTGAGTTTCCAGGTGGGCATCTTCGCCTCAGACTGGCTTTGATTTGTCGGCGGTGAAGTGGCGTCGTATCTGCCTAAGGCTCATTTTGTCCATCACCCCCCACACTTTCCGGAAGAGCATGAGCCGCCGCAACCGCCGCCCGCGCTCGGCAGCGGCACGCTTGCGGTTACCGAAAAACCGCCGTTGCAGCCGCAGCCAGACCCTTCGGTGAAATCCACCCGCACCGCGCCGCATTGCCCCAGTAGTTCATTGTCGATGATGACCCGCACGCCGTCCCGGTCAGCCGTGGCATCCGTCGCCTTGGGCTCATCCAAAGCAAGGCCCAAGGATGGGCCGCCGCAGCCATTCATCAACGCCACCCGCACCGCGGATTCAATCTTGTTCTCTTCGAGATACGCTTTTAATTTTTGACCTGCCATTTCCGTTACTTCAAGCATACGACACCTCTTTGGTAGATTGTTAAGGAAGGGGTTTGTGCCCCCGTTTGATTGCTGCAAACATCATTTTAAGCAAATAAAGCCGACAAGGCCTTATCGCACTTGGTTTGGACCAAGGCGCTGATGGACGACCTTGAAAAATCGCGAGTCTTCATCATTTCACTGGATGCGTTAATCAGGCCTGTGCGGATCTTGCGGTCACGGCTGGCTTCTGCCGCCTTGTTGAGTTTGGTTCTGAGGTCGTCTGCCGCGAGGTTCTCGGACGCGCCCAAGGGGCCGAGTGCCGCCACCTGCTGGGTAAAGGCGGTGATGATTTTAACGAAGTTCGGCCCTTCCGCAGCCGAGGCCCAGTCGATCAAGAAACGTTGGTTATTGACCCCGAGCCTGGACATAACTTCATGGGCCAGGGCCGCCACTACCAGGGCGTGGTAATTGCCATCCTGGTAGTGGCACTCACCGGGATGGCAGCCGCCAACAAAGATACCGTCCGCTCCAGAGGCAAGACCAGCCAAGGGAAAGGAAGGATCAAGCCGCCCGGTGCACATGATGCGGATAACCCGCAAGTTTGGTGGGTATTGATAGCGGCCAACCCCTGCCGAATCGGCGGCGGTGTAGCAGCACCAATTGCAGAGGAAGCCAAGAATTTTGGGGGAGTATGGTTCGGTCATGGATTTGGTTCCTTTTTTGTTGGATGAATGGATGATTTTGCTACGCCTCGGTTTTATCGGCAAAGGCGCTGATCTGGGCCATGATGCTGTCCAATGTGAAGCGGCCCATGTCGATGGCCATGGTCGGACAGCGGGCCGAACACACCCCGCAACCCTTGCAAGAAGCGGTGATGGTGCGGGCCTTTTTGCGGTTGTCGACCTTGAAGATTTCGATGGCCTTGTAGGGGCAGAAGGTCTGGCAGGCCCCACAGCCGATGCATTTCTCCTGGTCAACAGAACTGACGATGGGTTCTGGCGCAATGTAGCCCCGCGCCAGAGGCTGGCAGGCTCGACCAGCGGCGGCTTGGGCCTGAGCGATGCTCTCCGCCATGGATTGCGGTGAATGGGACAAACCGCAAGTGAAGACGCCATCCACCGGCAGGTCCACCGGCCGCAGCTTGACATGGGCCTCAAGGTAGAAATTCTCCGCCGTCACCGGTACCTTCAGCATTAGGGCCAGATCTTTGGTGTTCTCTGGCACGATTCCTACCGACAGAACCACCAAGTCGGCATTGACCGTGATCTCCTCGCCCAGCAGAGGATCAAAGCCTGTTACATCAAGATGGCTTGATTTGCTGTTTCCCGGATTGACTTGGGGCGGACGTTCGGGGGAGTAACGGATAAAGATGACTCCCTGCTCACGGGCGGCCCGGTAATCATCCTCCATGAAGCCATAGGCCCGCATGTCACGGTAAAAGACGATGATGGAAAGATCTGGCTGCAACTGCTTCAGGCGCAGGCTGTTCTTCAAGGCTTGGCCACAGCAGACGCGGCTACAGTACGAGAGGTCGTCGCCCCGCGAGCCGACACACTGAATCATGACGATCTGCTTAGACTTGGCGGGCAGGGGATGTTTTGAGGCCAGGCGTTTTTCCAACTCAAGCTGGGTCACGACCCGGTTGGAAGCACCGTGCATATATTGTTGTGGCTGATACGGCTTGCCGCCGGTGGCCAGCACCGCCACCCCATGGTTGATCACCTGGGAGCTGTCGCCGGTGCTGACCGTGGTGGTGAAATTGCCGACATAACCCGATACTGAGGCCACACAGGCCTGTTTCAAGACCGTAATCCGCGGATGGGCTTCCACCTTGCCTATCAGCTCGCCGATTTGCTGGGTTGGGCTGCCGCCGAAGCGGTCGCGATCAAGTAGTAGCGTCTGGCCGCCCAAGTGATCGTCACGCTCGATAAGCGTTGTCTCATAGCCCTGCCCAGCAATAGTAAGCGCCGCCGTCATCCCGGCCAGACCGCCGCCGACCACTAAGGCGCTTGGCGTCACCGGCAGTTTATGCTCTTCAAGCGGTCGTAAATATGCCGCCTTGGCCACTGCCATCCGCACCAAATCGCGGGCCTTCTCGGTGGCTTGCTGCGGTTCATGCATGTGAACCCAGGAACATTGATCCCGGATGTTGGCCATCTCAAAGAGGGCACGGTTTAGCCCGGCCTCACGCATGGTGGCCTGAAACAGGGGTTCGTGGGTACGAGGGGTGCAGGCAGCCACCACAATCCGGTTCAGGCGTTGCTCGCGGATAATGTCGACCAGCTGCGATTGGGTGTCCTGGGAACAGGAGTAGAGGTTGTTAGTGGCATAGGCAACATTGGGCAAGGTTCTGGCGTAGTCCGCCACGTCTAGCACGTTGACCACGCCGCCGATGTTGGTGCCGCAGTGGCAGACAAAGACCCCTATGCGCGGCTCCTCACCGCTGATATCCCGTTCCGCCGGGAAATCGAACTGGACCGTGTCTTGATGACGGGCCCCGGCCAGCAGGGCCGAGCAAAGCCCGGCGGCGCTGCCAGCCTGGACTACCGAGTCGGGGATATCCTTGGGGCCTTGGAAAGCGCCAATGGCGTAAACCCCAGGTCGGTCGGTGGCCAGCGGCGCATAGGTGCCTGTGGCGGCAAATTGGTACTTGTTCAAGGAGATACCGCAGGAGGCGGCTAAGTGTGCCGCATCATCAGGGGATTCAAGTCCTTGGGAGAGGACCACCAGATCGAATTTTTCAAAGTGGTGCTGCCCATCCTCAGTCGACCAGGTGAGCAGCATCCGTCCGTCAAAGACATCTTCAACCTTGGGAGGCCGGGCATAGATGACCCGGAAATTGTTTTCACGGGTGGCCCGTTCGCGGGCGGCGTCGAAACCCTTACCGTGGGTGCGGATGTCCATGGTGAAGAGAGTGATTTCGGCCTCCGGGTCATGCTCACGGGCCAGGGTGGCTTGTTTGATGGCGTACATGCAGCAGACCGACGAGCAGTAGTTATTGTCGCAGGTCTCGTCGCGGGAGCCGATGCACTGTAGGAAGGCGATTTTCTTTGGATGCTTGCGGTCGGAGGGGCGGACGATTTCGCCCCCGGTGGGGCCAGAAGCGCACATCAAGCGTTCGTGCTCAAAGGCGGTCAGGACATCCGGGAATTTGCCCCAGCCGTATTGGGCGAGGATCTCCTGTTTGACCCGGCCAAAGCCGGGGGCCAGCACCACCGCCCCAACCGTCAGTGTCAGTGTTTGGGGCTGTTCGTTGAAATTGATGGATTTTTTCTGGCAGACCACCTCGCAGACCCCGCAGGTGCCGTATTTCAGGCGCAGGCATTTTTCCGGGTCGATGGCATAGGTAGCAGGAACCGCCTGGGCGTAATCGATATGAATGGCGCTGGTGACAGCCAAATTTTCATTGTAGTCGTCATCGATCTGCTTCAGGCAGTATTGGGCGCACTGGCCGCAGCCGGTGCAGGTCGTCTCGTCGATGTAACGGGGGTGCTTGCGGATCGTGGCCGTGAAATTGCCGGGCTCGCCGCTGAGGCTTACGATCTCCGAGCGGGTCAGGATGTCGATATTGGCGTCACGGCCTGCCTCCACCAGCTTCGGGGCCAGGATGCAGAGCGAGCAGTCGTTGGTGGGGAAGGTCTTGTCGATCCGGGCCATGACCCCGCCGATGGCGGCGCTTTTTTCGACCAGATAGACCTTGAGCCCGAGCTGGGTCATATCGAGAGCGGCCTGAACGCCAGCGACACCGCCGCCGATGACAAGGACTGAGCCTGCCTGCTGGGCGGCAGGCGGAGAGAGATGGGGGTACTGCATGATATTTCCTCCAGGATGGGATAGGCACGCGGCCATAATCCCAGTGCGTCCTGGCGGAAATGAGGGGTTAGATCATTGGCGGGGGAGGCGCGGGGAGGAAGCCGCGGTGCGGTGGTTGTGCGGACCGTCCAGGCCCGCTCGCGTTAAAACGCGGATTTCAAGTAAGTCGTAATGGTAAGTACATGGGTGTTATGGTTGTTCGATTGAAGTGAGTTCTCACTAACTGCGCCAAGAGGAGAGTGAATCCAAAAAAATACTTCAGGACTGTGCATGACAGCATGCCTGTAAATAAGTAACGGCTATAATTCCCGGAAATGGTCCACTTGTCAAGATGAACTGTCTTTGTGTCCTGGTGCTGACATTTTTAGGTCGTGATCACACAACTTGTCAAGCTGGCACACCAGGTTAGTGATAGAACCTGAGGCTCTTGCAAAAATACCACATTGTGGTTCGACAAGCTCACCACGAACGGAAATCACGAATAAAATCAAGCGGCATCCCGTTCACCCTGAGCTTGTCGAAGGGTGTTTAGAGGAGTTTTGCAAGAACCCCACCTTATCGAAAATTTCGTTATGAGCTTCGTCAGCAATGGCGGAGAATTGTTAAGAGCCACGATAAATCTTACCTGAAGTTGGCAAACAGCCCCTTGACCCGCTCGGGACGCCACTCCCTGGCCCGATTCACCAGAGGCTCGCCGTCTAAGGCTTGCAGGCGATCAGTGAAAATCGGCCGCTGCATTTGGTAGTAGATGCCGGTGGGAATTTCTTCCTCACTGCGGTTGGCAAGGCGCAGGGCCGCATCGAAATCGCCTGGGTCATGGTCGTCGCCGATAGCTCTTAAGCGTTTCTTGTACCAGGACACCGTATTGACGCGATTGAAGGAGACACAGGGGTAGAGGATATCGATCAGGGCCACGCCCCGATGCGTTAGCCCGGCCTTGATCAGCCCGGTAAGCTCTTCCCTGTTGCCGGAAAAGGTCTTGGCCACAAAGGTGGCCCCGCTCACCAGCGCCAAGGCCACCGGGTTGATCGGCTTGGGTGCTTCGCCGTCCCGGTGGAGTTGTGCCCGGAAATCGAGCGCCGAGGTCGGTGAGCCCTGGCCCTTGGTCAGGCCGTAGACCCGATTATCCCCGGCGAGAATGGTGACATCGAGGTTGCGGCGCAGGGCATGGATGAAATGGTTCCCCCCTTCGGAATAAAGATCGCCGTCGCCTGCCACCACCAGAACCTTGGCCCCGCGGTTGGCCATCAGCATTCCGGTAGCCAAGGGCAGGGCGCGGCCATGCAGGCCGTTGAACAGATTGGCCCGCACCGAAAAGCCAAGCTTGCCGGTCTGGCCGATGCCGGTGACCAGGATCACCTGCCAGGGTTCGTACAGCTCGGTCAGGGCAAGGCGAACGCAGTCGAGCAGGCCGAAATTGCCGCAACCAGGGCACCATTGCGGCGCGAAATCCGAATGAAACCGTTCCTCACTCTGCATGATTGCCTCCCAGTACCGCGCACACCCTGGCCAGCACATCCTCAACCGTGAACAGGCGGCCGTCGATTTTGCCGATATGCCCTTGGGTGGTGAGGCCGGTCTCCAGCAACAACAGTTTCCCCAGTTGTCCCGTGTAGTTCGCCTCGATGGTCAATAGCCGTTTCGTCTCCGGCAAGGCGGCCCGGACTTTGTCCCGGTCTAGGGGAAAGAGATGGCGGAACACCGCCACCCCTAAGTCATAGCCCCGCTCCCGCAAGACCTCCACCGCCTCCAGCACCGGCCCTACAGTGGATCCCCAGCAGAGGAGCATGGTCCCCGCCTCGGGGTGGATAACTTCCGGTCCAGGGAAAGTCGCCGCCATGCCCGCCAGTTTCCGCATGCGCTTATGCATCTGGCGTTCGCGGTTCTTTGGATTGTCGGTCACCATGCCCCGCTCATTGTGTTCGTGGCTGTCTTGTGCCACCAGCCACTTCGAGACCACCGGAAAGGCGCGTGGCGAGACGCCTGATTCGGTAATTTCGTAGCGGAGCAACTCCTGCACCTCGTCTGGTTCAGGTGCGATCAGGCCCCGGTCGATGGTTACCCGACGGAGATCGTATTCCGCCACCGTGGACTGGGCGTCGGCCAGGCCGTGATCGGTCATGATAAAGACCGGCACCTGCCAACGGTCT